>Ga0100403_1003240_pt1 | contig 12256 bp, 16 predicted proteins | sample CryGeymet201501t_FD_83663 | JGI IMG/M metagenome (GOLD analysis project Ga0100403, IMG submission 83663) | Groundwater microbial communities from Crystal Geyser aquifers in Utah, USA - Crystal Geyser metaG 2015-01t | ecosystem: Environmental > Aquatic > Deep subsurface > Groundwater | place...
AAATGGAAAAAAGTTGATGATTCGGAAACCTACGCGCGAAATTTTGAAGCTAGAGATAACGTAGGGAAAGAAGCATATCCCCAAGTCATTACCGTTTTTCTTAATTCTATGAGTGCCGATAGAATGTCTGGCAAAAAGATTTCGGAAAATGAATGGCTCGAAATGTTTGTGGTTCACCCACAAACCGTTACTGTGCAAATTAGACGGAACAAAGGTGATTACTGGGTTTTGAGTAGGCAAACTTTTTCGGTTAGTGAACCACAGTTGATAAATACTAATCCGGAATCTTCCGAACAAAATTTCGCGCTCTATCAAACTTTTTTCCAAAATGAAATTGATACTACTCGTCATATTCTTGATTCCGAATTTTAAGATTGTATAATTCATAATGCCGCCAAAGAAAAACTTGAAATTGTCAGCGGTGCGACTCCGTCGCCTTTCCGAATTTTCGCGGGGGGATTTCCTCGCCGCCGCAGGCGGCGAAATGCGTTCGGACTATCTTTAGAATACTGCACCGGTTATACACTTTTCCTGTCATGTGATTTGGGGCATAATTTTGTTATGCCAATCTCTCGTAAAGTTAAGGCAGATTTCTTCAAAACTTGGAATCCGAAGATGGCCTATGTTTTAGGTTTCTTTTGTGCTGATGGTTCTTTGTCTACCAATAAAAATGGCGGCCGATATTTTTCCATTCAGATTAAAGATCTTAAATTGCTGAGAGATATCAAAAAGCTTCTGCAATCTGATCATAAAATAGCCAAAAGAATTCATAATCAATACAAATGTATTTTTTATCGCTTACAAATAGGGAGTAAGGAAATTTGGCAAGATTTGCATAATCTTGGTATCAGAGAACAGAAAACCAAACGCTTAAAATTGCCGGTCATTCCGGATGATTTTTTCTTTGATTTTGTCCGAGGATATTTTGATGGCGATGGTGGGGTCTGGGTAGGAAAGATTCATAAATCTCGTCCCGTTCAGTCCTTAACCTTGCAAGTTTATTTACCTCTGGCTCGCCAGATTTTTTGCGCAGCCTACGGAAAGAACTGTTAAAATACGATATTAAGGGTTGTTTATATGACCGGCCAAAAGGAGCAGAAGTCTTGCGTTATAGTGCTAAAAGTTCTATACTTCTCTGCCGAGAGATGTATAAAAGGGAAGCTATTCACCTCTCTCGCAAGAAGAAAAAATTTGAAGAATTTTTAAAATTGCGGTCGTAGCTTAGCTGGTTTAAAGCGCCGCCCTGTCACGGCGGAGATCGAGGGTTCAAGTCCCTTCGACCGCGCAATTTGCCAAGATAGCTCAGTTGGTAGAGCACCCCCATGGTAAGGGGGAGGTCCCGGGTTCGACCCCCGGTCTTGGCTCCGAGATAATCGCCACCTTAGCTCAGTTGGTAGAGCGACGCACTCGTAACGCGTAGGTCCCCAGTTCAATCCTGGGAGGTGGCTCATGGATGATTCCAAGGCGCGATTGGCCGAAATTGAGGCCGAGATGGCTCGGGCCGATTTTTGGTCTGATAAAGCGCACTCCCAAGAGTTGGTCCGGGAACACGCCGATCTCAAGGCCGAGATTGCCGGCCAAGGCAAATATGATAAAAACCATGCCATCCTTACTATTTTGGCCGGGGCCGGCGGTGACGATGCCGAGGATTTTGCCCAAATGCTCCTTGAGATGTATCGCAAATATGCCGAGCGGCAGGGCTGGGGACTGAAAGTTATCCACCAAAACGAGAATGACCATGGTGGTTATCGCAATCTCACCGTCCGGATTGAGGGTGACCGGGCTTATGGTATACTGAAGAACGAGTCGGGAGTGCACCGGCTCGTTCGGTTGTCACCCTTCAACGCCAAGAATTTGCGTCATACCTCATTTGTCTTGGTGGAGATTGTGCCCGAGTTGCCGACGGTCCGCGAATTGGCGATTCCGGAGCAGGAACTGGAGTTTGAGTTTAGTAAATCAAGCGGTCCCGGCGGACAAAATGTGAACAAACGGGAGACGGCGGTGCGAGTTATCCACAAGCCGACCAACCTTTCGGCCACCGGCGAGAGTGAGCGTTCGCAGGCTCAAAACAAAGAGCAAGCACTCAAGATTTTGGCCGGCAAATTGTATCGCTTCCGTGAGCGAGAGCGCCAAGCCGCCACTCAAGGGATGTATATTTCCAAAACGGCCGAGGTAGAGTGGGGCAATCAAATCCGCTCCTATGTCCTCCACCCTTACAAGCTGGTCAAGGACCACCGCACCGGGGTGGAAGAGCGTGAGGCGGAGAAGGTGCTCGATGGTGAACTCGACGAATTTATTGCCGCCGAACAAGATCTCTAACTTCCAACCTCTAATTTCTAACCTCTATTTCAAATGATTTATTTCGATCAAGTATCTAAAGTCTACCCCGGCGAGATGGTTGGCTTGGCCGATGTTACTTTTACGGTGGAGCCGGGTGAGTTTGTCTCGGTGGTTGGTCATTCTGGCGCCGGTAAGACTACGCTCTTGCGGATGATCCTCGGTGAGGATCGGCCGACCTCGGGTAATGTCTTCTTTGAATCGGCAGACATCCATAAGCTCGGGAAGCGGGAGTTGCCTCTCCTTAGACGGCGAATCGGTAGCGTCTTCCAAGACGTCCGCCTATTACCCAATAAAACGGCGTTTGAGAACATCGCTTTTACCATGGAGGCGGCCGGCCGGACCGACGACGAGATTGCCTCCGATGTGCCTTATGTTTTAGAATTAGTCGGTCTGGGCGACAAGTTATGGCACTTCCCGCACGAGCTCTCGGGCGGTGAACGGCAAAGAGTGGCTATTGGCCGAGCGATTGTTAATCAACCCGATTTGTTGATTGCCGATGAGCCGACCGGCAACCTTGACCCGCTCAACACTTACGAAATTATCCAAATCTTCAAAAAGATTAACGATATCGGCACCACCATTATCCTGACCACCCACAACAAGGGAGTAATTGACGATTTAGGGAAGCGGGTGCTAACGATGGAGGCCGGCCAAGTGGTGAGGGATGATAAACGCGGCCGCTATGTTTTATAATCAATAAATTATGTTGTTAATCAACTTACGACGAGTAATTAAATCCGGCTTCAATAACTTTTGGCGCAGTTCGGTTGTTTCAATGGCTTCGGTGTTAACCCTAACCGTGACCTTGTTTGTTCTTGGCTCGCTTCTTTTGGGGAGCGCTTTTCTCGATTCAACTCTCAACAACATTCAAGACAAAGTGGATATCAGCGTCACCTTCCTGCCCGATGCGTCGGAGGAAGCCGTTTTGTCGCTTAAGGAGTCGGTGGTGCTCTTGCCCGAGGTTAGCGCGGTGGAGTATGTCTCCAAAGAGGAGGAGTTGGCGCTCTTCCGCGAGCGACACAAGGACAACTCGCTGATTATCCAATCGCTTGAGGAAGTGGGCAACCCTTTTGGCGCTCGGCTTAACATTAAGGCCGCCAATCCTTCTCACTACGAAACCATTGCCAATTTTCTCGGCAACCGCGCTGGCGAGGGCGCCGCTTCAACCGATCGAATTATTGATAATTTAAGCTTTAAGAAGGATATTGTGGATAAGTTGCTTAAGGTTATCGCTTCCAGTCGCAAGGTTAGCGTGGCCATCAGTATTGTGCTGGTGGTGACCTCGATTATGGTGACAGTCAACACTATTTCTTTGGCCATCTATATTTCCCGCGATGAGATCTCGGTCATGCGCCTGGTGGGCGCCGGCGATATGTATGTCCGGGGGCCGTTTATGGTGGAGGGCGTGATTGCCGGCGTGATTGCGTCCATTTTCTCGCTGATTTTGCTTTATCCGGCAACGGTCTGGGTGCGCAATGCCACCACTAATGTTTACGGTGGCGTTAATTTGGTGTCTTATTATACCGAACACTTTGGCCAAATTTTCCTTACTTTGCTGTTTTCTGGTATACTCTTGGGCGTGATTGCCAGCTGGCTCGCGATTCGCAAATATGCCAAAGTCTAAAAAAACCGTCAAGAGAAAAAAATCAACCAAAAAGCATTTTCGTCTACCGAAAGAGAATCACAAATACATTTTTGTGCTTGGTGGCGTGATGTCGGGTGTGGGTAAGGGCGTTACCACCGCTTCCATCGGTAAGATTCTCTCGGCTCGGGGCTTTGCGGTCAATCCGATGAAGATTGACCCCTATTTGAATGTTGATGCCGGCACAATGAATCCAATTGAGCATGGTGAAGTCTTTGTGCTTGATTCAGGGCTCGAGTGCGACCAAGACATGGGCAATTACGAGCGCTTCCTCGATGTGGCGGTACCGTCGGAGAACTATATGACCAGTGGGATGGTTTACAAACACGTGATTGATAAAGAGCGGGCGCTCGGTTATGGCGGTAAGTGTGTGGATCCGATTCCGGCCTTGCCGGATGAGATTCTCCGGCGACTCAAAGAGGCTCGGGAGAAGACTCGCTCGGACATTACGATTGTGGAAATTGGCGGAACGATTGGTGAATATCAAAACGCGATTTTTTTTGAGGCGGCCAGAATTTTGAAACTGCGGCATCCCGAGGACGTGATGTTTGTATTGGTGTCTTACTTGCCGGTGCCCGATAAGATTGGCGAGATGAAGACCAAGCCGACTCAATACGCCGTCCGGACGATGAACTCGTACGGTATTCATCCCGACATCATCGTGGCTCGGAGCGACCGGCCACTTGATAAAAAACGGAAGGAAAAAATCGCCTTCTCTTCCAATGTGCCGATTGATCACATTATCTCGGCGCCCGACGTGGAGAGTATTTACGATATCCCGCTTAATTTTGAGAAAGATCGTTTGTCAGACACTTTGTTTAAAATTCTTAACACCAAACCGCGCCGGCGCGATCTTTCCGATTGGCGTAAGATAGTCCGGCGAGCCAAAGGGGCGACTCAGCCGGTCAAAATCGGCATTGTGGGCAAATACTTCAAGACCGGCGACTTCATCCTTTCCGATGTTTACATTTCCATCATTGAGTCGCTTAAACATGCCGCCGCCGCTCATCGGGTCAGAGCGGTGATTGAATGGCTCGATGCCAATGATTATGAGGAGGCCCCCGAGCGACTCAAAGAGCTTGATCAGTATGACGGTATTTTGGTGCCGGGTGGCTTTGGCGAGCGGGGAGTGGAGGGCAAAATCGCCGCTATTTCTCGAGCCCGCGAGAAGATGATTCCTTACTTTGGTTTGTGTTATGGGATGCAATTGGCGGTGATTGAGTTTGCTCGCCATGTGGCCGGCATCCCCGAGGCCCATACCACCGAGATTAATCAGGCCACCAAACATCCGGTGATTGATATCATGCCCGATCAAAAAGAGAAGATGGCCAACTCGAATTATGGCGGGACAATGCGCCTGGGTGCTTACCCGGCAATCCTTAAAAAGGGTACGATTGCTCAAACAGCCTATGACGCCGGTAAGATTAGCGAACGCCATCGTCATCGCTTTGAAGTTAATCCGGAGTATGTGGCCCGCTTGGAGGAGAAGGGGCTCATCTTCTCGGCTACTTCACCGGACAAGGTCTTAATGGAGATTGCCGAGTTGCCCCGCGCCGAGCATCCCTTCTTCCTCGGGACGCAATTCCATCCTGAATTTAAATCCTCGCCACTTAAGCCACATCCGTTGTTTAAGGCTTTTGTGGGCGCCGCCAAAAAGCGGGCCCTTAATCCGCGTCGCCGGACTTAAAGGTGTTTAAGCGCGCCGAGCGTTGCTCCATTGCACTCGGTAGGCGGGGAGGGTGGGGGTACGACCGTCATCCATTGTTACCTCCAACTCCTTTTCGATAATCTTATCGGGGGTGGTGAGAGCTCTGATTGTTTGCTCGTTGAGCTCGGCCAGGGGTGCCAAGCGCTCCAAATTGGCGAGATAAGTGTCAAAAGGGTTAGTCATAAAGCCTCATTATACGATACACCGATTTCTTTAAGATAAAAAATACCGGCCGGCGCAGAGGGGTTAACTGCGCGCGACCGGGATTAAACACTCTCCGGCGCTATTGTGGGTGGGGTTGGGGGCGTGTAGAGTAGCGCCAGAGAGATGGAGAGGGTCGGTTAAGATCTAGTTGACCTAAAGGTTATCAAATTTGTGGGGATTGGTCAAGTCTGCCAAAAGGGGTTAGAATAAGGCTAATGAATACCAAACTATTATGGTTGTGGTTAGTGGTGATTGCGATTGGCGCTTTTTTTGCTATTGAGCGCTTGGTTAACGGGCCGGCGATATCTCCGCCCATTGACGAGTCGCCGAGCGAGGTGGCCACCTCCTCCTATGTTGGCGCCACTGCCGATGATATCCGGGTGCTAACGCCACAAGCCAGCGACACCATCAGCTCGCCCTTGGTGGTGACCGGCGAGGCGCGCGGGCCGTGGTACTTTGAAGCTACCTTCTCGGCCGTGTTGGTTGATTGGGACGGCTTGATTATTGCCGAAGTGCCGGTGATGACCGCCGAGGATTGGATGACGACCGACTTTGTGCCCTTTAGGGTAGAGATTCCATTTGCTCGGCCGGCTTACGGTGATAGAGGGACGTTAATTTTGCAGAAGGCCAATGCGTCTGGTTTGCCGGAACATGACGCGGCGGTGGAAATCCCAATCTTCTTCGAACAATAATGATGCGCTTAATTTTCGCGATTATAATAATAATTATTATTTTGGCCGCTGCCGGCTGGTGGTTGTTTAATCAGCCGTCGGCGCCCATTACTATCCAAAACACTTTCAATATGGGTTTGCAATTAACCTCGCCCGCTTGGGCGGATGGGGGAGTAATCCCCCAAACATATACTTGTGACGGCGAGGACATGAGTCCGCCGCTTGAGATTAACAATGTGCCCGTTGGCGCCAAGAGCTTGGCCTTGGTGGTGGATGATCCCGATGCGCCGAGCGGCAGCTTTATCCATTGGTTGGTGTGGAACATTAAACCTTCCGCTAAGAGCTTGATGGAGGGCAAGATTCCGGCCGAGGCCTCGGCCGGCAGTTCCAGCTTTGGCCGGGTGGGTTATGGCGGGCCGTGCCCGCCCGAAGGGGACCATCGATATATCTTCAAACTACTGGCGCTTAATCTCGAGCTTGATTTGCCGGCCTCAACCACAATTAAAGAATTTAACCAGGCGATTGCCGGGCATGTGATTGAAGAGGCGACCCTGACCGGCACCTACCGGCGAGACTAAATAGCTATGAACATAAATCAGTGGATAATCCGTCATCGTTTGGTAGAATATAGAATGAGGTAAGATTATTAGGTTAATTTATTCAGTGATTTTATGAACAAAATTAGTAAATTAGGAATCGGGTTATTGATGTTGGCGTTTACTTTAGGGGTTGGTGGTTTGGCTTATGGGCAGACTGCCACCACCACGGCCACTGGCACTGTCGAGCAGCTTGGCAGCTTGCTCCAGCAGATTAAGCTTTTGCAAGCCCAGTTGGCTGAGCTTCAAACTAAGCAAGCTAGCCTCCGGCAGGAACTCCAAAATACCCTCCAACTCACTCGCACCCTAGCTCTTGGTATGAGCGGTGAGGATGTTAAGGCCTTGCAGGCGCTCTTAGCGAGCGACCTCGACATTTATCCGGAAGGTTTAATCACCGGCTTCTTCGGTCCACTAACTGAGAAAGCGGTCAAGAAGTTCCAGGCGCGTTTTGGGATTGAGGCGGTGGGAATTGTTGGTCCCTTGACTCGCAATACTCTCAATAGTTTGTTTGGTCACATTAACAATGGTAAGGGAAGCTTAAATCGCGGTCCGGGCAATATTTTTGACGTGTTTGAAATTGGCGATGACGATGACGACGTTGATTTGTCTGAATTTACGCCGGGAACTTCTGGTATAAAAGTCTGTCACATTCCGGCCGGCAATGTGGCCGTGGCGCATACCATTGCGGTGGGCGGTCCGGCCGTTCAGGCTCACCTCCGCCATGGTGACACGCTTGGCGCTTGTGCTAGCGATGACGAAGATGATGACGATAATGATGATGAAGACGACGACACCGACACTACTGCCCAGGACATCAGTGATATTGATGTTGATGTCACTTCCTCAACTGATGCCACTGTTACTTGGGAGACTGACGAGGATGCCGACAGCACAGTTTGGTACTCCACTGATGAAGACTTTGAGACTGATGATGCCGATACCAAGGAAGAGACTGATAGCGATCTCGTTACTAATCATAGTATTGATTTGAGCGGTCTCATCGCTTCAACCACTTACTACTTTATGGTCGGGTCGGAAGACGAGGCGGGCAACCAGGCCACCTCGTCCGTTGATTCGTTCATTACGCCTTAAGTCTAGTTTCGGCAGTTAAGCAAAACCCCGCCTAGGTGGGGTTTTGCTTAAGCGGTTGGGGGGACAATTAGGAGGGCGAAGAGGTAAACAATCACGCCCGGCGCTATTGCGCCGAAGATGGTGATGAGGAGGTAGGCGAGCCGGAGAATGACCGGGTCAACCTTGAAGTACTCGCCCACGCCGCCAATCACCCCGGCGAAGACCTTATCACTTTTACTCTTGTAAAGCTTTTTCATAATATTTTAATTAGCTAATAATGCTGCCGGACTTGGACTCGAACCAAGATACCATCCTCCAGAGGGATGTGTCCTACCATTAGACGATCCGGCACTTCTTCGCCAAGGCTACGAAGCGCAAGGCAAACCCACTCCAAGATTGCCACAAAAACACTGTTTTTTCAACTAAAAAATAAAGCCCTGCCACAGCTTGAGAACTGTTGGCAGGGCGAGGGAGTATAGAGGGGGAATGATGGGACCTTTAACGCTCAAGGAACTCGTTGATCTTTTCGGTCATCACTTCTCGGGGCTTACCGACCCATTCCACGCCCAAACTGGCGTATTGGTCGTGCAGGTCACCATCTCTGGCTTCCTCGGAAGTGCTGAAGATAATCGGTGGTTTGGGCTGGAGTTTCAACCCCCGAACAATATCCAAACCAATACCACCATCTTCGAAATTGTGGTCGAGAAATATGACGTCGACCGGATGGTGTTTACCAATCACCTTCATTACTTCCTCTGTGTTAGCGCATCTCACGCTGACGACTTCAGGGTGATTATCGTAAAGTTTCTTAGCAAGACCAATAATCGTCTCATCATCGTCAATTATTAATATTTTCATACCTTAAACCTCCTTAGGTTGGTTCTTGTTCCAGTTCAAATACTACACTATTTTAATAAATTAGTCAACCCCGTAAAGCAACATAATTGCCACGGGGTCAATGGTCTGGACAGGGTAGTGGGGTAGTGTGATAATTAAAGCATATGGAGGGCAAGCTTTTGGCTAACCACCTCCAGGGGACGGGGGTGCTCAAAGATCCGCTCCTTATCTCGGCTTTCAAGGCGATTAGCCGGGCCGACTTCGTTCGGCCGGAAGACAAACCTTATGCTTACATTGACGAGCCGCGCCAGATTGGCTTCGGCCAGACCATCTCGCAACCAACGACGGTGGCCTTCATGTTGGAATTATTGACTCCCCGCCCGGGGCAAAAAATTCTCGATGTCGGCGCCGGCTCGGGTTATCAATCGGCGCTCTTGGGCCGAGTGGTCGCCTTCAACGAGTTTGGCGAGGAATTGCCGGCCAATCAGCGAGGTAAAGTGATTGGTCTTGAATTTCGGCCAGAGCTCGCAACAATGGCTCGGCAGAATTTGGCTCGTTATGGCTTAATCGCTAAACAGGTGGTGGCGGTGCATTGTCTTAATGCCGCCAAGGGTTACCCGGCTGAGGCGCCGTATGATGGCATTATCTCGGCGGCCGCGGCGGCCGAGGTGCCGCGGGCTTGGCAAGAGCAGTTGGCGCCGGGCGGCAAAATTGTGATGCCGATTAATTCCACCATTCTCCAAATTATTAAAGAGGGTCCGGACAAGTTTGTTACCCATCGCTTTGAGGGGTACAGTTTTGTCCCGTTTGTGCCCGATGTCGAGCCGGATGAGTGAGTTGAATCCCTTCGGCCAATTTTGTATAATCAGTCCATATGACATCCATCTTCACCGTTAGCTTCCCCGAGCAAGAGGAAGCGATTAAAACCCTGCTTAAAGAGAGTCGGGAACGGAACGGTTTTTATTTATTGCTGGGCATTGCCACTTTCGTGGTAACGCTTGGTCTCCTGATTAACAGCTTAGAGGCGATTATTGGTGGCGCTTTAGTGGCGCCGCTCCTTTATCCGATTTTGTCGCTCGCGCTCGCGGTGGTGACCTCGAGCCGACTCTCACTTAGTCGCTCGCTTAAGCTCTTGGGTCGAGCCTCGGTTTTCGTGGTGATTATTTCGGCATTAAGCGGTTTTGTTTTCAGCGCTTTTACTAATCCCAGCGCGGTCATTTTAGCCACGGCGCCTTCCCTGCCGGTGTTTATGATTGCTTTCGCTTCCGGTTTGGCGGTGGCTTACGCTTGGGTCAAGCGCGACTTCTCGGCGGCTTTGCCGGGCGTGGCGATGACCGTCTCGATTTTGCCGCCTTTGGCTGGGGTGGGGATCGGCCTTGTTTTCTTTAGTTATCAAATTATCAGCCAATCCATTCTTCTTTTGATTATTAACTGGCTGGGGATGACGGGCGCGGCGATTATTGTCTTCTCTTTGTTTGGCTTCTCGCCACTTCAGAAAGTGGAGGAGCAAAAAATCAGCGAAGAAACGGGTGAAAGTAAAATTCAAAAAAAAGCGATTGCCGAAGCCGACGCCAAGAGAGAATTAGAGCTTGAGACCAGGGAATAAAAATACTAAACTTAACCAAGCAACTCTTGCACCACATTTTTAACCACGGCGCCGTCGGCGGCGCCGTTAGTTTCTTTAACCACGGTGCCGATTAAGATGCCCAGCTTACTTTTATCGGCGCCGAGCTCGGCAATTTTGGCTTTAGCGATTTTTTCAATTTCTTCGCGCGACATTTGGGCCGGCAGATACTCTTCAATAATTTTTAACTCCGCTTCTTCTTTACCGGCCAAATCTTCGCGTCCGCCGGCGTTAAATTGACTAATGGAGTCTTGGCGCTGTTTGCTCGCGCGCTTAACGACCGCCAGCGCCTCCTCATCAGTCAGTTCGTCAGTTGGCTTCTTGCCTTTGGCAACGAGCTCATTAGTCATGGCGGCGGCGAGGCCACGCACCACCGCGAGGCGGACCTCGTCTCTTCCCTTCATTGCTTTTTTAATCTGCTCTTTAATATCTTGTTGGAGTGACATAGTATTGCCATTTTAACACGATTTTAAAATAAAGGAAATTTAAAAAAACTTACACTTCATAAACGGTCGTTAATAATGTGTAATAAAAATAAAAAACGGTCGCTCGAAGAGCGACCGCGATAACAATGTCGATTACGGTGGATTGTTTCCGTAAAGCGTTTCCCAAATGTCATCTCGTGATGGAAGACCTAATGATTGCCTCGCTTGTTCAGGCAAGCTTTTTTCCGGTGGTTTAAATGGCCCGCCCGGTTTATTTTCGGGATTTTTTGGGCATAGACCGAATGGGTCTACTCCATCTGGGTAACCGCTTGACCATTGGGCCATTTCACATCCGCAACCAAATTGGCATTCCTTAGTGTTTGATGTAGGGAAGTTTGGACCATAATCGTGTCCACCCTCCTCTTTCTTAAGCCAACGATCTTTCTTAGACATGGTTTTTCACCCCCTTTCTGTCTATATTTTTATCACACAAAAGAATGGATGACAATCACACTGTCCCTATTTACAACGGTCGTACAAAATAGGGAAGATTAAAAAATAAATTACTATACTTCTTACGACCGTAGAAACTGTAGTAATTTTAATAATGATAATATTGGATGACAAGAAAAAAGCTGTTTGTAATTTTGATTAACAAACAGCTTGATGAGTTGCTGGTTGAAACTGACTACCTTATTGAAGGTATCCTCATTTGAACGATCGTTTCAAGAATCAATCTGCCTATGAGAGTCATTGTGATCGCGCAGAATAGGACAATGACTGCTCCAGGGATAAGACTTTCGTTGCCACTGGCCAAATAGCCCGACAGAGATGAAGCACCGCAAGGCACGCCCCATATCATGAATGACCAAAGGAATTTGTTATTGTGCATCACCCGTCTCCTTTTTAGGTTAAATTTCAGATTGAATACTGGGTCCTGACCACATTTCTACCACACGGGAGGATGATATGCAAGCCGTGATATAATGCCGGGATGGTGGTTAAAGAGGCAAATAATAAGGACGGGGACAAATTTTTTGAGGCCTACGAGCGACTTAACCCGAAGCAAAAAGAGGCGGTGGACGCGATTGAGGGGCCGGTCTTGGTGGTGGCCGGGCCGGGGACGGGCAAAACCCAA
>Ga0100403_1003241_pt1 | contig 12254 bp, 10 predicted proteins | sample CryGeymet201501t_FD_83663 | JGI IMG/M metagenome (GOLD analysis project Ga0100403, IMG submission 83663) | Groundwater microbial communities from Crystal Geyser aquifers in Utah, USA - Crystal Geyser metaG 2015-01t | ecosystem: Environmental > Aquatic > Deep subsurface > Groundwater | place...
AGAAATCTACTGGAAAAAAGTCCTTACCCAAACCCAAAAAGGCGAAATTGCCACCTGGGACTACCAGTGGAATTTTGCCCTCTGGAACCACAATGGCCTGGCTGTTACCCCCTTCGTTAACCTCATTTCCTATATGGGTTTTGGCGAGGGGGCTACTAATACCAACGATGTTATGGACAAGGTCCAGAAAAACTCTACCGGTTCGATAAACGAAATTTGCCGCCCCTCATCTTTCGAACGGAATAGACAAGCCGATCGATCAAACTTTTTTCGTATGTATTGGGGTAGTCCCCTTGAGCGGTTTCGCGCCAAGATTCGAAAACTTATGCGGACTTTGGGACTATTTTCATGAAAGTTCTTCACCTTAGCTCGTCGGACCTGGCTGGAGGAGCCGCCCGAGGGGCTTATCGGCTTCATTCCGGGCTTCGAGCCTTTGGAATCGAAAGTTTTTTAGCTGTCCAAAGAAAACTAAGCGACGACTACACCGTTCTAGGCCCAAATACAAGTTTACATAAGTTAGCACCCTTTATGCGTCCTCGAATCGATGGAATGGGGTTGCGCAAGTATAAGAACAAAAATCCCCAGGTACTCTTTAGTCCAGCCCTGCTTTCTGGCTCCTCATTGTTACAAAAAATTGACCAGATACAACCAGATATTGTGCATATCCATTGGGTCCAGGGAGGAGCTCTTGGAATTCCCGATATTCCAAAAATTAGGCAGCCAATAGTCTGGACTACTCACGACGATTGGCTGTTTACCGGCGGTTGTCACATTAAGTACGACTGCCAAGGGTATGTTCAATCCTGTGGTACCTGCCCTGCTTTGGGATCCACTTCTTCCCACGACTTGAGCGCCCGGGTCTGGCAACGGAAGTTTCGGGCCCTGGAAGGTATTTCGTCTTTGACCGTGGTGGGAGTCTCCCATTGGATGACCCAAGAAGCCACAAAGAGTGGACTGTTGTCCCGATTATCGACCCCTCCTTCTCTCCTATCCCTTCCGAATCCCCTGGATACCGATGTTTTTGCACCAGTGAATAAATCGGTTGCAAAAGAACTTATGAATCTCGATGTCAACGAGAAAGTCCTTCTCTTTGGAGCAGTCGACCCTACCACCGATACTCGCAAAGGCTTCTCGGTTCTGCTTGAGGCCCTACATCTCGTATCTTCCGGTGCAAAACCCCCTATCCGACTTCTTATTTTTGGTGCATCCCAACCCAAATCACCCCCGTCCTTTCCGTTTCCAACCACCTACCTGGGCAAACTCTCCGACGACCTGTCCTTACGCATCGCCTACAATGCTGCCGACTGCATGGTAGTCCCAAGTCTACAAGAAGCCTTCGGCCAAACCGCCTCCGAATCCCTAGCGTGTGGAACCCCGGTGGTTGCCTTTGGCCATTCTGGCCTGTTAGACATTGTAGACCACCAGGTAAACGGATACCTGGCCAAACCCTTTTCTCCCGAAGACCTGGCCCATGGAATTCGATGGGTCCTTACCCATTCGAACCCTAAAAGTCTAGCTGATGCATCTCGAAAGAAGGCCCTCGAGGTTTTTTCTTACTCGTCGGTAATTCCTCGGTACGTCCAGCTTTACACCGATATTCTTTCTCTCAACGAAAAGTCCAATACTCGATAAACTATAATTCCAGGACCCTTTTTTTGCCTCTAAATTAGATATTTTGACAAAAAATATACTATGTAGCTCATAACAGTATGCATTAAAAGATGACAAATAACGCAATCTCTGATACGCTCCCCTATCTAAAATGAAAAAAATAAAACTATTGTGGTTCTTAGTACTTATTTTTGCCCTCACTGGGTGCGATCTTGTTGACCTAACACCTAATCAACTTTTAAATGAAACCCAAGTTCCAATTACTCCCATGGTCAGTTCGACTGGCAGTACCTTCTACTTGACCTCATCTGGTCAAGTTTGGGGAGTTGGTCGAAACGAGGTTGGTCAGTTAGGTATAGGAACCCAGACAACCAAAGAATTGAACCCTGTTCTGGTGGGTGAGGGTATTCGCTATGTATCCATGGGTATTCAGCAGAGTTATTTTATAAAAACCGATGGTACCCTTTGGGGGAGTGGTAAGAATGAAGCGGGAGTTCTTGGTAATGCCGATACGACGAATCAGCCTACTCCCGTATTTATTGCCAGCGACGTGGTTCTGGTTGATACCGGCGAGTACTTTACCGCTTATGTTACAAGCTCCGGCGAACTCTGGACCATGGGTTACAATGAATCGGGCCAACTGGCCGACAATACCCAGGTTTCTCGATGGTTACCGAAGAAGGTCTTTGAGAATGTAAAAGATATTTCACTCGGCTACAGCCATATGCTCATTCTAACCAACGGTAACGAAGTATGGGCAGTTGGTAAGAACAACTTCGGACAACTTGGAACTTCTAACACCACCAACCAACTACTCCCGGTAAAAATCGCCGAAGATGTCTTAGCTATCGCTGCCGGGGCAGAGCATTCTCTGGTCTTGTTTAACGATGGAACCTTGTATTCAACGGGGTATAATTTCTACGGCCAGTTGGGAATTTCTGGCTCGAATTATTCCAACAAGAGTTCCCTTACCCTTGTTACCAATAACGTTACCGCGATCAGTGCTGGTGTTTATCACTCCTTATTCACGAAAGCCACCGGAGACCTCTTGGGTATGGGAAGTAACGATTCTGCTCAACTTCGTGGAACCTCTTTTGCAAAGTATGTTTCGCCTACAGTAGTTCACTATCTGTCGTGGCAAAATTACGACACGTTTTTTGCCGGTTCCAGCCAGACCTTCTTTCTAACCGACGATGACCGAGTTTTTGCCTTGGGTCTCAACTCCGTCGGTCAGCTAGGAGATGGTACTACCACCTGGCGTACCGAAAGTACCGAAGTCTTTCTCGACCTTTTCTAAATGCCCAAATTATGGCATGAATGCATGTGGCCATACATTCCTTGTCGTCCTTAACGACAAAACCCACCTACCTCTTTCGTCTCGACGACGCCTGTCCCTGGTTGAACCTGCCCCAATGGCAGCGACTCGAAATCCTCTTCGATCGTTTCGCCGTTAAACCCCTGGTCGCCTTAATTCCCGACTGCCAAGATCCCGATCTTCGCACCTACCCGGTGTACGAACACTTCTGGTTTTGGGTTCGAACCTGGGAACAAAAAGGGTGGGCCCTGGGTCTCCACGGTTACCAACACCTTCTAGCGCCCAATCGCGGGGGTCTGGTACCCTTGAACACCTACGGCGAGTTTCCTAATCTCCCCGCCGAAATCCAACACACAAAAATACAACACGCTTGGGCCCTCATTCGCCAACACGGTTTTGAACCCCCCTGGTGGGTTGCCCCCGCCCATGGTACCGACGATAGTACCCTATCCGCCCTGAAAGCCCAGACCCCAATTCGTCTAATTAGCGATGGCCTTACCCGAACCCCCTATCGTTACCGCGATTTTCTTTGGATACCCCAGCAGTTGTGGCGACCTCGGTCGATGCCTGCGGGCCTGTGGACCCTCTGCTTGCACCCGAACGAAATGTCCTCCCAAGACTTTTTGACTCTGGAGGATTTTTTGCAAAACTCCCGTCCGGAGTTAGGGTCGTGGAAAGTTTTGGAAGACAGGTTTCAGCAGAACCCTACCAATTTTCCCTCTCGCGGGGTGGGACACCAACTAGAACACCTGGCCTATCTTGCCCTTCGGGGTTTACGAAAAGCCCTTCGCCAAGGCAAACCCCACCCATGAGCCTTCGAGTAACTCGCCGAATTGGACCCCTGCCCTATACCCAAATATGGTTCGCCACCGAACCGCGTAGTGGACTCTTTTCCCTCACCCGCTATTTTCAATGTCCCAATCGGGTCCATAAACCCGGTTGGGCAGTTTCTCCCTTCCATACCCTTCTGTCCGACCTACAAAAATCCGACCAAGACCTTCTCTCTTCCTACAAATCTACCTGTCGAAACGAAGTCCGCCAGGCCCTGGGCCGGGGTGTGGTTTTTCAAGCGAATTTTGATGTGGTGGAGTTCCTAGATTTCTACAATGCCTTTGCCGCAGAACGGGGTATAGCTGGCCTTACCCTGGCCAAGGTCCAATCTTTCTGGCCCCACCTGGTTTTGACCGCCGCCGTTTTAGACCAAAAAGTCTTGGCTATTCACGGTTACCTTCAAGACCCCGAGGTCGCTCGGGTGCGCCTCCTGTGGTCTGCCTCTGCCCGGTTCGAGACCACCGAAGACCGAAATTTTGTTGCCAAAGCCAACCGGGCACTCCACTATTTAGATCAGATCCACTTTCGCGACCAAAATTTTGCTGTCTACGATTGGGGTGGTTTCGACCCCCAGTCCACCGACCCGGGTATTGTGGGCATAAACCGCTTTAAAGAAAGCTTCGGTGGTACCCCCACCATCGAGTACCACTACACGCCCTTCTGGCTTAAGGCTTATCTGCCGAACTGATTTATCGAATCGATGCCAATCATTACGTGAGGCCGAATGGAATAGGCCGAAAAATTCTGTACCCACCCGTCGTAAAAATAGGTGTTCATATACCCTGTCGAGTATTGTTCGAAATCGTAGGTTCCGGTTAATCCAATAACCAGGCTAAGGGAATCGGTCAAGTAGTAACGCACATCAACAACAGCCCCAATCCCCAAGTTTATTCCCCAAGCAAAATACGAAGTTTGGTATGTCTCCAGGGATGCTAACATCTGCATAACATGAACACCGAAGCCCGCGATAATGGTTGTGTTTGGATTTATAACTTCTCGGAAGCCCGGTCCCAAAATCATGGAGTAAATGAACATATAGTCGAGGGTAGATAAGTCTACTTCGACGGTTGTATCACCATCGCTCAGAGTAGAAGTAGTGGGAAAACTACTCGGATAAAAGAGCGAGCCGTGGACAAAAAAGCCAGTGTTGTTCGAGTCTCGAATGGTAAGCCCGTTAAAAACTGCTCCGAGGGTTCGTACCTTGGTTGTAAGGGTCTCGGTGCCCTCGGTCACTTTTTCGGTTAAGTTGCCATATTCGATACCGAAATTATTGAGGTTGCGAGTTTGGCCAGTTATAGGGATGAGTGTAAGAGCCCCGAATACGAGGGAAAAAAGGAGGCGGTAATGCCAAGAAATATTGGTTTGGTACATAACAGAGAATATGCACTCTATTGGACAAAATTGCAACTATTGGTGCGAATGGGAATTCTTGCCTCTAGGTAATAATATTACCTCTAATACCTTGAAAAAAAAGTAAACCAATCATAAACTCATCCTAACAAGGAATAGCAATGAGTAAAAAAATTATTTTTGGTTTTGTCTTGTTGGTAATTTTAGTACTCCTCTCCATGGGGTGTACAAATAGTTTCTTGGTTGGAACGGGTTCCGATTCAGCTTCTTTATCCGGTTCCATTAACGATGTTCTTTCAAGCTTGCCCGAGGTTACCCTTAAACTCCCCAGGAGTTTGGGAGGAGAGGATACGACCGATGGTGCTCGATCGGTTTCTCGGGCACTAGGAGACGTAAGTACAATCAACTTAGGTAACCTCAAGGTTCTACGGACCGAACGGTGGCGGCAACTGCGTGAGCCAGATATGTTTGTAAATATTGTAAATCGGTATTTTTTACGAATTAAAAATCAAGCCCAAAATCAATCTATCGCTCTCAACGATCTGATCCTGATCGATATTACCCTTGAAGATTTAGAAGCGGTATTTCCGGAAGCCTCGGCGGACCTTAGTCAATTTACTGTCGATGGATATTCGCGATTTGCCGTTATCGAAAGGACCGACGATCTTTTAACTCTGGAAGGTTCGCTGAACATCATAATTGGGTATTCCATGTACGAAGGAGAGTCTTCGGGAGACTCCTTTACCATGACTTTACAAGTGCCCTTCGTAATTTCTTATTCTACTTCTTCTGGAGAACCCTTGGTTGAGCTTACTGCCCGAGCCAGCTTCGAGTCCGAAGATGTCATCGATGGTGTAACAACTTCGTACGCAGATGTCTACGATATGTACACCCAGGTTAATGCTGCTACCGGTGCTTTGGACTCTGTTGGATATGTTCGACCAAATCTCAACTCGTCGACCGACGGTGGATTATTTTATTCCAGTGTTCGTCCCCAAGGTTCCACCATAGGGCTAATAAACGCCAGTGGTACCTACAACGGGTTCTTCGAACCCGAATTCTTTTATCTTGGGTATGGGAACGATACTCTTGGTGCTGTCGGATATTCTTCCGAGTACCAGTATCAAATTCTCAATTCCAATAACGAATGGGAGTGGTCCACCGATACCGTAAAGAACGCCTCCCGCGAGGTTTTTGATTCCAATGGGAGTCTATTGTATACCCAGTGGGGCTCCGAACACTCCTACCAGGCAGAATGGCTACGCCAAAGATTGGTGGATGCTTCAAATAATGTGGGTACTACGACTATAAACCTAGCAAACTACCTAGATGCCTCTATTTCGAGCCCCGAAACTTTTCGTGTTGTCCTTACCCGGGACAATGGTCAGTCTGGTTGGAACTCGGTAACTATAGAAAGTGACGAATTTGCGTCAATACTTCTAATAGGGGATGCAATTGCCCCATTTCTCAGTTCGTGGTTCGAACTCTATTTTGTCGCTTCCGACGACCCAGCTACCATCCAATCGGGGGATTCCAGTTATTACACAGCAACCTTGGAAACCTTTGAAACGACCAAGGAAATTACCTACCGTCGGGCATGGGTAGTCCCCGATTTCCAGTCCGTTTTTGGGGTGGACATTTACATGGACACATCGTATCCGCTGGTAAATCTCCTGCCCCTGACCGACCCAACTATGACTCTTATGCAGAAGGAAGGCGATACTTCCACCTGGGATTGGACCGATTGGGAAGGAAATCTCCAAACTTCGTCCTATACTTGGTACGAGTACTGGGTGGAGGCAGGAGGCGATCCTCAGGTCTTTGATCCTGCCGACGGTGACATTAACTTAAGCGACAAAATGCAACTTTCCGACTACTGGGAGTGGGACCAGACAACCTCGGATTGGAAACAAACTAAGGTGTACGAATACCGAACTCCAACTCAATTGCCAAGTTTCTTCCAAGATCCTGCCGATTCGGCTTCAGTTCAGTCGGTTTTGACCTCCCTCGATTCTTTGGCGCAAAGTGCCAAGGGTGTATCCGTTACTCCATACCTCCAGGTCATTGACCAAGTCCTTGGCTCCGATCTTAGCCGGTTCGAAAAATATTTTTAGGGAAGGAACAGTATGATTTCTAAAGAGAACTTTTTTACCTTTGTCTCGATTCTTTCCTTGGTCGTGTTTCTGGGTTGCGATACCGGAGTTCTTGCAGATGCAGACGTACCCGATATTTTGCCCTCGGTTGGAAGTGATATAACCGCTCGGAATATAACGACGGCTGACCAAAGTAGGGAGGAACTTGTCTATTATTTTCTGAGTCCGGTTCTCTATAATTTTCGTCCGAATACCGAAAATCTGGGATCGGGAAGGTCGTTCACTTCTACTAACGATGTTTTTGGTTCTATCGACTTTACTATAGAAAGGACCGGGGGAACCTTTCGGTATTCGGGCAAAAATGCCGGCGATACCCTAAGGATAGTGGTCGACTACACACCATCTTCGAAGACATTCTCTTATTGGCAGTATCTTTATTTTAACGACGTCTGGCTCGATATACTCCAGAATGGTTCAGGTTTGGGAGAAGGTATACAAGGCTTCGTATATTCTCACGGATCGAATATTCAAATTAACCAAGACACAAGTTTTATTGGAAATATTGAATCCTTTGTTTTAGCTGCCGATTCTGCCGATGTAATTGCCTTTCAGGGAGCCTCAGGCACGGGTGCCGAGCTGTACCACGGCGAAATGTTATTTGGACTATGGGGTACGGGGGTAGTCTGGAAAGAAGCTTATCAAGCTTTTACTGGAGATATTCTTGCCACCTTACCGGATAGCCTATGGAAGCCAACGAATGTAAATGACATGCAAGACCTAGATAAAATGACGGCCTATTTGTCCGATGTAGGAATCGCGGCCATAAGTGCAACCGATACCGACCTGAGCGATAGTTATTTTGGTGACGTATTCTATCGAGTCGGAAATAGTGACAACTACGCCGAATTACTTGGTGACTCGACAAAAACGTTGCCCGAATTCCTAAATTTCTATTCCCTCACCAAATGGGCAGAGGTTACCTCTTATCAATAGGAATTATTACCGTGTTGTAATAGTGCCTAGTATTCGTTTACTCTCCTTATAAGTTCTGGGAACGTTTTTTCTTAAAGGTGAATCAGTTTTGAACCACTCTCCTACCCAAATTTCCCCCACCTGCTCGGTAAATCGAAATCCCCCAATCAACCTGACCCCCGAAACGTCGTCGCTCTTTGCCCACGAACTTCATAAGATTCTTCCGCCGGTGTATTCCTACGATTTTGGCCCTGGCACTATTCTTCCAAATGGCTACCTCCTATCCCCAAGACAAATTCTTCCTAATTGGATATCGTTTGCCGAGCCTCCGACCGGGTCAACTTTTGTTGCCAAAGCCATCTTAAAATACCTCTACTTCCGACTTTTCCGAAAGTCCGTACTTCGCCTATCGGGTCCGGTGGTTTTTATTACCGATGAGTTCTCTAACGGGTATTTTCATTGGATAGCCGACGTCTTGCCTCGGATTGTTTTATTACTTCAAACGGGAATCGATATAAGCCAGTACACCGTGGTAGTTCCATCCATGGCCGTTTATAGTTACGTTCAACCCAGTTTGCAGCCCTTTGGTTTTGGTTCTATCGTTCTAGGAACACCAAATCAGTGGATTCAAAGTTCAAATATCCAAGTGCTGGGCCCCCCCGCACCTACCGGGAACTATCGCCCCGAGTTACTACAGGTCTTGTCCAAGACAGTACTTTCGTTTTTTGGTTTACCGACGAGCGGGGACCAACCAGGCAAAAAACTCTATATTTCCCGATCTCAAGCGCCCAAAAGAAAGGTTCTGCAAGAAGAAGAACTGACGCCTGGTTTAGAATCCCTCGGGTTCCAGATGGTTGTACTGGAAAACCTAGGTTTTGCCGAACAGGTGCAGCTTTTGTCCCAGGCCCGGGTTCTTGTGGGACTTCATGGTGCCGGTTTGACCAATATGATGTGGATGCCCCCGGGCTCCGTGGTCCTAGAGCTTCGGTTTCCCGACGACAGCGACAATAACTGCTACTTTTCTATGGCCTCGGCTTTAGGTCACCGCTATGCCTTTTACATACCCTCCCTCGATCAAGAATCCGACGATACCCACTCGGCAAATCTTTCGTTAGAACCTTCGGACCTTCTCCACTTTTTGAAACAATTTTGACTTTTTTCATACACTTTCTTTTCGCTTTTCCTTTAGTTTGTCTTCAAATTCCTCAGTCCCCATTCCTCCCCTCTCCTGAGACTTGAGCTTTTCTGCTTGCAAAATTACAATCAACCTTACCCGTAACGAAAAAGGAGCTTTCCGTGGCCCTCTATAACCAACGATCTACCCGACCCCGAGCCCTTGTCACAGGAGGAGCCGGTTTTCTTGGGAGTCATCTCTGCGACCGTCTTATCGCCGATGGCTACGATGTGGTCTGCATGGACAATTTTTTCACCGGTCAAAAAGACAACATTGCCCACCTTATTGGAAACCCCTATTTCGAGCTGGTTCGCCACGATGTTACTTTTCCCTATTACTGCGAAGTTGACGAAATTTATAATCTTGCCTGCCCCGCAAGCCCCCCCCATTATCAATTTGATCCCGTCCAAACCACCAAAACCAGCGTCCATGGCGCTATTAACATGTTAGGACTCGCCAAGCGGACCCAGGCACGAATTATGCAAGCCTCTACCAGCGAGGTCTATGGCGATCCCGAGGTTCATCCCCAAACCGAGAGTTATTGGGGTCGGGTGAACCCCATTGGAATTCGGTCGTGTTATGACGAGGGTAAACGATGTGCCGAAACCCTCTTTTTCGACTACTGGCGGCAACACCAGGTCGACATAAAAGTTGTTCGAATCTTTAATACCTACGGGCCTCGAATGCACCCCAACGATGGTCGGGTAGTTTCGAACTTTATTGTCCAGGCCCTCAAGGGCCAAGACCTGACAATCTACGGCGATGGAAGCCAAACCCGAAGTTTTTGCTTCGTCGATGACCTTATCGAAGGCTTCCGGCGAATGATGAAGACCGAACCAGGATTTCCGGGGCCTGTCAATTTAGGAAACCCCGGGGAATTTACCATGCTTCAGTTGGCCGAACTTGTCCTCAAGTTGACTAAATCTTCGTCCAAAATTATCTACCAACCCCTGCCCCAGGACGATCCCCGGCAACGACGGCCCGATATTTCCCTGGCCCAAGAAAAGTTAGACCGATGGCAGCCGACGATTGTCCTCGAAGAGGGTCTGAAAAAGACGATCGAGTATTTTCGGACGACTCTCTAAGGTTTTTTTATGGGCACGATTCCTCTCGTTACCTTGGTGACCGTAACGCGGAATCCCGGGGAACTACTCCAACAAACCCTCCAAGCGACGGCGGCCCAAACCCTTCGGCTAAGCCAACCGGAAAATGTAGAGGTTCTTGTGGTCGATGGGGCTTCGACCGATGGCACCCCCCAGTGGTTGACCCAAAACCCATCCTTGGTAGACCGGTGGATAAGCGAGCCCGATGATGGAATATACAATGCGATGAATAAAGGTACCGCCCTGGCCCGAGGTCGCTGGATTATGTTCATGAACGCCGGGGACTGGTTCGAGAATCCGAGGGTCCTCGAAGATCTTCATTTGGATTCGGAACCCGATGGGGTAGTGTACGGTGGAGCCCGGGTTCGCCACTACGACTCCCGTTCGGGTGCCCAGTGGGAAGACATTGACCCTCCATTAGAACTTTCGAAGTTACCCGGACAAATGATTTGTTCCCACCAAAGTGTTGTTGTACCCCGTTCTTTGGTTCTTCAGTACCCCTTCGATGGACGGTTTGGCCTGGCCGCGGACCACCACTTTCTCGCTCAACTGGCAGCTGGACGGGTGGCTTTTAAAAAGGTTTCTATTACCGTCAGTTCGGTGGCGGCTGGTGGTGCTTCGGGGGCCAATTTATACCGCACCTTTTTAGAAAAACGAAGGGCGGTTGTTACTGCGGGTCTGGTATCGCCTTTGGTATCGTGGCGAATATACGGTCCCAAAATTCTTTTGCTCCCTCTTAAAAACCTGGTTAAGTGGTTCCTTCCTTTTTCCCTGGCTCGGCGAATAAAAAGAACCTTTTTTTTGCCCAAGGAGCCCCTTTGAAACGAGTACTTTTTATTCTTAACAATTTCGAATCTGGGGCCGTTCCAAATATTCTTCTAGATCTGTCCCCGGCTTTGGCCAACCTAGGTTTTGCCTCGGAGTTTCTTACTTTGGAACCCTTACCCCACGACCACCCTTCGGTTCTCCGATGTCGTTCCCTGGGCCTGCCCTTGTCGAGTTTAGACAAATCGCCGAAAAACATTCTTGGTTCGTTGGGGGCCTTATTTTTTGAAATCCGCCGGATAGCTCCCGACCTGGTTCATAGCCATCTGGGCCGGTCCGACCTCTATTCGGCCCTTGCTTGCCCCCGCTCTATTCCCTTGGTATCGACCTTTCATTCGGTAGCCCAAAACTACGGTCGATTTACCCGCTGGGGGTATCGGTTGGTAAATAGTCGTCCGGCCCTTCGGACAGGGGTAAGTAAGGAGAGTATTCGATCCCTTTTTGGCCCTGGGCCAAACCTGGGACTCCAGGGACGCCATAAGGTAGTCTATAATCCTGTGGATCCGTCGAGGCTCGTACCCCGAGAGCCAGCCCAAACCGTGCGGGAGACCTGGGGTTTGGTTACGCCGGGGCCGGTACTCCTGGCCGCTGGTCGGTTTATTCCTGCCAAGGGTCTCGAATACTTTGTTCGTGCCCTGCCTGCGGTGTTGCAGTCCGCGCCTGGAACTCAGGTTCTTTTGGCCGGCTCAGGACCCTTGGAAAATGAGCTACGTACCCTGGTCCAGAGCCTGGGACTCGATTCGGTGGTTCGGTTTGTTGGATTCTCGACCCACCTGGCCGATCTTATGCAGGTAGCCGATGTGTTAGTGTTTCCTTCTTTATGGGAGGGTATGGGCCTGGTACCCCTAGAGGCCCTGCTCCAAGGAGTTCCGGTGGTGGTGTCCGACATTCCCGCCGTGGCCGAGGTTGTAGAAAATCCCCAATGGCGATTTACTCCCCGAGACTCCCGGGCCTGTGCCCGGGCTATCGTTTCCGCCCTC
>Ga0100403_1003243_pt1 | contig 12244 bp, 10 predicted proteins | sample CryGeymet201501t_FD_83663 | JGI IMG/M metagenome (GOLD analysis project Ga0100403, IMG submission 83663) | Groundwater microbial communities from Crystal Geyser aquifers in Utah, USA - Crystal Geyser metaG 2015-01t | ecosystem: Environmental > Aquatic > Deep subsurface > Groundwater | place...
ATTATCTGTTAGATTAAAATCAAACATTTTACATTTCAGAAAGAGTGTCTAACTCCTTAAGAGTCATTTTTTTTCTGGCGTATTTTTTATAATGTTCTTTTGTTAGTTCTATAACTTTCTTAGTATATTCTTCGTTTGAATCTTTTTCAATAATTTCCTCCCCATATAGTTCGATAAATTTGTTTAATGCCTCGGATTTGTCCTTTAGTCCGAACTTTATTTTTATTATTCCAAGAACTTTATTTGTATATTCATCTAATTCTACTCTTGCTGAGATTGTTTTGGTTTCCATTTTCTAAAGTGATATCAAGTGTATATGGGATGCATACAAGATATTTAAATGTTCTGTTTTATTTCTTCACAGATTTTTTCTTTTTAGCTTGCTTCTTCCAAGTGCCGGATTTTCTGATTGTATAGGAAACAGGATTTTTGACTTTCATTGAAAGATCATCCATATCAAAAACTCCAATTGCCTTGTAAATTTCATTGTCGAAATTCGGAGGTAAAACCGGTGTGTGTTTTGAATGCCAAATTAATTGAGCGTCAATATATCCTTTTTTCAGAGGAGGAGTATTCAATTTATTCCACTCATTCATTTTTTTATCTAAATCTTCCATTTCCATACCGAGACTTCTGAAAAAATTCAGCAAAATAAATAATCCTCTTTTTTTACCGTCCAACATTCCTTGAAGAATTCTTTGTATTGCGGGAGGATACCATTCTTCTTTAAATTCCGTTAATTTAATTTGTTCGAATTTTTTATTTTTGGAACTTTCTGAAGATTCGTATTTGACTTTTTTTTCTTCCTGTTTTCTATCTAACCCTTTTTGAAAATCTAATGCTTCCAATAATAAAGAAGTTGCTTCGCCTTTTTCAGCAATTGGATAAAACTCATTAACTTGAATATTTAATGGATCAGCGTCTTTGAAACTGAATGAATTTAATTTTTCTTTTGAAATTACCACACTTGCTAAACCTGTTTTTTCGTGGAGAGAGTAAGGCATTCTGAAAAGATGTCTTGGAGAAACTAATAAAATATCGAGGCCGAGAATTTTAAAAATATCCATGGATTTAATTTCAGGGTTGAATTTTTTTGGATTTTTTATAGAGTCTAAATCACAATGAGAACAATAGTAAAATGTTTTTCGTTTTTCCTCTTTTAATTCAGATCGACAATTTGGACATTTCTTTTTTTTATAGTTTTGATTAAATGATTTGAAAGATTCTATATGTGGAGGGTAACATTTTGGACATCTGACAGTTACCTGAAAATGTTCATTGGCTAAATTATTGCACTCTTCACACTTTATTCCTGTGTAACCTTCTACTTTTGCAAAATCGTCGTCCATATCTTTTATTAAACTTGCTAAAACCGGTCTTGCTAATTCTTTTATATAATTAATAATTGTTCTTGGAAATTGAGGGAACATGTCTGAAGTTTTTTTGTCTCCGACATATTCGGGAAAAGCTTCCCAAGGGACAATTATATGGAATCCTTTGCTTCCGGAGAATTTTATTCCAGAATTTTTTACACCTTTGTATTCTAACACTTTAATTATTGCTAGCGCAGCTTTTTTGCTGTAATCTATCCAGTTACAATCAATATCTATTACTAAATCCCAGCCTTGTCTTAATTCATTATATTGATTTTCATTTAACTCTGTGGAAATTTTTAGAGGGTCTTCCCAGATTTCCTCTGAGCAATGAAAACTTGTCGCTCCTTTTTTTACTAATGAGATTATGTCTTGAGGATATTGGAAAGAATCTGGTCTTTTTCCAAAGCCCTCATAGTATCTGGGAGAAATTTCTCTTTTTTGAGAGAATTTATAGATCGCGTCCAATACGTCATTTCTAGAATAATAAGTTAAAGCTATTGAACGGACCCTCTCTTCTTTATGGTCTAGGTCAGGAGCCATAATTTTGTATGTTTGGCAGTTTTAAATACCTTTAGTGAGTTCACTACAATAAAGCTTAAAAGTATCTTGACTATCTATGAACATGAGAGCGAAACTGGACAATCCAAAAGCGTTTTCAGAAGTGATTGCGATTATCTCTGAAATTGTTAGCGAGGTGAAAATTCGAATTAATGATTCTGGAATGTCAATAGTTGCAATTGATCCAGCAAATGTAGCAATGGTAAATTTCCGGATTCCCAAGGAGAGTTTTTCTGAATTTAAGGCTGGAAATGAAGTTCTTGGAGTTAATTTAGATAATTTGAAAGCTGTGTTGCGAAGGGCAAAGTCTGCGAGCACTTTAGTTTTAGAAAATACTGAAAATATGTTGAATATCGAAGTGATTGATAAAGTCAAGCGTAATTTTTCTTTGGCTTTAATTGAAGTTGACGCCGAGGACAAAGCACCTCCGAAATTAGAATTTTTGAGTCAAATACAAATGGCTCCCTCGGATTTAGTTGATTCTATCGAAGATTGTTTAATTGTTGCAGACTCATGCACTTTCATTGCTTCAAGAGATAAATTTGTTATAGAGGCATCTGGTTTAAATTCTGCAAGAAGTGAATTTTCAAGTGATGAAGTAAAAATAATTTCCGGAGTTTCTAAATCAAAATATTCTTTAGAGTATTTGCAAAAATTTGTAAAAGCTTCTAAAATTTCAAATAAGGTTTTTGTTAATTTTTCTTCAGATATGCCTTGTAAAATAGAATTCAAAAATGATAATCTTGAACTCGCGTTTATTTTGGCTCCTAGAGTTGAAAATAATGATTGATTTTAAATCTCGACATCTTTATTGAATAGATATTCTAATGATTTTTAATTTTCTAAAATAATTTTGCAAACGCCTTTGGTGTTTGCTTGGGTGGGTTGGGCGGGAAGTAAAAAAATTAAACAACTTTAAAACTTCTTCAATAAGGTCTTTCTCAACAAAACTTTTATAAAGCTCTTTAATATATTATTAATAATCATATTGTTATTAGAAATAATACTCATATGAATCGTATTATGAATATTCATAGTAAAAAAATATTAGATTTTGTTAAGAAGAATAAAGTAGTTACTAGTTCGGAAATTGCAAAATATCTTAACCTTTCTTGGAATACTGCGGACAAGTATTTGTTAGAATTAGTTATTGATAAAAAAATTGAGAGGATAAAAAAATCTGGGGTGAATTTATGGATGTTAAAATAAAAGGAATATTCTCAAATTCGAAAAAGGGGCAAATTACTGTATTTATAATTTTGGCGATTTTATTGGTTGCTGCGATTCTTTTACTTTATATGCTTTATCAAAATCAGTTGCAAGGAAAAACAGGGAATACTAAAAAAAATACGCAGGGAATTTTTGAAGAGTGTATTAATGATTATGTTGGCGAGGCGACGGAATTAATTTTTGAAAATTCGGGTTACACTGAACTTCCTGCTTTGACTTATAGTGTTACAAATGTTAAAGGATATTACAAGCAATTTGAATTGAAAGATATTCCTTATTTGTGTTATACGACTTCAAATTACGCGCGTTGCGTTCCGCAAGCTCCACTATTAATTAATAATTTAGAGAAGGAAATTAAAGAATACATTGAGCCGAAGGCAGAATTTTGTTTTGAAATGTTGAGCAATGATTTGAAAGACCGCGCTTACGATGTTAGATTAGGTAAAACAGAATTGTTGAAAGTAAATTTAAGAGTGAATGGAGTTGAAACTTCTGTTAAAAAAGAATTGATTCAAGCAAAATCCGGGCAAGAAGAAAGAATTGAAGAGTTTAATGCTGTTTATCGAACTCCATTGTATGATGTTGCGAAAGTTGCTGAAAAAATTATATATGAAGAAACTACATTCTGTAATTCAGATTATGTTGAAATTATGAGAGGAAATACGGGGATTGAAATTGAAAAATTCCAAACTGGCGACGATGTAAAAATTTATACTGTTCGAGATAAATTGACTAAAAAGGAGTGGGAGTTTGCCGTTCGCGGTTGCATTCTTGGAACACCGAGTTAAATGGACAAAAGAAAAATAACTTATTTTGAAATATTTTTAGTAGTTAGTCTTAGTATTTCTTTTTCGTGGATTGTTGGAGATGTTTATGGAACGGCTCCGAAGATAGAAAATGTTTTGGAATTTATTAGTTTAGTTCCGAGTGTTTCTGCGCAGGCTACTGAATGTTGTGTTAATACAAATTATGGAGCGAGTTGTGTTGATTTACCGTCAGGAGATTGCGATAATTCATGCGATGGTGAATGTGTTCCTACGAGTTGTCAATCTGTTTCTCAATGTGGTTTGGGTTGCGGATTTGATAAAAGTGAAGGAACTTGTAATCCCAATATTCCAAAAACCGCGTGCGAGAATAATGAAAATTGTGAATTCTTAAATGACCCTTTTTGCAATGTCCCTCAATGTCAGCAAGGGTGTTGTGTTGTTGGATTGAATAATTATTGGGGAACTCAATCTGAATGTACAATTCGAGGAGAAAGAGCGGGAATTTCTCCAGAGTTTGATTCATCTATTGAAAGTGAGCAAGCGTGTTTCCGAGAATCTCAAAATCTTGAAGAAGGTGCATGTGTTTTTAATTTAGGAGATGAAAAAAATAGTTGCGTGTTTACAAATCAGTTAAACTGCGATGATAATATTGGAGGGGATTTCTATAAAGGATATTTGTGTTCTAACACTGAACTTGATACAAATTGTAAGAAACAAGATTCTGCTAATTGTGTTGAAGGAAAGGATGAGATTTATTGGTATGACTCTTGTGGTAATAAGGAAAATATTTATTCAAGTGATAAAACGCGTTCGTGGAATAATGGGAAAGTTTTAGCGAAAGACAAAAGCTGTAATCCTAATTCTGATAATTCGGGTTCAGGAAGTTGTGGTAATTGTAATTATAATTTAGGAAGTGTTTGCGGGGAATTTAATCCTGGAGTTGATAAAGGAAATATGGAAGGGTTTACTTGTAAAGATTTGAATTGTGTTGATTCTGGGGGTAAATCGCGAATTAATGGAGAGTCGTGGTGTGTTTACGACGGGCCTGTTGGTTCAGGAGGAATTGGTGGGAATTCTGGAGGGCCAGACATTAGTAGTTTGCTTGGAATTGTTGGAGGAGGTTTAGGAGGAATTGGTTCTGTTAGTAGAGACTTAATGGGAAGTCGGCATTTTAGACAAATATGTAGTAATGGAGAAGTGCAAGTTGAACCTTGTGCAGATTATAGAAAAGAAATTTGTGTGCAGAATGATAAAACATTAGAGAACGGGCAGAAAGTTGATAGTGCAATTTGTAGAGTTAATTTATGGGAGCAGTGTTTTGCAGCGAATGAAGGAATTGGGCAACAATTAGGAGGAGGAGTACTTGGAGATCTTGCAGGAATGTTCAATCAAAAATGTAATCAAAATCCCGATTGTAGAACACAGACAGTTAATGTCGATAAAAATTTTAAATTTAGTTTATGTGTTCCGAAATATCCTCCGGGTTTTGAACTTGGACAGACAACTGGACTTGCTGGATTTGGGGGGAATATTGGCTCGAGTATTTTAGGAGATGTTGGTGGAGGTATTGGAGATCTTGCATCAGGATTAGGTGGAAATAGTGAAGGTTCAAGTGCTAGTGATATTTGTGGTTTAGGAACTCAGACTTGCACGAGTACTTGGGTAAAAACGTGCACGCCACCGAAATGGGAGTGTAAAGAAAATTGCGATTGTCACGAAGCTGGTTTTACTATGCAATTAAATAATTTATGTGTTTCATTAGGAGATTGTGGGCTAACTCCAAATATCGAGGGGAAAGTTGGTTTTGGTGGGGCGAAGGTTTCGAAAAAAGGTTCGAAAGGAAAAACACCTCCACAACCATTTTTATTTGCGCCATTATATATGATACTTTCAAAGTTACCTCCAGGGCCTGCGCCCGATGGAGGATTTTATAATGAAGAGCAAGGAATTTTTGAACTTCCAGGACACGGCCTTTTAGATCCTTTCCTTTCAGGACTTTCAGGATATGGAGGAGGTGGAGGATTTGAACAAGGGCCAGGAGGAATTACTGGAAACATTGGTTCTATTGCTGGAGCGGGAGCTATTGGAGGAATTGCTGGAGGAGCAGTTGGAGTGGCAACTTATTCTGTTAGTTCCGCAGCATTAGGAAGTCTTACTACTGAAGGTATAACTACTACTTATACACTGACATCAACTTCAGGAATTAGCATATTAGGATCAGGAGTATTAAGTCCATTAGCTTTAACAGGTATAGGTTTAGGTGTTGGAATTATTGTTGGAATTGTCTTAACACAAGTCCTCGGTTGCGGAGAAGTAAAAAAAGTTGAAATAAAATACGAATGCAAACCAGCGCAAGTTCCTTTTGGTGGAAATGATTGTAAAAAATGTGATGATGATTCTTTGAAACCTTGCTCTACTTATCGTTGCCAGAGTTTAGGTGCGAGATGTAAATTTATTAATGAAGGGACAGGTGTAAGTGAATGTATTACTATCGAGGGAGAAGGAAGTATTCCAATAATAACTCCTTGGGAAGAAATTTTGAATACGACTTTTTACAGTTATCAAGATGTTTCAACAAATGGTTTCAAAGTTCGTACTGCGGACAATGAATGTGTCCCTGCATTTTCTCCTATTGTTTTTGGAGTTGAAACAGATATTCATTCTGTTTGTGGTTGGAGTTTAGAAAGAGGATCAAACATTACTGAAATGAATTCTTTCATAGAAGGAAATGTATTCACTTATAATCATACTTTTATGACAGTGCTTCCAAGTGCCGAGAGTTTGTTAGCTGGAGAAGTAAGTAATTTTGAAGAACTTCAAGCAGCACTTGCGACACAACTTGAAGAAGAGGGAATTTCAATTGAAGAATATTTATTGAATAAAGCAGGTGATTTGAATATTTATATTAAGTGTTCGAATATGGATGGAGTAGCAAATGATGTTGACTATAAAGTTAACTTTTGTGTTGACCCCGGGCCTGATGAACAACTTCCTGTAGTAACAGCGACGGCTCCTCCTCCAAAAAAAATTGTTGCATTTAATGCCGAAGAACAAAATGCAGTTTTCTTTGTTTCAGAACCTGCCGAATGTAAATGGAGTAGTGTTAAACCTACAAAGACAGGACTCGAAGCATATAATGATTTAGAAAATGAAATGGATTGTGAATTAGATGCTGAAAATGTGAATTTGCTTGGATATGCTTGTACCACGACGCTTCCAATTTTAGAAAAGGAAAATGACTATTATATTATGTGTCAAGACCAGCCGTGGTTAGCAGAAGATCCTGAGGGAGAAAGAAATGTTGGAAATGTTTTCCCTTATAGTTTGTTGAAAAGTGAATCTGCCTTAACAATTTCGAGTATTAAACCTTCTGGGATAACTTATGCTGGAAGCGAACCAGTAATTGTAAATCTTGAAGTTGAAACAAGCGGAGGAATGGCAGATGGAATTTCTGCTTGCGCTTATGATTTTGACGGCGAGAATCCCTATAGTTTATTTTTAGAAACAGGCGGGAAAAAACACAAACAGATTCTTAGTCAAATGAAAGCAGGAGATTATGAAATTTTTATTCGATGTGCTGATGATGCTTTAAATATTGCGGAAGGAATTGCTAATTTTACTCTCGAGCTTGATACAAAACCTCCGATAGTTACTCGGGTTTTTGGAAGTGGTGGAAATATTATTTTAACAACTGATGAACCGGCGAGATGTTTTTACAAAAATGATTCAAATCCTTCGTGCGGTTTTTCAACTAAAAACGCAATAGAATTTGGAGGAGCAAATACAAAAACATTATCTGCGCCGATAGGACAAGACATTACACATTATATTCAGTGTCAAGATGTTTGGGGTAATCGTCCTGATATGTGTTCGATTATTGTAAAAGAGTTTAAGGATGGGTAAAAGAAAGGTTTAAATAAATGTAACTTTAATGTTACATATGGAACAAAAAGATTACAATATGGAAATTGTTAAAATGCTTTCAACTGAAAGAAAACACGCGAGAGGAATAGCTAAAGATTTGAAAATTAATCATATGATGATAAATAGAAAACTAAAGGAATTAAGTAAAAAGAATGTTGTAGATTTTGATTTAATTGGGAAAAATAAAATATATTTTTTGAAAGATAGCGTCGAATCAGAGGTATTTCAATTAATGGCTGAAGAATATATTTTAATACAGGTTATAAAAAAATACCCCCGATTGAGAAATATTTTGGACAAAATTCGTAAAGACAATCGAATTAAACTTGCAATCTTATTTGGCTCTTATGCTAAAGGGACAACTGATAAATCAAGCGATGTAGATATTTTTATTGAAACAAATGATTTGAAAATAAAAAAGGATTTAGAAAATTTTGATTCAAAACTTAGCGTGAAAATTGGAGAGTATAACAAAGAAAATAATTTGATTAAAGAAATTGAGAGAAACCATGTTATCTTAAAAGGATTTGAGGAGTATTATGACAAATAAATTTTTGAGTAAATTAGTAAAAGAAGGTAAAATAAAATTTGTTGAATCAAGTGAGGAAATAAAAAAATCTTACCTTAATAAATCCGAGAGTAATTTAGATTCTGCAAAAATCTTACTAAAAAATGGTAAATTAGAAGAAAGTGTTTCTTTAGTTTATTATAGCATGTATTCATCAATTATAGCTTTATTTTTCAAAATAGGAATAAAGTGTGAAAATCATTCTGCCACAATAATTATCTTAAAAGAAATTTTTGGAATTAATAATTCAGATATTTCTTTTGCAAAAAAAGAAAGAATTGACAAACAATATTATGCAGATTTCAATGTAACGGAGTTAGAAGTTAAAGAATCTTTGAAAATTGCTGAGGAATTTAATGCGAAGGTATTAGATTTTATAATTAAACTGAATAATTCAGATGTTGAAAAATATAAATTAAAATTTAAAGAACTAATTGGAGGCAAGATAAATTTATAAACAATTTTATCGTTGGTAGAAAGATGAAAATACGGGGTGAAAAAGCGCAAGTTACAATTTTTGTGATTTTAGCAGTTGTGATTGTTGGAGCTGTGATTTTATTTTTTGCGTTTACTGATTCTGGTCAGAAAATTATTGCTCCTTTAATTCCTGGAGGTTCTGGAAATGCTGGAAACATTGAAGAGCAATTAACAAATTGTATTTTAGAAAAGAAAAATTTGGGAGGAGATATTCTTTTTGATAGCGAAGTTAATTCAATCTTGAAAAACGGTGGTGAAAAAAATCCGAAATTCTTTTACTTGCATCAAAGTATTCCTCACAAATATTTATGTTATTCTGCAAATTATTATGAGCCTTGTGTTAATCAACAACCTCTTTTAGTTCAAAAAGTTGAAAGTGAGATAAAAAATTCTTTGAGTCCAACTATTGAAGTTTGTATTGAAGAATTAAAAGCGGATTTAAATGACGCTGGTTTTGATACAAGAAATGAAAATTTGAATGTTAGTGTAGATATAACTGGAGAGAATATAAATATTAAAATAGATTATCCATTAAAAATTAAAGAGGGAGAGGGTGTTAGAAGTTTTGATAAATTTGAAATTAAAAAACCGAGTGGGGCTTATCAATTAATTTTGGTGGCTGATTCAATTGTAAGTTTCGAGACAAAATATGGAGACAGCGACCCTGTTGCTTACATGAGTTTGTATCCAAATACTCGAATAGAAAAATTGAAGATAAGTGATGGAACTACACTGTATAAAATTTCGGACAGAACTACAATGGAAGAAATGAATTTCGCGACGAGAAGTTATGCGATTCCGATAGGATATAATTTAAAATGAGAGGGGAAAATATTTTGATGAAGAAAGAAATTTTGTTTGTTTTCTTATTACTAATAGTAAGCGTTTTATTTGTAATAATTCCTTTTGTTCCTGCGCAAGCGAGTGTTACGACTTGTTGTGAAAGAGCAACAGATGGTGCGTACTGTCAAAATGTTCCTTCGACGCAATGTGATGAAAATTATTTGAGTTCTCCGACGAGTTGTGATAGCACTTCGTTCTGTCAATTAGGAACTTGTTATGATTCTGACGAGGGACTTTGTATGGAAAATACTCCTAAGAAAGCTTGTGAAGAAGCAAACGGGCTTTGGACAAGTGAAGAAAATCCGCCTCAATGTGGATTAGGATGTTGTGTTCTCGGAGAGCAAGCAGCGTTTACAACTTTGCAGAGATGTAAAAAACTTGCAGGAAATTATGGTTTGCAAGCAGACTTCAGAGAAAATATTCAAGATGAAATAAGTTGTGTTGCAATTGCGAATGCGCAAGATATTGGAGCGTGCGTGTTTGAATCAGAGTTCACAAAAACTTGCACATTTGAAACAAGAGGAGAATGTAATGCTAAATCGACGGAAGAATCTGTTTCTAATAATCAATTCTTTAAAGATTTTCTTTGCACATCTGAACAATTAAATACGAACTGTCAAAAATCAGAACAGACAACTTGTTTAGAAGGAAAAGATGGGGTTTATTTTGTAGATAGTTGTGGAAATCCTGCGAATATTTATGATGCTTCAAAAATTAATGATAAGAATTATTGGGAAAAAGTTGTGCCGAAATCTGAAAGTTGCACAGCTGGTGGGAAAAATTGTGGGAATTGTGATTATCTCGGAGGAAGTATTTGTGCAGAGGCATCACGAGGAGAAAAAGCAACTTATGGAGATTTTATTTGTAAAGATGTAAACTGTTATGAAACTTATGACGGACAGGATTATATTAATGGAGAATCGTGGTGTGTTTACGACAATGGAAAACCCGACGATGATAGAGTTGGTTCAAGACATTATCGGCACGCTTGTTTTATGGGAGAAGAAATTGTAGAACCTTGTGCAGATCTTAGACAAGAAGTTTGTGTTGAAGATTCAATAGAAGATTTTTCGCAGGCAGGTTGTGTTGCAAATTTATGGGAAGATTGTTTGATTCAAGAAAGAAAAAATGATTGTGAAAATTCTGATGTTCGAGATTGTAAATGGATTCCAGTTACAACAGGGGGCGGAGATGTTGTTGGAGGAATTGTTGATAGTGTTAAAGAAGGAATATCTGGACTTTTCTTGAATGTTCATAATGATGAAAGAGATCAAGGAGCTTGTGTTCCCGATGTTGCTCCAGGTTTAGAATTTTGGGGAGAGGGAGATGGTGCTACATCGCAATGTGATTTAGTTAGTTCAAGTTGTGTGATTACATATGAGAAAAAATTAATTGGTCAAAAAGAATGTGTGAATAATTGTTTTTGTGATATTAAAACAAATCCGCAAGCGGCTTTGCAAGCACTGAATATTTGTTCTTCAATAGGTGATTGTGGTCCTGGTGCGAACTATATTGGAAAGAATGTAAATAAAGGATATGAATTTACAATTGATGATAAAAAAGTTGGAAAAGATTTAGACATCGGTTTTCTTAACGCTGCTGATGGTGCTAAAGAAACAGGGCAACCTGCAGATCCGACGGCAAATCCTGATTTTAGTGGAAGTCAGGGAGGAGAATTTGTTTCAAATTCAGAACCTGCACCTGTTAGTGGAAATATTGTCAAAGGAATAATTAGTGAAACATATAGGAGAATGGCGTCATGAAAAAGTTTCAAGGAAGTTTTTTAATAGCAAATTTATTAATTGCAGTTTTCGCTTTTGCATTTTTATTTGGAAGTATTGGGGTTGTTGAGGGTCAAGCGGAAGCGGAAGCTGGAGGAGTTTTAGATTTTATTGAAGGAAAATCGGATAATCTTCCATCTACTCTTTTAGATAGAGCGGAAGCGGAAGCTAAAAATAATGAAAAATGGTATAAACAAATTGGAACCGGAGAAGGGAGACTTAAAAAATCGGCAGGTTATGCAGGAGCTGGATTTGTTGTGGGACAATTAGTTAAAGAATTTATGGGAGATGAACCTTGGGGAGTTGCTTTGGGAAATGCGCTTCAAGTTGGAGGATTTGCGGCAGGGACTGCAAATTTATTTGCTGGAGAAGCGGGAACTTTTTTAGGAGCCAGTCCTGCAATCTGGGGTCTTGGCGTCGGGGCAGTTGTTTTCTTATTAACTTATAAAAAAGTTTCATATGAAACTGTATTTTTTACCTGTCAACCTTGGGAAGCTCCTATCGGAGGAGATGATTGTGAAAAATGTAATGATGGTATTCAACCTTGTTCTGAATACAGATGTAAATCTTTAGGACAGGCTTGTGGAATAATTAATGCTGGAACTGAAAATGAAATGTGTGTTTGGGAAAATCGTAAAGATGTAAATAGTCCGGCAATTCAACCTTTGGAATCTGCTTTAACCGATGGTTATATTTATGTTCCTTTTGGTGCAAGACCTC
>Ga0100403_1003244_pt1 | contig 12243 bp, 15 predicted proteins | sample CryGeymet201501t_FD_83663 | JGI IMG/M metagenome (GOLD analysis project Ga0100403, IMG submission 83663) | Groundwater microbial communities from Crystal Geyser aquifers in Utah, USA - Crystal Geyser metaG 2015-01t | ecosystem: Environmental > Aquatic > Deep subsurface > Groundwater | place...
GAGCTACTCCAAAAATCAGTCTGATCTACATTTTAAGATGACTTCCAGGTATCAAATGTAAATTATATGCACTCCATTTTATGGGGGAGTGGATTACTGGATGGTTTATACGGATTCAGGTTACAATTTAATTATATTTTTAGAGGAGTTAAAAATGACCGAAAAATTCTATTGCAAGTGGTGTGGTTATGCGGCGACAAGCGTTGCATCGTTAACTAGCGGATCATGCACAAGAAATCCCGAAGGAAAAAAGCATGAGCTGTATGAAGGAAAAGAAAAGCCCCAATATACCTGTAAGTATTGCGGCTACAAAACTTCGTCCATTTCAAGCCTTACGAGCGGAAGTTGCACAAAGTCACCGCATAAAAAACACCATCCTGCTTTGTAGCTACTAAATCTCTAGAGAGTTCAACCTAAGACCGCAGGAGGATTTATGCGAATTTTTCATTATACTTGGGAGTCATTTCTCTGGGATGACGTCATGAATAACAACCTAAGTAGCCCCGATAATGTCCTAAATGGCCCAGACTGTTTCGGTATTTACTACGTTACAGGGTCGCACTTTGTATATGGCCAGGAAACTATGCTTTACATTGGCAAGGCACAACTCCAACGATTCGGGTATCGGTTGAGTCAGCACGACGACTTCATCGTGACAAATATTCCCCGAATATCAAGAATTTATGTCGGAAAACTCTTAGAACGAGACCAAGCGAATATGGAAAACTGGGGCGATGTAATTCATTTAACAGAAAATCTCTTTATCAACTCTCACGTTCCGGCAATGAACGCCATGAGTGTAAAGTGGCTACTCGATGAAGAAACCTATGGAGACATCCTCGTCTGTAATTGGGGCGATATTGGATTCATCTTACCCGAGATATCGGGATACCGGTTTTCAAGCAAATACTGGAACCAACAGAACTACTCCGAAAAGACCCTCACCGAATAGGCGCAGGTTCTATCTACCCGGTAACTCAGTGCTCCTAACTGGGCTACCACATAATTGCAAAAAAATTCATGGCCCGTCGCTTGACTTCATTGGTTTTATTCTTGTATGTTAGTGATCGTTAACTAAAATATTCATACGAAGGAGCAAATCGACCATGACCGAGCGCCAACAGGTCTTTATTCAAGCCGCCATGGACATTGTCAGCACCGAAGGCTACAGCAAATGCACCATCCGCAACGTAGCCGCCCGGGTGGGGGTTACCGAACCCGCAGTTTACCGGCACTTTCAGAATAAGGTCGACATGCTCACCCTCATGTTAAGGCATCTGCAGTCGACGATCCTGCCGGTCTTGGAGCTGGCACAAACAGGCGCTGAAGGACTGAATGAAATTTTGAACCACTTTGCGAACGGGCTATTTACTACCCTCTCCAATCGCCCGGAGCTGGGCATATTTCTGTTTTTTGAAGAGGTCTTTCACCAAGAGAAAGATCTAAAGCCGGTTCTTTTAGGTATTCTGAACGAGGCCCAGGAAAAACTTGGCCGAAGCCTTGCTGAACTGCAAAAGAGAGACCTGGTGCGATCGGACATTCCCGCTGGGTCTTTGAGTCTCCTCATGATAGGAACCTTGCGGCTCATGGTTGGCCGAATGCGAATGGGGTACGGGGCACGACCTTCTGAATTGGGCAGACAATACGTGCAGCTTTTTTCAACCCTGCTCGCCGGGTAAATTTGGCAGCGGACGCAAGAAATCACTTGAAAACTAGAACCTAAAAGTTAGTTATCGTTAACTAATGATGAAATCGCAACGAGAAAAGGAGAACGAATGAACATTTTATTAGGTCTTGCAAAAAGACCCCGAACCCTGGGCCTTAGCCTTTTGGTTCTCGCCCTCATCTTCGGATGGCAAATTGTTGGTAATGCGAGGTTAGAAACCGACCTCGACGCCTACATGCCCTCGGATCACCCGGCCTTCGTGGCCAGCGACGCTGCCGAAGAGCTGTTTGGAATTTCCGACGCCGTGCTCATCGTTATAGAGCACCCCCAAACCTTGTACAACCCAGGTACCATGGAAAAGATCCAGGAAATCACCCTGGAATTAGGAGAACGATTTCCCCAAATAAACGCCGACCAAATAACCTCCTTGTACACCGCCGAGAATATTACCGGTAGTGAATGGGGAATGGAGGTCGAGGCCTTTTTCGACCAGGTACCCCAGGACGCCGCAGGATTGGAAGAACTGGAACAAAAGGTCCTGAATAACTCCATGATCAACGGCAAAATTGTCAGTAACGACGGCCGATCGTCGATCATAATTGCAGAAATTTCCGACGAAACCTTCACCCAGGAGTTCTACTCCCAGCTGAAGGACTTTGCCGCCGAGTTCGAGGGGCCCGAGACCTTACGAATCGCCGGCCGGCCGATCATCGAGGGGGAATTGGCCATCTTGGGGCCCCAAGACATGTCCCGCATGGCACCCTTGGTGCTGGTATTCATGGCGGTTATTCTCTTTCTCCTGTTGCGCTCGGTACGCGATACCCTTATCAACTTGGCGATTGTGCTTTTTGGGACCCTTTTTACCTTTGGGCTTAAGGCGATTTTGGGAATTCCCATGTACTCGGTGGATATGATGATGCCGGTCATGCTCATTGCCATCGGGGTGGCCTACGGAATCCACATGCACAACGCGGTCCACCACATAAGCCTGAAGGAACCAGGAATTGGCCGGGACGAGCTGGCTCGCAAAACCCTCAAAGCTATGACCCGACCGGTCATTATGACAGGGATAACGACGGCGATTGGTTTTGCCTCCCTTATGACCAGCCAGGTGCTACCGGTCCGTTACTTCGGACTTTTCATAGCCCTGGGGGTTATGGTCGAAATGTTCTTGGCCCTGGTGCTCTTTCCTGGGTCGTTGTATCTGTTTGGTCCGGTGAAAAAAGGCAAGGAGACGGAAAACGAACTCCACGAAGCCGAAAAACCCGCAAAAATTGTGGAAAGTCGGGGTAGTCGAGTCATTCGTCGCCCAGGGCTTATTCTGGGACTTACGGCCCTTATTGTGGTCCTGGCCGGATGGGGAACAACCATGGTCTGGATTGATACCAGTTTTCTGGCCAATTTCCAGAAAGATAGCGACATTGCATTAACCGACAAGTTTGTGAACGATAACTTCGGTGGGACATCGACCATTCAGGTGATTTTTAGCGCCGACCAGCCTGAAATGTTCAAGAATCCCGAAAGTTTGGCCCTCATAACCCAGCTCCAGGCCGAGGTAGATAAGAATCCCCTAGTTGGAAACAGCTTTGGCCTTACCGACTACCTCAGTCGCATGCACCGGGTCATGAACGAGGACCGGGCCGATTTCGAGGTAATCCCCGAGGACCAAGACCTTATCGCCCAGTACCTGCTTTTGTACGAAATGTCTGGGGACCCCGACAACCTGGCCAAGGTCGTAGACTTTCCCTATCAAAACCTGAACCTGACCTTTCAGCTTAAAAGTGATAGTTCGGCCCTCATAACCGAAGTGATTCAGACCGTCCAGGAGTACCAGGCCGCCTTGGAGGACCAGGGAATTTCGGTTTCCTACGCTGGCAGTGGATACAAGGCCTACGTGTTTGCCCAACTGTTATTAGAGGGGCAAATTTGGAGCCTGGGCCTGTCGTTTGTTCTGGTATTGGTCCTTTTGGCCTTGATGTTCAAGAGTCTCCTCTTGGGCCTGGTGGGAACGGTTCCCATTGCTATAACCGCCGTTGTCAACTTTGGGGTTATGGGATTATTGGGCATCCCCTTGAGTTCGGCCACCGCCCTTATTTCGAGCATCGCCGTAGGAATTGGGGTCGATTACGCCATTCACCTGATCGAACACTACCTGGTCCGCCGGGAAGAGGGAGACTCGACGGAACTTGCGACCGCCGAAACCCTGACTAACACCGGGCGGGCAATCATCTTTAACGCCGTAACAATTATTGGAGGATTTGGAGTGCTACTTTTCAGCGTCTTTCCTCCGAATAAACAAGTCGGTGGATTAGTGGGATTAAACATGGCAGTGAGTGCTATCGGCACCCTGACCGTGCTTATGGTTCTGGTAAGAACCTTAGATAGAAAAGGAAGGCTGCCTTTCAGCCGAAGGAGTGCAACATGAATCGACGAAATCTTGGTATCTTGGGGATTTTTCTGGCCCTGGTTCCCGTTCTGGTTACCGCCCAAAGTGGCCCCCTCATGGGCCCCCAAATTATGACCGAGGTCTACAACCGGCCCAAGGGTAATTCGATGGCCGCCGAACTGGTGATGACCATTACCAACTCCCGGGGAGCAACCCGGGAACGGAGTATCCAACAGTACCAACTGGAGGAACAAGGAATCGACAAAAAACTCATGTTTTTTACCGCCCCAGCGGACGTGCGAGACACGAGCTTTATGACCTGGTCCTACGACAGCGGCCAGGCCGACGACCAGTGGATCTACCTGCCGGCCATGCGCCGCATTCGCCGAATAGCCTCGGATAGTAAGAGCGATTCGTTCATGGGTTCAGACTTTACCTACGACGACATGACCCTGCGCCACCCGGATCTGGACACCCATCGGTTGACCGGTGAGGAGGTAATCGGCGGCACTCGTTACCTGATAGTCGAAAGTGTTCCGGTAGAAACTCGGTCGGACTACGCAAAAACCTTGAGCTGGATTGATCCCACCACTTTTGTGGGGATTCGAAAGGATTTTGTGAGCTCCCGGGGCGAGGTGGTTCGCCGCCTGAGTGTATCTGGTTTCGAGCAAATAGACGGGTTCTGGGTCATTACCGAAATGACCATGGAAGATCTTTCCAAGAATTCCTCCACCACCATCGAGATGCGAGACGTGTCTTTTAATAATGGGTTGGGCACGGACTTCTTTTCTGAACGACAAATGCAGCGGGGTCCCCAACGATGAAAAAATTCCTTTCGCTTCTGTTTTTAGCCGGTTTCGTGTCCCTGGGTCTTTCGGCCCAGGGGCTGGAGGTTGGTGGTGAGTTACGATCGCGAACCTCTTTTGGCTGGCAGTCCGGCGATCTGCACGAGACCCGCCAAAGCTTTTCGTTAAATCTCGATTACTGGGGTCAAGATGCCTACTTCCACGTGAGCCCCTACGCCACTATCGACCCCCGCCTGGTTCCCACCGATGGGTTGGTGAATGCCCCGGATCTGGGGGTTCGCGAGGCCTACCTGGACCTGTACTTTTCGGCCTTGGATCTGCGGATTGGTAAGCAGGCCGTATTCTGGGGCCAGGCCGAGGGGGCGTTTATTACCGATCTGGTCAGTCCCCAGGACTTAAGCTCGTTTATTCTGGCTGACTTCGACGAAATTCGCATCGGTGTACCGGCGGTTAAGGCCTCGTTGTATACCGGCCCCCTGACCTGGGAGGTGGTATGGGTCCAGCGGTTTGTACCCTCGGTTCTGCCCGGCGCTGGCTCGCTGTGGCGAACTTCGACAATGCCAACCCTCAGCTCAGCGGTGGTACCCTCGGCCTCCCTGGAAAACAGCGAAGTCTTTGGCCGCGTGAGCCTTTTTACTTCGGCGATTACGGTCGACCTTATGGGTGGTTACGCCTGGGATGATTTACCCACGGCCACCGGGAATCCCACCAGCCCTACCCTCTCCTACCATCGTTCGCCCATGGTGGGTACGGTGATTTCTTCTACCTTGGGCCCCTTCGTAGTCCGGAGCGAGGGAGCGATCATCTTTGATAAACATTACTCAGAAAGGGTGGCAGGCCTGCCACCTTCTTTGGTGGCCAATACGGCCAATTCGTACCAAGGTCTGGTGGGCTTGGACTGGTCGTTGGGGGGATTTAACCTATCTACCCAGTACCTTTTCCAGTACCTAACCGAGCCAACCCACACGGCTACGTTTCGGGTAAACAGAACTTTTCTGGACGATCGGTTAACCACCAGCGTTTTTACCTATTTGGGATTTGATCCCCTGGATTCGCTCATCCGGCCGGAGGTGAAATACTCTATCGAGGACGGGTTAGAAGTGGCCTTCGGGGCCGATATCTTCGTTGGCGAGGACGACGGCCGTTTTGGCACCTACGAAGATAGGAGCCAGGGGACGGTTTCGCTGAGGTGGAATTTTTAGGCTAAGTCCGACTCCAACAGCGGTTTACCGCTGTTGGAGTCGGTGGTATGATGGTTTCAGGAGCAATTTATGCAATTACAATTAGCGCAAATGGTTGAAAAACTTGCTGAGTTGTCGCCTGACCATTTGATCGAAGTGGATGACTTCATAGACTTCTTACGGTTACGGGATAGAGACCGGTTCTTGCGCCGGAGTCTTGCTCAGGCTTCCGAGGAAGCATTTAATGCTATTTGGGACAACGACGATGACGCAATCTACGACGACCTATAGTTTTGGCGATGTCGTATTAGTTGCATTTCCCTTCACAAATCTATCGGCGAGGAAAAAACGTCCGGCAGTTATCATCAGTAACCATGATTACCATCAAAACCGCCCCGACGTAATTTTGATGGCAATCACGAGCCGGGTTAAGGAACCACTTTTTACCGGAGAATCTCCATTGGAAAATTGGAAAGATGCAGGCCTCCCAAAAATCTCCATTCTCAAACCGTTAATAGCGACTCTCGAGCAAAAACAAATAGTGAGTGTTTTAGGAAAGCTTTCAACCACTGATCGCCAAAAACTAATAGGCGTAATTCAAACAATCTTAGGAGAATCCTAGAATTCCACGACTTAGATACCCAAACTCACCCGATTTCGCCCACCTTTCTTGCTCGAGTACATGAGTTCATCGGCTCGGGCAAGAATCGATTGGGGATCGTCGTCTAATCGGGACATGGTAGCCCCCACCGAGATGGTTACTTTGAGTTCCTGGCCCTCGTGTTCGAGCCAGGTCTTCTCGACAAACATCCGGGCCCGCTCGGCTATTTCCGCCACTATTTTACTGTTGGTATTTGGAATAATGGCGACAAACTCTTCGCCCCCCATGCGGCACACCACATCAAAATCCCGAAGGACTCCGGCAACGGTTTTCGCTACCAAGGTCAGAACGGCGTCGCCGACCAAGTGGCCGTAGGTATCGTTGAATTGTTTGAAATGGTCGATGTCTAAAAATATGAGGCCAAACTGCATCTGAATCGACCGTTGTTCGGCCAGGTGTTTGTTCAGCAGAAGGTCCAGGTACTTGCGATTTCCCACTCCCGTCAAGGCATCGGTATACACTTGCTTTTTGAGCTTTTCGATTTCGGATTTAGTATGGTCCAGGGTGCTGGTATCTCGGAATATCTCGATAGCTCCGGTGATTTCGCCCTTACTGTCCCGTACCGGGGCAATTTTGACCGCCACCGGCACCCGCTGCCCCTCTTTGTGGTGCAGGTAGACCCGGGCTTCGCGTTGTTTGCCATCGTCCAGGGTCGCACTAAGTGGGCAACCCCGCAGGCACAATTCGTTCCCCTCGTCGTCGATATGTCGAAGTAGATTATCGGAGCAACACCGACCCCGTACTTCCCCAGACGAGTAGCCCGAAATGACCTCGGCCGATTTGTTCCAGTACATTATGGTCTTTTCTTTGTCGACAAAGTAAACCCCATCGTGGAGGGTCTGAAGAAGTTGCTCGAAACGATCGTCTTCGGAAAGTTTGGTGTCAGCCATTTTGAAATCCTCTGCTTCAATGATAACGGTTTTGGAGGAATTTTGGGAAGATTTTGTGCGCCCTTGACGATAACCTGGGGATAAAATATGATTTTTGTATGAACTATGCCCAGCGAATAACTATTGATCCTGACAAGCGTGGAGGAAAACCTTGTATCAAAGATACACGGATTACCGTCTATGATGTTCTTGACTACCTTGCATCAGATATGACCGAGTCAGAAATTCTCCAAGACTTTCCCGAGCTTACCCACGACGATATTCTAGCCTGCCTTGCATTCGCGGCTGATAGAGAACGTAAGCTTTTTTCTGTAGTCGCGTGAAGCTTTTGTTCGATCAAAACATTTCCTTTCGCCTCATTGAACTGCTTCGAGGGAAGGAACTCGATTGTGTACATGTTCGTAGTTTAGGCCTTTCCCGATCTACAGATACTCAAATTTGGATGTATGCCAAAACAAATGGCTATATAATTGTGTCCAAGGATTCTGACTTCTATCAGAGGAGCATGACCTTGGGATATCCACCCAAAGTGATTTGGATAAGGCTTGGTAATTGCTCTACGACCAGAATCCTGCGGGTTATTTCTGAAAATTTAGGTGTAATAGAATACTTCTCCCAGGATACCGAGGCTTCGTTTTTGGCTTTACCCCAAATTTAAAGGCACTGGAAATGACATACAAAGGCTATACGGGAATATGCAGTTACGATGAAAATACAGGCTTTTATTACGGTGAAGTTACTGGAATCCGCGATGTTATTACATTGCATACGATAGATTTCTTTCTGGATTGGTGTGAGGTACGAGGAAAAATACCGGAAAAAGTCGACCTTATACCACGGATTTAAGTCGCCCCTTTTGCTGAGGAATCGGGCGGCCGAGTGATTTGGCAGTTTCTATCCATTCTTCAATAATTACCTGAGCATTCTGTAGCGCAGCTTCGTAAGTTTCTCTCTCGTCCTCGCTCCAGTAAATCACTACTTCGTATTTGGGTCTCATTTTTCTTCTCCAAGTTGATATTTAGTCAAAATACTCCTTACCTGCCGAACCTGATAGGGGGACCTCTATAAACCCCTATTCTTAATCGGCTTAGGTTCTTAAGTCATTGCAGTGCAATGACCAACTTTGCCAGAAAACCAGATTATAGAGGTCCCCGATAGGATTTTGCTTTGGACCCAATAGGTTGCAGATTAAAAATCTCATCCTTTCCGGTCCCGGAAAATAGATGATTATCACCTTTGAGCCGCATCCCAAAACCGAGTATTGAAGTCCGAAGCGCCACTGAGAATTGCATTAGAACGCTTTTGGGACTTTCCCATTTGATCTATCGTTAAAAAGAATTGCCCGAATATTCCCAACAAAAAGGCAGGTTTCAGTTGGCAAAGTCGAACTCATCCTGCTTACTCGAATCCGAAGAACGGAACTATCTTTGTGTCGACCGCGGTTACCTGAAAGGTATTACCAACCGGCATCTTTACCCTAAGGCGAAGATACTGGGCCTTTATTGGTGGGAAAAATTTGGCGGACAAAGTAGTCGTACCTGTCACGGTTTGCGCCTGACCTTGATTTGAAAAATCTAGAGGATCGGTCGCCCGTTGGAGTATTACTTCTGCGCCTGTTGTGTTTATCGTAAAGGAAAGGCGTGTAACATATTGGGCTGCGTCCAGTCCTACTCCCATAACGTAGTCATCGAGATCGGAAATTTGTTTCGTATACTCACCCGGTAGACCAACTGAACTCATCGTACTACCGAGTACTCCAGAAGTGTACGGAGTTGTAGGGAGCGTGGGAGCGATCTCTGCCGGATACTGCACCGTGTACGTCCCCATGGGCTGGGCGTTGCGGAAATCGACGACCGTGGGGGTAAAGGGCAAGAGATCGAAGGGCTCGGAAACGTAGGCCTTGTAGGTTACGGAGTTTCCCCAGCCCGGAAAGCCACCATAGCCAGAAACCAGTTCGGAGCCATCGGTGTAAAGGTGGAGGACTGCTCGGATATTTTTGGCCGCCGGTAAACGGTAGAGGTTAACTCGGGTCGAGCCGGGATCGACGACAAAACCCCAGAACTGGCCTTCGGGAAAATAGGGCGAGGGAATCGAAGAACCAGGCTCGGCGGCGGGATAAGCAAAATTCGTAATGTTGTACCGGAGGGCGTCGCCTCCGGTGGAGGTTATACCACCATAATCGTTGGTGAAATAGGACAGTTTGGAGTCCAGGGGGCCGAAGAAGCCCACCGCACCGGAGAAGCCGTCGGTGGCGGCTCGGGAACCGCCGAAGGCGCTTAGGTCCAGGGTCAGGTCCTGATAGGGTTCGGGAACGAAACTACACGAGGAGAGGAAAGCCATAAGAAGGAAGGGAAAGAATCGGCTCATGCTGTGTCCTCCTAAGGATTTTGGGGGAGTAGGACGATGAGTCCACTGACAAAGCGAGTGAACCGGGGGCGAGAAGGAGCGAATCGTTCTAAGGGATTGGTCAGGACCTGAATCAATGACTGAGTTTCGAAAGATTCGTCGGCTGACGGAGGGGCAGCATTTGGCTGGACGGCGGTAGATTCGCCCCGGGCGACAAGGGTTTGTTGACCTTGGTTGTTCACTACTTGAACAAGTCCGGTTTGGACTTGGAGATTTTGTCCGTCGAAGTCGAAACTGGTACCCCGGACCGCGGCGGTGGCCACGGGACTATGCAGGCGGAATTCCTGCTGAAGTCCCGACTGGGCGTTGACCTGGGTGCGGACCCTACCGACGGGAAGATAGAGCTCGGTAGAGACGACCGAACCCCGGGTAACCAACTCATCAAGCCGAAGGCGGCTGAGGGAATCGACCTGGACCTGGGCGTTGCCCAGATCGACCGTGGCCGAGGAACGTAAGCCCACCGACAGGGTGGCGCCGGTAGATAGAGGGCTTCCGACTTGAGCATGGATCCACGGACCACCGGCCTGGGCCTGAATTTCCACCCGCCCCGACACCTGCTGGATTGTGGCGGTCTGGGAGAAGCCCGAGACCGCCCCACTGAAAATCAGGATAAAAATCAAGCCAAAACCCATAGACCCCCCCCAAAAGCCGGACCATTTTATTGATTATCTTTATGGTAAGGTATATCACGGGCTTGGAACAATTTCAGAGTTTTTACTTTCCTAATCGAAACGGAAAGGGCAACACACCGAACACCGCTCAACTGAGACCGACGACCGGAATCAAACTGGGGGTGTTGAGGTAGAAAAGGCTACTGACCGCCACCATTAACCATCCAAGCATTTGTATACTTTTCATCTGAACCTCCATCGTCCCGGAACTTCCTGAGATTCTTGTTGGATTGGGTACGAAAGACTGCGAGCGTGCTTTCCGACGGAGGGTCGAAATTTTCTTCTCTATTCAGTTCTCTCTTTTGAAGGTCCATTAGGTGACAACCGAGATTCCAAATGCTAATTTCCCCTCCCCTTTATACGAGGGGAATTCAGCTTGGTTGCAAAAAGCGTAGGGTTGCCCGGGTGCCATGACTATTTTCGATACAGAACTTACCGTGCAGTTGTTCCGCCAGCATTCGTACCAACAGGTGGCCGAAACCCGTCGAGTTCTCGAAGTCGTAGCCCTCAGGAAGACCTCGACCATCGTCGGCGATGACCATCTCGTAGGTGTCGTCCAAGGATCGAAAGCTGACCGTAATTGTACCCTGTTTTCGATCTTTGAAGGCATATTTCACCGAGTTGGTTAAGAGCTCGTTGGCAATTATTCCTAAAAGGATAATTGTTTTACCCGGTAGATATATATCCTCGAGATTTTCGCAAACTTCGAGGTTTGGTGAATGAGAGAAAAGTCCAAGAACCCCAGATATAAGGCTTGCAAGATAATCCTTCACCGAACCGGACTCCAAGGCATCACTTACCAGAAGTTTATCATAGAGAACTCGGGTGCTACGAACTCTACCTACCGCATCTTGGAGGGCCACGCAGACGTCGGGATTTTTTGCCGCCTGGGCTTGAAGGGTGAGAAGATTTTCAACCGAAGCAATATTGTTCTTAATTCGGTGGTATACTTCTCGAACCAAAATTTCTTTTTCGCGTAGTTGCTGCTCTATCCGTTTCTGAAAACTCTTAGTTTCTGTTACATCGATTACGGCCCCAACTAAGCCAGCAACTTCTCCAGTCTCGTTCACCAAAGAGGCCTTATGGAATATTACATCCCTAAGACCTTCCTTGGGCGCCACTACCTGGGTTTCATAGGTCTGGGTAGAGGGCCTTTCGAAAAGAACCTGGTCCATTTCAAAGTATTTCTGAGCCAAATCGGGAGGGGAAATATCAAACACTGACTTTCCTAGGAGATGATCTTTCGATACTCCATAGAAATCTTCGAAGGCTTTATTAAATCCGGTATACCGGCCCTTTGCATCCTTATAGAAGATAGGTAAAGGAACGGTTTCAAGAACTGTCTCGAGCAGAGCGCTTTTTTCAAAAATAAGGTGTTCGTTCTGCTTAATTTCGGTAATGTCCCGAAACTCCGCAACTCGTACCGTTTTTCCCTGATAGAAAACATTTTTCGCTAAGAGGCCAAGGGAATAACGAGTGCCATTCTTCTTTCTACCTACTGCTTCGTAGGGTTTTTCGTATCCCGATTGAATGTTTCCGCGAACTAGGTCTCGATACTCGGGGGCGATGAGTTTAA
>Ga0100403_1003249_pt1 | contig 12227 bp, 8 predicted proteins | sample CryGeymet201501t_FD_83663 | JGI IMG/M metagenome (GOLD analysis project Ga0100403, IMG submission 83663) | Groundwater microbial communities from Crystal Geyser aquifers in Utah, USA - Crystal Geyser metaG 2015-01t | ecosystem: Environmental > Aquatic > Deep subsurface > Groundwater | place: USA...
AAGCTCGTGTCGTTCGCGGCGACGCCGAAGTCGCTCCTCGACGCGCTGCCGAAGAAGCCGCGCGGAGTGTGGGACGATCTTCGCGACGATCGGCGCGGCAAGCCGACGAGCGGATTCCGCGTCCTCCCCGAGCTCGGCGTGAACATGACGACGCAAGCCGCCGAGGGCGCGCTCGAAGCGGGATCTCCGCGCGCCGCGTACCGCGAGCAGCTTCGGTTGCTCCTCTGCGGCGCGCGCAAGCAGCCGGCGCTCGTCGTCGGCGCGCCCGGTTCCGGGAAGACGACGCTCGTGCACCGCGCGATCGCCGATCTCCTCAGCGCCGACGACTACGACACGCACAAGAACATCGATCGCGTGCACCACGTGTGGCGCGTCGCGGGCAAACGCATCATCGCGGGCATGAGCTTCCTCGGCGACTGGGAGCAGAGGTGCGTCGACTTGCTCGCCGACGTGCGCGGCGCGAAGGTCGTCCTCTACGTCGAGGACCTTCACCTCTTCGGCCGCATCGGCCGCGCGCGCGACAGCGATCGGAATCTCGCGGAGGTGTTCCGCGGCCCGCTCGCGCGCGGACAGCTCGTGATGATCGGCGAGTGCACGCCCGAGCAGCTGCGGCGCCTCGAGGAGGACGCGCCGGCGTTCGCGTCGCTCTTCGCGCGCGTCCACGTCGAGCCGACGTCGCCCGCCGAGACGTTCCGCCTGATGGTGCACGAGATGCGCGCGCTCGAGCCGAAACACGACGTGACCTTCGGACCGGACGCGCTCGCGGCGACGCTCGATCTCGGGATGGCTCTTCTGCCGGGACAGGCGATGCCAGGCAAAGCGATCGATCTCTTGCGGCAGATCGCGCGCGATTCGAAGGGGACGCCGCGGGCGCCGCGCGCGATCGGCGCGCGCGACGTGCTCGCGCTCTTGTCATCGCGAACCGGGTTGCCGACGGCGCTCCTCGAGTCGGGCGCGGCGCTCGATCCGAGCACCGTCGAGGCGCACCTCGCGTCGCAGGTGATGGGTCAGCCCGAGGCGGTGCGCGCGGCGGCCGATTTGGTCGCGCGGATCAAAGCGGGGCTCGTCGATCCGTCGCGGCCGTACGGCGTCTTCTTGTTCGCGGGGCCGACGGGCACCGGAAAGACCGAGCTCGCAAAGGCGCTCGCCGAGTACTTGTACGGAAGCGCGACGCGCCTCGTGCGCTTCGACATGAGCGAGCTCTCCGGTCCGGACGCCGCGGCGCGCTTGGTCGGCGATCGCTGGGCGCCGGACGGATTGCTCACGCGCGCGGTGCGCGAGCAGCCGTTCGCGGTCGTGTTGCTCGACGAGATCGAGAAGGCGCACCCGCGCGTGCACAACCTCTTGCTGCAAATATTCGACGAAGGGCGCCTGACCGACGCGGCCGGCGACGCCGCGAGCTTCACGAACGCGGTCGTGGTCATGACGTCGAACCTCGGCGCGCGATCGCGCGCGCCGGTCGGCTTCGCCGAAGAAGGCGCCGCGGCGGACGCGCAGCGCGAAGCGGCGGCGCAGCACGAGCACGTCGAAGCGGTGCGCGCGTTCTTCTCGCCGGAGCTCTTTAATCGGATCGATCGCATCGTTCCGTTCCGGCCGCTGTCGCGCGAGTCGGCGCGCGCGATCGCCGAGAAGGAGCTCGCGAAGCTCCTCGGTCGGCGCGGCCTCGTCGAGCGGCACGTCTTCGTGACGACCGCGCCCGGCGTCGTCGATCGCGTCGTGCGCGAGGCGTTCCGCGCGGCCGACGGCGCGCGCTCGCTCAAGCGTTGGCTCGAGAGCACGATCGGCACCAAGCTCACCGATCATCTGGTCACGACGCCGGGCGCGACGATGCAGCTCGTCGAGCTCGGAGACTCCGACGGCGGCATCGTCGTGAAGAGCGAAGCGTTGCGCGAGCGCGATCCGGTCGACGCGACGTTCACGCTCGAACGGATCGAGAAGCTCTCGATCGCCGATCTCGACGCGCACGTCGCGCGCGAGGTCCGCTTCTTGTCGGAGCTCGCGGCGGGCGCGGAGCTCGCGCAGCTCTCCGAAGAGATCCGCCATCACCTGCGCGAGCACGGCCGCGGGCGCCGCGAGAGCGCCGATCAGCTCTTTCACCTCGAGGCGATGCGCACGCAGATCCTCGAGTTCGGCGCGCGGATGCTCGATCTCGCGCGGAGCGCGAAGGGCGACGCGTACGAGGAGCTCGAGCTGCGATCGCTCGGGACGACGACGATCGGCGGCGAAGGACGCATGAACCGCGTGCGCCTCTTCGATCGCCGCTCGACGGTGCTCGCGCCGCCGCGTCCGGTGCGCGCGGAGCTGCTCGACTGCGTCGCCGAGTCGGCGTTCTTGCGGCGCGCGCTCGCGCGCGTGCGCGATCCGGCGCAGCACGCGGTCCTCCTCGACATCGAGCGCCTCGGGGACAAACCGCGCGTCGGGCGCTTCGGGCAAGCGTTCGAAGGGCTGTTCGAGTGGCTCGCGGAGTCGTACGCCGACGCGCGCGGCGAGCCGTACGGCTTCGCGGCGCGGCGCGCCGACGGGAGCGTCGTCGAAGGCACGCACGCCGAGATGCACGACGTCCTGCAGAGCAACGTCGATCGCATCGTCGTCGAGCAAGTCGGGCTCGCGGTGCTCGACTTCTTCGAGCTCGAAGCGGGCTCGCACATCCGCCACTCGACGAGCGGCCCGGCCGAGATCGTGCGCGTCAGCGTCCGCCCCGCGACCGTGCGCGCGGCGAGCGTCGTCACCGAAGAGGCCGAGCGCCTCCCTGCGGCGGTCCGCACGATTCGCTTCGAGCCGCACCGCTCGGGCGGCGTCGCGCCGATCTCGCTCGAAGACTACGCGATGGGCACCGCGCTCGACCTCCGCGTCCGGACGCTCGACGACGCGCTGCAAAACCTATGGCGCATTCGGATGTCGCGCGCATGAACCGATCGCTCCGCGTCTACTTCGTTCGCCACGGCCAAGCGCGCATGACCGGCATCTTGATGCGCGCGGTCGATCGCCCGATGGACAACGCGCCGCCGACCGCGATCGGCGAATCGGAGGACGACGTCCTTCGCCAGCTCGAGGTCTTGCTCGCGGAGCTCGAAGCCGGCGAGCCCGACGTCGTCGAGCGCTTCCTCTGGGACGAGACGCTCGCGACGCGCGAGGCGCTCGTACGCGCGCACCCGCAGACGGCGTCGAAGAAGCGGATGGTGATCGGAAAGGCGGAGATCCCGCTTCGCATGACGTACGCGTTCGCGAAGCTCGCCGCCGGCGGATACAAAGTGATGCTCCCGCGCTTCGGCTGGTGGTTCGTGCTCGAAGATCTGTCGCTCGCGCAAGAGGTGCTCGCGGGCGCGCTCGGCGCGGCGCTCCTCGGCGCGACGGGGAAATCGATTTACGATTTTCGACGCGACGGCGACGAGTGGGTGAAGGAGTGGTCGCCGAGATCGCTGCGACGCGACGGAAAGAGCGAGCAGAAGGACGACGCCGCGCCGCGCCCGACGCTCGACGCGGTCGCCGAGGAGCTCGTCGACAAAGCCGCGCGCGGAAAGCTGCCGCACGCGGTCGGCGATTGGCCGGAGATCGCCGCGGAGCTCCCGCTCTTCGATCGCGATCCGCTCCCTTCGATTTTGCTCGTCGGCGGAACCGGCGTCGGCAAGACGACGTGGGTGCGCCGCGTCGCGCGCCACCTCGCGCAGCGAAAGCGCGAAGCCGCGGGGAAGCGCGACATCCATACGCCGAAGATCTGGGCGACGTCCGCGGACCGCTTGCTCGCCGGGATGGTCTACCTCGGGATGTGGCAGAAGCGGTGCTTGGATTTGGTGAAGGAGCTCTCGCACGAAGGCGATTTCTTGTACGTCGATCGTCTCGTCGCCATCGCGCGAACACAGCACGACGGCGGATCGATCGCGGACATCTTGCTGCCGGCGATGCTCGCCGAAGAGATCAGCGTCATCGCCGAGTGCACCGAAGAGGAGCTGGAACGCTGCATGCGCCGCAACGCGACGCTCGTCGGCGCGTTTCGGATCGTGCGCATCGAAGAGCCGCAAGCGCACCGCATCCCGGCTCTCCTCGATTTGTATCAGCGGCGGCGCGACGATCTCGCGCTTCATCCGTCGGCGCTTCAGCGCGCGGCACTGCACCTGGCGACGTTCGCGCGCGACATGGCCTTTCCCGGAAAGGCATTTCGCTTCCTCGATTGGCTCGCGCAGAGCACCGGCGATCGCGAGAAGCGGACGTTCTATCCGCGCGACGTGAGCGAAGCGTACTCGCGTTGGTCGGGGCTGCCGCTCGATCTCGTGTCGGACGAGCGCGCGGTGTCACACGCGGACCTCGCGGCGATCCTCAGGCGCGGCGTCGTCGGCCAAGACGAGGCGTGCGACACCGCGGCGAAGGTGCTCGCGCGCTTCAAATCGGGGCTCGGCGATCCGGAGAAGCCGTGCGGGACGCTCCTCTTCGTCGGTCCTACCGGAGTAGGAAAGACTGAGCTCGCGAAGCAAATCGCGGCGTACCTCTTCGGCGACGCGTCGCGGATGATCCGCCTCGACATGAGCGAGTACATGCTCCCCGGATCCGCGCAGCGCTTGCTCGCGACGGGCGACGGGACGCGGAGCTTGGCCGAGCAGGTGCGCGCGCAGCCGCTCAGCCTCGTCTTGTTCGACGAGATCGAGAAGGCGCACCCCGAGGTGTTCGACGTGCTCCTCGGCGTCCTCGGCGAAGGCCGATTGACCGACGATCTCGGGCGCCTCGTCGACTTCCGGATGACGATCATCGTGATGACGTCGAACCTCGGCGCGACCGACGCGGCGCCCGTCGGCTTCGACGCGGAGGCGAGCGCGCGCGGGTACGAGCGCGCCGTGCGCGATCACTTCCGGCCGGAGCTCTTCAACCGGATCGATCACGTCGTGAGCTTTCGGCGCCTCTCGCGCGGCGACATCGCGAAGATCGTCGACCTCGCGCTCGAAGAGACGCGCCGCCGCACGGGGCTCGTGCGGCGAACCATTCGCCTCGAGGTCGATCCCGCGGCGCGCGTGCGCCTCGCGGATCTCGGGTACAACCCGCTCCGCGGCGCGCGCCCATTGAAGAGGGCGATCGAAGAGCACGTGGTCGCGCCGATCGCCGCGCTCCTCGCGCGCGAGCCGAAGCTCCGCGACGCGACGATCGTCGTCGACGGCGCGCTCGACGTGCGCGTCGCCAAGCGCGCATGACGACGCTCGCGAAGCTCGATTCGCCGCGCGCGACGCTCGCGATCACGTTCGTCGTGTACGCGCTGCTCGTCGTCGTGAAGCTCGCGGTGCACCACTTCGACGCGTCGTACTTCGTCATGGCCGGTCTGCCGGCGTGCGATCCCGCGCTCACGCCGCCGGGGCTCACCTGCCCTACGAAGGATCACGGCGGCTACGACGGGCAGTTCTATTACCGCCTTGCCGTCGATCCGTTCACCGACAAGCAGTTCGATCACGGCGTCGGCTTCGACATGCCCGCGCATCGCCAGCAGCGAATCGTCTATCCGCTCCTCGCGTGGTCGCTCACGCGCGGGCACGTCGAGCGGCTGCCGTGGGTGATGCTCGCGATCAACTTCGCGGGGATGATGGTGCTCGGTTGGCTCGCGGCGAAGGTCGCGCGCGCGCTCGGACGGCACGCGCTCGTCGGGCTCGTCGTGCCGCTCTATCCGGGGTACATCTTCACGCTCGCGCGGGACCTCTCGGAGATCCTCGCCGGGTGCTTCATGATCGGCGCGCTCCTCGCGGCGCGCCGCGGCGCGCGTTGGGCGGTCGCGGCGCTCGCGACGCTCGCGATGATCAGCCGCGAGACGACGCTCGTCGTGCCTGCGGCGATGTTCGCGTGCGCCGTGTGGGCGATGCGCGCAGAACGAACGCGCGCGCGCGTCGCCGACGCGATCGCGTACGCGGTACCGCTCGTCGCGTACGCCGCATGGCAATGGGCGCTCGCGCGGCATTGGGGAATCGCGCCGTCGCAGCAGAACAGCAAGAGCTTGTCCGCGCCGTTCGTCGGGCTCGCGCGCTTCGCGGCGGACGCGGCGGCGCACGTGTACGTGCTCGACGCGATCCACGTCGTGCTCATCGTCGCGTTCGGCGTCGTCGTCGCGCGGCGTCTGCGGGCTTCGGCGGCGATGCCGCACGAGAAGCTCGCGTGGATCGGCTACGCGATCCTCCTCACGCTGCTCGGGCGCGAAGCGTTCTGGGACGACATGTGCCATTACATGCGCGCGCTGTGCGAATACTTCGTGCTCGGCGCGTTCGTCGTCTTCGCGACGCGCGCCCCCTCGCGGGCGGAGCGCCTCGTGCTCGCGCTCTGGGGCGTCGCGACGGCGTTCCACTTGTTCGCGAGCTCGGACGTCGTCGCGAACGTTTACTGAGAGCTGTGTTCCACGAGGTCGATGCCCCCGAATCGCGGCGCTTCGCGCCGCTCGGGTGCCGATCGCTCACCCTCGTCATCCCGAGCCGCGAAGCGGCGAGGGACCACCTCTCACGAGCGACGTAAGGTCCCGTTCGGGCCGGCGTCGTCGGATGACGGCGTCCGTGCGAGGCACCTCCCCCTGAGCGGCGAAGCCGCGATTTGGGGGAGGTCGCGCGCGCGCAGGCGCGAAGCGCCGAGCACGCGCGGGTGGGGGCAACATCAACGCTTGGTGAAGCGCCGTTGGCGAGAAGTCGACCGATTCAATCCGGCGGGAGCTCTCCCGGCCAGACGCGAACGCCGCGATCGGCGAGCGCGTGCGCGAGCGCTTCGGCGCCCTCGCGCTGCCACGCGTCGCTCGCGGTCTGCGCGTCGAATTCGGTCGCGCCGTGGACGCCGTGGAGCACGTCGATCCGCGCCGACGAGGCGACGTCCGCGATCGAGTCGGCGAGCGCGTGGATCGATCCTGGGAGAATCGGCTGCACGACCGCGAACGTGCGCGCGCCCGCCGACCGCAGCCTACGGAGCGCCGCGAGCCGCTCGTCGATCGACGCCGCGCGCGGCTCGAACCGGCGGCGCACGCCGTCGTCGATCGTCGGAATGGAGACGCCCGCGTACCCGCGCGGCAGCGCGGCGATCCGCGCCGCGTCGCGTTCGACGAGCTTCGATCGCGTCAAGACGAGCACCGTGCGCGGCGCGCGCTCGCGCGCGAGCACCTCGAGGCACCGCGCGGTGAGCTCGTGGCGCGCGTCGATCGCCTGGTACGGATCGCTCACGATCGGGCAGAACTTGATCGCCCACGGCGGCGCGTCGCGGAGCTCGCGCGCGAGCACGTCGGGCGCGTTGACGCGAACGTCGACGAACGATCCCCACGCAACGTCGGGCAAGCCTTCGAACCGGCGCGCGCTCGCGACGCGCTCCTGCGCGTAACAGAAGCGGCATCCGATGACGCAGCCGACGTACGGGCTCAGCGTGAGGTACCGCTCGCCGATCGGTCCCGCGCGTTCGAGCAAGCGATCGACGCGCACGAGGCGCACGCGCGCGCCGCTGTCGTCGACGCGCGTCTCGGCGTCGTGCGCGATCCGCGCGAGCACCGCGTCCTCGTTCGCGCGCGCCCGCGACGCGACCGTCGCGCAGAGCTCCGCCGCAATCCGCCCGAGCGACGCGCCGTCGCCGTCGACGCGATACGCGAACGAGAGGCGCGCGCTCCGCGCGACGCAGGGGCGCCCCTCTTCGACCGGCGCGACCTCGACGCGCACCGCGCGCCCGCCGACCTCGAACGCGAGCGCGAGCCCGAGCTCCGTCGATGCGTCGACGAGCGTGACGCCCGCCGCGATTTCGCCGCCGATCGCGGTCGGCGCCACGAGCTCGACGAGGCGCGCGCGCAAATCGCCCATGCGCAGCGATGATAGCGCTCGCCTCCGCGGCGCGCGCGGGCGGTGCTATGCTTCGGACACGGAGGGACGGATGTTCCAATCGCGACGCGACGTGCTCAAGAGCGTGGGTCTCGCGGCGGCAGCGACGATCGCCGCAGGTCGCGGCGACTGGATCGCGCAGCCGACGGGCGGTCTCGCCGGGACGATCCTGGCGTTCGAGCCTGGCGCGCGCTTCGCGTCGGCGACGCTCGTGCGAACGGGCGAGCAGGTTCGCGGCGGCGTCCCGTTCGTCCTCGCCGGCGCGGGCGGTCGCGAGTTCATCGTCGAAGTGCTGCGCTTCGATCCGGACGTGCCCGGCGTCGCGCGCGCGGGATCGCTCGCGGTCTACGTCGCGAACGGCGGCGCGGGCTCCGCGCCGACCGACGAAGCGCAAGGCCTCGCGGCGATCGCGCTCGCCGAAGAAATCGCGCGCCGCGAAGCGAGCGGAGGCCGCGTGCCCCGCCTCGCGACGATGAGCCACCGCGGCGAGCCGAGCGCGCGCGAGGCCGTCGGCTGAAGCGATGACCGACGCCGCGCCGTCGCGACGCACGAGCAAGCGCGGCCTGAGGATTGGGATCGTCGTCGCCGGCCTCGCGATGGTTTTGGCGGCAGTGTGGTCGGCAGCGCGCCGCAGCGCGATCGATCCCGAAGACGAGCGCCCGGCGCGCGCCGAGGTGCGCGCCTACTTCGGAGATCTCGCGGACGGCGCGACGAACGATCGCTTCACGATCGTCCGCGTCTTCGACGTGCGCGCCGGCGCGATCCCCGTCGTCCTCGCGACGCGAGGCGGCCAGCGCTATCAAGTCGACGTGTTGCGACGCGACGATCGCGGCCCGCTCGGCGTCGCGACGACGAACTACGTCGCGTTCTACGTCGCGAACGCGGGCGACGGCGACGCCGCGACGCCGGAAGAGCAGACCCTCGCCGTTCGCGCGCTCGCCGACGACCTCCGCTGGCGCGAAGCCGCCGGCGCGAAGCCGCCCGCGCTCGCGACGATGGCCGAGCGCATGGCGATGCCCGGCGCGCGCCGCTTCGCCGTTCCGCTGAAGTGACGCGACCGAGCGAGCGCCGCTACGGCACGAGCTTCACGGCGAGCGATCGCGCTTGAAGCCCCTCGATCGATCCGATCGTCCCGTCCCACTGGCGCTTGAACGCGGAGTCGACTTGACCGACCGTCGCGTGGCGAAGCTCGATCCGCAAGCTGCACCCGCTCGCGGCGAGGCCGCCCGTGATCGGCACGAACGACATCGGGATCGTCGCGCCTCCCTCTGCGTCGAACGCGAGGGGATAACCGCCGTTCGTGCCGACGCACGCGCCGTAGAAGCGCGCGTAGATGGCGTCGTCGAACTGCGGCGGCGGCGACACGGTGAGCGCGAGCGAGCTCGATCGACGAACCGACGCGGGCACGGCCGACGTGATCGCGAACGGCGCGGCGACGCGCACGAGCGAATACGGCGCGCCCACGCGCCCTTCGGGCCTGTGAAACGCGATGACGACGTCGACCGCGTCCGCCACCGGCGGGAACGTCGCGACGTAATGCACCGTCGAGTCCGTCGACGCCTCGCGCGTCATCACGAGCGTGTCGCCGCCGATCGTCGCGGTGAAGTAGTCGCCGGGGTCGAGCACGACGAAATCGGTGTCGAGCAGGAGCGCCGCGTAGACGCGGACGCCGTTTTCGTCCGACTGCGCGCTCATCGACGCCGTCATCTCTTGCACTTGATGTGGGGCCGACGTGGTGACGCGCGGCTTCGGCTGCGGGGGCGGGCTCACGTTCGGCGAGCGGTCGCGATCGTCGTCGAAGCGAATCGCGCACCCGGTGGCGATCACGGGGAGAAGAAGAGCAAGGAAGGCGCGGCGCATGGACCGCTCGCTCAGCAACGCACGTGCCGGGCGCGAAGCGCGTCGTTTCCGCGGAAAAGAGCGGGTCGCGCCCGCCGCCGTGAACTGCGAGCCACGGCGATCGCGTCACCGTACCCAGGCGCCTACGGCTTCGCGAGCTTCATCACGGTGCCCGCCGTCGGATCGAACGTCGTCCAGTAGATCGCCTTCTCGTCGAGCGCGATCCCGTACGGCTCGTTCTGCTGCGCGAGCACTTTGACGCCCGCGTCGCACCCGCTGAGCGGGCACGTCGCGATCGTCCCGCTCGGTCCGAGCGTCGTCCAATACACGCCGGTGCCGTCGACCGCGATGTCCCACGCGCCGCCCTGTCCTTCCGCGAACACGCGCGCGTCGCCGCCCGACTTCGACACGACCATGACCGTACCGGTGCCGCCGTTCGTCCAGTACACGTTGTTGTCGTCGATCGCGAGGTACGCGGGGCTCTGCAGGTTCTCGGCGAGCTTCTCGGAGGTGCCGCCCGGCGTCTTCGGAATGCGAAGCACGGCGCCGTCGGTCGTCTCGGTGCCGAGCCCTTGGTTCACCCAGTAGACGTACGTGTCGTCGATCGCGATGCCGCGCGGGTGCGATTGAAAGAGCGCGAGGAGCTGCGGCGGCGGGCTGCCGCATCCGGTCGCGCGGCACACGACGACCGATCCGTCGCGCGTGACGACGCTCGATCCGGCGTTCGTCCAGTACACGCCGGTCGCGTCGGCGACGACGCGATCGGGGTGGTTCACGTACTGCCCGTTTCCGTTCGCGACGATCGTCCCGGCGGGAAACGGATTGAAGCCCATGAAGAACGTGCAGCCGTGGCCCGGGATCGGACAGCGGCCGACCGCGAACGGCGATGTCGCCCCTGCCCACAGAAGGCGGCCGCCGAAGACGGAGAGCCACGTCGGACCGACGTCCGTGTTGATGTACGTCGACATGCCGTCGTTCGGATCGAACCGATACCCGAGGCCGCGCACGCCTGGCGCGCTGGCCTCGGACCAATACACCTGCCCTTGATCGACGGCGATCCCCCACGGCGATCGACGGTTCGCGGCAATCGTGACCGGCTGGCACTTTCCGTTCACGCACGCGCCGCCGAGGCAATCTTTCGTGCACACGGCGGCCGCGTCGGCGTCCGTCGCGGCGTCGGCGGGCGCGCTGGTCAGATCGCTCAGATCGCGAAGCGAGCACGCGCCGAGCGAGCCGGCGAGGAGACCGCAGAGGACGGCGAGCGCGCGACGCATTTCAGAACCGGAGCTCGACACGCGCTCCTCCGCCGCCGGGCATCGCGGTGACGCCGATGCGCGCGCCGCTCTGCGGAGCGCCGGCGGCGGGACGCGAGAGGTAGAGCCAACCCGCGACGCCCGCGGCGACGACGCCGATCGCGAGCGACACGTCGGCGACGTGGTACTTCGTCGTGACCGCGCTCACGTCCGACGGATTGCATGATGCGTGGCACGTGTTGCGGAGGTTCGTCTCGTCGTTGAGGCCCGTGAGGCCGAAGTACGCGAAGCCTCCGAGCCCGAGGACGGCGAGCCCTGCGAGCGCGTACACCGCCGGCGAGGCCTCGCGGGGCGGCGGCGGAAGAACCGGCGGCGCGCTCGACGCCGACGCGCTCGGCGGCGGCGGGACGAGCGCCGACGCGCTGGGCGCGGGCGCGGGCGGCTCGAACGTGAGATCGACGCGCCGCCCCTTCTCGCCTTCGACGACCGCGATCGGCTGCTCGACGAACGCGCCGTCGAGCTCGCACTTGAGCGCGTGCGCGCCCGGGTTGATCGCGATCGGCGCGCCGTCGAGCTTGTCCACGAACGGCTCGCCGTCGAGCGTGCACTTGACCGCGCTCGACGGCGCACCGCGCGCGTCCCTCGCCGACAGGACGATCGTCGGCACGCGCTCCTCGACCTCGACGAGCCACACGCTGCAGTCTTGTCGCGCGAGGATCGGACAGGCGTCCGACGCGCAGAGCTGGAGCTTCGCGCGCGCTTCGATGAGCTTGCCGCGCTTGCGCGCCACCTGCGCCTGCTCGTGCGCCGACGCGCACGCTTCCTTGTCCGGCGGCGCGGGGGCCGCCCCTTGCGGCGCGGCGGTCGTCGCCCACGCGAGCGCGGCGACGGCGCAAGCCAAGGCGTTCGGAGCGCGAAACGTTCGCATAAGTGAGATCGGCGCGTGAAGCCTAGCACGCACGCGCCTATTTCGTCGGCGCGAGCGGCGCCGGACGGACCCACGACAGGAGCGCGCCGGCGATCGCCACGAACGCCGCGAGCTCGAGGGCGCGGCGGCACGCGGCGACGATCGGCGCGCCGGCGTCGCTCGACGCGGCCGCGAGGATCGCCCCCGCCGCGGCCGCGCCGATCGACATGCCGACGTTGCGCGCGACGCCCATCATGCCTCCGGCGACGCCCTGCTTCTCGCGCGGCGCGGCGCCGAGCACCGAGCTGTTGTTCGGCGGCGTGAAGAGGCCCGCGCCGAGGCCGATGATCGCGAGCGGCGCGACGAAGTCCGCGGCGCGCGCGCCGTCGTCGATCGCGCCGAGCCTCCACAATCCGAAGGCGAGCA
>Ga0100403_1003251_pt1 | contig 12216 bp, 12 predicted proteins | sample CryGeymet201501t_FD_83663 | JGI IMG/M metagenome (GOLD analysis project Ga0100403, IMG submission 83663) | Groundwater microbial communities from Crystal Geyser aquifers in Utah, USA - Crystal Geyser metaG 2015-01t | ecosystem: Environmental > Aquatic > Deep subsurface > Groundwater | place...
CGCGGGGCGGGAGGAGTGAGCAGAATGAGCAGACCAATAATAAAAGAACGAATCGCGGAATTCAGGCAAAAGGGGCATTCCGACCCCTTTGATGTTAATGCAATTACCAATTTCGTTCTTGATTGCCTGGATTGGATTGAGCGGCTGCAGAAAGAGAATGAAGATTTGCGCGCCAAAGCTGAGTATACCGGTGACGGTGTTCGTTATATCGAATCACTCCATCGTGAAATCAAGCAGCTGCGCAATGAGATCAAACGGCGGGCGAGTATATAATCCCGCAAGCCACAGAGGAGGAGGGTAAAACAAATTGATCATTACGGCAATCGATCCCGGCACTCGCAGCGCGGGAATCGTTACAATCGAGATGAATGGCAGTGATATCGCCTGCTTGTTAAATTTACCTCAGAAGCGCGGCATTGATGAGACTGAGGCCGAGTTTATCGACAGGCTCTGCGGGCAAGTCAATTTGCAGGCAGGAGGTCGTTCCGACCTGATTGCCTGCGAAGCCTCTCATTATCGGCTTAACCACAAGACTCATGCGGCGCTTGCAAAGGTCTGCGGCGCGGTCGAGCAAGTCGCATTACGCATTGGGCTGCCTTATGTCGAGGTTCAGCCAGCCGAATGGAAAAAAGCTGTAACTGGATCGGGCAATGCAACTTATATGGCGATCCGGCTTTGCGTGAGATCGATCCTAAAAGATAAGCTTATATCTTGGACTACAGATCACGAATTCGCCGCGATTGGCGTGGCTATAGCGGCAGGGAGAGCAAGAGAAACTAAGATCAAATTGTCGGCTGCGGAGAAAGGAGGTTAATTTGATGACTGCAGTATCCTCAGATAAATATCTCTACAGCGTCCCTGGGCGTGATGAATATCGCTTCTATAAAATCTGCAAAGCGCCGGATGGTAATGGTTGGTTTGTTTGTTGGCATACGCAGACCGGAGAAAAGCATCATCCTGTAAAGCGTCTAGGATGCTTTGAAACTATTGAAGATGCTCAGCCCGCCCTGGACAAACTTGCGGTGCAGACGGGCATGGAATACTGGCAGCAATATCCAGAGCCTACTAGAAGTGGAATCACGGGTGAGTGGGTGAAGGCAAATAAAAAATAAGCCCGACTGGTTATCCCGACCGAGCCTGAGGCATCCTTAAAACTGTTGATTTAAGAATAACGGGCCAACTTAGAGCCTGTCAAGGAGATGCTTGGATGGGTAAGGCTGAAGATCAGGAAATGCAATACGAGGCGGAAGTGGATCGGCTTACTGCTGGTTGTCCAGGGATATATACCACAAAGCAGCTTGAGGACAAGATGCGTTGGGAGCGAACTGGTATTGACCTTGACGCTTTTGCTGCTGCTGATGACTTTGAAGTATATCATCGCAGAGGGCATATCACGACAGCGTCTATAATGCGTATGGCGCGGCTCACACGTTCTCAACGCGAAGTCTTCAGGCTGACAGTGGGGGCGCGGAGAAGAGGAGTTAGGCTGTCTTATGCCGCGGCGGCCAGGAAGCTCAATAGAGATAGGCGCTCAGTATCGGATATGGTCGCAAGAATCCGAGAGAGAATCATGCCAGTCATAAACTCGCTGGATACTCCATACCATAACGATCTCGGATGGCTGTTCAGGTGGGAAATGGCTTGGAAGAAAAGACAGATATATCATAAGCGGATAACGAGGAAGAAACTGAAGAATCCAAGATATAAGATAATCATCGCCACAAAAAATCAAGTTCAAAATACGGACACTCACGCTCAAACGCCATGTATATATGGAAAACAAATTATCTCGCAGGGTCTAGGGTAGTTCCTGAAAAGCTGTGCTCCTGCCGGGAGAGACCGGCATGCAATTATACACGGAGACAATTGGCTGGCAGGGTGAACGACGACCGAATGAACTAGTCGTGACCCGCCGGAGAGTCGGCAATTCATCTCTTTACACTCCTTTCTTTCTAGAGGCAGGCCGGATTCTACTTTTCTATAATCCGGCCTGCCGCCTTTCAAGGAGAATATGCAAAATGGCAGTAGAACAGCGGCAGTCTAAAATCAAGCAAATCGCGAGAGACGCCTCTGCTTCACCGTTCGATACTCGACTTATTCGTAAGGTCATGAGAGAAGATATAAGTCGCAGAGGCAGGGCCAGGACGCTGCAGGTCGCAGTGGTAAAGTATAGAAGGCGATGTGCCAGCTGTCCATGCTGGAGAGGGCGGTGCAAATCCGACCCTGGCGCTCCAACGAGATAACCTTCAGCGTAAGGTTGATTAGTTGTATATAAAAGTTGTGAGTTTAATGTCAAGAAGAAAACCATATAAACGAGAAGCAGACTTAAAGCTAATTGCCGATCTTTACCTCAGAGGTACATATCAGTCGGAAATAGCTGGTACTCTTGGTGTTACACAGCAAACAATAAGCAAAGACATCAAAGAGATCGAGCGCCGTTGGGCTGAGCGGTATACTGACAATATACATACTGCGAAACTAGCCGAACTCGCTAAAACTGATGCACTTGAAATCACCTATTGGGATGCTTGGAAGAAATCCTGTAATCAGAAGGCAACAAAGGCTGTAGAACAAATAAGTAATAGCAAAACCCAATCTGAGAAGAAATCGATCAAGCAAGAAGACAGAAACGGCAATCCGGCATTTCTTACAGGCATTATGAACTGTATTGAGAGACGCTGCAAGATATTGGGGCTTGATGCACCAGTTAAGGTGGCAGGAGACAGGAATAATCCTTTTGTTGTCAGGCATGAGCAATCCGAAGACTTATCATTCTATACTGATGAGGAATTGATAATGCAGAGAACGATACATGAGAATGCCAACGCTAGACGAAATAAAGATAGAACTGGCGAGTCGTCGGCTTAGTGAATATGTCCGGCAGGCATGGCCTTATGTCGAATCAGTTACCTACATTGATAATTGGCATATAGATTGCATCTGTGAGCACCTTCAGGCACAAACCGAAGGTCAGATTGAAAACCTGCTTATCAATATTCCGCCTGGCTGTTCGAAAAGCCTTATAACCTGCGTCTTCTGGCCGACCTGGGAATGGATAAAAGATGCATCAATCAGGTGGTTTATGGCAAGCTATGACTCGCGGCTGTCAACGCGTGATGCAGTCAAAAGCCGCGGCCTGATTGCCTCAGATTGGTATCAATCCAACTGGGGCGACCGATTTTCGATTTCGAAAAAGCAGGACGAGAAAACCTACTACGAAACGGATTTGGGAGGTTACAGGCTTGCATCATCCATCGGAGGGCACGGAACAGGCGAGCATCCAGACCGGATAGTCCTTGACGATCCGCATGACGTGACAGGGGCGGAAAGTGCTGCCGAACGTCAGTCGACGCTTGATTGGTGGGACTTGACAATGAGCCTTCGCGGTGTCGCTCGCAAGGTTCGCCGGACAATTATCATGCAGCGGCTTCATGAAAATGATATATCCGGCCATGTCATTGATGAAGGTGATTGGGTTCATATCTGCCTGCCGATGCGTTATGAACCAGGCCGGATGATAACGACGCCGCTTGGATGGAATGATAAGCGGACCAAAGAAGGAGAGCTGCTTACTCCAAAACAGTTCTCAGAAGAGGATGTCCGCAGGGCTGAATTGCATCTTGGTTCTTATGGTTCTGCTGGACAGCTTCAGCAGCGGCCGGCTCCACGCGAAGGCGGAATGTTTAAGCGGTACTGGTTCGAAATTGTCAGAGCGGTTCCGGCAGGCTGCAGGAGTATACGCTGGTGGGATGTTGCAGCTACAAAAGATGGAGGGGACTGGACGGCAGGTCTGAAAATATCTATAGCAGATGGAGTTTACTACATCGAGGATGTTCGCCGCTTTCAAGAATCTTCTCACGGAGTCAAGAAGAACGTAAAACAGACTGCTGCGCTTGATGGGATACCGACTCAAATATGGATGGAGCAGGAACCAGGATCATCCGGTAAAGCCGTTATAGCCGATTATGCCCGTCTTTTAGATGGATTTTCGTTTCATGGTCAACCTTCGACTGGCAGTAAAGAGTTTCGCGCGGAACCATTTTCAGCGCAATGTGAGGCTGGAAACGTCAAGCTGGTAAGGGGTGCTTGGAATGAAGCTTTCCTCGATGAAGTTGAAGTGTTTCCGAATGGCAGTCATGACGATCAGGTTGACTCAGCAAGCGGCGCATATAATAAGCTTGCGCAAAAGGGCACTTCATTCATAGCAGCTTCCAGGTCCGGCGCTGAACGTCCACGATAGGATTTATTCATGGCAATATGGCCTTTCAAGAAAAAACAGGTTAGGAAAGCGCAAGCAGTAGTGCAGCCCACCATAGCAATCTCGAATGTGCGTTCGAGGGCAGACTGGGCAACACCATTTCGGAATGCGCAGAGTTACCTGTCTCCATCCAACGATCCGAATGTGCTGAGGATTCTACGTCAGGCTATACCGATGCTGGATTCGGCGATTGATAAGCTTGTGAGACTCACTGGCAGTGTCAAGATCATCTGGGACTCGGAGACTGTCCAAGCCCAGTGGGACGCCTGGGCGGAGATGGTCAAGGTGGCGCCGCTCGGACATAGTTTTAATAATTGGCTAAACGGCCTGCAGGAAAGGGCACTTACGTTTGGAAACGGCGCAAGCGAGATCGTGCTTGATAATGCGGGGAAGGATATTTACGGGTTTCAGTATATTTCTTCAAGCTCGCTCAGGCTCAGGCCGGATCCCGATAATCTGCTCGATGTAATCATTGCGCAGCAGCAGACCAGTCAAGCGCTGCCTGTCCAGCTCGACCGCGAATTCATAGCACTTGCGGCTCATGAGGCACGGGATAATAGCCCTTACGGTCAAGGAATATTTGCCGATATACCTTTTGTGGCGGAACTACTAATCGAGATGGTTCATGCTGAAAAGATGAACTGGATCAGACTTGGCGCACCGAGCCATGCTGTGCTTGTTGGTGTGCCAAAAGACCTTGACCCATCTGTCAATGTTTCTTCGATGATGCAGACGCTTCTTAATTCGATAGAGACTGATTGGACTGACGCTATGACGAGTCGTCAGACAAAGGGAACGGTCAAGGATTTCTTTGGAGCAGGTGATATTAGAGTTGTCACAATCGGCGCTGACGCCAAAATGCTTGAGTTTCAAATCCCTTGGCGGGCTGCACTTGAGCAGGTGGTAGCGGTTACACATCTACCGCCCTGGATGCTTGGACTTCATTGGTCGACAACAGAACGGCTTTCAGAGGAACAAGCGAGGTCGCTCGAAGAGGATATCTTCGACTATCAGCAGGAATATAACTATCCTGCCCTATTCGCAGCCGACTGGTGGGCACGAGTAAGGGGATATTCGAGTGCAGCTCGAACAGCATCATGGCCAGCGCTTGCCATACGCGATAGGGTGGAGTTGGCCAGGGCCGAACTCATTGGCGCTCAAGCGCAATCGACAAAGCAAAAGACAGGCAGGCAGCTCTGGGCTGATGGGATTTATGCCCAACAGCAATATGCTGATTATGTTACTGGCCAGAAAAACACTCCGGTTGAAAATGTGATGAGCGAACCTGCGCCTTCTGTCGATTCAGCAGGTTCGGCACGTCTGCTAAGCACTCCAAGCGCTCTCGCGAAACAGCGAGAGATTCTGTATTCTGGGCAGCTTTACGAAGGCCGCGCTGGGAGCGTTTGTGGACATATTCATAAAGCCGATGATGCTGAAGTTACTTATGGGCAGGGAGAAGAGCCAAACGATGACCGGATTAGAGATATCATTCAGGCTTTTTATTCCGATGCACGAGGGGCAGCTCGCAGCCTGCGGGAGCGGCTCTGGGGCATTCTCAATCTTCCGGACCTGAATATGACGACTGAGACAAGATCACTTCGCAAGCAGTTTGAGTTTACCCCTCAGCAGGAGCGAGCTGTCGATAGGGCAATCGAGATATTCCTAGCACGAATGGCCGGAAGCGAGCGCAGTAAAGGCGGATTTATCTCTCCTGATACCGGAGACGGAATCATTCAGCAGTATAACGTTTTTGCTCACGCGATTGGAGCGCGGCGCGGCGCGGAAATGACCGGGGAGGACGCGGTCAGAATCTCAACCGGCAGGAGCAGCCTGGAAGCGCAGGCGCTCTTGGATCACGCTTTCGACAGGCTTTCCGATAATGGCAGGCTTAGGCTCGAGGGTGTTCTTGATGACATCAAGGAAATATTGCACGAGGGCGTCGGTCTTGGTACCAATCCACTCGATCTTGCCCGTGAGCTTTCGAGCAGATTCGATGCTTACGAAGGCCATGAGTTCCGCAGGCTCGCACGGACTGAAGCAGCTTTCGCCCAGGTTGAAGGGCAGATGAACGAGTTTAGAACAGAAGGAGTAGATGCCAGCGGCGTGGAAGCAGATCCACCGCCCTGGCATCCCTAACTGCCTCTGCGATTTAACTATCAAGGAAGCTGAAGGCGGCGGCTGGAAGGCCGTTTATGAAATATCAGCACAGGCCTGCGAGATGTGTCAGGGGTATGCGGGACAATAAGATGAGAAAAGGATAATAATATGACCTGCGTAGTTGGTATGTTCAAAGATCATAAAGTTTATCTTGGCGCTGACAGTGCATCGATATCCGGCTGGGATTCATTTGATCGACTTGATGGAAAGATATTCCAAAAAGGGGAATTACTGATTGCGTTTACATCCTCATTCCGCATGGGTCAACTGATAAGATATAAGTTCAATCCTCCAGAATGTCCTAAAAAAATGGACGATCACGAATATATGTGCACATTGTTCGTTGATGAGCTGCGTAAAACATTGAGTAATGGTGGGTTTGCAAAGAAGGAGAACGGGGTAGAGTCCGCTGGCTCATTCTTGATTGCTTACCACAGCAAGCTTTTTCAGATTGATGATGATTATCAGGTGATTCGCGTAGATTCATTCACTGCCGATGGATGCGGACGTATGCCAGCACTGGGCGCTATGTTCGCGGCCAGTGAATTGGGTCTGGAGCCTCGTGAGATATTGGAGATGGGACTCCGGGCAGCCGTTAAATATAATATAGGTGTAAAGCAGCCGTTTACGATATTTTGCGATTGTGAAGATTGAATCGGGCGCATGCTTCTTCTTCAGCCTTATGGTATAATAAAGACAGGGCATAGGGACTATAGCCCGAAAAGCGGTTATCCGAGCCGTTTGCCCTGCCTCAAATTCGGAAATATATTCGGAGGTATTAAGATGATCAGCTGTCAATTATGTCAAAAAAATCAAGCACGGTATCGGTGCTCTAAATGTGGAAGGAGCATTTGCTGGGATTGCCTTATAGGAGGGGTTTGTTCAAGTTGTTATAATGCTTATCCCGCGCCGCCGCAATTGCAGCCCGCTAGTCCGGGAGCAATCACATCATGTGATAAAACAGTAGCTGCAGCAAGAAGGCGCGGCATATTGGTTGGAATCCTTCTCGGTTTATTCGGCTCAGTTTTTGGGCTTATTAGCTATTGCACAGCGGAAGCGGGAGATGAAAAGGCGAGGGCATTCGGTCGTAACGCCATGGCCTGGGGTTTCGCTTCATCCGCGGTGATATATTGGATATTATCAACCTGGCCATGAAAAAGGCGCTGTGTGTCCTTTCTGCTGGCTAAAACTGGAGGACATTTTTATATGAAGCCCCATAGCAGCTTACTGCTATGGGGCTTTTTATTGAGGTAGATAGAAGTTCATGAAAACTAAAAAACCGATGATATGCCCGAATCCCAAATGCCCCGCTGTGGAGTTGTCCGGCGGGGTTTTAGTCTGCCCGAAATGCGGCACGAAACTTGTTCCTGCTGGCGGCAGGTTCAGTGAGGTGAATAAATGAAAATTGTGGACAAGGTGAAAGGCTTCGACACATCTAAGCCGATCCAGCGCACAGTCCAGGTCATGACGCGAGCCGTGCAGCCGACAGAGGAACAGATCGAACTAATCCGGCCGTACCTACTGCGTGACTTCCCGATTGAAGACCTATACATCCGGGAGGTAAGGCTTGCAAACGATCAGCATGATCGGAGTGGTGAACGGTTCGATAAGGGCTATCTGCAGCGCTTCGCTGAAACTGCACTCGGGCGCTCGGTGCTTGTCGGGCATAACTACGGCACTGCGCCTGTCGGGAGGTTCTTTCAGGCGAAAGTGGAGAAGTCCGATGGATGGCTTTGGCTCGTTCAATCGTTCTATATGCCGGTTTCTGATGGCAACCAGCTTGCCAGAGATAACATCGACTCAGGAGTATGGAGCTTCGTTTCTATCGGCGCTGCAGTCGATTATGCTGGCTTTATCTGTGATATTTGCGGCGTTCCTTATCTTCCCTGGTACCGCGGAGAAGATGAATCTGTATGCCCTCATATTTGCGGACAGACCCATGATGGAAAGGCTGCAACAGCTACCTGGACATCGACCAGGAGTGATATGTCGAAAGTGGAGGAGGTCGAGGGCAGTATAGTTTATCTCGGCTGCCAGTATGAAGCGGCTATTTCAAAAGTCGCAGGACAGCATAAAACAATGGAAGAAGCGAAAATGGAGTCATTAGCATCATTGAAGGGAGCCGTGCCATCGCACACACCGCCGCCCGCAGATCGTGAACGTGCATGGGACGGCGCTGCTGCCGAGAGGAGGCTTCGCGCTTGGGCGGGCGGTCCGGATGCCGCCGATATTGATTGGGCGAAATACCGGAAGGGGTTTTCCTGGTATGACGAGGAGAACGAGGAGACATTCGGGGCATATAAGCTGCCGCATCACGATATTGTGGATGGTGAACTTCAAACTATATGGCGCGGAGTAGCTGCTGCCGCTGCCGCACTACAAGGTGGGCGCGGCGGCGTTGACATACCGGAGGGCGATGCAGCTGGGGTGCGTGCGCACCTAGCACGCCATTATAATCAATTCGATGAAACGCCGCCCTGGGAGAATGAGCAGGACTCAGCTTCCGAGGCGACAGCTGGTGGGCGGCAGAAAGGGGAACCGAACATGAAGATTCTCAAGTTGATAAGTGCTTGGGAAGGACTGCCGCCCGGAACGGTTGTAAATATGCCGGATGAGGCGGCTGATGAGTTGGTAAAGCTCGGAGCTGCAAGTGAATCTGAGCAGGAGGGCGGCACGTGGTGTACGCTCGAAGCATTTACCGAAGTTATCAAGGCTCGTGATGAAGCCGCTTCGAAGGCGGCCGAACTAGAACCACAGGCTAAACTTGCAGATAGGCTGCTTGGTGATTTGAAGACAGAGGTCAAACGGCTTGCAGCCTGCTGCGGTGATGGCGAGACTATCTCTTCCATGATCGATGGCGTGAGTGATGTCGACAAGCTAGTCGAGCTTCGAGGCTCTTACGAGAAGCGTTGGAATGAGAAGCGTCCGCCGCATCCACAGGCTGAGCCGGAAGCCGATGGCAGCCAGGTCGAGGATCGGCAGGTCGATCCAAGAGTGCATTCAGTACTGCCGGGATAGACTCCGGCAATAAGGGAAGTTGTACCGGTCTTCATAGGCCGGTGGGGATTGAAACAAAAATTGTATTCGAAATAGGAGGAATCAAAATTGAGTAGACCAATTGGAACAAATGCACCTTCAAATGTCATCGTTCCGTGCGTTCCGGCATCGGCATATACTGCGCCGAAAGTAGGCGATCTTGTCTATTTTTCCACAGGTGCGAATTTCGAGGTCACTGAGGCCTTGGCGAATTTGAATCCAGACGGCCAGGTCGAAGCTGTAAATGGCGATGCTTCAGTGCTTTCAGTCAGGCTTTTCGGCAATCCGAGCCTGGAGGAACTTCTTTATACTGGCAGTCCAACACGTGGTTACAAGGTCGAAGGCACTGCGACTGCGGGAACTGTCCAGGCGGACAATTCTAACGGTCGAGGCTTCATTGTGGCCATTGACTGGCCTACAACGAGTAAGCTCGTTGCAGCTTACAACCTCGCGGGAGCAGGCTCAGGCGCTTAATTGGCGCATATTAATATCACTTGATTTGACGCGCCGAGTCTAGGCGCAAGGAGGACATGTAAAAATGAAAACGTCATGCGACAGCGCCAAATTGAAGGCGCTCAATGGAAATATAGACAAGGGATTTTGGAGCCTTGTTGTTACCCATTCAAAAAGCAGCGGAGATGTCTGTGAAGGCATCCCTTTCGGTTACTCTCACATTGCAGCTATTGCACGTGAGCAGGGGACTTATCCTGAGTTTGCGGAGGTTCAGGCACGGACCGAAGGGCTGATAAGGTACTTTAGGGGTGTTCGCGCAAAGTCTGGTGGGGTCTGGACGCCGAATATGAATGAGTACCGTGCGCTTGAACGGTACGCAGCCGACACCTGGGTACTCGAGCAGCTCCTGGCCTCTCATGGCATCCGCACAAAGGGCCTTGACGCGTCCAGGGTTGAGAAGTTCTTCGCAACGTCTGCGAGCGCAGTGCTTTTCCCTGCATTCCTGGAAACTCAGATTTACGCAGGCATTCTGGCAGCATCATTACTGCCAGCACTTGCTGCGACAGAGACGGCCGTCACTGCTCACCAGGTCGAAGCGGCTTATCTGACTGATGTAGAGTCCGACAGGCAAACAGCAGAGATCGGTGAAGGCGCAGCACCTCCGAAGAAGAAGATCACCATTGGCGACCATGCCATATACCTGAAGAAGTTCGGGTTGACGCTGCTCGCGAGTTATGAAACAATGCGCCTGCAGACTGCAGACGCTGTCGGACTTGCGGTTCAGCGAGCATATATGCAGATGGGGATTGATGAGACCGATCTGGCAATCCAGACGATCATTGCCGGAGACGGCAACTCGAATGCGCTCAGCGCAACCAGTCCGGATACGGACGACTCACTCGATTATGACGACCTCATCAAGCTCGGTCTTGCATTCCCAATTGGATACCAAGGCAGCTTGGGAATCGTCAAAGATGGCGGTTCGACGCCTAACTACGGAATCCGGAACCTGCTTAATATGGCAGAGTTCAAGGATCCGCAGGCCGCGGGCGTGCCGACGAGAGCCGGAGTCCTCAATCCGACTCAGATCGATTGGCGAAGATGGACATCGACAGGCGCAGCCAGCTTTGCTTCGGACTGCATCCTGGAAGTCGATCCGCGTTATGCTCTTGCAATACTGCGTGAAGGCGGACTGATGCAGGAAACCGACAAGCTTATCGATAATCAGTTCAACCGGATCGTTGTCACTACCTGGACTGGTATTCAGAAGGTCGACACAAATGCTGCTCAGATGTTGAACTGCGCAGCATAACCGCTGACGGTTAAGGCAGTAATGATAATATGCAGGCCCGGAACATCTGTTCCGGGCCTGTTTTGAAAGGGTGCTGGTGATGGCGCTAACAGCATCCTACCGGAGCGTCATAGGAGAATATGATCATGATAACACGTGAAGTTTCAACAATCCCTAGAATGTGGGGAGATGAAGTCAATAAGGATGCACTGACAGCATCGACTCTCTTGCTGCCCGTCCCGATCAACAGCGGAAACGTCACGGCTGGGGCGAATAAAATTTCGTTCCCGATTGCACTGCCGCCCGCTGTAGACGGCGCTGGGCTTCTGGCTGCAAGAGGACTGCTGCTTACAGGCGGGGCTGGCACGAAGAAGATTCACACTGTCCTCGACATCAAGAAGGCGGCTGTGAGTGTCTTCCCGGACAAGGCCATTCCCACAGTTTTGGTTTATGATGACAATGGAAGCCCTCAGTTTACGGATGCTGCTGCTGAGGCGTGGAGCGCCGCAGGAACGCCGTTTACTGTGCTTGGCGCGGCAGCCGACAAGCTCTATCTGGGCTTCGACTACAAGGCAGGCTGTGTCTATTTCGAAAAAAATGCCCCGGCAGTCATCACATCCGTAGGCTGGAAGTATTCTAAGGCGGCATGGGGAACTCTGACGGTTGGTAACGGCACGAACGGCACTGCGCCGTTTGACCAGGACGGATATGTCAGTTGGGTTCCGCCTTCCGACTGGGTTCCGGCTGAGGTCAATGGAGTGACCAAATACTGGGTCGAGCTGGCAGTCGCTTCGGGCTGGACTTCCGGTCCGACAGTTTACTCAATCCGCGATAAGTCCAACTTGATAAATATCAGTAAAGGCTCGGATGATGAGCAGCAGGATGCTGGTATCATCGAAACGCCCGTAGAACTGGCGGCAGGGGACATTTTGAATGTAGACATTCTGAATGTGCCGGAGACGACACCACCGACAAACCTGACTGCGATGCTGGCATTGCAATTGCTCAGGCCGCACACCCC
>Ga0100403_1003252_pt1 | contig 12215 bp, 13 predicted proteins | sample CryGeymet201501t_FD_83663 | JGI IMG/M metagenome (GOLD analysis project Ga0100403, IMG submission 83663) | Groundwater microbial communities from Crystal Geyser aquifers in Utah, USA - Crystal Geyser metaG 2015-01t | ecosystem: Environmental > Aquatic > Deep subsurface > Groundwater | place...
CCAGTCGATCCGGCGCAAGAGTAATAAATCCATTTTGAGCAAAATATCTTGCAGACGGGTTGCTTCCCACCCCGGGGGTATATATCTCCTTGTCGACATATCCGCGAACCATAATGATAACCGGATAATCTCCTGCTTCAACTGGAAGATGGGCAATACCACTCACGGTCAATCCTTCAACTTCATAGGTGAATAATCGTGTCACATAGGTCTCTTTCTCATCTTGAATTGGACCAAATTCAATAGTTTCTGGCTGATACGTAGCTTCTTTCAAATTTGGATATGAATATTTCGTGAGGGGAAGTTCGGCGATTTCAGTTTCTGGCACTGGAGACACTGGTCGATTCTGTGCTTGTTGATACAGGTAATATATTCCTCCCGCGAGGATGATATTAAAGACAATACTCGTCGTGAGAATAAGTATAGGAATAGTGCGATAAGACATATCAGAAGCAGTATAGCAAATTATGAATGTGAAGGAAAAAAATTCTCCTTCGTTTCGTTATGCTTCACAAATCTCTTTGAGCTTCACAAGAGCTTTGGGCCATATACCTTTAAACATTAATAAATTGAAGTGAAATTGAGTTTACACAGTGTCGGATATTTTTGTCGGTCAATCGCTCGCCTTCAAATACATGACCTAAATGGCCGCCACAACGCGCGCAGGTAATCTCGGTACGAATGCCATCAGCATCAAGTGTACGCTTTACGGCACCGGCAACCTCATCGTCAAAGCTGGGCCAACCACAACTGCTCTCGAATTTATCCTTTGAATTATACAGTGGTGCATTACACTGTCTGCAGACGTACACACCATGCCCTGAATTGTTTACATATTTACCGACATGCGGCGCCTCGGTTCCTTTGCCGAGTATCACTCGTTTTTCTTCTTCCGTGAGATTATTTAGTTGCATAGGAGTATTTTAGCAGTTTACCAACTTTCTAACCCTTATTCTTCATTGTTAAAAATTTCTTTCTCGTTCCCTCTTCCATTCTCTCTATTGCATAGCGGAGGGTTGTGCGGGGTAGGCGAGAGTAGTGCGCCAGTAAAAACTCCTCACAGAGAGCTGAATCTTTCTTCCACACTTCCCGAAGCGCCCAGCCGGCGGCTTTGTGCATCAGATCTTCTTTGTTGCTCAACAGTTTTTTGGCAATGCGCAGAGTCGCGTCATACTGACCAACTCTAATCATAGCCATCGTGGCAATGATCGCCACACGCCGCTCCCACATATTTTTGGAGTCGACAAGGGTATCTAGTATTTTCGCATTTATTACTTTATCCAATATTGCGTGCCCTACTATCTTGTGCGCAGACGCATCAACCAAGTCCCAGTTATTTATTCGCTTCATGTTTTGCAGATAAAACTGCGCAATCTGTAGCCGAGTCTCTTTATCTTTCGCCTTTTCGTACTGAGCTACCAAAATGAGAACTCCCACGAACCGTTCTTCGTGGATTGCCGAGGCAAGGGAATTTGTTATATCCTCAATAGACGAGTTAGCAAACTTTTTCACGACAATCCTTGCATCGGGGTTACTGACGCCTATAAATACATCCCCCTCGCCGTACTGCCCTTTGCCCGTTTTGAAAAACCATTCGTTCGTTGTTTTCCGCTTGGCACTGGCGTATTTTTTTAGTCCTTTGAGGATGATGGGCATGGTGTTTATTTAAAAAAATTAGCCTTTTCTTTAGTAATTTAACATTTTTTTATCTTGAAACTATATTTATAGTAAAATCAAACAAACACCATGAAACTAGAAATAAAATCCCAAACACCAACGGTCGAAGATATCGCTCAAGTGGTTACGGATACAAAAAACTTCCCATTTCTGACTTACATTGGACCACGGACTTGGCAATCTTTTGATAGATGGTACTCAGCTTATGTAGATAACTCGTTTGCTGGAGTATTGGCAGTGAATAGATTTGGAGATTGGTCAAAGCTTGGACCGCTTGTAGTGTTGTCAAAGTTTCATGGCAAGGGTGTTGCAACTGCCCTTATCAAAAAGGCAGTCGCTACCGAAAAGGGGAACGTCTATCTGGCAAGTGCAAATCCTGCGGTGTGGAAGATTGCCCAAAAAATCGGTATGGGAGAAAAGTACAACTGGCTAAACCTCCCACTTTCCATGAATCTTATTTATCTGAAGTTGAGCCTCAATGTCATTCGATGCAGAGAATTTATACAATTTGTTAAAGAAATGCTGAGGAAACAAAGATTGGCAAATGTCCATCATCATCGACATTTTGTTACAATACGTCAATGAACAAATTTTTAGTCGCACTTGTAGGAATACTTCTCGTGATTGCTGCCACTGCTTTTTATTTTCGTGAAAAATTGATCGCAACATTCTTTTTCAGTCCACGAAAAAATTTTGAGAATATTCAGCCGAACATTCCCGATAAAGATGTAAATGAAATTGAAGTTCTTATGACCGATCTTACTATCCCATGGGAGATACTTTACCTATCAGAAAATGATTATGTCATAACCGAGCGCTCAGGAAATCTTGTCAGATACACAAAAAGCGGCGATCAAACCACGAGGATTCCTATTCAGGGCGTGCATCATAGTGGTGAGGGAGGACTACTGGGTGCGGCACTGCATCCGGATTTTAGCTCAAACCACTATCTTTATCTTTATGCAACAACCAAAGAACAAAACACTTTATCAAACCGTGTTGAGCGGTATGTGTTTGATTTAGAAACAAATACCCTGAAAGAAAGACGAATAATATTGGACTCCATTCCGGGAGCGGTTTATCACGACGGAGGACGGGTCGCATTTGGCCCAGATGGATATCTCTATGTCACAACAGGGGATGCGGGTGACGAAGAAGCTGCGCAAAATAGAGACTCTCTGGCGGGAAAGATATTGAGGATAAAAGACGATGGGTCAATCCCAACGGACAACCCTTTTGACAATGCAGTATATTCGTATGGACATAGAAATCCGCAAGGACTCGCTTGGGACAGTGCGGGCAAACTCTGGGCAAGCGAGCACGGCCCATCTGGTGGGCAAACGGGACATGACGAGGTAAATATGATTGTAAAGGGTGGAAACTATGGCTGGCCTGACTCCGTAGGGGATACGGTTCTACCTGATACGATAGCTCCCTTTATTCACTCGGGAAGTGAGGATACCTGGGCTCCGGCAAGTTTGGAATTCTACAACGGATCTTTTTTCTTTGCAGGTTTACGGGGGGAACGAATCTATAAACTCACTCCACAGGCCGATACAATGCCACAGCTCACCGAGTTTCTGGGTGGAGAGTATGGCAGATTGCGGACGATTAAGCTCCTACCCGATGGCTACTTTTATATCCTCTCGAGTAACACCGATGGAAGAGGAAGTATGAAATCAGGCGATGACAAGGTACTAAAGGTCCACCCAAGGTTTTTTGAGGAGTAAATGCCATATCGGTACTGATTTTCCTGTTTATTTTTTTGAAAAGTTGAACATCCACGCAACGCCAAATTTGTCTATACAAGAGCCATAGTATGCTCCCCAGAACATGTCCTGCATCGCCATTTCGACTTTCCCACCTTCAGACAAAGCAGTAAATAATCGGTCGGTTTCTTCTTTCGTATCAGGTTCTAGGTTGATATAGATATTATTGCCAAACCGCACCTTAAATCCCATTGATTCTGGCGCGTCAGTGCCCATGAGCATATGACCACCGAGTATGGGGAGCGCTATGTGCATCACCAAATTTTTATCTGTTTCAGCCATCGGAGGCTGACCTTCTTGTTGAGGGACTTCTGAAAAACGGTGAATTCCACCAACAAATTCTCCTCCAAAAACTGATTTGTAAAAGTTAAATGCTTCCTCGGTATTTCGAGAAAAGTTTAGATAGGTGCTTGTGGATGCCATAGGTTTATTTTTATAATGATAATAAACCACATTTTACCATGTATCTATTTGGGACAGGGGAGGGCGAAACCAAAAGTACCAAAGTATAAAATGGTTTTAGATATAGATTATCGCGAAAATATATTTCACTTCGGAGGTGTATTGTGTTTAAGCCAACAAAGACATTTTTCCAATTCGCGAAGTTCGACTTCGCCAAGCAATCGTCGAGTGAAGGCGGAGAGGGGGGGATTCGAACCCCCGGTCCCTTGCGGGACGGCAGTTTAGTAAACTGCTGCACTCGGCCACTATGCGACCTCTCCTGTGTTAGCTTTTAGTCTTTAGCAATCAGCAAAACATTTCTGATATTTTTATCCTTGGCGGAGGAGGCGGGATTCGAACCCGCGAGTCCTTTCGGACGCACGCTTTCCAAGCGTGTGGAATAAACCGCTATCCGACTCCTCCTGAATTCATAAGTATATCTCTATATTGTTGTTTCAATAATCTTAATCCCTCTGTTGTTTTTAGAAAGCGCTCCCTACGTCGAGCATCACTTTCGAGTATGTATGCTTCGTATCCAATAAGAACAAGTGGACGCTTATACTTTGTTGACAAAACTTTTCCTTCTAAATGCTCATTATATCTTCGTTTTAGATCTTTCGTACTACCTTTATAAAGATCGCCATTTTTCATTTTCAGTACGTATACATAGTACATGTTTATTGTCTATTCTAATATTCCTTCTCCAATACTTAGGGATTCGCCCTATCATCCGATAGGGCGCCACGTCGAATGACCGTGGCGAACCCGCGATAACCTTACGGCTATATCCGCTTTCCAGGCGAACGCACTAGGCCACTATGCGACTCCTCCTCGGATGAAACAGAACGTGCTAATTGTATCAAATAGACCTTCAAATAACACCGTTTTCTTTACCGGAACTTCTCACATCAAATGATTCACTTTGACTCATTGACAAGTAAACAATCGTTTCATATACTAAGATAATTCATTAATAATATTTCAATATATACCTATGGAACAGGATATTCTTTCTCCTCTTAAAAAATTTTATCGGAAAAACAGACGTTTACCATCGTATTCTGAAATGCTTAAGATTTTTGGCGTTCCATCAAAACGTACCATTTACCAATATATTCAAGAACTTGTTGATGAAGGCTTCATAAAGAAGGTCCGGGGGAAGCTTGCGCCAACAAAACGTTTTTTTGGTATTCCACTTTTGGGAAATATCCAAGCTGGATATCCAATCCTTGCACAACAAGACAAGAGTTATCTTACATTAGATGAATATTTCATAGAGAAACCGGACAATTCTTTCTTGTTGCGAGTGAATGGCGATAGCATGATCAATGCAGGTATTTTTGATGGAGATCTGGTCGTGATCGAACAAAAAGGCAGTTGGGGAGCAGAAGATGTAGTTCTCGCTGAGATAGACAATCAATGGACCCTAAAGATTTTGAAAAAAGTAAACGGCAAGGCTCATCTTGAAGCAGCAAATCCAGCATACCCTGCATTTTATCCGAAGCAAGAACTTAAAATTCATGGGGTTGTTCGAGCAGTTCTTCGGAAGATGAATGGAAGAATAAATTAACATCTTGCACAATAAATCAAATGTCTCTATACTGAGATTTAGGTATGTCGTTTTTATTCACCCTTATTTCACTCATCATCTCCATTTATGCCTTAGTAAAGATTCATTCTATTGAGTCAAAATTGAATGCTTCATCAAACCCAAACATTCCTCAAGTAGTGGACCAAAAAACACCACCGATTATTTCTCAAATACAAAATCAGTCTCACTCCCAGACGATACCAATTCCAAAGAATTCTCCCGATCCATTCCAACGATTGTGGAGTTGGTTTTCCCATGAGTGGCCTCTGAAAACGGGAGCCTTATTTATACTTATTGGCTTCGTGTGGCTCGTTTCATATGCTTTCTTGAATAATTGGATCGGTCCCACAGGCCGGATAACATTTGGACTGATCATCGGGGCGCTTACCCTTTTTGGGGGTGAACGGAGAATCAAATCAATTCAATCTCAGGGCATTACCCTTGTCGGTCTCGGATCGGGCATTATGATTATTTCAGTCTACGCAGCGCAAGAAGTGTATCAAATGTTTCCAAGTACGGTTGCGCTCATGCTCATATTACTCACTACCATTTTGACCACATTTATAAGTCTGAGGCATCGAGTGCGATCGCTTGCGATATTTGCGCTCATTATCGGCATGATTGCACCAATCCTGATTGGATCCAGTGAAAAAAGTATTCTCGGATTATACTCATATCTTCTCGTTATCACGCTCGGAACTATTTGGATCGCAAATAGATATGCATGGAAAATTCTCACGCCACTTTCACTCCTTGCGGTCACAATCTATAGCATGGAGTATTTTCTCTACGGTATTTTCAGTCAAGGTACTCAACTGAGTGCTCATATAACTCCTATTGAAATGACTCAACTTCAGTTTATATCAATTACCTTTATCAGTATTTATTACTTTACATCACTTGCATCAATCGTTACCTCAAAAAAAGCTACGAATTACGATTTGATTTCTGCGGCAGGAGTTGCCGCGTTTTCACTTGGTTGGATTAATGGATTGGTTCCTGAGCATTTTAAAAGCATAATCGTCCTATTTACCGCATTGTCATTTGCATTTGGTGCATATGCAATATATATCAAAACCAAAATTCCATCAGCAGTGCAAATCTATACCGCCATATCGATGGTACTCCTGGCAATTGCTACCGCATACCAATTTGATGGTCCCGTTCTGATTATTGCATTTTCGCTTGAGGCACTTATTCTTCCCATTTTCTCCGATCGTTTTATTGGAGGATCGATGACAAAGTATATGCTTCTTTACTTTATTCTTCCCTTTATGCTGTCCTTTGAGTCGATCACCTCACCATGGAGAGAAACCAACGATATGGTAATTGGCACCGTTGTCACTGCATCATTTCTTCTTTCAGGAGTTTATTTTTATTATCAAAATAAGGAAAACGAGAAAACAATTCATACTCTTTCTCTTGGACTGTCCATCATTGGAGGCATCTATGGCTTAATATGGATTTGGCAGATTCTTGATTCTCTTTTTATGGGAGAATATACTGCACGGGTCATAAGTCTCTTTTTGTACACGATTATCGGTCTTTCTTGTTATATCACTGGAGAAATTCAACTGCGAAAAATTCTCCAACGATTTGGACTTGGAATTCTCATTTATGTCATCGGAAGACTTTTGATTGTTGAAGTTTGGGACATGGAAATGGTACCTCGAATTATTACATTTTTCCTCATTGGGCTAATGTTTATCGGATCAGTCTTACTCAGGAAAACAGCAAAGAACCATGCACAATAAACTGCTTACATATCTGGTCGGAATAGCCATATTGTCTCTCGGTCTTATGTATTATCCTCATTTGGGTACTCAAGGATCAATGCTCATGGCATTACAACCGCTCCAACAGCCAACTCCTTCCGTGCAAGATTTGAAGCACTACTTTCAATATGTGACGCGCGTCGAGCCGACCAACCGCGCAACGCCACAAGTGGTTGAGTTGCCGGTCGATATTGGCGATACTAATAAATTTCTTGTTGTCGAAAATGAAACAGATTTGGTGCAATCCCACGCAATTTCTATCACAAACATTCTTTCACCATTTGTTGCTCTTGACTCAAACACCGGATCACCATCGGCATATTTAAATGATGACAATCTATCTACCTATGCGTCATTCCAACTTGATCCAAACCTATCTGGAACAGGAGCGGAAACCGAATCAACCATTGAGCTTCGATACCAAAATAGCATCGTTACCTCCGAACTCAACATAGTATTTGATCAAAATGTTCAACCGCCAAGCTATATAACAATTGAAAAAAAGAGCGCGTATTCACCAGATTTTGAATATGTCATCAGTAAAAAAATATTCCAGAATCCTCTTTTTTTTCCTCAAACAAGCACAGATACATTTAAAATTACATTCTATCATTCTCAACCACTGAGAATTGCAGAGATATCAATGGGGGAACAATCATCTCAAGTGGATTACTTTATCCGTTTTCTTACCCGACCTAACAACTCATATTCTGTATACAGTTTGCCATCTGGATCTCTTCCTTATATGTATACCGCACATTCAAACACGCTCCTTGGAAGTCAGGTTAACCCCATTCAACTTCAATCATTGACCGCATTCATCAATCCTGACTATCAACTTCCCGATTCTGATAATGATGGAGTTTTGGATGATTCAGACAACTGCCCGCACATAGCAAATCCTGACCAACTGGATAAAGATGCGAGTGGAAGAGGAGATGCATGCGAAGACTTTGATCTTGATGGGATTTTGAATACAAATGACAACTGCCCAGATCACCCCAATCCGATACAACAAGATGAGGATGGCGATGGAGTAGGAGATCATTGTGACGGAATAGAGAGTCGCTGGATAGAGAAGCTCCCTTTTCTCCCGTGGTTGGGAATAGGTGTTGGATTTTTGATCGTATTATTTATGTTTAAAACAACTTTGAAAAATGAAGAAAATATAAATCAAAATGAGCTAACTTCACCCATAGATATCACTTGACATCCTTAATATGTAAAGTAAACTTTACATATTAAATGATATCTGCTACTCTTATGAAAGATCAGATTATAAGTCGAGTTCTTGAACAGCGTACTAAAAGTAACGTAACTCAGCAAGAGCTTGCAGATGCAGTTGGAGTGACACGACAGACTATTTTTGCAATTGAAAAGGGGAGATATACTCCATCAGTTTCATTAGCACTTAAAATTGCGTCTTTTTTTCGGACAAAAGTAGAGGACTTATTTAGAATAATAAATGAATGAGCGAAAAAAAATGACGTTGATCGCAAAACGTAATAATTTAGTAATAAATATGAAAAAACTTACAAATATCACCCTTCCAATCGTTCTTATCATTGCGCTCATTCTTCTTGCTAATCCATATATGTTTTGGATGCCAACTCCACTTCACATGGGTATTCTCATCGTATTTATTTTGACGTTTGTCCTTTTTGGGACATTTCTCTGGCAAGAAAAAGCAGCTGATGAACGAGAAAATTTACATAGATTTATTATTGGTCGATTTGCATTTCTTGCAATTACGACAATACTTGTTGTTGGAATCATTATTCAGACGCTCCAGCACTCTCTAGATATCTGGCTTGTCACTGCGCTGGTCATTGGAATTTTGGCAAAAGTTGTTGGAGGAATGTATTTAAGAAGTCGATATTAATGATTAAATTATGAATTTATTTGAATAGTAAGGAGGTGAAATACATATGGATATAAAAACAATAGGAATTGGGATTGCTGCCCTCATTCTTGGATTTCTTGGGGGAACAATGTTGTCAGGAAACAGACAACCCGCAATGAATCAAGATACCTTTGACACAATCATTCAAACACCAGAATCGCGAGATATGATGATCGAAAGCATGATGAATGATGATGCTTCTCGTGCGATGATTGAGGAAAAAGTTATAAAGCAAGATGAAGAATCAATGATGGACAACGAAAAAGATGCAGATACTGAAGGATCGATGATGGAAGAAAAAACAGAAAGTGAAAATGAATCAATGATGGAAGAATCGCCAACAGATGCGATGGAGAAATAATTATCAATAACAAGCAATTGAAAACGCTTTTTTTGTGGCTTGGGCTACCCGATCAGCCGGCGATATGGGAGCCCACAAGAGCATGCAAAAAAGAATGTTGAGCTTACTAAAAAAATTATGACAATTTTACTACTATTTGCCTTTTTGTCAGGACTCGTCACCATAGCCGCTCCCTGCATCTGGCCAATTCTCCCCATAGTTCTTTCTTCAGCAGCAACTGGTGGCAAACGGCGCCCGCTTGGCGTGACACTTGGCATTATTATCAGCTTTTCAATATTAACACTGTCAATCGCATACATCGTCCGCATTATCCCATTTGATACCGAATGGCTCAGATACATATCAGTTGCAATAATAACGCTTCTCGGACTCTCACTTATCATTCCTAAACTTGGGGCATTTATCGAAACAGCAGTTTCACGACTAGGAAATACCTTTCAGCCGAAAAGAACAGATCAGAACGACAGGGGATTTCATGGAGGATTCTTGACCGGACTTTCTCTGGGAGTTGTATGGACGCCCTGTGCCGGACCGATCTTAGCAACCATTGCAACGCTTGCTGCAACACGTGCTGTTTCATTTGATCTTATTCTTGTAATGACCGCATATATGGTTGGTGTCGCAATTCCGTTATTTACCTTTTCAATTTTTGGTCAAAGATTATTTTCAAAATCAAGAATATTTTCTAAATACACCGGCTCTCTTCAAAAAATATTTGGCGTTATTATGATTGCAACCGCTCTCCTCATTCTTACAGGATATGACCGAATCTTTCAAACAAAACTCCTCAATGCAGTTCCCTCATATTCACAGTTCCTTACAAAACTGGAGAGTAATTCCATAGTGACACAGCAACTTGATACTCTAGCCGGTAGGAAAACGGTCAATGATCAGCCAATTCCTTCCATGCAATTTCCAAAGGCGAGCGATGCCAACCTTCCCAAACTCGGATCGGCACCGGACTTTGTCGGAATCGAACAATGGCTCAACTCTGAAGCACTCACCATGGATGATTTGAAAGGAAAAGTAGTACTCGTAGATTTCTGGACATATACTTGCATAAATTGTATTCGAACGCTTCCCTATGTGACTGGTTGGTATGAAAAATACAAGGATGATAATTTTGTAGTTATTGGCGTTCATACACCAGAATTTGAGTTTGAGAAAAAAACTGCAAATGTTGAGGGGGCAATCAAACAATATAATATCAACTATCCCGTTGCACAAGATAATGATTTTAAAACCTGGCGCGCATTTGAAAATCGCTTTTGGCCTGCAAAATATCTGATCGATGCTGAAGGAACGATCAGATACACTCATTTTGGAGAAGGAGATTATGATATAACCGAAAAAAATATTCAAAAGCTCCTCAAAGAGGCAGGGTTGAATAACAACAAGCAAGCAAAAGCAGATGATTTGGAAGGGCTGCTTGATATTCCTCACACAAGCTCCTCGGGAGGACAAACGCCAGAGACATATTTGGGAATCTCAAGAATGACAGGCCTTGCATCTCCCGAAAGAGCTACCTCTGGAAGTAATAGATATTCATTACCCAAATCATTGCCCGTAAACAATTTCGCCTTTGTTGGAAAGTGGAATCTCTCTAGTGAGTCTGCCAAAGTTGAGGAAACGGGGTCTGGTTTACTTATTAATTTTATTGCAAAAGATGTCTATCTGGTTATTACACCCAAAACCTTAAAAGACAAAATTGCAGTATTTATAAATGATGAAATAGTGACTGAAAATGCAGGGAAGGATGTCGAGAATGGATATGTAACAATCGATGAACCTCGTCTCTATCATCTAGTGAGCTTTAATGAAAAAAAAGAAGCATTATTACAGCTCAATTTCCAGACACCAGGAACTGAAGTGTTTGCATTTACGTTTGGAGGATGATTTTTCTCAAAAAAATTACCCAGTATCTTTATATATAATATTTTGCCCCTCAAAACCCACGGCTTCATACGTATGTTTTGCTATTTGATTGAACCAAAATGCCGGTATTTTGCCATACCCTCCGGGAGTATCGATCACATATTCTGGCATGCAGAGTCCAGAAATAGTTCCTCGAAGTTTTTGCATGATTTCTTTTCCTCTTGCAACTGATATGCGAAAATGGTGTGTTCCTTTCGTGAAATCCAAATGATGGAGGTAGTAAGGCTTTACTCCACTTTCAACAAGTTTTTTAAATAATTCTCCAAGAATTTTTTCATGATCGTTTACCCCTTTTAGGAGCACGGTTTGAGAAAGTACCAGAGCCCCTGCCGTTCTCATTTTGGAAACTACCGCAATAAACGCTGGAGTAATTTCTCGTGGATGATTGACATGGAGAACAACGCTACAAGGACCGGCATTTTGCAGCGAGGCTAATAAGTTTGGAGTAACTTTCTGCGGATACACTATCGGTGTGCGCGTATGAAACCGGATCATTTTAACATGAGGTATTCTCCGAATTTTTGAAACAATCGAATTTATAAAATGATCAGTAAACATAAACGGATCACCGCCTGAAAAGATGACTTCCCAGATTTCTGTATGAGCGCGAATGTATGCAAGTGCTTTATCTAAATGAGCACTATTGGTATCAAGTATATTTTTGCGAAAACAAAAACGACAATGTACTGCGCAAACATTGGTTAGCATCAACAGACAACGGTCAGGATATCGATGCACGACGCCTGGAGTAGGGGAGCAAACG
>Ga0100403_1003255_pt1 | contig 12202 bp, 18 predicted proteins | sample CryGeymet201501t_FD_83663 | JGI IMG/M metagenome (GOLD analysis project Ga0100403, IMG submission 83663) | Groundwater microbial communities from Crystal Geyser aquifers in Utah, USA - Crystal Geyser metaG 2015-01t | ecosystem: Environmental > Aquatic > Deep subsurface > Groundwater | place...
CGAGTTTGTCCAACTTTTCGAATACCTCTGCCGACAAACGCAGATTCCCGATTTGTTTATCTGATGATTTTGATATTCGGATTTTCATATTTTCTTAAACTTATCCGCAAATAATTTTCTCTCATAAGTGATTAGTGGTCTGAACATACCTTTGTATTTTTTATCTAATTCTTGCCGAGAGGTAGGCGACATCCAAGTCGGCGCATTGGGATTGCAATAACAGTACGACTCAATGTTTGAGCGGCTCCATTCTTTCGGGTTTAACTTCTTTGTCGCATCACATCTGTGGCAATAATATGTCTTCATACCTTATCAGTATTGCATAGTGCAAGATATAATGCAACTAAACAGTGGATAACTTCTTCAACTCTTTTTTCATCTTTTCGGTGGCTCGTAGTCGCATATTTTCTACATCGTTCCAAATGCCATATTTCATCAAATACAGGTCAACGGCTTGACGGCTCACTCCTAGAGCAGTAGCAATGTCCTGAACATAGACTCCAGCCAGCCGAGCTTCTTTTAGGATTTTCTGTTTTTTGTCTTTCATATTCTCATTCTTTGTTAATTATTTTTAGGGCAGAATTGAGAGCGTTCCTCCGCTCCTTACATAAACAAGCATCTCCAAAATCACAACCACAAGTGCATTTAATTAATCCCTCTACCCTCTCCAAAATCTCCTTCCGCAGAGCTTGCTGTTGGTCGGCAAGGAGTTGGCGGATGAAGGATTTGATTATTTCGTAATTTGGTTGCCACGCTTTATCACCCTTCCTGAATTCTTGGTCAAAATCCCTCTCCCATCCCGCCTTCTCGTCTTTGGGGGCGTGGCAGAGGCAATCACATATCTGGTTTAATTTGCTATCAACACAATTTAGTCTGCAATCGCACTCGCTATTTAGTTTTTCGTTGGTCATAAATTTGAATTTGGCAAAAAAGTATAAGTTATTTTTCTAGTTTTTTTATCAACATCAAAAGTAATATAGTCTTTGAGTGGCACTTCTATATTCCTTGATATTCTTATTTTCCCAAAATTAGCCCTGTCAAAATCTTCTCTGTCCATCCAATATCCCCCCTCATAGATAACCATATCCGTTCCCATTTTTACTAACTTAAAATCTTCCCTAACGACATTTCTGTCATCTACTATTGCTTCGCTATTTAGTTTTTGTTTTTGAATCATATTCTCGTTTTTGTAATTAGGACCATTGTTGTATCTTTCCCCGATTTTTCGCAGAAAGACCTGCACCGCAACTTCTTGAACGGCCGATCTATTGCCTTTTTGCATTCACGGCAGAAGTAGTAGTATTTTTTATTTAGTTTTTGTTTTGGGGGGCATTTTGATTTAATCCTCAATTAGTTTGTACTTCTTGCCGTTGAGCACGATTATTTCTGCGTCTTTCTCTGACTCATATGCATCACTTACTTTTACTTTAATTCCTGTAATGTCTTCAAACACTTTCGGGTCAAAGTTCGGTAGAGCCAGAAACTTCTTTCGGTTTGCCTCGTCAGTATCCCTCCAGCAATTCGCCCATGCTTCTTCCCACGGATAGGTTTTGAGATAACCTTGTCGGACATAAAAATCTGGGTCGGCTTTCTTTTCTTCATCGGTCATATCGTCTTCGGGTATCCATTTGGTCAAGCAAAATTCGTTAAAATGCGGGTGGTCAATTTCTTCCCATTTCTTATCTGTGGGCTTGTTGAACATTCGGAGCGTTCCTTGTTCGGAGTTGAATATACCGGACTCTCGGTTTGTTGAGTTCCCGTAGCCAGAGTTCCCGTAGCCAGAGTTCCAGTTGCCAGAGTTCCAGTTGCCAAAGTTCCAGTTGCCAGAGTTCCAGTTGCCAGAGTTCCTGTAGCCAGAGTTCCTGTAGCCAGAGTTCCAGTTGCCAGAGTTCCAGTTGCCAGAGTTCCTGTAGCCAGAGTTCCTGTAGCCAGAGTTCCCGTTGCCAGAGTTATTCTCACCCGTGTTTTCTATCCCTGTGTTGTTCTTTTTGTTCGCCATATTTTTATTTAATGTTTATTTACTTAATTATCTTTCAGAGGGGCTGGGGGTTACGCTTCCTCGTACTCTACAACAGTATATTGTCTCTTTAATATAAACCGCCGTTCTTTTATTGTAACGCCGGTGGGATTAGTGTCGCTTGCTGGCTTTATTTCTAACACGGGCAAATCCGGGAAAGAGATAGCCCCTTCAATCTTTGAAATTACTTCTTCTCTAATAAATCCGTCTCTTCTAATAAATCTAGCTCTTATTTCTTTGTCCATGTCTTTTATATTATTAGTTTTTAATTTTCTCGCCACCCCAGCTCGCAACCTCTCTGACCACTCTCACTCTAGCATAGTTAGTTGCAAGGTGCAATAGGGGGATTGGGGAACAGAGGATAACCTCTAACCTTGATTAAATAACATATCATACATAGTCGGGGCGAAATCTCCTTTGCCGTTGAAATAGATATTCTCAACAGATTTCTTTCTTTCTTTTTGGGCTGACAGAAGAACGATTTTGGTTCGATAATTTATGGCTTTAATATCTTCTGGAGCTGTATAAGATGATACATAAACCGGATATGGGCAGTTTCTAAACCAATCCCAGAAAAAAACATAATCCATTTCATTTTTTTGATATTTGGCGGTGTTTTGGTATGGAGGGTCGCAATAAATAAAAGAGTCATCAAGTATTTTCTTGGGGATAGATTTAATGAAATCAAACCAATCCATTGACTCTAGTCGCTCTAGTTGCGGTAGTCGCTGTAGTTGCTCTAGTTGCTCTAGTTGCTGTAGTCGCTCTAGTTGCTCTAGTTGCTCTAGTTGCTCTAGTTGCTCTAGTTCAAGTCTACCATCCAATAAAGATTTCCTTTTAAACTCTTTAACAAGCGGAATCCTTTTTTGTTGGTTTTCTTTATAGCCGTTTTCTAATAAATATTCGTGTGCTGTTTTTTTTAACTCCTCTATGTCTTTTCCAAATAAATATGCTCTTGATCCGTTTCCGAAGCTCCAAAGAGTTAAAACATACCCGACATACCAATCAGGATATTTAGAAGAATTATCCCTAACGTCAAAAAACTTTTCTCTTGAAACCCAATCAAACCAAACCTTACTTATCTCCTTCGACCCGTTAAATAACATCTCCCTGTAAAGTGCTATAACGTAATGGTTTAGGTCGTTGGCTAAAACCTTAAACTTCTTGTTCATTAAGGCGTAAGCTGATACGCTGAACCCCCCACAGAACGGGTCAATGAAATACTTTTTCTTATTCTCCCGCTGGAAAACATACTCTAATAGGTCTAATATCTTTTCCCTTGAACCCATATAGGGAATACCGTAGTGCTTACGCATAAGACACTTTATTCAGTAAATCTTTCATATCATTTTATTTTTATCGTTAATTTTCCGCCACAACTTCTACAAGGTTTATTATCTACAACAACCCAATTTTCATTGCTTTTCTTTTTGTTCGGCTCTGGCTCTAAGCCACATTTTTCACAAACCATCTTTATTTCAAACTTCTTTTTCATAAAATATCATCTAGCTCTTTATCGCAATTACAAGTATCGGGTTCAAGACCGCATTCTTCACACCTCTCTGGGCGGTCAAAGTCAAACTGTTCTCGGTCGGTGTCGTTCATATCAATTCTTTTAGGAGGGATTAGAATCCGAGCGTTTCGTTAATTTGATGGTTATATATTTTAGATTTCTCTATTAAGTAAATCTTCCCGCACCGTTCACAGTAATCATACTCCGAGTAAAAATACTTTTTCTTGCTGGTAGATGGGTTGAGCTTAAACCGCCTGTAATGGATGGTCTTGAAACCGCACCCGTGGCAAGCCTGACCTTTTCCGTCTCGTTTAAATTGTTTTCCCATAAGTTATTGGACTAGTCTTCGTATTTCTCTATCAGTAAGTGGCGTGTCAGCCACATTAGATTTAATTAGATTAGATTTAATTAAATATGATAGGGCTTGTATAGGGTATTTATACCCTTTAGCATATTCAAGTATTTTCGGCGGAACTTTGCTTAATTCGTTCCCAATTCCTATCTGAATGAGCTTGCTTCCTTGATTTTGGTTCTTGGTAAAGTTGGGAATAATAACCCAACCATCTTTGTAGTAGACTTTTGGCTTCAATCTAGGTAAAAGCGACTTCGTTAGGTCGTGCTTATCAAGCCCCGTTTCAAAGGCAATTATATCTAGGTGGAGTTCATAAATCCCGCAGATATTGGTATGCTCGTTGGTTAAAAAGTAAAGGAACAAGTAGCGGTCTAATGGGTTTAGTTTTTCTCTTACCCAAGAGTCGCTCCAAAACTTCGTGTTCACCATTCTCTGTTTAGCCATATTTTTACAACCAAAAGGGCTTAGCCCACTGACCCCCGCTCTTGCGAAGCGGTAGACACTGCTGTCTGAGTGAACTAAGCCCTGTTGGCGATAAATTATTATCTATCCGCAAGATTTGGGTCATATAAATCCATCATACCACACTTATTAAATCTTCACAAGTACATAACTCTCTACCCCGTAAACATCTTCATTATATCCTCCTTATCTTTCTTGGTTATCGGGTATAGCGAGAAGTCCATATCTATCCGGCATATCTGTCCGCACTTACAGGTATGAGTTAGAAACCCCGAACTCTCCCCGTAGAAAACTTCGTCTTGGACTTTCTTGCAAGTCGGGCATTTTAAGTTGTAAAGGGTGTATGAATCTCCCATAGGCCAAAGAGGCTCCACCACAACACCTTAACTTCCAAACTCTCGCATATTATCCGACGAGGCGGAACTCACAGGCGAGCAAAGGGCGTATGCCACAGTAGAGCCACAGATATTCTCCTTCAAAAGTTGAAAGCCATTGGATAACTTATAAAAAAGTATCGCCTCACTTTTGAATAATATAATTATACACCGATTATTTATTTTGCAATAGGGGATAACTCAATAATAGTTTTATCACAATCTCCGTAAGTCATCTCAAATGACACCTTTCTCACATAATCGGTGTTGTCGTCTTTTAATAACCCGCCTAGCACCAATCCGTCTAGCTCGGCCTTACAAGAATAGTTGCTCGCATCTTTCTTGTGTTTGTTTCCGCTGGTCATTAAAAAGTGAATATCCACTAGCTCGGTTATCGGTTCGTATTTCTTTACCAGCCATGCCACCATTTCCTTGCGTTCTTTAGTCCATTTGGCTCTAGCTCTGTAGTGCATTTCAAAAAGCTGGTTAAGCGAAGCAGGTAGAAAGTCAAACTCTATTTTCATAAATCTTCTTTAGAATATACGTCGCTGAGCTACTAACTCAAGTATGCGGTCTAGTACCTTATTCATTCTCTCAACATCTAAGGAGTTATTTTTTGTTTTTCCTTTTCCTCGTTGGGCGATTATTGAACATTGTTGGGAGCAGTATTCCCGAGTCAAGTTCTTCGTTAGAAATGGTCGGCAACATTGGAGGCATTGGAATTCCATGATCATCTAAGTAGTCTTGGTATTTTTTAGGGGTTTTAACTTTGACCCTTGGTCTTGGTTTTTTTGGTCTTTTGGCTCGCTCGGCTATTTCTATTAGGGATAGTCTATGCGACATTTTAGATGTCGTAATAATTAAACTTCTTGACACAATCCGCACAAACATCTCGGATTGTTTCGTTAGACTTCATTTTCTTATTTAATTGCCCGCCATTGATGTGGTCAAAACAAAACTTTTTCTTGCACTCGAAACATTTGGCCAATGGGTTGGTGTATTGCCTGCCAGATTGGCAAACAGCACATTTTGCTCTAATTGTGTTTTTTAACCTCTCTTTTGCTTCTGTATCCATGGTTTTTGCTTAAAGGGGTGTATAAATTAGCGACTTTTATTGAATTTTGGTATATTGTACCACTTTGAAATTTGCGTGCGTTAAAATGTGTGGGTCTTGGCAAGTTTAGTCATCACTAGCCCAAAACAGCGAGCCTATATTTTTAATATGTTTTGAGTGGTTGCACCAAGTACAGTATTTATAATGGCGATAACTAAGATACCTACCTAGGAAATATAAGGGGATAGTGAAGGAGAAAAAGAATACGAATAGAAAAATTTTCATTTTATAAAGCTACTCCTAAAAATCGCAATACTAGAACAACGGCGATCAGAATCGCCACAACTTTAATAATCTTCGGGAACGGGTCAGCCATTGGGATAAGCCCGATAAGATAGAACACAATGCCTAGAACAACTAATGATACAAGTAAGCTAATCATATAATTTGAATTTGAGTTAATTGAGGGGGAGGCCAGCTGTTAAGCCAGAACTCCCCCTTTTGCTAGCACACGTCTACCCGCCGTGTGCGCTATGAGGGCCCTAAGGGAATTTCCACCCAGATTTAGACTGTCTCACGACAGATTATTCTGGGAGAGATTTTTGGTCGCCCCCCTTCTATGGAGAAGTTTCCTGCATCTTTCGCAGACGAGGACTTCATCCATCGGGAAGAATCTTCTGGTCATAAGACATCGAGAACACCAGTGGTTTTCAGCCCGTGTTAGCACTTTCCACCTCGCCCGCGATGAAACCGCGTGCGTAGATCAGCACGACTCCCTTGCAGGAAACGCACCGATACTGGCGGTAGAACTTGTCCTCCCTGACCGAAAAACTTTCGGTTGCGACAAACGTCCGCACCCGCTCACAATTCGGGCAGTAATGGTTGAACTGCGGGGGGTTCTTCACATGACCTCCTGCTCGCGGTGGCATTTTTCGCACCGGAATATCTTCGCCATCTGACGACAGCTCTGGTACAGGGTGTAGAAGTAATCGTGTAGAGTAGTCCGCTTGCACTTCCTACAGAAGAGATGGATGGCCATCGCACACCTCCTTGTTGTGATAACCCACGCCCTCTAGTCATATTCTGGGGAGTAATACAACTAAAGAGCAATAGTTAGAATCTCTGCTCTTGGCAGAGAGCGTGAGCTACCACTCTGTCGGGCGTATTATGTTTTGTAATACGCTCTCTTGTATTCCTCCGCCCACTCCCCAACTCAATATGAGTTCGGGAGTAGCAATCGGAACCCTGCAATTAAGCAGAGGAGTGGACGGAGAATGTTGTTAAAGAGCCTCCTGCGTTTAGAGACTGGGTTGAGGAAGCCCGCAACTGGGAAGACCCAGTAATAGTCTTATCTGATATTCCATCGGGCGTGTATCTTCCGTAGCCTCAGACGGAGACTCTGCAGAGCCTTAGACATACTTCCTCAACTCAATCCCTAAACTTTGTTAAAGAGCTACCAGCGACCTAGAACTTTGTCATCGCTATCGCTAGCGAGATTTTTCGCTAGATAACTTAACGCTGAAATAATAGCGATACTGATTACTTGTTTGTAATCAAAATTGGTGATTGAAACAAGAGACGAAAGATAACTTACAATAGCGGTGATTATCGCCACTAATAAGCCCTTTCCAATATCTTGCCAATCTAACTTAAATAAATCTGATTTCATCCTAGTGTGTCTAATTCTTGGCAATCCATATATTGTGCGCCAACCTTTATACCCATTTTTCGGGAGCGCAAAATATCCAGTATCTTGATAAGAGTCTGCATTATTATATTCAATTTCTCGTTTAGAACTTCTATGTAAAGTTTTCTGCCCCAATTATCTGGTAAGGCGTTACACTCGGTTGATTGCAGGTATCTGTGAGGCACAACATTGTAAACTTTTACAGGCGGAAGCTGTCGCATAAGGTTTTTGAGAGAGAGTATCTGTTCTAGCGTGGGGCGTTCGTCTGAAAGAAAATTGCCCGCGAGACAGATTGAAATCGCATATCCATTAAAGTTATATCCTTTCTGGGCGGCGGTTTCCTCGCCGATTGCCCTAAATTGGGTCACCGTGCCGTCTTTTGTTATGTAAAAATTGTACCCTCCCCATTTTAGCAAAGAGGAAAGCATTTGAAATCTCTGTTTATGGGCGTTATCAATATGCTCGGCTGTTAAGTGTTGGGTATGAGCCAGCCGGTCGTTAACTAAACCTCCAGCGTGATGCATCACAATATACTTTGTATTAGAGGGATTATAAGACTCATGATATTTTATGTCCATATAACCTTATAATACCATATTTTTGATTGTAAATAAACACGATTCTGTTGATAAGTAATGAAAACCTTGCCAAATCGTTGTAAATAGTGTGTAGCGTTACTAAAAAAGACGGCGGGTATATCCATTCGGCCCCACCGTCTTTTTGTTTATTCCTCCGTAGTTTCCTCGGAAGCCTCCTCAACAACTTCTTCGGTGGTTTCAGGAGTAGTCTGTTCGTCAATCATAATTATCTGAATAAGTTAATTATTTTTTCGACCAGAACCTTCACATAATACCACAGTCCTTTGCTTATTGGTTTTGGTTCGCCTAGCGTAATAGCCCAGCAAAACCCAAAGTCATAATTCCAGGCCAGTTTCTTCAAGTAGCTTGTGCCGTCTGGGTAGCTGTCCCAAGCCAAAAAGTATTCATTCTCAACTGCGTCTATTAAAACAAAATTGTGATTATCTCTAACTGCCTGCGGTTTTACATAGAAATTGCCCTCTTTTACCCAAGCATAGCCTGATACTGACAGTGGAGAGCGCTTTATCGCCTCTAGGATAGCCCGTGGCTTGTTTGTTTGTATCCAGGGTGCAAATACTAGCTCGTAGCTAAAGGAACGCTTAAAAAGCCATTTTGAGGCGATATTTTTGAGTCTTTGAGGCAAGGGGTCAGGGCTAAAGTATTCTTCTAAAGTTTCAATCTCACTGGAGAACGGCAGATATTCTTCGGATATAAATCCGAACTTGCGGGCAAAGTCCATAACCTTCTTCGGGTCTGCTCCAGGCGGTCTTACTCCAGCCGGAATTGCTAGCCCTCGCTCGCTGTAATTCTCACTTAGTTTATGTTGGAAATTTTCTAATATCTCAATGCAGTTTAGCAAGGCATAGCAGGTGCAGGTATTCGGGTCTACTTTCAAAGACTGGGTTTCGCCTAGTGGGGTATAAGCAAGCCAGTTCCCTGCAGGGTTGATAACTTTACTGACTGCTCCCAGTTGATAATCTCGGTCGTCTTGAGTTGGGGGTATAAATCCGTATTTAGGCATCAAGTTTTTTTCTTATTTGTTTAATATCGTTGTCTATTTTCATAGAATTGGCGTGAGTGCTTACAAGTATATCGTTCGTTGATTTCACTATTTCAAACGCCTCCAATCCTTTGACTCTGAAGTTAATTGCATCTTCATCCCGCCCTTGGAATATTTGGTGCAGTAAGTTGTAATCATGCTTTATACTTGCCACCTCGGTACGCAGAACCTGCACTTCATTCCGCAATTGTTGGTTCTCGTTAAGTAGTTCGATTTTTGTGTCCTGCAGTAATTTAATCAGCCCTGTACCAGCTTTCTCGTAGTCAACATCTCGCAAACGCTTTTTCTTATCTATAAACTGATAAGCATTCCAGATTAGTACTCCGACTAGTCCAGCAGTTGTTAAAATATTTACGGGTTCCATATTATTTACACTTCTCTATCTGCTCGTTAATTTTATCAACTAGATTTTCGGCAGTAACATTTGTCATTGTGATTTTTTTGCAGGTTTTAATTTCTTTGTCGGCAATATCTGACCACATAAAAGCATCGTTAATATCTAAAGTTCTCTCTGCTTGGTATTTTTTTACCTTGTCAATAATTTTGGTTTTAACAACTTGATACTGTTTTTCAGGCCGAGGAGCTTTAGCAGCTATCCGGTCTTGTATGATTTGGTCTTGTAAAGTCACTATGGGAATGAAATCACCACCGCCGACCGCAAAAGGCTGGGTTAATTTATTACTCAATAAATAAATCTGTCCGATTTGAAATATCAACAGGGCAAGGATTGTATAAAGCAAAAATTTCATAGTATTATATAAACGCAGGTTGAGTGATTAACGTAATTGGGCGAGTTCGGCCACTACCGGCTCGCTCTTCCTGTACATTACAAATATTTATTAGTGGATAGATACCATTATGTTTACAGACTTTCGCAAGTTCCTTATTTTGAAGGGACTCCAGCCGGTTACCGTTGCCGGTCATATCAACGGAATTCGCCGTATTATTAAGAGAATTGGCACTCTCACGCCCTCGGTTAAACAAGCCGAGGATTTTATTTGCGAATTGTATATGTCGGAGTATTCGCATTCGCATAAAAGCAACTCGGCAACTTCGCTGGAATACTATATGGAGTATTTGCAAACTCCGATAAAGTTTGGCCGTCAAAGAAAACCCAAAAGGTTGATAAAAGAAACTCTTAATGAGTCGGAGGTTAATCGTATGCTTCTGGCCTGTATTAATTCCCGTGAGCGGGCGATTGTTTCTCTTATTGCTTATGCTGGGCTTCGTCCTAAAGAGGTTTGCCAACTTAAAAGAAAAGACATTGACCTTAATATCAACCAAATAAGAGTAGAGCTTGGTAAAGGAGTTAAAGACGGCAATGTTTTTATCCCCGGAGTCTGCGTTCAAGTGCTGGCTCAATACCTGCAGGATTATCCTCGCTTGCCTGATGACTATTTGTTTTATACATTGGATAGAAACGCAAAATATAATCAAGGCTGTCTGCGTAAGCTGTGCAAAATACTTGCCCGCAGAGCTAAGATAACTAAGCGAGTATATCCCTATCTTTTTCGGCACAGTTTGGGGATCAACCTTGTTCTGAGAGGAGCGGATTTGCTCTATGTTAAGAGCCACTTTCGGCATGCTTTTGTTGAGTCCACAATGGTCTATGTGGACAGTATATCCACCAGCCAACGCCACGAGCAGTTTATTCCTCATTATTTGTAATTCTATTGGCATACGCTTGGTTTCGTTGTCGTAGCGTTAAGAACACCGTCTAGCGTAGTGAGATAGGTAACTCCGGCCGCATCTTCGTCGCCCATAACAATGCAGCCTGCTTTTGTGTTGGAGCCGACGTAGATAGTTGGTTTGTCTCCACCATAAACGTGTAGTGTGCTAGAGGGTGATGTAGTGCCGATGCCGACGTTGCCGTCTGTTGTTACTGTGACCTTTGGCGTAGCACTATTGTTAGTATCTATATGAAAATCAGAATATGTCTTAAAAAATCCGTCACCTTGATTTGCAGTCCCAACTTCATAGACACCTGATGTAATCCAATAATTAGCGGTTGCAGCAGAATCACGAACAAGGAAAGCATAATCAATTGAATCAGGAACAATACTAAGGTATCCACCATAACCTACTCCCAAATCGACAGCACCAGCACCAGTTGTCCCCCTTTCAAGTCTTATAGTATCAGCCGTAGCGGAGGTTCCCATACTTTTATTAATATGCAACAATGCACCCGGACTCGTCGTCCCGATGCCCACATTTCCCCCAGCCGTAGCTAACGTAGTTGTGGCGGTAGTTCTAGCAGTTCCAACTACGTGTAGAGTTGTACTCGGAGCCTGTGTCCCAATGCCGACGTTGCCTGTACTCTTCCATACCCCTGTCCCTGGTAACAATACGTCCCCGCCCAGGCTTGCCAGTGTAGTTGTAGCTGTAGATTGCAGAGTGCCTGTAATGTGTAGGGTGGAGCTTGGAGAGACATTTCCGATGCCGACATTGCCGGTTGATGATTGTACAAGTCCCAATGTTCCTGAACCAGTATACAGACGTATAGCATTTGCCACAGATATAGCAAATGACGACCCAGCAACATCAGATAAGACATAACCATCATCTGCCGCAATGCCGTAATAGCCACCAAAAGCACTCCCAGCTATTCCGAACTTAAACTCTTTTCCAGTATCGCTTTTGGTTTTAACCGATGCCGTGCCGGTAGAAAGTCCTGATTCCAGTATTGCTTTAACTGATGCTGTAGCGGAATAGATGTGCAACTTCTCTCCCGGCCCCGTCGTCCCGATGCCGACGTTGCCGGAGTTCACGATTACATTTCCGTTTGATGCTATCGATAAAGCAGGGTCTGTCGCACTTGAAGCTAAACGCACTTGATCGGTAGTTAAATCATAATAAACCTGGCCTTTTTGCACTCCGTTAGAATGAAAGCTCATACCAAACCAACTGTTTACACCCGAGCCACCATTTATTCGGAGATAATTGGATTGTGTAGTTCCTGTTCCGCCAGGACCAACTGTTAATAACGCCCCCGGACTCGTCGTCCCGATGCCGACGTTGCCTGTATTATCCACTACCATTATGTCCCCGTCGGTACTGCTAGATACAGCGAAGAACCCAGAACCGCTAGCTCCCACTAGTTCCAGC
>Ga0100403_1003264_pt1 | contig 12188 bp, 13 predicted proteins | sample CryGeymet201501t_FD_83663 | JGI IMG/M metagenome (GOLD analysis project Ga0100403, IMG submission 83663) | Groundwater microbial communities from Crystal Geyser aquifers in Utah, USA - Crystal Geyser metaG 2015-01t | ecosystem: Environmental > Aquatic > Deep subsurface > Groundwater | place...
ACTCCTTCATAAAGAGCAAGCTCTTGATATCTACCATCGCATGAAGGCTGAGCGACTAACTCTTATTCCAACTCAAATTTACTTTAAAGACTCAATGGTTAAAATTGAAATTGCTCTTGCTAAAGGCAAGCAACTGCACGACAAGCGAGCGACAGAGGCTAAGCGTGACGTTGAAAGAAAATTACGCCGTGGTGACTACGACTAGTCTAAGTCCAATAAATGATCATACCGATATATGAGCCTAGAAAAATGGCCCCTGGCAATTTTCCAAAGTTTTTCTTAAAAAGATAGAGACCAAGCATGAAAAAAGCAGCCCCCATGAGCACTTGCCATTCCACCCAATAATTATCTTTAATTTCGATTCCTTGAAAACCCAGCGTTCCTAAAATAAAAGCGACATTAAAAATATTAGAGCCAATAATATTACCGGTAATAATATCGGTATTTTTCTTTTTGATACTCGCAACGAGTGCAGTCACGAACTCAGGAAAAGAAGTTCCAAAGGCGACAAAAATGGCAGAGATCACAAACTCTGAAATACCTAATTCTTTTGCAATCGCCGAACCTGAAGAAACTAAATACTCACCGCCGAGATAAAGCAACACAAAGCCTGCAAACAATTTAGCAATGATGCCAATTCCAAGAACAACGACTTCTCGTTCATCTTCATCATCATGAACATGCTTCGTTTGTCTCTGTTTTTTCATCTCGTGAAAAGTGAAACCCAAAAAGAACGTGAAAAAACTTAAAAGCATGAGACTCATCAACCAATCAATTCTCTTCCACCAAAGAACAACACCTAAGAGCAATGTCACCACAATGTGGTAAATGAATTGCATAAAAATTTCTTTCCTTAGGATATAAAGATTGGCAAAAAGTCCGGACAATCCCAGGATAAGAAAGAGATTGGCGACATTAGAACCGACGACATTTCCCATCGCCATTGCCGGAACTCCTCGGTAAGCCGCGAGTTGTGAAACAAAAAGTTCTGGCAAAGAAGTTCCAAAACCAATAAGTACAAGTCCGATCACCAATGGTGATAAACCAAAATACTTTCCTATTTTCTCTGCAGCTTCAAGAGCAAGCTCAGCTCCGAAATAAAGTGCGACAATTGAACCTACGAGTAGCAAAACTTGCAACCACATGCTGTATCCTCCATACTGGAATCAGCTCAAATTTTAACCGAAAAAGTGAAAAAGGACGAGAAGATGAAAGAACATCTTAAGGAAATTGGAGAAAAAAAGTTTCTTCTTTATGCTATTTTGTTTTGCTTTTTCGGAGATTTGATTCTTGCGCGCTTTTTGTTTGTAAAATTTGCTGATCGTCAGACATTTAACCAGATGCTTCAAATCGCCCTTGCTGGACAAGGAGCTGAAATGTCTAACATTGCCTCCGCTGATCTCGACGCTACTTATGCTCTTATTGTAAATACCTTACTCTTTTTCCTGACCTTAATGATCTTGCTTCATCTCATCAATTACTTTTTCTTTTCTAAGAAGAAGAGTTTTGCTTTTCGCTACGTCACCGCTCTCGTTTGGGTCGGATCACCCAGCTGCATCATGCTTGGTCTGAGTTATGTCCGCATGCCGATTGTATCACTGATTTTTATTGTTCAAGGATTACTCTACGGATATGTGGCGCGTGGTCTTTGGAATTATCCTTGGGATAAGACTAAAACTCAGGAACGATAAAAGAAGATTTCTGAGGTTCAGTCCAGAACGGCAGTGGATAAATTTCATTTTGCAAAAAGCGTTGTCCTGAAATGGCCAAAAGAAAGGATTCAAAAGCCCTAGGGTGACTTACCACGAGCTCTAAGTCGTGATCATAAATAAATATATTCAATGCTTTTTCAATTTTTTTGATGATATCAAGTCTTGCGACTGCACCTTCTTCGAGATCCGAAAGAGCCACTAGATCTTTTTTATGAATAATCTTGGACCGCCACAACTCAATCAAAAGAATATTAACATTACTCTCGTAGAGCGAAAAGCGCTGAGGGAATTGATGTCTCAAGTAGGCCATTCGAGACATAATCATCAAAGATGTGTTTCCAAAAGAATCGAACGATATATTAAAAATATCGAGTAACTGATCGTAGTATCGACTCCAAATCCAAAGATCGAGAGGACGATTCCAGTAAGGCAGATAGCCTTTTTTTAATCGCCGTTTGAAAGATCTTGATAACAAATGTTGATCGGCACTCTTTTGGAGAATATCTTTTTGAGCATCAAACTCATCATCTAGATTTCGGTTCCGCTCATACTGCTTAGGATTATCTTCTAAAATCGATCGATCTTCAGATAACAGTTTTAAAATTCTTTTTTGGACATTCGTCACACTTTCAACAGGACACTGACTCATACCTGGGCATTTGAGATTACAATCCTGGCAAGCTGGTTTTGATAGCGGAAAATCGACAACTAAAGAATGTGTGCCATACCGATCAAGCCATCTTCCAACGGCTTCGTCACCATTAACACCCTGTTCATCTTTTACTTGAAGAACGTTTTTTAGAAACCATCTATCACTATCTGGAAAATATTCGATGAGACAAAAAAAGAAATTATCTTGTCGGCTTCCCTTGAGACTCATTCCCGCAATATTCTTGCGCTCGATAAAAAGGCTCCCGTTAAAGATCTAGAGGAGGCATTACCGAAAAATCGAGAACTTTCATTTGATGCTGCTCTACTAATTTTTTAACTTTATCAGCATTAGTTGGCGAATGAATAAGTAAAAAACATCCTCCGCCGCCAGCACCACAAACTTTTAGTCCCAATTCCGGAACCTCTTTTTTAATTGTAGCATAAAGTTCGGCCATAGCGGATGAGACTATTCCCGGAAATAATTCTTTTCTGGCTGCTCCTTCTTGAGCAATCAACTCCACCAATTCTTGGAATTTTCCAGATTTTAATGCGCCGTATGCTTTTGAACTCAGTTCTGCGATCGCTTTTAAACCATTTCGCATTTTAGGGTTTTGATCAAAAAAGCCCTTATAAACTTCCCAATTATTGATTCCCGAAAGACGGGCCTGCCCACTATAAACGAGAGTCAAATGTGACTCTAAAGTCTGCGCCAACTCAGGGCCATAACATTGTTCTACGATAACCTTCTCTTCACTCGCCTTAAGCGCTAAAACGCCACCATAAAGCGCTGGATAATAGTCTTGGTAGCCAGCAGGACCTGAATCCAAAATTCTCGCTTCGATGCTATTAACCACTCTAATCGCAAGTGAGCGATCGAGATCTTTTTTGTAATAGTCACATAATGCAGAATAGAGAGTGACTCCCATCGCCGAGGAACCACCAAGCCCAGCTCCAGCAGGCGAACCTGACTCTAATTCAACTTTGATATTTGAATGAGCGGAAAAATGATGAAGAATCTGAGCGACAAAGCTTAGTTCTTTAAAATGCTCGCCACGAAGTTTTGAATCCAAAAAATCTTCACTTGGATAATAAGTTTCAGATTGGTAATCACGACTCACGATTAAAACGCCTGGCTTATCTGTTTTGCAGATAACAACACGGGCCTTAAGTGAAGTTGCCACATTGAGGGTAACGACATTTGGTAGAATAAGATTAATAGGATTGAGATCAAGAGTTCCTCCTGAGAGGTCTACTCTCACAGAGCCACTTGTTTCAGTCATTTTTGTAAATTCCGATATAAGGTAGTTCTCTGTAGGCTCCCGCATAGTCGAGACCGTAACCGATGACAAAATGATCTTCGATTTCAAACGCCAAGTAATCGATTTTTACTTGATGTTTAATTCTCGCTGGTTTGTAGAGTAGAGAACAAAGTTTTAATGAAGCTGGTTTTCTTTTTTCTAAAAGATGCATGAGTGAAGACAAAGTCAAACCCGTGTCAACAATATCTTCTATGAGCAAAACATGCTTTCCCGTCATTTCTTTTTTAACATCCATATTGATTTTTACGTTTCCAGAACTCTCAGTTCCATCTCCATAAGAAGATGCGCTCATAAATTCGAGTTGAACTGGAATTTTGATATGACGAATGAGGTCGGCACAAAACATAAAGGCGCCATTTAAAATACCGACAATCATAATTTCTTTGCCAGCATAGTCGCGATTAATTTGCTCTGCTAACTCAACGATTCGCTTTTGGATTTTGTCTTCAGCGATGAATACATCTACGGCCATATAAACTCCTTAAGACCTCTAGTATATAAGAGTCTTAAGGAGAGATAAATGTCTTATGTGTCTTAATTAGCGTAATTCTTGGGCGTATTCTTGATCTTTGAATAGAAGAGAGAAGGCCAATTGATCTTTTTCTTCTTCTTCGTAATCAAAATGGGTACGACAACGAGCTTCATAAAGATCGCTTTCCCCTACTAAAACCTGATCTTTTGTATCATTAGGCTTGCGGAATGTTTTACTTGCTGGTGATCCACAAACAGTACAAATAGCTTGAATTTTATCTACTCTATCGGCCATGGCGAGAAGCTCAGGAATTGGACCAAATGGAGCACCGGTATAGTCTTGGTCGAGTCCGGCACAAATCACTCTAATGCCACGTTTAGCGAGTTTATCAATCACTTTTAAGACTGAAGAATCAAAAAATTGAACTTCATCAATAGCAACCACGCGAGTTGAATCGAAAAGTTTTTGTAAAATTTCAATAGCGTTGGCAACAGGAGTTGCTTCGCAAGTCAGTGAAGAATGCGAGACAACATCTGATTCGTGATAACGATTATCGATCGCTGGTTTAAAAATCTGAACTTTCTGACGAGCAATTTGTGCTCTTCGTACGCGACGAATAAGTTCTTCTGTTTTACCCGAAAACATCGGGCCGCAAACGACTTCAATACTACCGTTTAAAAATGGTGAAAAATGAGGTGAAACCACGTGCCGACTCCCTTGATCAAATGTCTCTAGTTCTGTGTGTGTGTGTGTGGATTCTATTTTTACGGGGCCCAAAAGTTTTGTAAATGAAGAGATTCGATCAACTCCTTGAGTCAATCGGTCATTCCAATGAGTTACAGTCCAAACTTTTTCTGTCAGGGAAATTTTTTTGGCCAACGCAGTACAACTTAAAGATAAACAAGATTCATCACAAACATTCCAACCGAAATGAACATAATGAGTCCCAAAAAGAGAAAGAGAACAACCGGAGAAAGCACGACCATTGAAGCCTGCATCTTCGACATTCCTAAATTCTCTCTCATTCCTGCATAGAGATATACTAAGCCGGCAGCATGACGAATAATCGGTCCGATTAAAGGAATAAGAAGCATGACATGACCGGCAAATGACTGATTGATCACTTGTTTTATTGAAGCACTTGAGTCGTCGACTTTAAAAAGTTGAGCGAAGAAAGTAATCAGCATTTCCCAGAACTTGGCATAAACCCAGAGTGATAAGGGAAAGAATACCACTTCAAAAAGAACTCCCATAAGAGAATGAACACGACTCATTTTTACAAATGATGAGAGGAAAAAATTGGCCATTTCACCATCAAAGAGTTGCTCACTAACGTGAACTCCCCAATTAAGACCAACTAATTCAAACATGGCGTGGGCTATTACAAAAAGCCATGAGATTGATAAAAATTCGATGAAACTCAATGACCATCGCTGCTTAGGCTCTGCTTCGTCTCGTGAATAGCCCTCTTGAATAAGAGAAAGTTGAGGTGTGTGATTTTCACGTTCAATTCTCAACTGTCTTTGAATTTGAAAAGGGTGAAAAATATTGAAAAAATAAAGTCCTAACATCTCTTTCATAATAAATAATCCTTTTCACGCATCGGGATAGGCTTAACAAAAGTATACAACAAATTTTTCTCTCTATCCCAAATAAGTCCTTCGCCAGCACTCGTCCCAACAGAGTACTTTCGTCCATTGAATAAAATCTCGAAGCTCCAGTCGATTGATTTGACGTCAGGCGAATCAAAAGCAACAGTAATCGCCCTTTGCCTTAAGAAGAAATTCAACTGAGTACATGCTTGTTGCCTAAGAACTCGATTCGAAGTGGGTTTGATCAATCGGCAGTGCTCTTCAATTTTCTCTGGCAGCTCGATTTGAAGTTGAACTTTATCAAACACTAATTCTATTAAATTATCATCCGGCCACTCGAGCGACATTTTCCAATAATCCTGAACGGGTCTAAAGAAGGGAGTCACATGATCTGCTTGCATGATATATATGTCTTTTTCATCATCAATCTTGGCAAAATACTGTTTAGACTTTGGTTGCCAATAAAGCATAAGAGAAAGTTTTTTGCCTGAACCTCTTAAAATAATTTCACTTTTAAGTTCGCCATCCATTTTTTGGTCGATGATCACTTTGGCAGCAGTCAAGGACATGATGTCTTGAAAATTATGATTAAAAGATTCGATATCCAAGTCTACTCCATTCGGAGGAGTTGGAATGCTGGTGTTTTTCAAAATAGAGAGTGAATAGGCTTTATTACGAAAGCTTTTGACTTCGATAGAGTCGAGATTTTCTAAGAAAGGTAGTTGTTCTCTTTTGATTAATCTCGCATCGTAGAAAAAATTTTGATCGAGTTCTATCAAGCTTTGAAATTTTTTATATCGCATATCAGAGCGATGAGCTTGATTTTGCATATAAATCTCATCTGCAGGACGATTATCAAATGCAATCACGATCTTTTTTTCAATACCGTCATCAACTTCCATGTAGAAAGATTGATCAAACTCTAGCTTTTTTCCAAGTTTAAAAACCAACTCTTTTTGAGAAAATTTGAAATGTAAAGTTTGCTTATCAGAATCACTTGAGAACATGGAATCATAGGGAACCTTGGCCAGTTCTTCTTTACTCAAGATGCGCGAAACTCTGAGTCCTGATAGTTCATTAAAAAAAGCATCGACATTGCGCTGATCGACTAATTTTTTGGGTTTTAGCGTAAAGAAAGACTTACCCTCAACAACAATAGAAAAACTATTTCCAGAGAATGCCTTAAGTTCGCCCAGTTTGTTAGGATTAAAAAGCATTGTTTGCTGCTCTTTCGTCTCTCTTTTGCTGACTTCAGCTTTTTCTTCAAAGAAATAAATTGAAGTCGTCAAAAGGACAGCAATACTCAAAAGAATAAGCGTCCCTTTCATAGCTTCGACCTACGCCGATAGAAAACAATTGCTATGATGACTAAGATCAAAGGACTGAAAACAATTGAAAAATAAAAAATGGTTCCAATCAAAGGTCCGGAAATAAAAACCGGATCGTCTCTTAGAGTTGGGATATTAAAGGAAATGAGTTCATCTGCACCGGCCAACCAAGCAATAGAATTTAAAACTAAATTGAAATTTTTTGAAAAGCGAGCATAGGAATTCAAAATGAAATTTGAAGTTCCAAAAGCAACAATTTTAGTCTTAGTGTCTTTATTTGTAGAGATTGCCATCAATCCGATAGGTCCCTGTGTATCAACTTTATCATCGTAAGACATTTTTCCCGTTAATAATTCTTTGGGATTTTTATCAGCCCAACTGGCAGGAAAGGGCGTCGTTTCGGCCAGGACTTCTGCCTTTTCAGAATTCTCAACCAACATCACTGAACTGGTAAGAGGAAAGAAAACCCCCTCTATACCTTTGGTGATAGGATGATCAGGATTCAGTTTCTCAACAATCGGCACAGTTCCATTGGATTGATTAACGTGCTTCAAGCGATCAAGCACTAAGTCGTTCGAAATATTAATATCAAATTCAGCAATCAACTTGCGAAGTGCACCTAATTTATCTCCATTAATTTGGGGATCAAGAGCAACGAGGAGTTTACCGCCACCTTTGAGGTATTTTCTTAAAACTTTTATTTCTGACTCAAAGAAACCATTTTTAGGTCCCCAGATAACAATAAGACTTACTGAAGATGAAATTTCATCAACCTGACTTAAAGCGATTTCTTGGATGAGATAATTGCTGTTGGTTAACAGAGTTTTCAATGCGCTCAAGCCGTCTTTACTTTGCTCTTGCCATGAGATTTCATCGTGCCCAGTGACAACTCCGATAAGTGGGTCTTCTCTTTTGCTAAGCCTAACAATAGCATTCACAAGGTGAAGCTCATCGACATCTTCGACGATCAGATTTTTCCCCTTGTATTCGACAACAACCGAATTGTTTTTAGTAACGTTATACTTTTGAACCAAATGAGGCATCAATTCGATATCGACAAAATCAATATGCACATTTGATTTTTGAAATTTAAAGAGTTCGAGAAGTTGTCTGAAGGGACCGAATTCAGTTTTTCGAGAAAAGACGATAAAGGTCACGTCTTCATCAATCGACTTTAAAACTTGGGCCGTTTGCTGAGTCAAAGTATTGGTCTTACGAGAAGTAAAGTCCCATTGAATTGGATGCTTGAAGCTTACATAATTGACGAGTCCAAGTATGAAAAAGATAAGCAGCCCATTGATAGCGTGAACTAAAAACCTCTTAAATTGTTCTGATTGATAAAGAAAGGCAAAGCGAGGCTTATCAAGAAGGAAGACAAAGAGGGAAAGACTTAAATTAAAAATGGTTATTGAAGCACAAATCGTGAGCTCTTCAGGTATCGAAATCCATAGTCCGATCACCAAAAAATAAAGGATCACATTAACGACGAGACAGAGATTGATGAAGAATTTCTTATTCATTACCATCTCCTCGATCGCAAGCTAATCCACGTCAAGTGCAAAAAGAATCCGACAAACGAGAAATAATAAACAATATTATAATTTTTGACCGCACCACGAGCAAAGACTTCATAATGAAAGGCCAAGCTCATGTACTGAAGCATTTGAGCCACAATATAATTCTGTGTAGCATTGGCGGAAATGATAAGCAACATTTGTCCCATTAATAGAGAAAAACCGAGAAGGGCTGCAATGATTTGATTTTCAGTTAATGAAGAAGCAAATAATCCTGCCGAAACATAGCAGGCAAGAGAAAAAAGCAGTCCGGTATAACCCGAAATCACGACGCTCCAATTTGAGTAGCCCGAAGCCGCCAGCACAATAGGAAAGACGACCGTCAACAGCAATAGAAAGGACATGGTCACCATTCCACTAACCAATTTTCCTAAAATAATTTGAACGTCACTTAGATCTGACATAAAAAGCAGTTCGATAGTGTGAAGTTTTTTCTCTTCTGCAAAAGATCTCATGGTCACCAATGGAGTTAAGAACATAAGAAGAAAATTCATGATGCCAAAAGTAGGTACGATAACAGAATTTGTTAACGAACTTTGGTTCCACTCGTTAGATGAAATGATGTAATTAAAAAAGAGCCATCCCACGATGACAATAAAAAGAGCAGCGATGACATAAATCAAAGGAGAGAGAAAGGTGTCCTTTGTCTCGCGTTTAGCAATAATCCAAATACCTTTAAAAAACATCATTGGAGATCTCCACTGGTTGCAACCTTAAAGAGATCTTCTAAGCTTTGTTCTTTTTCAGACAAACCAATCAATCCAGCATTTTTTTGAATGAAGTACCGAGAGATATCATCACGAGTATCTTTACCTGTACGCGACATACATTCGACTGAGTAAATAGAATTATTAAATTCTCTTCTAACGACTTCTAAATCGAACATCATTTCCATTTCTTTTTGCCAAACATCGTTCCAAATTTTGACTTGGGCATTAACGATTTGTCTCGGCGTATACTTTCTCTGTATTTCTTCAATGGGGCCACTTTCGACGATATGCCCCTTGTTGATGATGGTGATTTCATCACACATCAGTTTTACTTCATGGAGAAGATGGGTTGAAAGAAGCACTGTATGTTTATTTTTCAGACTTTTAATAAAATTTCTCATTTCATCTAAAGCAACAGGATCTAATCCCACTGTCGGTTCATCCAAAATAATAATTTCTGGATTGTGAATGAGGGCCTGAGCGATTCCTACTCTTTGTTTGTAACCTTTTGACAAATTTCCAACTGCGCGGTCTGCAACATGAGTAAGTCCGCAATCGTGAAGAATTTCATCGACCGTAAAACCATGACTGCCCTTCAGTGTTCTAATATCTAAAACGAATTTAAGATATTCTTTTACTTTCATTGCGGAATACAGTGGAGGGTTCTCTGGTAAAAAACCAATTTTTTCTTGGGAAACTTCTGACGAGCCTAAGATCGTTACACTTCCCGAAGTCGGAACGAGCAAACCGCTAATGATTTTCATGCAAGTACTTTTACCTGCGCCATTGGGTCCCAAAAATCCGTGAATCGAGCCCTTTTTAACTTTGAAGCTCACCTTGTTTAAGGCTTGAGTTCCTGGATAGGATTTTGAAATACTGCTCAGTTCTAATGCTATTTCCAATGAGTCACCTTAAAAGAGGAAAAATGTTCTTCTTTTTTAACATTTATGTCTCAAAATGAACAACCTTTCTCCAAAGCTAAAGAGCGAGATTAAAGCGCTCGAATAGGTTGTATGAATCAAGTTAAGCACTTTATAAACCTGACCAAAATGGCCAAGAATATTGTCATCACCACTCACGTGCACCCAGATGCCGATGGCATCGGGAGTGAGATTGCACTTTGTCTTGCCCTCAGGTCGATGGGTAAAAACGCTGTCTGCGTAAACGAAGAGCCTCTGATGGACCGTTACTGCTACTTAGATGCCCAAGACGTTGTCATGAGCTTTCCAGAGTACAAAAAGAAAAATAAAGAATTTAAAATTGATTTGTTTATCGTCACTGATACAAACAGTTTGGAAAGAATCGGGTCCAAAACTCAAACTCTTGTTTCTCATGCCAAAGATCTCCTTTTCATCGATCACCATCCTTGCCCAAAGGAGCTCAAGGCCATTCATTGTATTGATACAAATATGGCCGCGACTGGAGAATTGGTTGGAAATTTAATTGAAGAATTAGGAGTTAAATTCACAAAAGAAATGGCGCTTGCGATTTATACTTCAATTTTGATCGATACAAGTTCTTTTCGCTACCCTACAGTGACAGGAAATACTCACCGCCTTATCGCTAAACTCATGGATACAGGAGTGGAACCTCCTTTTGCTTATAATCAAATTTATGGAGCAAAGAAAATCTCCTACATGCAACTCTTAGGAACTGTTCTTGCCAGTGCTCAATCGAGTTCTGATGGAAGAATTGCTTGGATAAAAATGACTGATCGAGAACTAGAAAAATTCAATGTCGAACACGAAGACACTCATGGATTTATCAATCATCTTTTGATTTTAGACAAAGTCAAAGTGGCTTGTATGTTTCGGGAAAGCAATGGTCACGTCAAAGTAAGTTTAAGATCTGCAGGCGATGTTGATGTTGGAGTCATGGCTCAAGCTCTCGGTGGCGGCGGACATGATCATTCAGCAGCTACTATTGTTGAAAACAAAAACATTGATGATGTGATCAAATCAACCGTCGAAAAACTCAAACTCATGCTGTAAATTATTTTTCGAGAATTTTAGAAAGGGCTTCGCGTTCTTTGTCGTTGAAGGCAAAAGCTCCTGTCGACAATAGGCTTTTTAATTTTTCAGTGGTCTCAGGAAGATTAGGATCATTTTTCGCTATGTCACTTGCTAGAACATGGCCTTTACTTGGTTCAACATGCTCCCCAACTGCCGGCTCTTCTTTGATAACTTCAGCAGGATTCAAGGCCTTGTCAGGAATGATTGAAGTTTTTGGAACTTCGATTGGTTGCTCTTTCATAAACTCAGACGTTTGCTTATTCGCCGTATTGACCATGACTTTTTTTTGAGCACGCCCAGTCTGATGCTCTTCTACTTTTTGACGAATTTCACTGGCACTCAAAGAGGGCTGCTTAATTTCTGCTTTCTTCATTGAACGATTGTGATGGGAAGTACCAGAAGATCTTTCAGGCTCTTCAGTGTTGGCCTGTTTTGTAACTGTTTTTTGAATAGAACTTTGCGAACCCATCACTCTCATAATTCAATTATGCCACTAGCCTTTGAGTGAAATCTGCCGGGAAAATTGATTCATACCACCCCTCTGATTTAACGACTAAATAGTGAGAATGACATAAGTCCCCTCTTAATTGACTAAAATAATTGGCGGAAAAATAACCGTTTTCCTCGATTGCGTATTACCTCAGTTTTCAAAAAGTGTGCCTTATAAGTCATTGATTCGCAGGAAATTTATTCCGGTATCTAAAGTTCAGGAAAAATTTTCCGACCTGAATATTGAACAGAAAATCAAACCTGATATGCTTAAGGCCGGCTTAAATAATTAAGCATTTCAGTCAGAGATTTTTAAGTTTAATGTGTGG
>Ga0100403_1003268_pt1 | contig 12180 bp, 15 predicted proteins | sample CryGeymet201501t_FD_83663 | JGI IMG/M metagenome (GOLD analysis project Ga0100403, IMG submission 83663) | Groundwater microbial communities from Crystal Geyser aquifers in Utah, USA - Crystal Geyser metaG 2015-01t | ecosystem: Environmental > Aquatic > Deep subsurface > Groundwater | place...
GCCGCGCAAGAAGAACGGGCAGTAGCAAGCACTGTCGTTAATAAAGACAGTAATCGCTATGGTAATCCAGTACGACTAACCATTGATAAGATTAATGTCGATGCCGATATTCAGCTCATGGGATTAACTCCCGATGATGATATGGAATCTCCAACGACAAATGAACATGCTGGATGGTATAAATATGGTGCCCGACCGGGAAACTCGGGGAGTGCAGTGATGGCCGGTCATTTAGGGTTGGAAAATGATGCGGTGTTTGGTCAACTTGCGCTGTTGGAAAAAGGCGATATCGTGAACGTGACCGATGATCGCGACCAGACAGTTTCGTTTGTTGTCAGCGAGAAGCGCCTTTATAGTAGTGACGCTGCGCCTAGTGAAGTCTTTACTAGTACAAGTGGATCACACCTTAACTTAATAACTTGTGAAGGTGACTGGGATACCGAACAGAATACATATGCCGAACGACTCGTTGTTTTTACGACGAAGCGCTAAGCGTAATGCTGTAACCGCTATCTCGGCTGTCGTTAGTTGTAGCATGGTTGATTTTTAAACTTAAGGGTAGAGTATAATAGATAGTATGAAACAAAGAAGACTTGGAAAGACGAATATTAATGTATCTGAGGTGGGTCTTGGAACATGGCAGATTGGTGGATCTTGGGGTGACGTGTCCGAAGAGGGTGCGCTTGATATTTTACAAGAAGCTACTGATAAGGGAGTAACATTCTTTGATACGGCAGATGTGTATGGAGAAGGAAAAAGTGAACGATTGATTGCCAGATTTAATAAAAACCAGACAGATAAACCGTTCGTCGCGACCAAAATTGGTCGTTGGTCAGAACCGGGCTGGCCTGATAATTTTACACTGGAGAGTATGCGTAGTCATATCGAGGCTTCGTTGAAGCGATTGCAGGTCGATACGCTTGACCTTGTGCAACTACACAGTATTCCTACAGAAGTTCTGAAAAAAGGGGACGTTTTCGACAATCTACGTATTCTAAAAAATGAAGGGCTGATTAAGCAATTTGGCGTAAGCGTTGAGACGATGGAAGAAGCTGAGATATGCCTCAAGCATGATGACGTTGCGTCGTTGCAGATTATTTTCAACATTTTTAGACAGAAAGCTATAAAAAGTATCTTCGATGAGGCGGTCAAGAAAGACGTAGCTATTATTGTTCGGTTGCCTCTAGCTAGTGGTTTATTGTCTGGAAAAATGACAAAAGCGACTCAATTTGACGCAAGTGATCACCGTAATTTTAATCGCGATGGTCAAGCGTTCAATGTCGGGGAGACATTTGCCGGACTACCATTTGAAAAAGGCGTTGAGCTGGCAGATAAGTTAAAGGAGTTTGTACCCGATGGTATGACCATGGCTCAAATGTCACTTCGTTGGATTTTAGACTTTCCGGCAGTCAGTACTGTTATTCCCGGAGCAAGCAGTGCCAAGCAAATTGAGTCGAATGTAACTGCAAGTGAGTTGCCACCCTTAAGTAACGAGTTACATAAATTACTAAGTGACTTTTATGAGCAAAATGTAAAGATGCATATACGGGGACCTTATTAAAAAAGTGTTGACATGCTTTTAGCTGTTTGGTAAATTAATTATCGGGAAGACCAAGTGAAACAGCACATTAAGATATATGTAGCCAAACAAGTTCAATAGTTCAATTGTTCAAGTTAAGTTATTTAGTTCGTAGGCTACATCTGTGGGTGCAAGTCTTCCGCCAGTTTCAACAAAAGAGGCACGTTATGTGCCTCTTTTATTTTGGCTGTAAAATTACGTATTCTTATACTAGCTAATTTGGGTAGAAAAAGTGCATGAACCGTCTGAATTATTTAGAAGTCTATTGAATATATTAGAATTAGCGATAGACGCAATACCTTAGTTATAAGTGGTAATGTGTTATGATATAAAAGAACCATAAGCAGAACTTGTTATGAAAAAAATAATTAAAATTACAACACCAGATAATCTTGGGGTAAGATGGCGTATTTTCGGCTTAACGATAGTAGTTATCTGTTTGTTTTTTACTTACTATTTTTGGAGTTTGATGCAGGATTCTAATGAAAAAACTGCGCTGGCTCGGTTTGATTTAGCCGTTGATTCTGCCGTTGATATAATAGAAAAAAGATTCACGTTTTATAGCGATACTCTCTATGGAGGGAGGGCTCTTCATGTTGTTGATAAAAACATATCAAATGTCTCGTGGAATACTTTCATAAAGGCGCAAAACTTTATTGATAGGTATCCGGGAATAAATTCGATCGTATATGGAACAGTAGCTACGCGTCAACAAGCAGATGAGATAGTGGCGACACTTAATGCTGATAGGGCGTCATCGAACGAAACACCGATAATTATTCGCCCAGAGCCGCTGACTGAGAGGCTTGTAGTTGTAACCCATGTTGCCCCGATGTCGAGTGATCAGATAATTGGATTTAATGCTCTTAGTAATAAAGATTTAAGTGCGATGATCGCCTCTGCGACAGATACGGCTTTGCCGCGAGCTAGTGTTTCGTATAACTCTCTAATAAAAGGTAATGAATCAATGAAGGTGGTCGTGATCGCACTCGCAACCTATGAAGATGGTATTGGGAGCGGGGCTTCTATTGATCAGCTCAGAGAGAATGTTCGCGGGTACGTTGCCGTTACCCTTCAGCCCACGGCAGTGATAGAAGACGCCTTAGAATCTATACCCAACCCACAAGATATCGAAATAACTGTAACAAGTGCAAATGGAGATATTATCTATGCTACACCCCACAACACTAGTGGGCGTTTTATTAAAAAAACTCAGATTATTGATGTTGCAGGTCAGCCGTGGACTTTTGTTTTTCGTGGTTCTGACGAGTTTGGATTAAGCCGTCGTGAATCACTTGCTCCAGGCCTGATGGTTTTTGGAGGTTTAGTGTTTATGTTACTTGTGAGTGCAGTGTATTTTTACCGGACTGGCATCCGTGTCCACCGTCAAAGAAAATCATCCTAGAGGATGATAATTATAATAATCAATAATATGGCGGCTACCGCAAGGATGCCTGCAACTGGCGGACTATTTGGGGGAGAATCTGACTGTTTAGCTTCTTGAATGATAGCACTACCAGCGTTAGCTAGCGGCTGCCATGGGTATGTATAGCCTGTAGTGATACGATTCTGGGTAGATATATTATAAGGAGATAAAATTCTAAATGGCGCAGGTAGCTGTTCATTTTGCTGTGCAGGTGGAGTAGTGCCCTGGGTTATATCTGGGTTGGGTTGAGCGGGGTTTGGCGGCACAATAACGCCACACTCTTCGGGTGTAACGTAATAAAGTAACCCGGTGCCGACATTTATAGTTTGAAATACGCAGTTTAATGGCAAAATCTGTTGTCTTAAGGTTCCGCTAATAGCTTTTGTTGAACTAGGAAAGAGTAAAACGAACGATGAGGTAAATATAATCATAAATACTGCAATCGGTTTTAATAGATTTAGTTTCATTAATTTGCCACCACCGTAAGGGTTAGAGGTAATGAATAAGTGCCTGGGCTCTGCTCGGCTGGTATTTGTTGAATGAGTGGTATATCAGTAATATCCCATACGCAGTCCACAGCAGCAAGTCCACTAGCCGATGCTAGTGTGATTGAGTTAACAACACCACTGCTGTAAGCGCTATTTGACCCTAGTGATACGCCTGTGTTCGTGCATCCAGCTGTTGGTGTAATTGTACCACTGGCAGCGTTAATACTTAGTTGGCCAGATGTGCAGCCTGCGTTTGCGGGATTATTGTAAGTGTATGTTGAACTACCATCTGACCAGGTGCTAGAAACTCCATTAGTAGCAGCTATACCTAGCGACCAGGCGGGTGTATTGGTTGTATTCGTAACGCGAATTCGCTGGCTACTTGTTCCAAGCGTTCCATTTGATGCCTGACAGTTAAATCCTGTTGTTTGTGTGGGGAGGCTAATCGTAGGAGGTGGGATCGATGCACCGCTACCATCAACAAAGCCTAGGCCTAGCTGTGGGTTTGTTGGGATGGCCTTGAAAGAGGCAATTTGTCCTCGCCAGTCGCTAGCTGTTGAGCCACTAGCTACCGTAGAGTAAGTGCCTGCTACTGTTACTTTGAGGTCAGCACCACCAAACATATATCTACCACCCGGATTACCGTTTGTGACTCCATTAAGAACAAGCTGAGAAAATGAATTAGACCATCCAGTGAAGCTTGAACCCGTGTTTAGTATAAAACTAGCAAGTAGTAGTGCATTTGGATAAGCTGTTGTCGTACTGCCTGACGAAGGAGAGGTACTATTGCCAGTTGCTGACCCAGTCAAAACCATCGGGGTTCGGTAAATGCCGCTGTACTCATAAACTTGCATGGCACTGTTGGTATTTGCACTAAAAGTACAAGTGTAAGATGTTTCGCCTCCAGTCGCTATCTTATAGAAAATAGCTTGTGATGGGATTCCAGATTGGTTGATTGCTGTTTGGAAGCCAGAGGGTGTTGAAAAGGTTGAATTTGCTCCACTACTACATATAATAACTAGTAAATTATCGGTAGTCGCACCGGTTAAGGTGATGTTTAAATTGTTAGTTACCGCAAAGTTACTACCTTGGCGAACTAAAGTAGGAGCAGCGCTTGCTTGGCTAGAAGTTAGAAAAGATAATAACAAAGCTATAATAAAGACGCTCAATGTAAGAGTTCGGTGTATAACTATCCGAAGTCTATAGTCGTTCATAGTGTTTACTCCGAAGCGCTAGGTGGTACTCTAAGCTTTTTACCGACCTCTAGGTCGTAAGGGGCCTTTAACTTATTGGATGATGCAAGTTTTTTCCATGGAATGTTGTGAGCGTTGGCGACAGTTTTTACGGTGTCACCGCTTTTGACGACGTATGTTTGCCAGCGATGTTTGACATGGCGCTTATGAGAACGTTTCTTGACCCCAAGAATAATAGCGGCAACGAGAAGTAATGCGACAAAACCTTCGATAACTGCTGCGATCGGAGATGGTGCTATTAATATGTAACCAGAGCTGATTGTGCGATTACTTGATTCGTTGCCTGCAGATTCACCTAGCTGTGTATTAACATTGCCATCGAATTTGGCTTCAGCCTCTGCGCGATAGATTCCACCCCAGAATGGACCGGAAAGCTGAAAACTCCAGCTAGCACTGGAATTCGGAAGGATAGGGTAGGTGCCTTCTTTTGTATCTGCTACAGTGCCTATCAATGAAATAAGACGCACCGTCACATTGGTGTCTAGCGATACATTACCTTTGTTTTCTATTGTAGGTCGCACTATGTAACTGTCTTTATCGGCCGAAGTGTTTATCTGTGTAAAATTAAGGTCTTTTACTATCTCGCCAGGAATAGTTATAGCGACGCGGATAGCAGATCGAAAGCTTAGGACAACTCCATTTTGGGTAGTGCTTTCTGTACTTTGTGTATCTTGGATAGTTATACATCCGCCGTGCTCGCCGACACTGACATTACTGGGAACATTTATAGTAAATGGAACATCTTTACTTTTGCCTGGGGCTACGGTTACGGAAGCTGATGATAGTTGAATCCATGACCCAACATCCTTTTTGTCTTCAAGCTCCTGGGCGCACGAGAAAGCGCCATCGCTTGCGAGAGCAGAGTCAACCGCACCTACTTTAATAGTTCGGGTTTCTTCGGTGTTATTAAATACACGTACCGCATCTGTTTGTTCTTGGCCAGGTTCGAGTTCGTAGACGAATATTGATTGAGTTCGAGGGTTGTCTGCACGAGGGTTGGCGGGCCTACCACCAATGCCGCCATACTCTACCGCCGATGTCACAGCAGGTATGATAGCGACCGCTAACATAAATACAAGTAGAAATGCGATTTTTTTCATTATAGTATTACTTTACAGGAGATTCTTTTCTAATACTAGTATTAGGCAGCGGTGACAGTTAATGTCATAGGTAGAGTATAACTGTCTGCTGGTTGCTCTGCAGGAATCTGCTGAGAAAGGCCGATGTTAGTTATGTAGCCACGCCATACGGTTGTACCGACGGCGCTAGTGAGGATTGTTACTGGTGTAACGCCTGACATTGCTGTTGATCCACCCTTTGTTATGACAGCCGTAGTACAAGCGGTACTTGCACAATCAGTGGTGACCGTACCGGCCGATGGATTAACTGTTAGTTGGCCGTTTGCACAACCAGCGGTTGCTTCTGCAACAGTAGGGTCGTTATATGAGTATGACCGTGTAGCACCTGTGTTTTCCCAGTTACCTGTAGCTGCAAGCGTTAACGTCCAGGTTTGACCTGCGGTGGTGCCAGAAGGGTTAATAACGTATAAGCGTTGAGAAGCCGACCCTAGTGTTCCAGTCACAGCCTGACAATTAAACGAAAAGTTTGCAGCTGTCATTGCAGCCGATGGTGACGCGACAACGTTACGACTTCCGTCAAGGATAGCTGTAGTCAATGTTCCAGTGTTGATAGTTTGTGTTACGTTTGAGTTTACTTGAGCGGATACGGTTGCTGGTACAAGCATAACGCCTGCTACTAGTAACAGTGCAATAATAGTGCGCTTAATGTTGTTCATGATGCTCCTACCTCTTATAGTAAAATGTTAATTTAAATAATAATAAGCTTATGTTAACATTTTAATTTCACATATACAATATAATGTTGTATATGTGTGGAAAACTATTGTTGTGTGTAGGTGTGGGCAATCGTTAGGTTTTGTCGCAAATATTTAGATATGGCATTTTCAATAAAGCTCGGAATATTTAAATCTATATCCAGTTAAAAGCATACCAAAAGGTGAGTATGTTTATAAACATACCTACAACAAGCAGTAACCTGTCATAGTTCGCCTTATAAGTCGGTAATCCGACAAGATTAAACAAAAACCATAGGGATGCCATAATCATACTAAGCATCCTACTAAAGGGTTGATCGAGAATTAGTGTCAATATGGCCATAAGTATTGGTAATACCATCATGACGGCAATAACAAGCCACTGCGCTGAGTTTGCTTTTTCTCCCATTATTTCACCAGGTTTGAAATCTCCAGCGAATATACGGAGAACATCACCGAGTAAGAATACGAGCATTAAGGCTACCCACAATCCGAATAGTATAATCTGAGTATCTATCATATTTTTATATTATATCAATTTGTATTTTCTACATAGTTTTTAATATGATGCGATTATAAATAGACAGATAGCAAGAGTGAGAGCAACGGGTGTCATTGTATATCTCTCTGGTTTACTTCTAGAGATGGCATTCATAATAACGCCAGCCGTTAAATATATAGCTATAACCCATAAGGAGATGTTTAAAAAAGATCCTTGAGGAAAAACTTGCCAGATATTCGCTTTACTGAGTATCAGTAGACTAAAAAAAGTGTATATACCTATTGATATAGCACTGCCGACCTTCAGTTTTCGAGGGAGTATCTTGTGTTGACCTCCCCATGCAAAATGACCGAGAGGTAGGCCTAGTATTAATAACATTTGGAATATTATGAGAAAAATCAGTAGGCTACTGGAGATTATCGTCGCTAGTATCATAATAAGAGTATATCAATAGTATCCTACTTTTTGATTATTATCTAAATAATTTTGTTGGCACTCTTGACACTAGAGTGCCAGTTTTATAAAATAGTTATAGAAGCTTCTATGCTTCTCTGGAAACCATTAATAATGATGAAAGGAGAATTATATGAGTAATCTAACTAAGTGGGATCCGTTTGCAGAGCTTTCTGCATTACAAAAACAATTTTTTGGAGATGATTTAATGTCTCCGTTTAAGGGTGTAAACATTCCCACAACGGATGTGTACACAAAAGATGACGAGCTAGTGGTGGAGGCGCATCTACCTAATTTTGAACAAGATGATATCAATATTCAAATAGAAGATGGCTCACTAATTTTGAGCGCAGAAAGACACGAGAAAAAAGAAGACAAAGAGAAAAAATATGTAGTGCGTGAAAGTTCTAGTAGCTTTTATCGTCGCGTTAGCTTACCAAAGAGAGCTGATGCAGATAAAATTGATGCGCATCTAGATGATGGAGTTCTTAGGGTAAAGGTTCCGCTTACGCCATTGCCAGAACCTAAGAAAATTTCAATCTCATCATCTAAGAAGTAGTCGCGTCTAGGGGTTTTTACAAAAAAACTACAAAAAAATAAAACCGAATAATAAATTGAGAGTTCGCTCGTCGCGAACTCTCAATTGTTTATAGCATTTATATATTAAGATCTGTTGCCGTGATGGTGTCCTTCGCCTTCAGGTATGATATCTCTTAGGTTGATTCCATTGTCGACTGCCCATTGTTTTAGGTCGTCATTTTGAGCTCTCAGCTGATCCCTAAAAGTACTTCTATCGGTATCAGAATCTCTTAGCTGTTCGCGCAAGCTTTGTCTTTCGGCCATCTTCTGTTCGATAGTAGCTTTTTGTTCAGTTGTTATCGTACCGTTGTCTACGGCTGCCTGTAGACTTTCGCTAACTTGAGCTTGTCTCTGTTCCATGTGTCCTTCTCGGTATTCTTTCAGTGCAGTATCAACCTCTGTTGTACTTACGTTGAATTTACCCGATAGGAATTCTCCTAATCCACCGCTACCAGTTAGGGCGGATGCACTTCCTGACCCGATTAAGAGTCCACCACCAATAGCAGCTACTGCTGCTACGGAAGCTATAGTTAATTTAGTTTTCATATCTACTCCTCGTACTAGGTTCTTGTTATATATTTTTACTACTAGTACAAATGTAGTATATTCAATGAAACTTAAAATTCGTTGAGATATGATGAGTCACTCAAATAATACCTTTAGATCTAACGAATCAAATTGTTTATGTTAATATTTAGCTATGAGTAATATTACAAACAACCAGGTGGCATCTATAAGAAAATGGAATATTTTTGCAGGCTTATTGCATCTAGTATCGATGATAGTCGTTCTTGCACTATCAAATAATTTTTCGTTGCCAGTTACGGCTACATATATGACGGGTCCTCCTGGATCTAGTTTTACGGATCCGATTTTATTATTTAGTAATAATGTTAGCTATACCGTCGCACTATTCTTAGGCTTATCGGCGTTTTTCCACTTCTTTGTATCTATAAAGGGTGTTTTTGCTAAATATACCAATGGCTTGAAGAATAATATAAACATGTATCGTTGGGTTGAGTATTCTTTTAGTTCATCAGTGATGATATTTTTAATAGCTCAGTTAAATGGAATTAGTGATTATGCTGCCTTACTGGCTATATTTGGTGTCAACATTTCAATGATACTCTTTGGTTGGTTGCAGGAAAAATATACTAAGCCAGGTGATGGTCAATGGCTACCTTTTATATTTGGTTGTATAGCGGGAATAATACCATGGATAATCTTTATGATTCAATTATTGACTCCAGGTGGCCCCGAGGGTACTTCGGCTCCTGGATTTGTATACGCGATTGTTATATCGTTATTCCTGTTCTTTAACTGTTTTGCGCTTGTTCAGTATTTTCAGTACAGGGCAAAAGGCAAGTGGTCTAACTACCTAAGGGGTGAGAAGACCTATATAGTACTTAGTTTTGTGGCTAAATCATTGCTCGCTTGGCAGATATTTGCCGCTACATTAGTCGGATAAATTCAGTAGTTATCGGACGCTGTTTTGGTTTTCTCTTGGTAGGTGGTTCTTTTCTGTTTTTGATCGTTCAATTTCAAGTAATTCGTGTATGTCTTTTTGCATTTGAATGATACTTTTTTCAGCTTTTCGTTTGCGGATAAAATTTGATATATAGAAAACGATAAAAATTATAGAGGCGATAGTGCCGAAAAGTACGACATTACCAAGATTATCGGTAACGCTCTTTAGTGAGTCTGTTGAGTTGATAAGTGTTGTTGTATCAAGCATATGTTAATAGTATAGGTTATTGTGTCTATAATTTACAATTTTCTTATTGTAAATCATTTACAATAGTATATTTTTCGCGTAATATGGTTATATGCAGCTAAAAACTCGCAAAACAAAATATTGTGACGCAGTGTCTGATTTGATGCATCGTCTTGGCCATGCTTCGAATGCTCAGATATTATTTGAACTACAAAAAATTTATCCAAATCTTAGTTCAACAACTGTTCATCGTATAACAGCAAGACTTGAGTCTCGTGGTGAACTCGCATTTGCACCGAAAACTCAAGACGGGGCGCTTCGATATGACATCAATACACATGAACACGATCATTTTTTGTGTAATAGTTGCGATAGCCTGCACGACGCAAATGTTAGCAAGAGAGTGGCGGACGTATTTTCTGAAACAATCGATGGCTGTGATATATCTGGTAGTCTGACGGTTAGCGGTATATGTAAAAAATGTAAAAGCGGAGGAAGTAATGACTAGGATAATGTTGATAATCGGAGTGCTTATCGTGATCGCACTTGCTGTCGGATTTGTTAACGGTAATAAGAACTCGGCAGAATCTAGTACTGAAAAGTTAACATTTGCAGATGTAAGTAGTGAGATAGATGGTGGCGCTATATTGTATGACGTTCGCTCACCGGAAGAGTACGCTGACGGACACTTCGAGGATGCTACTAACTTTGACGTGGAAAATATGTTAGCCGGTAGTTTGCCAGATGTTCCAAAAGATAAAAAAATCTATGTCTATTGTCGTAGTGGAAATCGATCAAGTCAGGCGACTAGTCTACTAGAATCTGCGGGATTTACGGACATAAATGACCTAGGTGGGTTGGCTGATGTCCAGTCTATCGGTGGCAAATTAATAAAATAGGAGAAATTATGAAGATAACAATATATAGCACAACCACTTGTCCGTATTGCGTCAGGCTAAAGGCCTGGCTCGATGAGAAGAATGTTAAATATACTGATTATTTGGTTGATAAGAATCCTTATGCAGCGCAAATGATGGCTCAAGCTAGTGGACAAATGGGCGTGCCGTTCAGCACTATAGAACATGAAGACGGTAGCACCGATATGATTCTAGGCTTTGACCGCGAAAAATTCGCCATAGCTTTGTCTAAAAAATAATCTACCAGTTACCGCTAACAGCGCGACCCTCTTGGTAGGCTGATGGAGATTGGATGCCGATAATTGCTTTGTCGTGAAGTTCTTGGATGTTTCGAGCGTCTACATATGAACACGTGCTTCGGATGCCAGACATTATCTGGTCGATAATATCTTCGGCGCTTTCACTGCCAGGTTTTAAGTACATTTTTACATTATTTGAACCCTCTTCGAAGAAGCTTTTTTGCATCTTTGAGAATTCGTCTTCGTCTTGTATGCGTCCCAATACTGCCCTACTTGATGCCATTCCGTATTGTTCGACGTAGTCGCCTTGATCATCTGTAAATATTTCGGCCGCACTTTCATAGGTAGGTGCGAACCAACTGCCGATCATAACGCAAGACGCACCGGCCGCTAGTGCTAGCGCCACATCTCTAGGGTGTCGAATACCAGCGTCAGCTAGTACGAATCCGCCAGCTTTTTTTGCTGCTTCAGCACATTCTATTACTGCTGAAAATTGTGGCCTACCAATACCCGTTCGCATACGGGTGATGCAGGTTGCTCCAGCTCCAATGCCAACTTTTACCATGTTGGCGCCAGCTTCGATTATATTTTTTGTACCTTCTGCAGTCACGACTGTTCCGGCAATAATATACATATCTTTTGATGTTAACCTTGCGCGTTTAATCGCATCGATAAGTCGTTCTTGATGGCCATTGGCTGTATCGATTAATATAGCATCTACACCAATCTTTTCCAGCGCACTTACACGGGATTCAATGTCTTCATTTATTCCAATCGCAACTCCAACTTTGAGGCGGCCACTGTTATCTAGAGCTGGTTTATGTAAAGTACTGCGCACAATACCTTTTCTGGTAACAACGCCAAGTAGTTTACCACCTCTGGTTACTGGCGCGATATGAATACGACTCGATACCATATCGTTGAACATTGACCTGACGTCTTTAGACTCATCGAAGCTAATTACGCTTTTGTTCATCACGCTACTTATTGGAGATAATAAGTCAGCTTTGCTGGCGTCAGACTTAGAAAATATCCCTATAGGCTTTGAGTCTGCGTCTATTACTATTGCCGTGCCGTGGGATCGTTTACTGATTAAGTTATAAATATCTTGGACAGAATCTTCTGGATGACAGGTTATCGGTGTTTCGAATATAGGATCGGCGCTTTTTATTTCATCAACTGTTTGTCGTATTTTA
>Ga0100403_1003269_pt1 | contig 12178 bp, 13 predicted proteins | sample CryGeymet201501t_FD_83663 | JGI IMG/M metagenome (GOLD analysis project Ga0100403, IMG submission 83663) | Groundwater microbial communities from Crystal Geyser aquifers in Utah, USA - Crystal Geyser metaG 2015-01t | ecosystem: Environmental > Aquatic > Deep subsurface > Groundwater | place...
GTCGGATTCTGCGCTTGCTCGTGGTGGGCAGCCACCTTCCGAAACTCCAGGGGAAAAAAGCCCGACTCCTGCTTCTATGGCGACATTGGGAGATTCGATAACGGCCGGGGCCTTGGCCAATTACACGCTAAAGTCATGGAAGAACCCTTTTGAATTCTTCGAGATTCTAAACAAACTTGTGGATGCGTATAAGACAAAAAGTTTGGCTCAATTGGAAGCTCGCGAATTGACCTGGGGGACGGGCGATAAAGAACGCTCCATTGTGAATAGTCACACCAAGCGTTTGACCAGGCTGAAGCAAAATTGGAGAGATGATGGCTACCGGACTTTCTTTTCTTATAATGGCGCGGAGTCCGGAAAGACTTCCTTGGAAGTTTGGTCGGAGCAGGTAGAGCCTATGCTTGAATGGAGTCGAAAAACTCTCCAACAAGGCGCTCCTGATTATGTGGCCATTCTAGTTGGGGCCAATGACTTGTGTGTTAGTGGCGACGAAGTTCCGACGAGTCCGGCTCAGTTTGAGCAAGCCATTAGTTCAATTCTCACAAAAGTTTATGAAGCCAATCCAAAGAGTAAGATTTTGATTTCCGAGATTCCTAATATTGCACAGCTTTGGGATCGCCATAAAGACTATAGAATCTCTAGTTTTCCTGGCGCTCGAACTTGTCGGGAGCTTTGGAAGAAATTGAAATTTTGTGACAACTTTCTATCGGATGACGAGGGCCTGAGACGGCAAGCTTCTAAAAGCCTGCAGGAATTCAATGCGATCATTTCAAGAGTTGTTCAACAAAAGATTGAATCTGGGATTTCGGTTCGCGTTGGGGCTGGGGTGTATGATCACGCCATTGATGAGGAACACATCAGTGTGGACTGCTTTCACCCGACAGAGCTAGGGCAAAAGATGATCTCTGATGTGACCTGGAAGAGCACGGCCTGGGCAGGGCTCACCGAATAAGCTCTAGTCCCAAAGTCCGTGTGATTTGGCCCAGCCTCGGAAATCTTTTCCTAGTTTTTCCCAAGAAGGAATCACGAAGACTTCTTCTTGAAGGTGCCAGATGTCGTAGTCTTTTTGGGCGATGACATCGACGTCGAAGGGGTGCTTCTTGCACTTGTCACTCACACAAAATTGGATTTCATTCGGAGATGACACAGAACCGGCACCGTAGGCGCGTGGACCATTGCCTTCGTCAATCAATCCAAATTCCACATTGTACCAGTAGAGTCTCGGTAGCATTTGGTTGACCGGGTGGTCTTCGGGATATTTTTCTAGGGCATTCACACCAACTTTCCCAAAGGCCTCAAAGAATTCTGTGAATTCTGTGTTGGTCAGCAGTGGGGTGTGACCGAAAAGGTCATGGAACATGTCGGGCTCAGGAGTGTAATCCACCTCGGAACGCTTGCGAATGAAATCAGTCGATGGAAAAATATTTCGTGCCAATAAATCGAAAAATTCTTTAGGATGAACGAGTCCATCAACACGAATGATTCTCCAACCTGTGTGTTTTTCGATGTTGGCTGAAACCTCCAGCAAAGTCGGAATGCGGTCCATTGGGAAATCAACTTTTTTCAAGCCGTCTAAATATTCGTTGCAAGCACGGCCGGGGAGCAATGACATTTGCTTTTCGATTAAGATCTTCCATGTGCCATGCTCTTCCTCGGTGTAATTCGGAACTGGCACTTCACTTAGAGGAATATCATTAACAGAGCAGTATTCTGTTTCGGGCGGTGGTGTTGGCGGTGTGTTCTCGCTTGTCATAATAGAAATAACGCTAGAACTCTTCGAGCTTATGATCAAGGGGCAGCTTGCGATCAATGGTTATAGAGGGTTAAGGCTTGTGCTTGAACTCTAGGTAGACGCGATAGGCGTAGGCGCTCATGCTCCAATAGCTCATGACAACAGAAGCCCAGAGGGCGACAGTTCCCAGGGCGAATAGGGGGATTCCGTCTTCCATAAACGGCATCTGTGACGCAAAGAGTCTTCCGCCGACAATGATACAGCCGAGGCCAACAAACTGAAGGACAGTTTTGACCTTACCAATCCAACTCGCCGCAATAACCACGCCGACAGACGCGGCCAGGGCTCTTAGGCCGGTGACTAAAAACTCACGACTGAGCAAGAGGAAGGCAAGCCACGGACTAAACTGGGGGTCAGGGTTGAGAATTCCGGGATAGTTGGTGCGCGCTAATAGAAAAATAATCGCGACACAGAGAAAGATCTTATCCGCAACGGGGTCCATGAGCCGGCCAATGTTGCTTTCTTGTTTGAGGCTGCGCGCAAAATATCCGTCCAGTACATCTGTGACTCCCGCTATAACGAGAACGACAAGGGCGGCCCATCCCATATGCATCTCAATAAAGATGGCGAGGAGCGGCATAAGTGCCAATCTAAGCCCGGTTAAAAGGTTGGGCAGAGTAAGAAAGGGGTGAGCCATGGTAAAGTTATTAGCATGAAATTTTCACTTTGGATGCGTTCAAATGTTTTCACCCATGTTTTCAAAAATGCTTTTCTATCTGTGAGTCTTTTGGGACTCTTTTCGGGCTGCGCCACAGGTCCCTTGGACCATGCAAAGCAGTTGTCGATAGAGAAGACCAATGACCCAGCAGTTCTTATCCTATATGTGAGTGATCTTCATAGCCAGTTGCGCTCTGGTAAGGATGGCCTCGGTGGATACGCTACTTTGAAGGCGTGGATTGAAAAAGAAAAATCAAAAGTAGGTCCGAATACGGATGTCCTAGTTCTTGCCGGTGGTGATTTGGTGGGTAAAGGCTCTTTGCCTTGTCAGATAACGGGGGATCGAGAATGTTTGCCGCTTCTGAAGGAGCTTGGCATTCAATATTCTGCCTTAGGAAATTATGAACTCTACAATAGTCCTGCGGAGTTGAAGAAAATTGCAGACGCAACTGGGATTCAATTTTTGGGAGCTAATGTCGCTGCCAAAAAACAAGATCTTGCTGCGAGTGGAGCCTGGAACCGGCAGGCCGTTATGTATCGGGGGCCAAAGTCTGGTTTAGAGTTTTGGATCAGTTCATGGTCGATGCAGGCCGATGTGACGAAATATGATGTGCAATCTTTCCCGTCACAAAGCGACTGGACGATCTTGAAAAAGCAAAGCGATGGTAAGCCTATTCTCTTTTTAACTCATCAGGAAATGGTTCAAGATGAAGCCTTTTTGAAGGAAGCCTGTATGCAGTTTGCGGAAACGAAGTCCGTAATCGCGCTTTTAAAGGCGAATGACCACACGGCCGAGCCACGAATGAAAATGTCTTCTTGCATGGCGCCCATTCTTGAGCCGGGTGCTTTTGGAAATCGCGGGTTGAGATTTTTGTGGTCAAAGAAAGATAACAAGACGGAATCATCTCACGTTTTTAACTCCTCCAAGATTAATGACTTCAAAGACATCGACACTAAGGTTTATGGGGTCGATCAGGGGCTCGCTTCTAGAATTGATGCGCTATACGCCAAGCACGCTCCAGATGCTGATGAGGTTTTGGCGGAAAACCTCACGCCTAAATCTCCTGCAGACTTAGCTCTTTGGACGGCCGATTCTTTCCGCTTCAAAACACGCGCTGATGTGGCGATTGTGAATGTGGGGTATGTAAAACATGGTTTGGATGCTGGCCCTGTTACGAAGGAAGATTTGTTCCTTGCGATGCCTTATGCTAATGACCTCAAGGGTCTTGATTGGAATGTGAAGGACTTGGAAAAGTCTTTGTGTCAGGCTTCAAGGCGCAGCAAAGATGCTCAGTTGGATTATGGTTCAGAGCTCGCGATCTCGGGTGTGAGTTTGGAAAATCCAGGAACGGCTCAATGTCGCCTGACAGGAACTCGCAAGAATAGTGTGAAAGTTGTTGTCGATGCCTACATGGTCTCGCGCGCGCCCCGTTGGCTGGGTAAAGACATCAAGAAGCAAACTTTTGGTTTTGGAGTCGATTCAAGAAGAGTGTCTATGCTTTATATTGATAAAAACAAAAATTTAGAAATCAGGAAATAGGTCCAAAGTGAACGTATTTTCTAATCTTGCTATCAGCCTCGACGGTAAAATTGCTGACCAATCACAACCTTCTAAGCCTTTGGGAACAATTTATGACCGGCAGCAAATGCAGGTCATTCGAAAAAAAGCTGATGTGATTCTTGTTGGGGCGGGCACGCTTCGTGCGCATCCTATGACAATGAAACTCAAACAAAAGTTAACTAAATTCCAATCTCAACCCGCTAATGCTGTCATCACAGCTAGTGGAAAGCTCGATCCTAAGTGGAGCTTTTGGGCCGATCCTTCTGTTGTTCGTTTGATTTTTACTACCAGGCAAGGATTGCCTTTGGCACTTGAAGCTTGTCAGGATCGAGCCTTGGTCTTTGATGTTGGTGAAGAGCGTGTCGATATGTCCAAAGTTTTTGCCAAGCTCAAAGAGCTTAATTTTAAAAATGTTTTGGTTGAGGGGGGGGGAGAAACCATGGCTGAAGTCTTGAAGGCCAACCTCTTAAAAGAACTTTATGTGACCATGACGCCCCGAATCCTTGGTGGAAGACGAAATCCAAGTCTTGTCGGAGGCGAAGACACCTTGTGGAAGAACTTGGAGCTGCTCAAGCAGAGACGCGTTAAAAATGAAATCTACCTACACTATAAGGTAAAGGGGGCGAAAGGTGTTTGAACTGAGCTTTCAGGTGGACTATGTAGATACCGACGCCATGGGGATCGTGCACCACGGTCGTTACTGTCGTTATCTCGAAAGAGCTCGAGTCAGGTGGCTCGAGGATCAAGGACTTTCGTATAAAGAAATGGAAGAGCAAGGTTTTGCTCTTCCGCTTAGAAAGTTGAGTTTAGAGTATTTCAAACCCTTGAGGTTTGATGATAAAGCCCGGATTCGCTTAAAGGTCGGGTCCGTGAGTCGATCCAGGATTTTGTTGGCATACGAAATCTTTGATCATCAAGGTGAGGCTTTGTTGAGTCGAGCCGAAACTGAGCATGTGCTTATCAGGAATCAGAAACTCGTTTCGATTCCTTTAGAATGGAGGAAGTTATGGCTGCCGCAGAAAGAACAGAAATAGTAGATGTACCCTTAGGAAAAATGTTCCAAGCGATATGTGATTACAAATCATATCCAAGTTTTGTCACAGGAGTAAAATCCGTCGACGTGAAAAGCTCTACCGATTCGGGTGCTAAAGTTCATTTCGACGTCGAAATGATGAAGAGGGTGGAATACACCTTAGACCTTTCTCAGGTCATTGATGCTGAAGAGCGAAACGCTCGTGTATCATGGAAGCTTGATGAATCGAAATTCTTCAAAATTAGTAATGGACTTTGGGAGTTGAAATCTCTCGGGCCAGACAAAACAGAAGTTTTGTACAAGCTCGAGATTGATTTTGCTTTTCCTGCTCCTGGATTTGTCTTGAAAAAATTGGTTGCGGGGGCTCTTCCTAAAACGATTCAAGAATTCACAAAGAGAGCGAAGTCGCTTTAATGACTGAATCAGGTGAAGGGGCCGGCGGCGGAGGCGAAGATTCGAAGAAAGCGTCGAATCTTCAAAGCATCGCGGGAGAATTGTTGAAGAGGGCGGTTACCCTCGGGGCAGGAGCTTATGTCTCGGCGGAAGAATCGGTGTCTAAAACGTTGAACACGGTTCAAGCCCCGATTCATATTTCAAAAAATGTATTGAGTGAGTTGATGGATAAATTTGTTGAGAATTATTCCCTGCAGGTCACGGCAAAAATTGATTTTGTGAAAAAGAAAAAGGAGTCAGAAAATGTCTAAAACTTTAGTGAACACTGACCAGGCCCCGGCGGCGATTGGTCCATACTCTCAGGCGATAAAATTAGGAAATCTCGTATACACATCAGGCCAAATCCCTTTGGAGCCAGGCGCAAAAGAATTGGTAGGCCCAGACATCTTGCTTCAAACAAGACAAGTTTTTAAAAACATCAAAGCTGTTGTTGAGGCTGGTGGCGCAAAAATTGAAAACATTGTGAAGATGTCAGTCTTCGTCACGGATCTTGGCGACTTCGCAACGATCAACAAAGAGTATGCGGCGTTCTTCGATGAGTTTGCTAATGGTGCTCCTTATCCTGCCCGTTCCACGGTTCAGGTGGCTGCCCTTCCTATGGGCGCAAAGATTGAGATCGAGGCCATCGCGAGTCTGTAGCCCGTGTTTATTGAAAAACGCAAAAAGAATCCATTGAGGTGGGGCCTGTGGCTTATGGGCCTGGCGTTGACTTTGGTGGTTTGGGATATGGGAAGATTTGCTGGAGCTCTCGAAGAGAGAGCTCGTAGTAGCAGCCTAGCTAATATTCCATCTGTGGATTTGATTGCGGTTTTGACGGGGGGACAGGGAAGGCTCAAGGAAGCATTCCGTCTCTTAGAAAATCAATATGGCCGAAGTTTGTTGATTAGTGGAACGTCGGCTTCTTTGGAAGATATCTTAAGGGTCAATGATGTTACGAATTTTCCTGATGTGATGAAGTCTCAGGTCTATTTGGATCCGGAGTCTCTTAGGACGGTCGATAACGCCCAAAAGATTCGGCAGGTCGTAGAGGATCTTCAGTTGCGCTCTGTGCTGATTGTGACTTCGAACTACCATATGCAGCGCTCCATGGAGCTGATTCAGGCTGAGCTCGCAAAGGCGCCTCCAGTGGATGTCGCTCTATATCCATTTCCTGTGCAATCTCCGAACTTCGATCCAGGAACGTGGTGGAAAAGCCTCGACGCTTGGCGCATTTTCATCTCGGAATACGTGAAGTCCTGGTCTCCTATGTGAGCACATCTAGTGCACAAATAATTTTTTACGCTATTGCGACCTAGTATGATGGGCTTTAAATTGGCCCGCATGAAAAGATTATTAGGGCTCTCTTTATTCACCATTATTTCTGTTTTTTCCTCTTCAAGTCAGGCGGCGTTCATTACGTTTGAAGCTAAGGCTGATCGAAGCTATGCGACCTGTGCCGGTTGTCAGGCGGCCTATGAGTCGGCTGTAGACACTGTATTGGATTCTTTTGAGACTCAGGTAAACGCTCAGGCTGGTACAGGTGATCTTTCAATTGATCAGTATTTCGGTGGCGTTGCCAATTCCATGGTTATGGCTGGTGCGGGGACGGGAATTGTCTATGGAAATGATTTCTCCATGTTCATCGCAGGCGGTGGATTGGGCATCGGTGGAGCATTGGCTGCGGGCAATGGCATTGGTGATGTGATTAGTGCTGTAACAAACGGCAACTCCGTTCGTGGTCTTATTGTCGGTGGAGCGCTTCAGGCGTCTGCGACAGTTGGTGTGAATGCGGGGCTTTTCTTGAAGTCTCCGATTCTATGGGGGTTGGTCGACCCTAGTCGTTTGAAGGGCTATGTATCGTTCATGTCTCTCAATAGAGAGTTCACAGGGTTTGGAACGGCGTCTGTTAGCAATTTCTCTGCGATGGGCCAATATGGAATCATTCCTGGTAAGAGCTGGGCACTGAACTCTGTAAAATGGGAAGGTGTGAATCTTAGCTCTGGAGTTCGATTTGGTAAGATGGATCTAACAGGATCATACTCTACAACCGTTGAAGAATCATCAACGGTTGACGCCGGTGGTGGAGTCACTCCGACGGTTACCATGTCTACTCCATTGGCTGTCGATCTAGATATTAACTCTACAACTTTTGCAATTCCTTTCGAGGGATCAACTGCGATCCGCCTTGGTTATATTTTGTCGCTTTACGCTGGTATGGGCGTTGATTTGGCATTTGGTTCAACAAGTGGTGGTGTGACTGGAACTGATGATCTCGTAACGGTCACTCACTCCGGAACCGGAGCTGGATCAATTACGGGAAATACCGAAGTGAATTATAGCGTCGATGCAGGATTCGCGAACGGATCTGGCAAACCAGCTTTCCTCAACGCTCGTGGGTTCGCGGGGGCTCAACTTGAGCTTGGTGTTGTGAATCTTACTCTCGGTCTTCAGAAAGCGCTCTTTGCAGGTCGCTACGCTGTGAACCTAGGCGCTAACCTCTACTGGTAATTTTTCAGTCTGATAGTTAACGTCGCTAGATTTGCGTTTTACTAGAATTTAAGAAGCTAGCTTCCCATACAGGGAGCTAGCTTTTTTTATCTCGCATTAGAAGTGCTGGATTTCTCAAGACGCTTAGATTGATAAAGCATCACGAACCAAAATATCAATATCGCCGCAAAAACACTTTGTTTCTGCTCAAGCCAATACGAAGCCGCCTTCCCAATGATTCCTTGAGGTGTGAAACCCAAAAATAGTGCGACTCCCAGAATCCATCGTTTCTCAATCGCAGAGGCTAGCGACCAACTCAAAGGCATCATGATCCAAAGCACGGAGTAAGTGTATTGCCATGGAAGTGGGGAAGCCATGAAGCCGAGCAACATCCATATCGAAACGTTTAGCAAAATGTGAGGAGCCTCTGACTTGAGATCCTCTAGTGTAAATCGTTTGAGTGTAAAAAGTGCCAGTAGGGCAAATGGAAGGGCCAGCCATAGCGGTTTGAGGCTGGGCTGGGCAAAGCCAAGATGATTGATGGCAAGAGGATAAAAGCCTTGAAGGTTCACTGAGGTGTTGTCGATCAAAAGATCAAAGCTGCTTCTCTTCATGTGCTCTACCCAGTCCAGCCAATAAAAAGGATTGGGAATAAGAACTAGCAACATAAAAACGGAAAAGATAAGAAAGAGTCCTTTCTTATCTTTGAGCTTGGCAAAAGAAAGACTGATGAGCGTCGTGTGGATTTTTACGAGTGAGGCCAGGCTGATACAGGCTAGTGCAAGGACACGAAGACCCGGGTGGGTGTTGAACTTTTGTAGCAGCCACACGCCAAAGAGAATTCCCCCAATGATCCATAAACCAATTTGGCTCACAAAAAATTCACTATCAATAAAGCGAAGTGTAGCAAGGAATGTGATGAAGACCCCCATGACAAAGGCTTCTTTTTGCTCTCGTCTCGCTTCGTTATCTTGGGTTGACCATGACGGCTTTAGTAATGAATAGAGCATATAGGGGAGGACGATGGCTAATAGCGCATGAAGAGCCGCGTAGACCCACCTCGCAACATCGTAAGAAAAGAGGTGGAACACGGTAAAGGGCAAGGCCACAACAGGTGAGTATTTGTAGGAAAAATCTCTCTCGTATAAATAAGGACTATCGCCCGAGAGTATGCGTCCTGCCGCCTTGAAGTAAGCTTCAAAGTCCCAGCCCGTCCCATTGAGTTGTCTCGAAAAACAGCTCGCCAAGATCAAAAACGCAATGATCCCAAGACCAATTTTGTAGAAGCTGGCAATGTCGTTTTTGGAGTTTTCTTTCATCGTTTCAATCTTCATCCGTCCAGAAGGGGCAGGCTTAGAGGATAATACCCTAGACCTCCAATTGGCAATGGTCAGAATCTTCGATATCTTGCCTTTATGCAAGTCATTCAGCGAACGGAAAGTCAACGAGACACAATCTATTGGTGCCTGGTCGGATTGGCTCTTGTATTGCGTTTTGTTTGGATGGGCGATGCTAGGTTTTTTTGGGATGAGGCCACGTTTATGGGGATGGCGCTCCAGCACAATATAGATGGTGAATGGGCTCAATATGCACTTAAGGGGACTCGCGGAGTTGTCTATGGACCTTTTGCGATATGGATCTTTCAGATTTACCTCAAGATTGGCAGTTTGTTTGGGGCGGGAGTTCTGTTCTATTTTTATTTGAGCGCATTGATTCACTCTGCGACATGGCTTCTGGGGATGATTTGGCTGAAGAAGCTTTTTCACTGGATGCCGGTGTGGATGATTGCAGCCGCCGCGCTCAGTCCTTTCTTTTTTCATTACTCGAGGATGCTTTGGGACAATCCTTTTTTGATCGAACTAACTCTGCTGCTATTTTGTAGCGGTTGGTCCTTTGTGCAAGCGCCTAAGGTTTGGAAAATAGCATTGGCGGCTTTCCTTGCGGCCGCATCGTTTCTCATTCATCTCATGGCTATTCCTATGATTGCTTCGATGGGGATCTTCATGGTCTGGAAGCAGAAGTCGTGGATTCTCAAGAATGCTTTGGTCGTCATGGCGATTTTGCTTGGCATGGCCGCGTGGACCTATCCCTATGTTTCGATTCTCTTGCAGAGCTTGGCTTCTTCAGACACACAAGGTGTTGGTTTTGGTGCGTGGAATACGAAGTTTTTAGAGGGTATTTTTGTGGGTTTCGCGGTGATCTCTCATTTGGGAGGAGCCTATTTCTTGGGCAATGAAGCGCCTTTGTGGATCACGATGCTCGCACATCTATGCGCCATCACTGGAATTGTCTTTGGTGCTTTCTTTCTTACGGGTCTCGGGAAGGCTCTTTTACTAGGGAAATCTGTGGAAGATTCAGATAGACCGCTGATCAGTTTTTTTAGGATCTATTGGATCGTCTTGTTGATTTTTGCTTATGCAACGAAGATGGGGGGGCACCCTCACTATTTTAATGGAACGTGGGTGGGGTTTTTTCTGCTAACGGCTTGGTCGCTTCAGAAATTTTTAAAATCCCCAAAGGTAGAATTTAAAATGGTCATCATGGTTTTGGCTCTAGCTATGACCGGAATCTTGAATCAACTTTTTTATCATCATTTTAATCATGGCTCCCGTGCAAAACATCAAGGTGTAACTATTGAAAACCAACTTCAAATTGCTGAAGAGTTGATCGAGAAAAGCATTCCAACTTCGGGTGTCTCTTTTCAAGACGCAAAATTTTCCTATCTGACTCGAAATTTTGAGTTTCTGACGACCTATCTCAAATTCACCGGAAGAGATGCTGAGCTTATGAAAGACTCCGACACTCAGACTCAACAAAATGCTCGTTTGGTCTGGGCGGATGATGAACAGAAAGGTGCTAAGAAAACTGGCCGAATAAAGCTCGTTTATTAGTTATCTAAATTCTTTAACTGTGCGCGCTTAAGTGTTGTAAGGGTAAGTCTAGTAGCTTTTCTAAGTCATTTTAAATATTTAGATTCATTACTCAGGACAAGGGGAGTGCTACTCCCCTCTTGCTGGCTGGTGCCAGCAATTCACCCCATAGTCCTTCGACTGAATCTAAATATTTAAAATGACTTAGAAAGGCCCTTAAGCTGGGCATGCCCTTACAACACTTAAGCGCGCACAGTGAAATCTTGGCTATTTAAATCTACTGTGGGTGTAAAGGCCGATCCGGCAGAGTAGGCCCTCAAGGGAGCAGCGAAGCACGCCAAGCCCGTATTTGACGGATCTTGAAAAACTAATGGAGCTGGCTTCATCAAAATACTTTGTGGGGACAGAAATTTCTCCGATGGAATAATTTTTCATGACGATCTGAACGAGCATCTCGTTGTCGAAGACAAAGTCATCGCTATTTTTTTCAAGATTAAGGGATCGTAACACGTCAGCAGAAAAGGCTCGGTAGCCGGTGTGATACTCAGAAAGCTTCTGACCAATCATGATGTTTTCAAAGGCTGTCAGAAGCCGATTCGCAATATATTTGTAAAGCGGCATGCCGCCCTTAAGCGCACCTTTGCCGAGGATGCGAGATCCTAAGGAGACGTCATAGACTCCAGATGTGATGAGGCTGCTTAGCGCGCCTAATAGTTTGGGTTCGTATTGATAGTCAGGGTGGAGCATGACCACAACATCAGCCCCTTCATCAAGCGCGGCTTGATAGCAAGTCTTTTGGTTGCCGCCATAGCCCTTGTTGATTTCGTGCCGGATAACCTTGAGGGGCCAATCAGCCGACAAAGAATTCCCCAGATCTGAAGTGCCATCGGTTGAATAGTCATCAACAAGAATAAAGGTATCCACAACGTTAGGAGTCGTGTCTTCAAGAGTTTTTTTAAGGGTGGCGCGAGCGTTGTAGGCAGGCAATACAGCTACGACTTTTTTTCCGTTTTGCATCAATTTTGTCGATATACCTAAGATGATGCCAGTGGTCAAAGGTTGTCATTCAGAATTGGGGTAAGTCGAGAGGACCAAGATATGAAATATGCTGAATAAAACAATACATGCCGTTAATGCCAATTTGAAGCCTTTTAAAAGGTACGTGATTAGGAAAAAAATTAGTTCAAGGCGAATTCGGATATGACTTTAGTCTTAAAGATGTAAGAAATGACCACAACTGCTAAGGTATATCTTGGCAATTTATGAGTTATTCTTCAGCCCAGTATAAAATCATCAAGTGGATCATCTGCTTAGCTTTTTTATCTGTAGGTTTAAAAAATTTTGAA
>Ga0100403_1003271_pt1 | contig 12169 bp, 7 predicted proteins | sample CryGeymet201501t_FD_83663 | JGI IMG/M metagenome (GOLD analysis project Ga0100403, IMG submission 83663) | Groundwater microbial communities from Crystal Geyser aquifers in Utah, USA - Crystal Geyser metaG 2015-01t | ecosystem: Environmental > Aquatic > Deep subsurface > Groundwater | place: USA...
CCGCGCAACGTGCCGGCGCTTCCGGCGCCTGACTCGGCGCATCCGCACACGACGCGCGAGCGCTTCGCGCAGCTGCACGAGCAGGGCACGTGCGCCGCGTGCCACCACACGATCGACGGCGTCGGCTTCGGGTTCGAGCACTACGACGCCATTGGTGCGTGGCGCACGACGGACACCGGTTTTCCGGTGGACGCAACGGGCTGGCTCTCGGGCAAAGGCGAGCTGAGCGGAACGTTCGACGGCGCCGTCGAGCTCGGCAAGCGCCTCTCCGCGTCTTCGCAGGTGAGCGCGTGCGTCGCGTCGCAGTGGACGCGCTACGCGCTCGGCGTGGACGCGTCGGGCCTCACCGCCGAGAGCGTCGCGCCGATCGCCGCGGCGTTCGCCGGCGCGGGCGGCGACATGCGCGCGCTCGTCATCGCCATCGTGAAGAGCGACTTGTTTCGCACGCGCACGCTTTCGCCCTGACGCTCGACGTGCGCGCCTCGGGCCGTTGCCGACACGGGGCGCGCTTGGGTCGTCGCGGGCGCGCCGATCGCGGCGATGGTGGACATGCGCGCCGTCGCCGTGCGCTTCGCGGACGCGGCGCGCGCGGCGCGGAGGCGCGTCGCGTTCTTCGCCCGCGGCGCCGCGTTCCGCAAGCGCGCGCTCGAAGCGTCGACGATCGCCGCGGCGCTCACGCGCGGAGAGTCGCTCGAAGGCGCGCGCCTCCCGGTCAGGTGCATCACGGAGCACGATGTGCGTCGCCGCACGACGTTTGTCGTGTCGTCGCGCACGAATTCGCATTGCAATGGATGCACGATTTCCATGGCATTCGAAGTGTCTCCATGTCTCCCACCTAACTGGATTACGTAATTTTATTTGCGTTGCGAGTCGCGATAGCGAGGCCTATCGCTGAGTCACTCGCAACGCAGTCGCGATTCGCGATCGGCATTGGTCGACGCGCACGCGCGCAAGATCGACACGAGCTCACGACGCTTTTCAATCCCCAGCCGAATGCGGCGACGGGACTGGAAGACGGCGGGAGGGGTGTGTCCGGACGAAACGCAACGCAAGGAGACCTGCGATGAGAACGCTTCTTCGTACCGCCTGCTGCACGGTGATTTTGGCTGGAGCGGCTATCGGCAACGCGATCGGGTGCGCGAGCAAGGACGGCGAGTCGATCGGGGCCACCGACAGCACCGGTGAGGCGATCTCGACGACCGATCACTACAACCGCGTCGCGATCTATCCGGTGCAGCGACCCGGGCTCCCGATCCACAAGCCGACTCCGAACGTCTTCAGTCACAATCAACAGAGTGGTCCTATCCAAACGGCCGGTTCCGGCCAACTCACGTATCGAGGCGGACCGCTCGTCTCCCATGCGAAGGTCCAAGTCGTGCTCTGGGGACCGAACGTCGACAGCAACATCTCGAGCCAGCTGCCCGGCTACTACACCGCGGTTACGAACAGCGCGTACTTCGACTGGCTCAGCGAATACAACGCGGGCGGCGCGACGATCGGGCGCGGCTCGTTCATCGGGATGACGACGATCACGCCGTCCACTTCGGCGACGTCGATCACCGATCAGACGATCGCATCGGAGCTCGATCGGCAGATCACCGGCGGGCACTTGCCCGTGAACGACGCGAACACGATCTACATGGTGTACTTCCCGTCGAACATCTCGATCTCGATGCAGGGATCGCGCTCGTGCGTGCAGTTCTGTGCGTTTCACAGCACCTACCAGCGCTCGAACGGCAACCTCTACTTCGGCGTCATGCCGGATCTCGGCGGTGCGTGCGCCGGCGGATGCGGCGCGGGGTCGAAGTTCCAGAGCACGACGTCGGTGTCGTCGCACGAGCTGATCGAGACGGTGACCGATCCCGCGGTCGGGCTCAACGTCCTCTCTTGGTACGACGACGCGCAGGGCGAGATCGGCGACATCTGCAACGCACAAGAAGGCTCCGTCGCTGGGTACACGGTCCAGAAAGAGTGGTCGAACCGCAACGGCGCATGCATCGTCACAGATCCGAACGTTCCGCCGCCGCCGCAAGACGGAGGCGCGCCGCCGCCGCCGCCGCCGCAGGACGCAGGCGCGCCCGACTCCGGCGGACCGCCCGACGCGGGCCAGCACGACTCGGGCAATCCGCCTCCGCCTCCGCCTCCGCCTCCGCCTCCGGGGACGTGCTCCGTCGCGGAGGTCGAGCCGAACGACACGCCGCAAGACGCGGACTCGCTCGACACGTGCCGCAGCGGCGCGCTCGATCCCGCGGGCGACATCGACATGTCGTGGTTCTCGCTGAGCGGGAGCGTCCCCTACGACATCAAGCTCGTGGCGACGGGCGACGCGAACCTCAAGCTCTACAAGCTCGTGAGCAACCGCTGGAGCCGCGTCGCGAACACGACGAGCACCGAGGTCGCGCATACGTCGTCCGGCGGCGGGACCTACCTCGCGGTGGTGTCGTCTTCGTCGAGCAGCACGCAGACGTACACGCTCACGCGCCAATAGCCGAAGAGTCCGCGCTGCCGCGCGCGCAACACGCGCGGCAGCGAGCGACCGGCTCAACGCGCAGCGAACGCGCCGATGTCTGCGCCCGCGCGCGCTTGGCCGTCGAGATCGATCGGCGCGAGCTCTTTCTTGTCGCCTTTGCCCGCGAACATTCCGCCCGGCTTCGGGTGGAAGTCGGGGCGCGCGGGGTTCAGGCGCCACCAGCTCCCTTCGATTACAATCCACGGCTCTTCGCCGTAGCGCGCGAACGATCCGGCGGCCGCCGCGCGCGTCACGCCGCGCACCGTCGGCGGCGCGTCCGGGAGCGCGGTCGCGATCTTGCGAAGGTCCGGCGTGACGCCTTCGTACCCGACGCCGTTGATCACGTTCACGCCCGCTTCGAATCTCAAGAGCGCGGTGCCGAAGATTTCGATCGAAGGCTCCGAGTCGTTGATGAGGACGTTGTTGAACGCGCGCGTGCCGAAGCTACCGTTCGCGGCTTGAAGCGCGGAGCGACCGCGTTTGTCCATGAGCACCGTGTTGTTGCGAAAGAGGTTGTTGCGACAGCCGAAGATGGGCAACCGCTCGACGGTCGCGTCCTCCGGCTTCTGCGGACCGGGCTCGCGCGCGGCTTCGTCGTACGGATTTCGGTTGTCCCACTGCGCGATGCCGTGCGCGAAGTTTCCGTAGATCAAATTGTTCTGGATGAGCGACTCGCTCATCGCCGCGAGGTTGAGCGCGCCGCCGCCGAGCTTGCCGTTCTGGTTCATCACGTTGCGCTCGATGATGAAGTTGATCCCGCGGCCGTCGGGAAATTGGTTCTCGCCGAAGCGCTTCACGCCGGCCGCGAGGATCGCGGTCGCGTACGCGCGCGACTTGTCGTCCTTCGGCTGCCCGCGCATGTCCTTGTGCTCGGCGAGCTTCTCGAGCGACGCCTCGGGATCGAGGTTGCACTGAAGGCCGCCGGCGTAGTTCCCGAAGAAGACGTTGCGGCGGATGACGTAGTTGTCCGAGCCGTCCGAGACGTACGCGCCGTGCTCGCGCCCCGAGAGCGCGAACACCGAGTCCTGCACGAGCACCGTGTGCGAGTCGACGGCGTGAAGTCCCCACGACGCCATGTTGTGCGCGAAGACGTTCGTGACCGCGATGTGGTGCGCGAGCTTGCCGGTGTCGGCGAAGCCGCCCGCGATCATCACGCCCGCGCGCGGCCCGGCCGGCGCTTCGCCCGGCGTCGCTTTGCCGGCGATGCTGAAGCCTTCGACGACCACGTGGTGCGCGGCGACGAGGTAGATCATCCACTTCGGATCGCGCGTCTGCGGCGAATCGATGACGACCTCGCCCGGCTTTCCGATCGCGCGCACGTGCAGGTATTTCCCGTCGCCGAGATCGCTGCGATCGCCGATGTAGAAGCCGGCGTACTTGCCCGGCATGACGGCGACGAGATCGCCGCCCTTCGCCGCGTCCACCGCTTCTTGGATCGTGCGGAACGTCCCGCTCGATGCGATGTCGGTCGCGGCACCCGCCGCGTTCAGATCCAATTTCGCCACGCTGAGCTTCTGCACGGGCGCGCCCGTCGTCACGACGAGGACGCGCGAATACGACGGCTGCAGCTTGAACGTCTGGCGCACCCACTCGTCGGAGTCCTGCGTCTTGACGAACGTCGACGAGCTCGCGCTCGAAACGACGCCTCCGTCGGGCGGCGCGTCCGCGGTCGGAAGCGCGGTCGGCGGCGGCGCTCCACCGAACCACGCGGCCGACGGCGTCTGCGGCGCGTCGGGCGGACCGGGCGGCGTCGACGTGCGGTTGCACGCCGCAAACGAGAAGGAGAGGAAAAGCGCGAGCGTTCGAAGCGTCATCGGTTTGGGCGAAGCCTACACGCGGTCCATGGCCGCCCGATCGGGTAACGTGGGGGCCGATGAAGCTCGTTCTCGATGACGGCTCGGTGTTTCGCGGACGCGCGTTCGGCGCGCGCCGCGAGGTCGGCGGCGAGGTCGTCTTCAACACCGGGATGTCCGGCTACGTCGAGACGCTCACCGATCCGAGCTACCGCGGGCAGATCCTCGTCTCGACGTATCCGCTTCAAGGAAACTACGGCGTCCCCGCGCCGCGCGGCGGCGATCTGCGAAGCGACACGTTCGAGATCAGCAAGATTCAGGTGCAGGGCCTCCTCGTCGTGCACCACACCGATCGCCCGAGCCACTTCGCGAGCGTGCGCACGCTCGGTCAGTGGCTCGAATCGGAGAACGTGCCCGCGATCGAAGGCGTCGACACGCGCGCGCTCACGCGCAAGCTCCGCGAGCGCGGCACGATGAAAGGGTGGCTCGTCCACGACGACACGCCGGACGCGAGCGCGCGCCGCGCCGAGAGCGTCGCGATGGAGAAGGTGTGCTCGCTCGTCACCGTGCCCGAGCCGGTGCGCTACGAAGGCGGGCCGCTCCGCATCTTGCTGGTCGACACCGGCGCGAAGGACTCGCTCGTGCGATCGATGCTCGCGCGCGGCGCGAGCGTCCTGCGCATTCCGTTCACCGCGCGCCTCGCCGATTACATCGACGCGTGCGACGGCGTGCTTCTGTCGAACGGTCCGGGCGATCCGAAGGACATGATGGGGCTCGTCGATCAAGTGCGCGCCGTCCTCTTCAACGGCAAAAAGCCCGTCTTCGGCGTCTGCATGGGGAACCAAATCCTCGGCCTCGCCGAAGGCTGCGACACGATGAAGCTCAAGTACGGCCATCGCTCGCAGAACCAACCCGTGCAGGATCTGCTCACGCGTCGCTGCTACGTCACGTCGCAAAACCACGGATACGTCGTGCGCGACGGCTCCTTGCCCGAAGAATGGGAGACGTGGTTCGTCAACGTGAACGACGGATCGAACGAAGGCATTCGCTGCCGCGTCAAGCCTTGGTCCAGCGTTCAGTTTCACCCCGAGGCAATGCCCGGTCCGGAGGACGCTTCGTATCTCTTCGACGACTTCTTGCGCCTCGTCGGATCGGCGCGGGTCTGATCCATGTTCGGCCAATACCTCCCTCGCAAACCGCGCCGCGTCCTCATCCTCGGCTCCGGCGCGCTCAAGATCGGCGAAGCCGGCGAGTTCGATTACTCGGGATCGCAAGCCATCAAAGCGATGCGCGAAGAGGGCATCTACACGGTGCTCATCAACCCGAACATCGCGACCATCCAGACGAGCGAGCGGATGGCGGACAAAGTGTATTTCCTGCCGGTCGATCCCGAGACCGTCGAGGACGTGATCGTCCGCGAAGAGGTCGACGCGATCACCGTCTCGTTCGGCGGGCAGACCGCGCTAAACTGCGGAGTCGCGCTCGACGATCGCGGCATCTTCAAGAAGTACGGCGTGCGCGTCATCGGCACGCCGATCGAAGCGGTGCGCGACACCGAGGATCGCCGCCGCTTCGTCGATCGCCTCGACGAGATCGGCGTGAAGACCGCGCGCGCCCGCGCCTGCGCCTCCGAAGCGGAAGTGCACGAAGCGGTGCGCGCGATCGGACTGCCCGTCATCCTCCGCGCGGCGTACGCCCTCGGCGGCAAAGGCTCGCGCATCTGCGAGACGCAAGAGCAGCTCGAACAAGCGCTGACGCGCATCTTCGCGTCCGGCATTTCGCAGGTGCTCGTCGAGGAGTCGCTCCGCGGCTGGAAAGAGATCGAATACGAGGTCGTGCGCGACGCGCGCGACAACTGCATCACCGTCTGCAACATGGAGAACGTGGATCCGCTCGGGATCCACACCGGCGAGTCGATCGTGGTCGCGCCGTCGCAGACGCTCGACAACACCGAGTATCAGCTCCTTCGCACGATCGCGATTCGCACGATTCGCCACCTCGGGATCGTCGGCGAGTGCAACATCCAGTACGCGCTCGATCCGCACTCGCGCGACTACCGCGTCATCGAGGTGAACGCGCGCCTCTCGCGATCGTCGGCGCTCGCGTCGAAGGCCACCGGCTATCCGCTCGCGTACGTCGCGGCGAAGCTCGCGCTCGGATACTCGCTCGCCGACTTGCCGAACGCGATCACGCGTCGCACGAGCGCGTTCTTCGAGCCGGCGCTCGACTACGTCGTCTGCAAAGTGCCGCGCTGGGATCTGCAGAAGTTCACCGGCGTCGAGCAGAGCATCGGCAGCGAGATGAAGTCGGTCGGCGAAGTGATGGCGATCGGCAAGACGTTCCCCGAGGCGCTGCAGAAGGCGCTCAGGATGATCGACATCGGCGCCGTCGGCCTCGATCCGGAGGCATTCGAGTTCGAGGACGTGCGCAAAGAGATCGCGACGCCTTCGCCGCAGCGGATCTTCGCGGTCGCGCAGGCGCTCGATCGCGGGATGTCCGTCGACGAGCTTCATTCGCTGTCGCGGATCGATCGCTTCTTCCTCTACGAGATGGAGAAGGTCGTGCGCACGCGGCGCGAGCTCCGCGACGCGCCGGCCGATCCCGGCGCGCCTCTCTTGCGACGCGCGAAGGAGCTCGGCTTCTCCGATCGCTACATCGCGAAGATCACCAAGTCGCCCGAGGACCGCGTCCGCGAGACACGCCTTCGCCACGGCCTTCGCCCGCACCTCGCGCAAATCGACACGCTCGCCGCGGAATATCCCGCCGAGACGAACTACTTGTACTTTACATGGCACGCCGCGCAGGACGACGTGCAGCCGTCGTGGCGGAAGAAGGTGCTCGTCCTCGGATCGGGCGCGTACCGGATCGGGAGCAGCGTCGAGTTCGACTGGTGCTGCGTGAACGCGGTGCAGGCCGCCCGCGAGCTCGGGTACGAGACCGTCCTCCTCAACTACAACCCGGAGACGGTCAGCACCGATTACGACGAGTCGGACATGCTCGTCTTCGACGAGATCAACTTCGAGAACGTGATGGAGCTGTGGGAGCGCGAGCGACCGTACGGCGTCATCGTCTCGATGGGCGGGCAGGTGCCGAACAACCTCGCGCTCCGCCTCGCGCGCGCCGGCGTGCGCCTCCTCGGCACGCCCGCCGACAGCATCGATCGCGCCGAGGATCGCCACCGCTTCAGCGCGCTCCTCGACGAGCTGCAAATCGATCAGCCGAAGTGGACGAGCGCGACCGAGCTCGAAGACGCGGCGAAGACCGCCGCGCAGCTCGGCGGATTCCCGGTGCTCGTGCGTCCGTCGTACGTCCTCTCCGGCGCGGCGATGACGGTCGCGCACGAGCCGCATCACTTGAACAACTACCTCACGCGCGCCGCGCGCATCTCGCCGGAGCACCCGGTCGTCATCACGCGCTTCGAAGCGAACTCGAAGGAAGTGGAGATCGACGCGGTCGCCGACGAAGGCGAAATCGTCCTCTGGGCGATCAGCGAGCACATCGAGAACGCCGGCGTGCACTCGGGCGACGCGACGCTCGTCCTTCCGCCGCAGAAGCTCTACATCGAGACGATCCGGCGCATCAAAAAGATCGCGCGCGACATCGCCGAAGCGCTCCGCATCACCGGCCCGTTCAACATCCAATTTCTCGCGCGGCACAACGACGTGAAGGTGATCGAGTGCAACCTCCGCGCGTCGCGGAGCTTTCCGTTCGTGTCGAAGGTCGTCGGCGCGAACTTCATCCGCGAGGCGACGCGGCGCATGCTCGGCGTGCGCGATCCGGTCGTGAACCGCGCGCTCGATCTCGATTACGTCGCGGTCAAAGCGGCGCAGTTCAGCTTCTCGCGCCTCGCGGGCGCGGATCCGACGCTCGGCGTCGAGATGGCGTCGACCGGTGAGGTCGGCTGCCTCGGCGACGATCTGTCGGAGGCGCTCTTGAAGGCGCTCCTCGCGACCGGCTTCAAGTACCCGAAGAAGGGCGTGCTCCTCTCGCTCGGCCCCGTCGCCGAGAAGGCGCGCTTCCTCGAAGAGGCGCGCCTCCTCCAGTCGATGGGCCTGAAGATCTACGCGACGCCCGGCACGTGGCATCAGCTGAACGATCAGGGCCTCGACGTGCGCATCGCGTACAAGCACTCCGACAAGCGAAGCCCGTCGGCGGTCGAGCTCATGAGCGAAGGCGCGTTCGACATGGTCATCAACATCCCGCGCTCGTACGACCAGGAAGGCCGGCCGGACGGGTATTACATCCGGCGTCGCGCGGTCGACATGAACGTGCCGCTCATCACGAACATGCAGCTCGCGCGCGCTACGGTCGAGGCGATGGCGCGCTACAAGCGCGAGGATTTGAAGTCGCTCGATTGGGGCGCGTATCTGGCAAGGCGCGCTGCCACCCTCGTCTGAGGTAGCGGTCGTGTCGCCCGTTTGCAGGTTGCACGAAGCAGAACCGCGAGTACGCTCGGCGATTCTCAATGACCGAGCCCTCCGGCATCTCACTCAAAAGCGTCGCGTGGTTCCCCGCGCGCAAAGCGAAGCCGGAGGGGGGAGTCGGCGCAACGCTCGCGAAGCTCGCCGTCGGCGCGACCGTCGGCGGGTTGCTCTACGCATCTCACAAGCCGATCGCGGCGTACGTCGTCTGGGGGATCGCGGGCGGCGTCTCGGCGATCTCGCTCGCGTCGCCCGCCGCGCGCAAAGCGATCGACGGCGCGCTCGCCGCGCTCGGACGCATCCTCGGCACCGGCATCGGCACCGTGCTCCTCACGCTCGTGTTCTTCCTCGTCGTCACGCCGCTGCGCTTCTTCCGGCGGATGACCGGCGCGGACGCGCTGCACCTCCGCGACGCGAAGCGCACGAGCTATTGGATCGAGTGCGACACCGAGGAGCGCAAGGTGCGTTGGGCCGGCGCGATGTTCGCGACGGAGGTGCCGCCGAAGGGCGGGCATCCGCTGCGCATCCTCGTCGTCGTCGTGCTGCTGCTCTTGCTCGTCACCGAGGGCATCCTTCGCCTCTTCGGCTTCGGGCATCCGCTCCTCTACGTCGCGGATCCCGAGATCGGCTACTACCCGCAGCCGAACGCGCACCTCGGTCGTTACGGCGGCCGCATGGAGACGAACGAGTGGGGCATGCGCTCGCCGCCGGTGACGAAGGAGAAGCCGGCGGGCACGTTCCGCATCTTGATGCTCGGCGACTCGACGCTCTTCGGCGGGTCGTACATGGATCAAGACGATCTCTATTCGACGCACGTGCTCCACGCGCTCGGCAAAGACGCGCCGGGCAAGGTCGAAGTGCTCGCGATGGGCGTCAACGGTTGGGGGCCGTTCCACGAACGAGGCTACGTTCGCCACTTCGGGACGTTCGGCGCGGACCTCGTGATGATCCACATGCCGATCGACGACGTCGTTCGGCCGCTCTACGGCTTGAACGGCGTCCCGTTCTTGCCGGTGCAGACGCCGCCGACGTTCGCGTGGCAAGAGGTCATCAACCACTTGATGTGGCGTTACCGCGCCGCGCGTGAAGGCCACGACGACGCTTGGGAGTCGAAGCAGGCGCCGATCGGAATCGCCGAGTACGGCAACCTCGTCGACGATCTGAAGAAGGCGGGCGCCGAGGTGATGGTCTTCGTTCTTCCGACCGTCAACCCTGGCTACGGCAAACCGGAGACGAAGGAAGAGACGGCGTGGCGCAGCGGCCTTCAAGCGACGGTCGGGCAGCGCGGCGTCACGACGTACTACCCGGTCGGCTACTTCAGCGGCAAAGGCGAGCCCGATCGCGTCTATCACGACTGGGTTCACCTCAACCCGCCGGGCCACAAGCTCTACGCAGAGTTCATCGAGGGCCGCGTGCGCGAGGACAGCGCGCGATGGAAGGCGTGGTCGACGACGAGCGCGGGGAACGCCGCGTCGAAGGAGCCGCGGTGAACATCCTCGGGATCAGCGCGCTCTATCACGACAGCGGCGCATGCCTCGTGCGCGACGGCGACATCATCGCGGCCGCGCAGGAAGAGCGCTTCACGCGCAAGAAGCACGACTCGGGGATCCCCACGAACGCCGCGGCGTTCTGCTTGTCGCACGGCAAGGTCGGTCCGAACGATCTCGACCTCGTGATGTTCTACGACAAGCCGATCACGAAATTCACGCGCCTCCTCAACTCGTACGCCGAGGTCGCGCCGTCGGGGCTCTCGCCGTTCTTGAAGGCGGTGCCGGTCTGGCTGAAGGACAAAGCGTGGGTCGCGTACCAGATCGAGGCTGCGCTCGCGGAGCTCGGGTACAAGCCGAAGGCGATCAAGTTCGCCGAGCATCACATCTCGCACGCGGCGAGCGCGTTCCTTCCATCGCCGTTCAAAGAGGCGGCGATCATCACCGTCGACGGCGTCGGCGAGTGGACGACGACGTCGGTCGGCGTCGGCGAGGGGCGGCACGTGAAGCTCCTCATGGAGCATCGCTTCCCGCACTCGCTGGGATTGCTGTACTCGGCCTTCACGTACTTCACCGGCTTCAAGGTCAACTCCGGCGAGTACAAGCTGATGGGCCTCGCTCCGTATGGGGAGCCGGTTTACGCCGACAAGATCAAAGAGAAGCTCATCGCGATCCGCGAGGACGGATCGTTTCACTTGGACATGTCGTACTTCGGGTACCTGAACGACCTGAAGATGACGAACGACAAGTTCGCGGAGCTCTTCGGTGGCCCCGCGCGCAAGCCGGAGAGCCCGATCACGAAGCGCGAGATGGATCTCGCGCGATCGATCCAGGTCGTCACCGAAGAGATCATGCAGAAGATCGCGCGCTACGCCCGCGCGGTGACCGGGAAGAAGAATCTGTGTCTGGCCGGCGGCGTCGCGCTCAACTGCGTGTCGAACGGAAAGATCGTGCGCACGGGGATGTTCGACAACGTGTGGGTGCAGCCGGCCGCGGGCGACGCGGGCGGATCGCTCGGAGCCGCGCTCTACGCGTGGCACGACGTGCTCGGAAACGATCGCAAGGCGGACGATCGCCGCGACCGGATGAAGGGCGGCTTCTTGGGGCCGAGCTTCTCGCGCGATCAGATCAAAGAGTTCTTGGACATGAACGGTCTCCCGTACGAGGAGATGGAGGACGACGCGCGCAACGCGCTCCTGGCGAAGGAGCTCGCGAACGAGAAGGTCGTCGGGATGTGCCAGGGGCGGATGGAGTTCGGGCCGCGGGCGCTCGGCGGGCGATCGATCATCGCCGACGCGCGAAGCACGAAGATGCAGTCGTATCTGAACCTCGCGACGAAGTTCCGCGAGAGCTTCCGTCCGTTCGCGCCGATCGTCCTTCGCGAGGACGCGCACGAGTACTTCGAGGTCGTGCACGAGTCGCCGTACATGCTGATGGTCGATCAGGTGGTGAAGACGCGCTGCAAGCCGATGCCGGACTTCGCGAAGAAGAGCGAAGGGAAGAACGGTGAAATCGATTTGAAGGAGTGGGTGAACGCGCCGCGCTCGGACGTGCCGGCGATCACGCACGTCGACTATTCGGCGCGCATCCAGACGGTCGACACGGAGCGCAATCCGCGATTGCACGGGCTATTGCGGGCGTTCAAGGAGATCACCGGCTACGGGATTCTGGTGAACACGAGCTTCAACGTGCGGAGCGAGCCGATCGTGTGCACGCCGGAGGACGCTTACCGCTGCTTCATGCGGACGGGGATCGACATTCTGGTGCTCGACAATTTCGTGCTCCACAAGTCGAAGCAGCCGGAGTGGAAAGAGACTTCGAACTGGAAGGAAGAGTTCGGGCTCGACTGAGCGCGGACGGCGGTCCCTCGCGGCTTCGCCGCTCGGGATGACAAAGGGTTGGCGAGGCGAAGGATGATTTTGGCTAGTTGGGTCTTTCGGATGATCTGGGACATCGTGC
>Ga0100403_1003278_pt1 | contig 12146 bp, 7 predicted proteins | sample CryGeymet201501t_FD_83663 | JGI IMG/M metagenome (GOLD analysis project Ga0100403, IMG submission 83663) | Groundwater microbial communities from Crystal Geyser aquifers in Utah, USA - Crystal Geyser metaG 2015-01t | ecosystem: Environmental > Aquatic > Deep subsurface > Groundwater | place: USA...
ATAATTTGTTGATTTGATGGGGAAAAATGCAAATCACCAGATTAACTTGTGATAAAGATTGATTTTATGGCTATAATAGAGCGAGGAATAAATTGATAATTAGGATAGAATAGTAATATGGCAGATCAAAATATTAATAAGAAAAATCTAAGCGAAACAGATATTAGGACTAAGTTTATTACTCCTGCAGTAGTTTCTTCTGGATGGAATGTTCAAAAACAAATTCGAGAGGAAGTTCATTTTACAGATGGGAGAATAATTGTTAAAGGAGAGACTGTCAAACGTGCCAAAGGTAAAAAAGCTGACTATATTCTTTACTATAGATCCAACTTACCAATTGCAATAATTGAAGCAAAAGATAATAACCATGGTGTTGGTGATGGAATGCAACAGGGGTTAGAATATGCTGAGATATTGGATGTCCCCTTCGTTTTCTCAAGCAACGGAGATGCTTTTATTGAGCATGATCGAACCTTAAACTCTGGAAAAATAGAAAACGAAATTTCATTACAAAATTTTCCTTCTCCTGAAGAACTTTACGATAGATACAGAAAATCAAAAGGGCTAACAACCGAACAAGAAAGAGTTATAAAACAGGACTACTATTATTCACCAACAAGCAAGATACCGAGATATTATCAAGAAATTGCTATAAATAGGACTATTGAAGCAATAGTAAAAGGTAAAGATAGAGTCCTTTTGGTTATGGCTACTGGCACGGGTAAAACCTTTACTGCATTTCAAATTATGTGGAGGTTATGGAAAGCGAAGAAAAAGAAACGAATTCTTTTTGTTGCAGATCGAAATATATTGGTGGACGATCCCATGAGAAGAGACTTCTCTCCTTTTGGTGAGAAAATGACAAAAATTAACAGAAGTAAATTTAATATCCAAAAATTTTCTTCTTACGAGATATTTATTGGACTTTATCAAAGTATTACTGGACCAGAAGAATCCCAAAAAATATATAAACAATTTCCAAAAGATTTTTTTGATTTAATAGTAATCGATGAGGCACACCGAGGAAGTGCTGCAGACGATTCTGCATGGAGAGAGATTCTTGAATATTTCGATTCTTCTTCACAAGTTGGCATGACTGCTACTCCGAAGCAGGAAAAAGGTGCAGATAATGTGGAGTACTTTGGTGATCCTATTTACCAATACTCACTAAAACAAGGTATAGATGATGGCTTTTTGGCTCCATATAGAGTTATTAGGGTTACATTAGACAAAGATGTAGAAGGATTTAGACCATACGTAGGACAGATTGATAAATATGGAAATGAAATTCCGGACGAAGAATATAATACGAAAGATTTTGATCGTAGAATTGTAATAGATGAAAGAACCGAAATCGTAGCTAAAAAGATTAGCGAGTTTTTAACAAATACAGATCGGTTTTCTAAAACTATCGTATTTTGTGTTGATATTGCACATGCAGAAAGATTACGTCAAGCCTTAATAAACGAAAATGCAGACCTTTATTCTGAAAATAATAAATATGTAATGAGGATTACAGGTGATAACGAGGAGGGCAAGAATGAACTAGATAATTTTATTGATCCAGAACAGAGATATCCTGTTATTGTTACAACGTCAAAACTTCTTACAACTGGGGTTGATGCAAAAACCTGCAAACTAATTGTTCTTGATGCAAACATAAATTCAATGACTGAGTTTAAACAAATAATAGGTAGAGGCACTCGTTTAGACCCTGATTTTGATAAATACTTTTTCACAATAATGGATTTTAGACAGGCAACAAAGTTATTTGCAGATCCTACCTTTGATGGTCCTGCTATAAGTACTTTAGAAAAAACACAAGATGAAGAAATCACAGGTACAGAGGAGGTTGAATATCCAATTACCCAAGAGGAAGATGCTTCTCTTAAAGATTCAGCAACTATATTATATGGAACTGAAAATAATGTAACAATTGGTACCGATGTTGAGAAACCAAAAAGATTCTTTGTAAACGGAGTTTCTGTTGAGGTAATAAATGAAACTGTTCAGTATTATGATGAAAATGGAAAACTTACTACTGAGTCACTCAAAAGTTACACTAAAAACAACCTTAACAAAAGGTATAAATCACTTGATGAATTTTTAAACGAATGGAACAATGCAGATAAAAAATCAGTGATTATACAAGAGCTAGAAGATCAAGGAATATTTTTCGAAGAACTTAAAAAGGAAGTTGGAAAAGATATTGATCCCTTTGACTTAATACTCCATATTGTTTTTGACAAACCCGCTCTTTCAAGACAGGAACGAGCAAAAAATGTATTAAAACGAGATTATTTTACTAAATATGGTGATAAAGCAAAGCAGGTTTTAGAAGCCTTGCTTGAGAAGTACTCAGATGAGGGTATTACTGCGCTAGAAGACATGGAGGTGCTCAAGATCCAGCCTATCAATGAGTTTGGATCTCCGATTGAAATAGTCGGCTACTTTGGGGGACGTGAGAATTACATTAATGCAGTACAACAAATGGAACAATATATTTATATGACGGCATAAAATTATGGCACTATCAAACTTAGTCAAAACAATTCAAAACATAATGAGAAAAGACACTGGAGTCGATGGAGATGCTCAGCGCATTTCTCAGCTTACTTGGATGCTTTTTTTAAAGATTTATGATGATAAAGAAAAAGAATATGAACTACTAGATTCCGCTTACAAATCACCAATACCTGAAAAACTAAGGTGGAGAAATTGGGCAGTTGAAGATACTGGTATCACAGGTGATGAGTTAGTTGAGTTTATCAATGAAAAACTTTTCCCAGGTCTTAAAAATATGAGCTGGCAACGAGGTGATGATCCACGGGCCTTTATTGTTAAAGAGATATTCCAAGACAGCTACAATTATATGAAATCTGGAACATTAATGAGACAAGTCATTAATGTTATTGATAACGAAATTGACTTCAACAACAGCACGCAAACTCATATTTTTAATGATATATATGAGAAAATTTTAAAAGATCTACAAAGTGCCGGTAATGCTGGTGAGTACTACACTCCTAGAGCAGTTACACAATTTATTGTTGAGATGGTTAACCCGCAACTTGGAGATAAAATTTTAGACCCTGCATGTGGTACTGGAGGCTTTCTTATTGATTCACTTGAGCATGTCAGAAGTAAGCAAGTACAAACACCTGAAGAGGAAAAACTCTTACAGAACTCTATTTATGGAACTGAAAAGAAGCCACTTCCTCATATGTTGGTAATGACCAACCTTATACTTCACGGCATAGAAGCTCCAATAAATGTACAACGAGGAAATTCCCTTGCTAACTCTGTTCGAGATATTACTCAAAAAGACAGAGTTGATGTTGTGGTAACTAATCCTCCATTCGGAGGTATCGAGCAAGAAATGATAAAAAAAGGATTTCCTACCCAATATCAAACTAGTGAAACGGCAGATTTATTTTTAATCCTTATCATTGAGTTACTCAAAAATGGAGGAAAAGCTGGGATTGTTTTGCCAGACGGTTCTCTTACAGGAGATGGTGTTAAAGCTAGAATTAGAGAGAAGTTACTAACAAGTTGCAACTTGCATACAATTGTTAGACTCCCCAATTCAGTATTTGCTCCATATGCTACGGTTGCGACCAATCTTTTATTTTTCACAAAAGGCGAATTAACCAAAGAGGTCTGGTACTACGAGCATACTTTGCCAGAAGGACAAAAATCCTATTCCAAAACAAAAACGATAAAGGTTGAAGAATTTGAGCCAATCAAAAAGTGGTGGAACAACAGAGCTGAAAGCGAAATATCTTGGAAAGTTTCTTTTGAAACTCTAAAAGGTAGTAATTTTGATCTAGATATTAAAAATCCAAATAGGAAAGAAGAAATTATTGAGCATTCTTCTGTTGAGCTCATTCTAAAGCTAAAAGATTCATTTGCAGAAAGTCAAAGATTACTAAAAGAGATTGAAAATGAACTATGAACTATTGCAAACTGGGAGACCTTTGCCAGATTGAAAAAGGGAAAATTGGAATCACAAAAGCTGTTGACGGCCAATACCCATTAGTTACGACTGCGGAATCAAGAGGGTCACACAATGAATATCACTTTGATAAACCAGCTGTAATTATTCCTTTAGTCTCTTCGACTGGTCATGGACATGCAAGTATTAACAGACTTCATTATCAGGAGGGCAAATTTGCAGTTGGTTCAATCTTGGCAGTTTTAACCCCAAAAGATCCTGAGTTACTTAATGCTCAGTATTTATACACATTTCTTTCTACAAACAAAGACCAGTTGTTAGTATCTCTTATGCGTGGAGCAGCAAATGTTTCTCTTTCAATTTCAAAAGTTAAAGAAGTAGTGATACCTGTTCCATCCATGGATCAACAGCTTGAAATAGTAAAAAAATTTAACAAGTTGCAATCAGATATTTCTGCTTTTCAAGCCCAAACCGAGAAGGGATCTATACTTCTCAGAAACTTAAGACAACAAATTCTTCAGGATGCAATAACTGGGAAACTTTCGGAAAAATGGAGGGAAGCAAATTCTAATGTTGAATCTGCGGAAGCTCTACTCGAGAAAATCAAAGATAAAAAAGAAAAATTAATAATAAAAGGTAGGATTAGAAGACAAAAGCTCTCACTTCCGGTTGAAGAAAAATTACTATTTAAGGTGCCCAAAGGTTGGGTATTGTGCAGATTAGGGGAAGCTGTCTATTTAACTCGTGGGTCATCTCCTCGTCCAATCTCACATTACGTTACTAGTTCACCTGAAGGAGTAAATTGGATAAAGATTGGTGATACACAAAACATAGAAAAGTACTTGTTTAAGACCGAGCAAAGAATAACTATCGAGGGCGCGGAAAAATCACAGCGTGTAGAAGCTGGAGATCTTATTCTTTCAAACTCGATGTCATTTGGGAAAGCATATATTCTAAAAACTGATGGCTATATACACGATGGGTGGTTTCTTATAAAACTTCTTGGATTAATCGACTGCGATTATTTTTATTACCTTATATTATCAAATTTTATTCAAGAACAGTTCAGAAGTTCTGCCACAGGTGGAGTAGTTCAAAATATAAGATCAGAGCTTGTTTACAGAACAGTAATTCCTATCCCTCCACTTTTAGAACAACAGCATATCGCCCAACGCATCGAGATGCTTTTTAATAAGATTGATCGTATTAAAGAATTAAAACTTGAAAATCAAAACAACATTAATTTACTAAACCAGGTTGTGCTTAAAGAAATGTTTGAACTATAGCTATGTATATATCAAGAGTCTACATCAAGAACTATCGCAATTTTAAAGAATTTGATTTATTTGTTCCTGACGGGAACCCTTTAACTGTTATTGGAGGAAATAACTCCGGAAAAACAAACCTCCTTCAGGCTATCAGACTTGTTCTCGACTCAAATATCGCACCCTGGGATAAAAAACTTAAAGAAGAAGATTTTTGTTGGAGTAAAGGCGATGAGTGTTGGAAAAACGGTGAACATATTGTTATCACAGTAACTTTTAGCAATGTTACAGATAAAGAAGAAATACAATCACTATTGCATTCAATAGCTCCTATATATAATGAAGTAAGTGTTCTTTCCTCTCAATCTACGGATAGCCTTGAAGCTAATATCTCGTTTGTTTTTGCCCCTTCCACCATGAATAAGGAAGGTGGCTATGATCTGGTCGAAGATTATATAAGTTTCCTTGTAGCTGGTAAATACCACCCTTCGGGATATTACTACCTGCCAGACGGTAGCATTAAGGAATATGGAGATTCTGTTGTCTCAGGCTTATATGCTTGCCCCAGCAAAGAGGAGCTATACAAGTATTTTTATCTGTCAGAAGACAATATTGAACAACTTAGAGCTGATCCCTCAGCGACATTTGAAAAGCAACTTTCCAAACAATCCTATCCTAACAAGGTTCGGAGACACATTAATCTGCTCGTTCTAGACGCTCTTAGAGATGTTAAAAATGACTTTTACTTTGGTTATCGTTCCTTGGTTTCTCAACTCATTAGAAGTGGTGTTAAAAATAGCAACGACAATCAGATATCCAAGGAGGTTTCTAATGCTTTTAAAAATCTCAGATCAAGTGGAGCTATCCCTGAAGCAAACACTATTCTTGAGGAAATAGAGACAAGACTGCAAAACAAGGACATTAACCTTTTATCAGATAAAGCAGACTTGGTTATTGGCACTCCCAGAGTTACTCTTGAGAATATTGGTCGATATTTCAACTTCTTAGTTAACCTCAAGGAAGACTCAAAAACTGATCAAGATATGGAAACGATCGGTCTTGGTTATCAAAACCTTGCATATATATCTGCTATCTTTGCCTTGTTTGAGCTGAAGAAGGAGATAACCTTAAATGACACCGATGAGAAGGTTCGTATTGTGTACAATCTACTACTCATTGAGGAACCAGAGGCACATCTAGATGTTCAAAATCAGAAATACCTTCATACACAGATCGAAAACAAAACACAGAAGTTAATGGAAGTAAAAAACGCCAAAGAAGATGAAGCTAAGGGTGAAGATGCCCCACAATTTTTTGCATTTACCCAAGTAATCCAAACTTCCCACTCAACTCATTTAGCTTCTAAGTCTGATCTCAAAAATCTTGTTGTTCTTCAAAAAGGTGTTAATCAAGCAAGAGCTATAAATATTGATAGCGTGTTACGACTTGATGACGGTACATATAGCCACAATAGAAGAATACTAAAACAATACCTTGATGCTACCAGATCTTCATTACTTTTTGCTCAGAAAGTAGTTTTAGTTGAAGGACTCTCTGAAAAATACTCAGTTGGCACCCTCATTAACACGCATTTAAAGCAACAGCACCCTGAGAGTAATATTGACATTGACAGTGAAGGAATTGAAGTTGTTGAGGTCGGTGGAAAGATATTTGATCCGTTCAATGCTCTTTTTCATAATGATCAGGCTGTGGGACTCAATAACAAATGCTTGAATCTTCGAGATGGCGATTCTCATTTGGAGGCACAAGCAGTTACTGACTATGAAGCTAAATATAATGACCTTAACCCTTCTACTGCTACTACAGCCCAATTAGATACTAAGAAAAACATATATACCTTTGAAATCGACTGCTTCTTTCTACCAGTACCAGAAGATCTAAGTAAAAATAACATTGAATACATCAAGCTTATTTTATATAGGTTTATGAAGGATGGGGATTACTTCAAAACTGATGATACCTTTGCAAGCAAACTAGTTGCCATTGATAGTTTTGCCCAGGAGGTTACTAATCATGGAATAGACAAGGCTAAGTTTGAGCAGTTCTTCAATGACATCCTGGGCCGTGAAGTCTCTAAGCCTTCTATATCTTTGTACTTATCCTCACTGTTGAAGGCGAAACTACTCAAAGACGTTACTGAAATTGAGACTTGGGATGGCACTCCAGATTCAAAGGTTGGTATTACACCTCTTAATGACCTGCCTGAGTTCATAATGCCCAAGTACATACAAGATGGAATCTCATGGCTAATTACAGACTAAAACTAGGAACAGATTTTGATCTATCACCAAAACAGATAGAGATATTAGAGCGCAATAAAGATACTTTAGTCCGTGCACTTCCTGGCAGTGGAAAAACAACTATCTTAACTCTTAAAATAAAAAACTTATTGTTAGACGATCCTCTGCTAAATAAGTTGTGTTGTATCTCCTATACCAATGTGAACGTAGAAGATCTTGAAGCCAGCAGTTCACTAATCTTAGATAATGAGCAAATGAAAAAAATTGATTTTTTAACATTCCATAAGTTTTGTCTGCAATATATCTTGACCCCATTTTCATATTTGTATAGAAGCGAAAAGAACGGGTTTAGGGTATACAAAAAATATTTTGATTTTAACGAGCATGGCACAGATCTTATTGCTTACTTAAAAGAGAAGAAAATTAAAGAATCTGACATCCAAGAAATACTTAAAACAGAGAAAGTATATTACAACTTTAAATTTTCCAATGGCTCATTGAAGGTTACTAGTAATTCTGTTGACACTCATACTGTTAATGAATATCTTAACTTCCTAAACTCACAAAGACTTATCGACTTTAATTTAGTGCCATTGTTGTCGTTTTTCATTATTCAAAATAACCCTGTTGTTAGGCGCGTTTTAAATAAGTCTATTGATTGGATGTTTATTGATGAGTTCCAAGATGTATCCGAGATACAGTGCAAAATCATTGAAGCACTAAGTGGTAGTCGAATTAAAAAAGATTCTGATACAAAATGGTTTATGGTCGGGGACCCAAACCAATCTATTTATGGCTTCGCTGGAGCAAATCCGAGAAATATGTATGATATGCGCAACTTTTTTAAACAACTACATAATGGAGAGGAGTGTGAAATTAAGCTAGACAAAAGCCACCGTTGTTCTGACGAAGTTTTTGAATATGCTAAAAAGAATTACAACTCCGTTTTACGAAAAGTCAAAGATTCACAAATGGTTCAACAGTTACCAGGAAAGGATATTGTTGGATACTTAGAAGACTTGGAAATTGCTGAAGACCTACATGGAAATGGTGGTGATGGGAAAGTAATTATCAAAACTACCGTTTCAGCCGTCAGCGAGATCGTAAATCTGAAGTTCAATGAACTTCTAGATCAAGAAGTCTGTTGTATTGGTATCACCCGCTTCAACTCAATCGATGTTTATAAACAGTATATGCTTCATGGCAACACCAATGAAGGAGACGGCTTTAGTTTATATGCTGAGCTATACAAGGATTATGAGGAACGGTATGGGTTTAAATACTTTTCACTGTTTGTTAGATACTTAACCTTAAAACATCACTTTTACAACAACAGGCTCAAATATCAAAGGTCACTTGAGAAGTTTATTTATTCTTTGGGCTTTCTTCTCTCAGATAAATTAAATGCTGAGATGCCGTCACAGTCACTTTCTAGCATTACAGTTGATGCTATTGAAATAACTTTGCCGCTAAATCCTACAAGTACAGTCTTTGAAGAGTTCACTGGCTTTACTGGGCGCTTTGTAGAGAGCTTGAATAAAAACCTGCAGGTTACTGAAGGAGAAAAATCTATATTTAGCACAGTCTCAGAGTCAGATAAGATAACCAACATCAGCTCTGTTGCCGAACCAACACTGGCTAGTTTCATCGCCTACATTACGCGCTCAACTCCTGAAAGATTAACTTTTGAGATAAAGCATATACATAAGATTAAAGGCTTAGAATATGAGCAAGTTATTGTTCAAAAAATTGAAGACCTCCCATACAAGACGAACTATGGGGTGCATTTTGCTATCTTTGGAACAAGGCAGTTTCAGGCAGATGCCGGCCACATCTATGATTACATTCAAGAACTCAACAAGCTTTATGTCATGTTAACAAGGCCAAGAAAGAATCTTTATATTATAAAAAATCAATATAAACAAACTCCATTTCTTGTGTCCTAAAAACATGTTTCAAATCAGTCCTAGTTTTTCCCAAATCTTCACCATCGCCAGCGTGTCCATCTCACAGTATTTTAGTAGGTTTTCTTTGATTATTTCTTTTTTTGAGGTTTCTGTATTTTCATACACCATCTCAAACCAGCTTGTCATGGCGGTTGCTCCCTCTCCTATTTCTAGTTCTTGGTATGAAAAATCAGGAGCAAAAAGTGGAAGTACATTTTTAATTGAATAACTTCCTTTTTGTTTTGGTTCTGCATACCATTGTTTCTGGAATATATCCATAAGATCATACATCCGCTCATTCATATTTAGACAAAATTCATTAAATTGCGGATGAATCTCGCCCATTCTTTTATTTTGAGTTCCTTCAAAGCTTTTATTCCAAACAATAAGTGATCCAGTATCTCCTATATGCTTTTGAAGTTCTGTTAAAAAGTTTATGATTGGGTCGATCTGTTTTGTTTCAATAAACTCAAAATGCTCAAGCTCGCCCCCTTGTTCTTGTTGAATGTGCAGTGACCACTGAAATGGCATTTGATCAAATGGCGTGTGACCATCGTACATTGGTATTGCAGGGTTATATGACTCGTAGTCAATAAAATATAGTGGATAGGGTACTCCGTCTAAATCTTTTTTAATTTGTTTAGTATCAATCACTATTTTGCCTTTTTGAGCAACATCAACTTGAAACCTTTGCATTTTAGATAATGGGAAATCGGGTGGAACGCTATATACATCTTCAATCCTCTGCTCAATAAGCTCTCGTACTTTTGGAACACTTCTTGAAAAGTAGTTAATATCATAAATTGAGTACTCTGGTAAATCGGGATGGCAAACTTCCAAACAGGGGCACTCTTTTGGCTTGATGCACTTATCAATACTTTGTAGTTTTGTAGATTGAGCTGTGGCAAGAGCTTCTTGTCGTAACTGCAAAACCTCTTCAGACAGATTTTGTACTTCAGTAGTAATATCGGAAACTTGGAATAGTTCGCTCAAACTTAAATCACCATCTCGAACATACTCTTTATTGAGGTGCAAAATATTGACCGATCCAATCTGATATTTTTCCTTGAAAACTAAGTATTGAAAGGTCGCATCGTACTTGTGTTGTTTTTTGACTTCGTTCGTACTTTTAATTTCGTACATATCCCACTTATCAGTCTCAGGATTTTTGATGAGTACATCAGTTCTTGCTTGAAAATTAGTATCTGTATGGGTTGGTTGTAGTAAAAAGCTTTCGGGGTCTACTGAATAAGAAGGAATCAGGATAATGCGAGCATACTTTTCTGCAAACTCTTCAACCTCATAGCCTTGATTAAAAAGGTGTTGAATAAAAACATTTATTTCCTGTTCTGAAAGCTTGTTGTTTTTGATTGCCCAAAGGTGGCGTGGGGCATCAAGAAATGCTATAAAGTCAGTTTTTGTTATTATCATTAATAAGTAAAGTTTGTTATTTTTTTCGATAAATCCCACAACTGATTGCGTTTGCTAATGTTGTAAACATCTTTTGATGGAGTTGTAATTTTTCTGTTAATAAAGTACCTCCCTGTGATATTTTCTACATTGGCAGAAGTAGCTAAATACACTATCGTATCAGCTCCTTTTTCGGGTGATTGTGCAAAAAAGATTTTTAAGAAATTAACAGTTTTTCGAATGATACCTGGATCGTCACTTCCAATATTTGTCTTTATTAGACCTGGATGCACCGTATTTACAGTAACACTTGTATTGCTAAGTCTTTCTGCCAGATCGATTGTGAACATTACATTAGCAAGCTTCGATCTTCTATATGTAGAATACTTTCCTTGATATTGATTACTTCTTATTTTCTCGATATCAAGTTTTACTTTTTTGTGTCCATTTGAAGATACATTTATTACTCTACCTTGATCTGATTTTTTAATACTGTCCAAAAGCAAACCCGTGAGTAAAAAGTATGCAAAGTGGTTTACAGCAAATGTTTTTTCAACACCATCAGGTGTTACTTCAAATGTAGATGTATTTATTCCCGCATTGTTAACTAGGACATCTATAACAGGAAATTTATTTCTTATTTCTGCTGATATCCTTCTGATTTGTTTTTGAGAAGCCAAATCACACTCAAATGTATAAATATCAGGGTTATTAGTAACTGCACTTATTTCATTTTTAGTTTTTATCAACTTATCCAGGTTTCTGGAAAGTAGAAGTATACGATAATTTTTGCTTGCTAATTTAAATGCAACTGCTTTACCTATGCCAGATGTGGAACCAGTAATCAAAGCAGTTTTTTTATATGTCGGCATACTGATATTTTACCAGTTAAAGGTATAAAGACCATATTACTTTGATTTTTTAGTTTAAGGGTGTTTTCCCTTTTCTTCCTATCATGCTTCTTCATTTTATGGGGTTAAAATCATCTGTCAAAAGGTGGGTTTTTAGCTCGTTCCTCACTAAAAATCCTTTTTGACTTTGCATACCTTCGCAAAAACTTTTGACAGACCACTTTCGTTTGATTTTCACCCCATGCCCCTTTTTTTGCATGATAGGAAAGAAAAATCTTATCTGCAAGTTTATTAATTTATTCCCTTAAAGGAGGTGAAAGTTATGAAATTGTTAACAAAAGAATTGTTAAAGAGATTCGAGAGTGTAGGTAGTCAAGAGGAGGTAAAAGATCCGCTTGTTATTGCAAAGTTCTTTAATCCAACAGGAGCTGGTACTTGGCTTGCTACTGAATATGATC
>Ga0100403_1003279_pt1 | contig 12146 bp, 15 predicted proteins | sample CryGeymet201501t_FD_83663 | JGI IMG/M metagenome (GOLD analysis project Ga0100403, IMG submission 83663) | Groundwater microbial communities from Crystal Geyser aquifers in Utah, USA - Crystal Geyser metaG 2015-01t | ecosystem: Environmental > Aquatic > Deep subsurface > Groundwater | place...
CCAATTTTTTTAATTGCAAGAAGCTTTGATATAAACAAACCAGGAACAAAAATAGATTCCCTTCATGGAGGAATATTGGGGGGAATTTTAAAACAGGGAAAATTAAAAGTAGGGGATGAAATAGAAATAAAACCTGGAAGAATGGTTAAAAAAAATAATCAATACTCTTATGAACCAATTACAACAAAAATTTTTTCTCTTCATAAAGGAAACTCTTCAGTTGAGGAAATTTTACCTGGAGCCAGTATTTCAATAGAAACTGAGCTTGACCCTTTCATGACAAAAACTGATTCCTTAACTGGTTCAATTGTTTCAATAATTGGAAAACTTCCAGATATAACTTCAAAAGCAAAAGTAAAAGTTGAACTTTTCAAAGAAGTCTTGGGTGAAGAACAAAAAGAAAAAGTAGCTCAACTAAAAACCAAAGAGATGCTCATGCTTTCAGTAAACACTACAATTACTGTTGGGACCGTAGAAAAAGTAACTGAAGACCTTGTTGAAATGAACTTGAACATCCCAATTATTGCTCTTAAGGGAGATAATGTTGGTGTTGCAAGGAACATAAATGGTCACTGGAGACTTATCGGCTTTGGTGAAATAGTTGAATAAGATCAATAACAATAATTCTTAAAAAAGTGATGAAAGAAAGAAAAATAAATATTTTGAAAGAGGATCTTAAAATTAGAAAAGATGGAAAAGAAGTCTTTATTAAAAAACTTGATTTTTATGTTGAACCTTTTGAAAGAGGAGGATGCAAATTTAGAAAATGGGGGTACTTAAAATATGAAACCTCAATTGAATCTTTTTCGGAGGTAATAAAGAGTATGGGGAAAAAATATGAAGTCACCCTAGTTTCAGAAATTCCAGAATACCAAAAAGAAGATAAACATCTTGAAGTTTTTTTATCTGACGAAATACATACATTAAAAAGTAAACTTGAAAAAAAACTAAAAAGACACACTTTCTGGATAGAATAGTCTTAAAATAAACAACAATAATCATTAAAAACATTTTAATTCTTAAAATTTAATGGAAAAGACAAGAATAAACTTACTTAAAGAAACTCTAAAAAATGGAAAAGTCAAACTAAACTTTTATTTTAAACCAGAAGAAAAAGAAATTGGAAAAAAAATATATCGTTGGGGATATTTGGCAAGGGAAACTGAAATAGGCTCCTTATCTAATTTTATTAAAGATACCCAAGTTAAATACTTAATTACTCTAACTTCAAAAATTCCAAAAAAATATTGTATTGATGACTTGGCAACAGAACAAGATCATTCCAAATTAAAATACACCCATAAAAAACCCCTAAAGTTTGATACATTCTCAAACAATGAACTAAAAGAAATAGCAAATAGACTTGAAGAAAAATTGTCTGGCTATGAAATTGATTTCCTTCCAGGTGGATTCTAAAAAATGATTAATTTGAAATATTTTATAAGGGGAATGGGTTCTGTAATGAATATTTTTGGAAATTATTATTCTGAAAGTAATGAAATACAAAAAGCAAGAGAAATATACTCTAATAAAAACCTCAGTTCAAAAGAGAAAGACAAAAGATTATTTATTTTAGATAAAAAGGCAATAGCTTCTGATTGGAGAACAATTGGAAAAAACCTTAGTGATGTGTTGGATAAAGTAGAAATTTAAAAATTATTCCCTAAAACTTTATAACTTAACTTTTCTATTTTTAATTTATGACAGTTTATTCACATTCTAGGTTATCATCTTTTGAACAATGTAGATATAAATACAAATTAAAATATATTGACAAAATACCTAGTCCAATAAAAAAATCTGTTGAAGCTCATTTAGGGGAATGTGTCCATGATGCATTAGAGTGGCTCTATAAAGAAATAATCAAAGGAAGAATTCCTGAATTAGATGAAGTTTTAGAAAAGTATGCTTCTTCTTGGCAAGAAAAAGACTCCGAAGAAATGTTAATTGTAAGAGATTTGACCAAAAAAGATTATTTCAATAAGGGAATAAAATTTATTCTAGATTACTATACTAAACACAAACCATTCCAAGATGGGACCCTTGAAACCGAAAAAAGAATTTGGGTAAATTTGGAAAATGGTTTTCCACACAAAATTATTGGTTACATTGATAGGTTAGTTTATAATAAAGAAAAAGACCAATATGAGATTCATGATTATAAAACTGCAAACACTCTTCCATCCAAAGAAAAGTTTGAAACTGACCGACAACTTGCTCTTTATTCAATTGCAATAAAAGAATCATACGCAAAAGAAAAACCCATCATTCTAACCTGGCATTACTTGAATTATAACATGAAAATTACCTCAACTAGAACCGACAACGAACTTGAAAATCTAAAAAAAGAAATAATTAAATTAATAAACAAAATAGAAAATACAAGGGAATTTCCTCCAACAAAGTCCATTCTTTGTGATTGGTGTGAATATAAACCTTATTGTAAAGTATGGGGAAACGCTCTTCCTCCAGAATTTAGACCTAAAGAAATTGTAAGGGAAGTCAGAGATTTTAACGACAAAAGTGAGGAAAGTACAAGAAAAAAATATCCTACTCTTTCAAAATATTTAGTTGATTAAATATTTTGAAATTTTTTATAAAAAACATAATCATCATCTTTGTTTTTTGGAATTCCTACAATATTTGCCTTAAACTTTCCAGCCAAATTGAAATAATTATCTCTTTGGGGATCTTCTTCACCTGAAACCTTACTAGAGTAAACTTCTGCAATTTTTCCTTCTTCTTCTAAAATTTTACATTCTTCCAAACTCTTCTCTTCAATATTTATCCTAAAAAATCAACAAATTCTTTTATTTTAAGCTTTTTTATCCCAAAAAGTTTATATATTCATATGAGTGTTCTTTCATATGAATGAAAGAAAACAGTGCGACGCATATCACATATTTTTTAAGAATTTGGCAAACGGAGTAAAAATTGATATAATCTCAACTTTAAAAGAAAAACCTATGTCAGTTAATGAACTCGTTCAAGAATTGAAGGTTGAACAATCAAAACTTTCCCACGCCCTTGCAAATTTAAGATTTTGCAACATTGTATCGAGCAAACAAATTGGAAAAAAGAGGATTTACTCTCTTAACAAAAAAACAATTGTGCCAATTCTAAAAATTATTGATAACCACAGGATGACTGAGTGCGAAGGTTGTAAGTTAAGAAAATGACTGGAAAAGTTAAAAATTTTGGAGAAAAAATTGCAATGAATTTTATAAAATTAAAACCTATTTACAAACAGTTACCTGTAATTGTAGGAGTTCCAGTAATAATTCAAAATTCAAGAGGTGAAATTCTTCTTGGAAAAAGAAATAAGAAAGCTCACTCCTATGCAGGTTATTGGGGTTTACCTGGAGGAATCTCAAGTTATGGTGAAAAACTTATTGAAACTGCTAAAAGAGAAGTTTTTGAGGAGTTAGAAATTGAATTAAAAGAAATCAAAAAATCAAAAAATCTTTATGAGGTTCTTCCAGACAAAAAAACAATTCTTCATGCAATAAATACTCCTTTTTATGCAAAAATAAAATCAGGCATCCCAAAACCAAAAGATGAAACAAGTGAAGTAAAATGGTTTAATAAAAATGAAATTAAAAAAATGGAACTTGCTTACACTCACAAAGATATTTTGAAAAAAGAAGGATTGTTAAAATGAATCCCATATATCTTGACAATGCAGCAACGACAAAAATTGATAAAGAAGTTGTAAAAACAATGCAACCATATCTAGAAGAGTTCTATGGAAATCCCTCTTCAGTTCATGTTAAAGGACAAGAAACAAAACTAGCAATTGAAAAAGCAAGAAAAACAATTGCAGATTCAATTAATGCAAATTCTGAAGAAATTTTTTTTACCTCGGGCGGATCTGAAAGTAATAATTGGGCATTGAAAGGACTTTTCTTTGAATATTCTCCAAAAAAGAATCACCTTATTACTACAAAAATTGAACATGACAGCATAATTAACCCTTGTAAATGGATTGAAAAAAAAGGTGGAAAAATAACTTACTTAGATGTTGATAAAGAAGGATTCATAAATTTAAAAAAATTAAAAAAGTCACTTACTCCCAAAACTTTTCTTATTTCAATAATGCACGCTAACAATGAAATTGGAACAATTCAAAATTTAGATGAAATTGGGAAAATTGCAAAAGAAAAAGGAATTCTTTTTCATAGTGACGCCGCACAAAGTTATACCAAAATCCCCATAGATACAAAAAAAATCAAAATTGATTTAATGACAATTAATTCACATAAAATTTATGGTCCAAAAGGGGTTGGAGCTCTTTACATCAAGGAAGGAACAAAAATTAATCCCCTAATTCATGGAGGAGGGCACGAAAGAAAAAAAAGAAGTGGAACTGAAAACGTTGCTGGAATTGTGGGCTTTTCTAAGGCGGTTGAAATTTCTAAAAAATTTGATTACAAAAAAATTTCAAGATTAAGAAACAGACTAATGGAAGGAATTCTAAATTCAATTCCAAACACAAAACTTAATGGACCAAGAGAAAATAGACTTCCTAACAATGTAAACATTTCTTTCAAAAACTGTGAAGGAGAAGCACTTGGAGCATACCTTGAAAACAAAGGAATTTATGTTTCAACTGGTTCAGCTTGTATGTCAAACACCGACGCTGAAAGTCATGTATTAAAAGCAATTGGACTCAATCCAAAAGAACAAGACTCAACTATTCGTTTTACACTCGGAAAAGATACAACTGAAAAAGATATTAATTATGTTTTAAAAATTCTTCCTGAAATAGTTGAAAAAATGAGAAAAATTGGAGGATTAAAATGAATAAACAAAAAGAACCCCCTAAAGAAGAAAAAGAATTAATCAATAAAGAAATGACCATTATTGATGTCTTAGACAAAAAACCCGAAGCATTAGAAGTTTTGATGGATTTTGGTCTTGGTTGCTTTAGCTGTGCATTTTCTGGAATAGAAACTTTAGAACAAGGTGCTCTCGGGCATGGAATGAGTGAAGAAATGGTTGAAAAAATGGTTGAAGAAATTAATAAATTTTAATTCTTGCTTTTTCTTAAAAATTCAGTTATATCTTTTGAAGGAACCTTTAATTGCTTTTCAAAATTTTTAATTTCATTTTCTTTAAAAGCATAAAAAATTAACCCAAAGGAATAATCTATTGAATAAAGATTTGAATAATTACTTAATTCTCTCTCATTAGTCAAGTCTGGTGAAAAAAAATGGCCATTTTCTTCTATTAAACCTGCTAACCTCTCATCTTCTTCGATAAAAGGTATCTCTCCAGGGAATAAAGGTTCAACTCTTCTACCCTTTTCAAGCACTTCTTTTGGATCATAATAAATCATCAATCAAAAATTGCAAAATGTTTTATAAGTATTTTCGTAATGAAATGAGACAATTGAACTTTTCTCCATAAAACTTATATAGCATTCTTTTTTTCAATTAGTATGGAAGAAGATTGTGGATGTTGTGGTGGAGAATGTGGTTGTGAAAACAACGAAAAAGAATTTTTAGCAATTAATCATAAAGCTCCTGGTTTTACAGCTGAAGCATTTCATGAAGAACAAGTCAAAAAAGTTTCTTTAAGTGACTACAAAGGAAAATGGGTTGTTCTTTTCTTTTACCCTAAAGACTTTACCTTCGTTTGTCCAACTGAACTTGGAGAAATGCAAGAAAGATATTCTAAATTCAAAGAACTTGGAGCAGAAATTCTTAGCGTTTCAACTGATACTGTAGAAGTCCATAAAGCTTGGCATGACACAAGTGAAACAATCAAAAAATTAACTTTTCCTATGATTGCTGACCCTACTCATGAAATTTCTTGGAAATATGAAGTTCTTATCCCTGAAGAAGGAGTTGCTCTCAGAGGAACTTATCTTATTGACCCAGAAGGAATCTTGAAAGCTTACGAAGTACATAATAACGACATCGGTAGAAATGCTGACGAAGTAATTAGAAAACTTGAAGCCGCAAAATTCGTTGAGGAAAATGGTGGAGAAGTTTGCCCTGCAAACTGGAAACCTGGAAGTAAAACCTTGAAACCTGGACTTGACCTCGTAGGAAAAATCTAATATTAATTACTATGAGGATTTGAGAGGGGAAAATTTAAGGTTTGATTTTTTTTCCGAATAGATCTCAATTTAAAATAATTTTCCTTAACAAAATCTACCGACTTCTTTAAAGCGACTCCCCCAATCCCAGAATAATTCAAAGTTCCATTGTAAAAAAAAGGATTAAGTGTTTTTTCATCTGAATTAAATAAATTTTCAATTTGATAGTTTGTAAAGGAATTTCCCAAATCCTTTCCACAATAAAAACCTTTTATCTCGGAATTATTATATGTCTTGAACTCAATATCACCCTCATCAAGATGTTTTACCTGAACTTCCTTAGGATTGACCTCAGCAACAAAATCTAACTTTCTTCCAAATAACCCAAAATTCAAATATTTAATATTTATATGATTCTCTCTTAAATAAACTTTAAGAGATAACTTTCTCATTTCATTTCTTGAATCTCCTTTCTTAAGGAATACTTTACTATCTAAGGAGTCATTCTCTTTATCAAAATAATAATTTTGGGGTTCAAGTAAATCAGAAAGAGAGTCTTCATTAAAGCAAGAACCTGGATATAAATTTTCTACTTTTCCGCTGGCACCATAAAAAATACTTCCAACATCCCGAGTGGAAAGAGTTCCTGAAAGTTGCAAAAAATTTATTGCCATTAAAGGATCCTCTTGGATGATTTTTTCAAGTTTAGAACCTATTTCCAAATAATTATTTCTATCTGCAATTTTTCTAAAAACTTCGTAGGATTCATTTATTTTCTCCTTCATTTTACTGGGAGTTACATCCATAAAAATAGATTTCTCTTTCAACTTCCTTAAATTATCAAGTTTAACTTTAGATTCAACAAGAGCTAATCCAAATAAATCAAAAGCTTCCCTTTTAATTAAAAAATCATATTGGGTAGAATCAAGATTTTTAAAATTTTCATAAAGAGGTTGGACTTTCTCAAAATTGTAAAAAATTAAAGCTGTCTGATTTCCCAAAGAACGATTAACTTTGTAGCTTACATTTTTAAAGATTCCCTGAGTTTCTCTCAATTTTTGAATTGTTTCTTCTCTTGAAGAATTCTTTCTTAAAATTTCTCTAAAATAATTATTAGTATTCATTAAAAGGTCTGCCCCTTTAATCCCAAGATTAATAATAAATTGGGAGTATTCACTAGTCACTTTCTCAATTATTTTAGCCCTTCTTTTTACTTCTTGTAGGGCAAAATATTCTTCTTCCTTTGTTTTAGGGTGCAAAATATCTATTTTTTCCATGATTCTTATAAAAAAACAAAGTTTAAATAACTTTCTAATATTTATCACTAAAGAATAACAACTAATTCTTAGAGGATACAATTTTTAATAAATTTTAATCTCCTACACCAAAACCCTTAAAACTAATCTCTTTTTCTTTAAGTCATGCCAAAAATAACCCTCAATAATAAAAGCGAAGAAGTTCCTGAAGGAAAAAACCCTTATGAAACATTTGAAAAATTAGGAATGGAATTCGGTTGCCACAATGGAATCTGTGGAACTTGTAAAACAAAAGTAAAAAAAGGTATGGAAAACATTAATCCAAAAACTGAAGAAGAGGAAGAATTCCCTCTTGATGATGATGAAAGACTTGGCTGTCAATGTCATAGACTTAAAGGGGACATTGAAGTTGAATATGTTGAATGGTGAATAGCTCGCTCGTCTAAATTTGCTAAATCTTAATTTATACTTCGCTCGCTCTAAAGTGAATAAATCTATTTATCTCCTTTTAATACTTTTGGTACATAATTATTTTTTCAACGTAGAAACATGACGAAGTCTGTTTTGAAGTATATCCATAACCCCCAACCCAAAACCTTTTTATATGAACCGCTTTTCATATGTTCATGACAAAATCAACACAAGAATTTCAAGAAATATACTCTAAAGCGAATGCTGAAGACCTCAAATTCAAAAGCCCAGAAGGTTTAACTGAGGAAGTCGTGAGACAAATTTCAAAAGACAAAAATGAGCCAGAATGGATGCTAAATAAAAGACTTGAAGCACTTAAAATTTTTAATTCTAAACCAATTCCAACATGGGGACCAAATTTAGGGAACCTAAACTTGGAAAAAATTTATTATTATATGAGACCAAATGCAAAAACAAATTCTCGTTCATGGGATGATGTTCCTAAAGACATAAAAGAAACTTTTAACAGACTTGGAATTCCTGAAGCTGAAAAAAATGCTCTTGGTGGAGTTGGAGCACAATATGAGAGTGAAACAATTTATCATAATTTAAAAAAAAGTTTAGAAGAAAAAGGGGTAATATTTAGTGATTGTGATACCGCCCTAAAAGAAAATGAAGAACTTATGAAAAAATATTTTATGACAACTTGTATTTCACCAAACTTACACAAGTTCGCTGCACTTCACGCAGCAGTCTGGAGCGGCGGAACTTTTATTTATATTCCAAAAAATGTAAAAATTGAAATTCCTCTCCAAGCATATTTCAGAATGAACTCTAAAAAAGGAGGACAATTTGAACACACTTTAATTATTGCTGACGAAGGAAGTGAACTTCACTATATTGAAGGATGTTTTACAAAAAATAATTTGATTTTAACCTCTGAAGGTTATAAAAAAATGAATGAAATAAAAAACGGAGAATTAGTTTTAACTAGTGAAGGAGATTTCAAAAAAATAAAACAAATACAAAAAAGACCTTATTCTGGAAATTTATATACTTTGGAATTTTATGGGGATTCAACCCAAAAAATTGAAGTAACTGAAGACCATGAATTTTTATACGTTGATAAAAAAAGAAACAATGAAAGAAATAAGATATTTGATCCGAGATGGAATACCCCTAAATTTTTCAAGAAAGGAGATTATCTAGCAGTTCCAATAAACAAAACAATAAAACACAAAGAAAGAAGAATTTTTGAAGTTAAATATAAAAATAAAATTGAAAAATTATCTGTTCCAATGATTCCAGAATTTTTTAGGTTAATTGGCTATTATTTAGCCGAAGGTTCAACAATAAATGAACACTATTTATGTTTTGATTTTAATTCAAAAGAAAGAGAATATATTGAAGACACTAAAAAATTATTAAAAGAGATTTTTAAAGTTGATGCTTACGAACAAGATCACAAAACTAATAATGGAACTTCAGTTAGAGTTAATTCAACTAAATTAGCAAGATTATTCAAACAATTTGGAGATAGAAATTATAACAAAAAACTTCCTAAATGGGTACTATTTGAAAATAGAGAAAATCAAAAAGAAATTATAAATGGATGGTTTAAAGGGGGTGGAAATTATTATAACAAAAAACATAAATCTGGAATTAAAGAAATTTTTAGAATAAACACTACTTCTGAAATTTTAACAAAACAAGGGAGGGACTTGTTATTAAGATTAGGAATAGTTTCCTTCATAAACAAGAGAAATCGCTTAAAAGAAAATAGAAGAATTATGTTTACCTTGGGTGTAACTGGAAATTTTATGCAGGATTTTGGAAAAATTGTCGGAATTGAAGTTAATAAAAAAATGAATAATAAAAACAGAGCTTCGATGTTTGGAATAAATGAAAAATTTGCATTCTTCCCAATCAAAAAAATAACAAAAAAAGTTGTGAAAGATATTTCGACTTTCAATTTTTCAGTTGAAGACCATGAAACTTACACTGTTGCAGGGGTTGCCGTGCACAATTGTTCGGCCCCAGAATACAAAGAAAATTCTTTACACGCCGGAGGAGTTGAAATCCATGTATTAAAGGGTGCAAGAGTTAGATATTCAAGTATTGAAAACTGGAGTAAAAACACTTACAACTTAAACACAAAGCGAGCAATAGTCCATGAAGACGGAATAATTGAATGGGTAAATGGAAATTTAGGTTGCCTCACAGGAGAGTCAAAAATATTCAGCTCTAAAGGCCCAATTGAGATACAATCTCTTGAAGTGGGAAATAAAATTTATGTATGGAATAAGAAAACAAATAAGATCGATAAATCAAGAATAAAAAATAAAATTTTTAGTGGGAATAAAAGAGTTTACAAATTGGAAGCTGGGGGAAGAGAGATTGAAACTTCTTCAAACCATCCTTTTTTAAATTTAGTTAGAAAAAAAAATAAAAAAGAACACAAAAAAGGATTTTTTTACACAGAATGGAAACCTTTGGAACAACTAAAAGTGGGGGATATCATAGGAATCTCAAAAAAAATTCCAATAGAAGGAAAACCATATATTTTGCCAAGAATAGAAGTTGGTTATAAAACCGAAAGTAAAAACCAGTATTCAAAATTTGTTATGAATACTTCTTATTTATACAACAAGAAAATTTCAATACCAAATGAAACAAATGAAAATTTTATGTGGCTTATGGGTTTAATCATGGGAGATGGTCATATAGATTCAAAAAACAATAAGATAAATATTGCAACACACATTACTGAAGACTATAGAAACAAATTAATTAAAATCATAAAAGATTTATTTGGTTACAAGGTAACTGAAAAAAAAGAGAGATATATTATAATAAATTCAAAAATTTTATGCCAACTATTTACCAAGATAGGTTTTAGTAGAAATGCGGGAACAGAAAAAGTTCCAAAGTGGGTTTTCACACTTCCAGAAAAACAAATTCTCTCTTTTCTTGCGGGATATTTTGATTCCGATGGACATGTAGAAAAAGGAGGTATTTATTTTACAAGCATAAATAAACCTCTTCTTGAACAAGTAAAACTCTTAGGAATTCAAACAGGTTTTGGAGTTTCAAAGGTCTTCGTTCATGATAAAGCTAAAGAAAAAACAATTTTAGGTAAAAAAACTCATGCAAAGGACTCTTGGAGAATTTTATTCAATAGTAAAAAAATAAAAGAACTTCCATCTAAATGCAAAAGAAAAAAAGAGAAAATAATGAAAACAAAAACAAGAAGAAAGGATTCTTCTTCTGGAGGATTAAATTTTAAAAGCAAAACAAATGAAGAAATTGGTTTTGTTAGAATTAAAAGAATAGAAGAAATTGGAATAAGGCCAACATATGACCTTGAAATAGAAAATTATCATAATTTTATTGCAAATGGATTCATAGTACATAATTCAAAACTAACAATGCTTTACCCTACAAGCGTATTAAAAGGAAAAAACGCAAAGTCTGACTATATTGGAATTGCATATGCAGGACGTGACCAATACCAAGATACAGGTTGCAAAGTATACCACTTAAATGAAAACACCTCTTCAACTGTTCTCTCAAAAGGAATAAGTGTTGACGGAGGAGTGAGTTCTTACAGAGGACTTGTTCAAATAAATAAGGGGGCAATAAATTCAAAGTCTTCAGTTCGTTGTGACGGCCTTATGCTTGACAATAAAAGTAAAGCAATGACTCTCCCTGCAATGGATGTTCATGAAGACCAAGTTGAAGTTTCACACGAAGCAGCAGTTGGAAAAATTGGTGAAGAAGATTTGTTTTACTTAATGAGTCGTGGACTCAGCGAAAGCGAAGCAACAAAATTAATCGTTGCAGGTTTTATCGAACCAGTAGTAAAAGCCCTTCCACTTGAATATGCTGTAGAATTAAATAAATTAATAGAATTGGAAATAGAAAATTCTGTTTGTTAACGAGAAACATAATCTTTATCTGAAAAAGAAATACTCTTGTCTTTTTGAGCATTCACATAACCCATTCTAATAAGGTTTTCAACCCTATTTTCAACACAAATTTCCCATAAAGTTCCCCCAACCCTAATAGGATGATCTTTCTCTAACTTGGGGTCCCAATCCAAACGTCCCATTTCATAATGAATTTTAGTTTTCTCTTCCAATTTAGAAATATTATCCACAATTTCCTCCATTTTTGGATTAAGCTCTTTATATTCTCTTAAATCGGCCTTATCTACATGAACAATCTCCACATATTCTTCAGCCATAAAATAAAAGAAAATCCCCCATATTTAAAATTTTCTTTTTCCCAAAAGCTTTTTATATGAAACCCCATTCATATGTTCAACTTAAATAAAATGAAAACAGATTCAATTTACAAGGAAGAAATAATGGATATTTATAGTGAAAAACCTAATTTTGGACACTTGAAAGAAAAAACTCATGAAGGAAAAAGGA
>Ga0100403_1003287_pt1 | contig 12125 bp, 16 predicted proteins | sample CryGeymet201501t_FD_83663 | JGI IMG/M metagenome (GOLD analysis project Ga0100403, IMG submission 83663) | Groundwater microbial communities from Crystal Geyser aquifers in Utah, USA - Crystal Geyser metaG 2015-01t | ecosystem: Environmental > Aquatic > Deep subsurface > Groundwater | place...
AAGGTGCGGGCTGGAAATCAGGGCGGCATTCATGGCCCCGGTCGAAGTCAGGCCACCAGGCAAACGCTGCGCCGCCCGCAGTGCCACGCTGTCAGTGAACGAGGCCGCAGCCAAGCCGCCCATCAGGACCGCCGACTTGCGCATGCCAGAGCTCAGCGTTGAATTGCTGTCAACGCCGTAGTTGCTGTTGGGCGAAATGATGATTTGCGCCGTAAACGCCGTGTTGCTGCCCAGGCCGCTATCGAGTTCGGCGCTGATCCGCATGACGGGTGAGCCCACCACGCCGACGCTGATCACGCCATCTTGCAAACGCGGACTGATTGACAGACCTTGCACCAGTGTTGCGCTGGAGGTCAAACCATCCTGAAGCAACCCTGTGATGAAGTACGACCCAGCCAACACGCCAGAGCTTGAGGTGCCATCCGACAGAATGCGCCCCGTGTTGATCGTGCCATCGAGCACTGTTACAGAAGAAAGTCCTCCCGCCACCAGCACCGTGCTGCCAATGATCTGGGAGGTGAGCCATGAATTACCGAAGGCGCCGCCATTCAGGCCAGAGCCATAGGTCAGCGCGCCGCCTACCGATGTCGTGCCGCCTACCGTGTCGGCCATTTGCAGCCGGACTTTGGTCAGCACCTGGCCGCCATAGACAGAACCCGAGATAACCCCGCCATTCAAGCCTGAGGCGATACCAAGGTTAGAGCTGGCCGCGCTTGATGAGTTGATCCCGCCTTGCAGGTTGGCCGTCTTGAACTGGGTTCCGCCGACCGCATCAGTGCCGTAGATGCCGCCATCAATCGACTTGCTAACCCGGCCACCCGCCTCTGGTGAAGTGAATAGCCCTCCGGTCAGAATAGCGCCAGCGACAAGCAGAGCTGCAAACGCGCCCGACGAAGCAATGCCGTCGCTTAAAGTGGCATTGTTGCCGCCTGCTGCTGCGCTGTTGAGGCCGTAGCCGTTGATCTGGCCGAAGTTCATGGCTTACGCGCCTGGCTTGTATTGAGGCTTCACGGCTATCGTGGCGGCAATCTCAGCCCCCAGCGAAGCCGTTACCATGTTCAGGTAAGCAGCTGCACGCTCTGCGTTGCCCGCATAGTCGGCGTCTTTGCTGTAGGCCCGGTACAACACCAGGTTCAGCACGTCATCGCTAAAAATATCGGGCAAGCTGATGTCTCCAGCCACATCAGCGTAAGTCGAACCGTCTGCAGGCTCTGCAATGTCGGTCGGGTAGGCGCAATACATCACCTCCAGCTGCGCCAGTGCGGTCGCTGGTGGGTAAACGTAGAAAGTCTTGGGGTCACGCACATCAAACATGTAGTGCTTGACGTTGACCTTGCCAGCCAGGCCGGGCCATCCCGGCACCTGGTCATCCAGAATTTGGCGCTGCACCTGCGTCACCGACTCCTTGTCCGAGGTGGCCGCCACATTGCGGGTGATCTCAATCAGTTTGGCCGGTGGTGGCGACAGCGCCGCATTGTCCAAGTCTTGACGCGAACCAGTCGCCAGCGTCATGGTGGCCGTGATGTTCAAAGCATCAGGGCGGGCTTTGATGATGGCGCGCTGGGCGTCATTGAGCCAGCGCACCAGTTCATGAGCTGGCCAGCGGATTGATGATGGGTCTTGCAGCAGGTCAGTTGCTCGACGGATGACGGATTTGGCGGTGATGGTCATGGTGGTTTAGCAGAAGTTCACACGCGAACGTGGGGTGTTTTTGGTAAGTCCGCGCCAGGCATCGACCGACTTTGTAGCAATGGACGACTCAAAGGCAGATTGCTCTAGCATGAAAATATCTGGGTTGTAAAACGTCGTTCCAGGAATGGAAAGAATCTTGGCCCGCGCGCCGTGCACGATGTCATCGACGTACTTCTCAAACAAGTCATCTGGGATTCCCGTCGAGGTCCGACTGGGAATCAGCGCCGCTTGAACCTGAATCAACAGGCCCGCAGCAGCAGTGCCGCCCAGGCGAAATGTCTTCAGGTCACGGCTGACCAGATGCAGCTCGCTCAAGGTTTGCCGCTCCCAGTCCTGTGCCACATCACGAGAGGAGGTAACCGGCACTTGGTTGCCTCCGATGGTGGCCTGCTCAATACGGATCACATCAGCGCCAGAAGGCGGCTCCATGTCATATTCAGCCGAATCGCTGGCAATCGAGGTCACAGGGTCCAGCCACTCCACCCAGGCGCGGGTGCGACGGAAAAACTCAATCGCAGCCTGACGCGCCTTGCTCTCTGCCACCGGGATAGGGCACCCGTGGGCAAAGGTCATCAACTCAGGCATGAAAGTGGACCACAACATAGCAGTGCTTTACTTGGCCGCTTTGGCTGGCTTACCGGGCTTTGGCGGCGTCACCGCTTCCACGGGCGCGGCATTCTCATCACTATCGTCATCGGGCAAGTCGTCAGCGCCGACTTCTTCCCGAATCAGGGACTCGGCCTGCACGAAGTCAGCCTCATCAACAGGTGAAAACTCGCTGCGCGACAGGATAAAAGCCAAATCGGCTTGATCCGTGACGTCAGCCACCAAACGGCCAGTGCCATCGTCAGAGAACACAATCGTGCTTCCCTTGGGGGTGGTAAGGCGCACCGACTTTTCGCGGCGAGCCTTGATGCTGGTTTCGATCTTCATTAAATTCTCCTAAGAAAAAGGGGCACTTAGGCCCCTTTTGTGTGTGCCAGCTTTATGCCGTCAGCCGCGATTAAGCCGAGCGGTAAATCAGCGTGACGCCCAGCGTTCCCGCGACGGCTACTGTTGGTGCTGTGGCCACCTTGATGCCAATCTTTCGATCTACATCAGAGCGGGTCACCGTAGCCATGGGCTGGCTCAGGATTTGCTGCTGGAACGCGGTGTTCACTGCAGTGGTCGAGCCCCAAGCCGCGCCGCCATCAGCGGCAGCGGTTGAAAGCGCCGTACCAGCAGCATCCAAAATGCCCACGTTCAGCACCATGGCGGCCGCGCCGCTATCCATGTCAGTGCCGTCAACCAGAAGCTGAACAGGGATGCAGCCCGCCGGAAGAATGCCGATCTGACCAATGCTGTTGAGCGCCAGGTCAGCCGTGGCCATGGCCAAAGTGAAGCGCATGGACGCCAGTTCGGCGCCAGCGGGAGTTACGGGGTTTGCGCGCCCCGTGGTGAAGTCGTTTGATCCAGTAAAAGGCATGGTGTTTGCTCCTTAAATATGAGGGTTAAACCGCACAGTTGGCCGCCGGTTACAGCGGACAACTTGGGCTTTAGCGGGCTGCGCAGGCGGTATCGAGCGCAAAAGCGCCGAAGTCCTGAGCGCCAGACTCGGTGACAAAATTCACCTTCTTCATGCCGAAGATGGAAGACGTGGTGATCACTACCTTGTCTCCGTTGTCGCGGGTTTCTTCGTTCCAATCGAAGCGCTGGGCGGTGCCCGGTGAGCCATAGGCCAACACGGCTGCTTGCGAACCCATGAACAGGCCGCGTGCCGCTTCCACGTTTTGGCCGGAGCCAGCGGTGTTGAAGCGGATCACATTGCGGTGGCTGTGCAAAATCGCGCCACGATACATGCCCAATCCGCCCTTGAACAAGGGGTTATTGCGCCCTTCGGCGGTAGCAGCTGCTTTTTGGATGTCAAGCCACTGGCCCGTTGCCATGTTGGAGCGCAAGTCGTCTTCTTGCCAGGTGTGCATGACACAGACATAAGTCTCGTTGCCGTCGATCTTGCATGGCTGCAACACCGGGATGCCGGTCGCGCCACCACCCTGCACCTGGGCGCGGGTTACGGCACGGTCGATCAGTTTCAGGCTGAACTTGTCAGCTGCATCGATGTTGTTGAAGGCGGTCGCGCCGTTTTGCTCAATGCCAGTAGCGCTCAACTCAGCACCGTACAGCACATGATTGGCATCAGGCGCCACCAGTGCGTTGTTGGCGCGGCCGGTGTAACCCAAAGGCAGCAAGAAATTCGGGTTGATGCCGCGTGCGCCCGACACGTAGATGAACAGCAGCTCATCCACCAGGCGAGCCCACCAGCCGGACTGCTGGCGCTTGGCCTTCTCGCGCAGGTTGTGCAGCGTGCGCTTGCGCGTCATGCGGCCGCCGGTGTTGACACCGCAACGTGCTTGGTCAATGTAGATGGTGTCGGTGTAGAAGCGCTGGGCCTCTTCCTTGCCTTCCAAATTGTCCTCGCCCTCAACCGGGGCCATCTTGAGCTCAGCCAACAGGTCATAAGCGATTTGCTCACCTGCATCAGACTCCAAGTCCGTCAGGATTTGAATAGGGACTTCGGCGGCTTCGCCCTTGCCCATAAAGCGCTGGGACCAGTAGCCCTTTTGCGATGTGTCATAGGCCATGAGGCCTGCAAAGCGCTTGACCGATTTGGGGTCATTTACCCCTACGATTGTTCTGGCGATGATAGTTCTCCTTGGTCCGCAGACCTAAGAGCACATCCTGCGCTCGGGTTAATAAATAGCCCATTGGCTGGTTGTTACTATGCCATCCTTGCCACGACACCGCGCAACGCCAGCGAATCTTTTTTGACCGACACCTCAGCCGGTGCTCGGACCTGCAAACGCGCCAGCTGGCCCGACTTCTGCAGCAACTCGATCGTGACCAGGTTGCCGCCAATCAAGACCCGATCACCGGGCTTGATGTCCAGGACCAGGCAGGCCATTTCAGCCATCAGACACCCGACATGTAGCGCTCACGCTGCGCCGGGGTCATCTTGGCAATCGCTGCCTCCTGCGCATCGCCGGTCAATCTGTCAACATCAGAGAACTCGTTGCCATCCACGTCACCCGGACCATTGCCGCCCGGCACTTGCGCCAACGTCTTGGGCGCGGCATCAATGGGCGACTTGCGCGAGGCTTTGACGTCGGCCACAACCGGCGCAGCCACCAAGCCAATACCATGCATCGCCTTGACGCGCTTGTGACCCTCACTCAGGAACCACTCGGCGGGCTTGTCCGCATTCTTGGCATCATTGGCCAGCGCGCGCACAAACAAATCCAGGTCTGCCTGTTTTTCTGGGTCTTTGCTGTAGTCAATGCCGCCCTCTTTGGCTGTAGTGGTCATGAAACGTTGCACGGTGTGATGCCACTGCTGCTCGGCGGTTTGAGCCGTCATTTCTTGCGACAACGATGCCTTCAACCGAATCGCATCAAGCTCACGCTCTGACTTGGACAAAAGTTCAGCCTCGACCCGGTATTTGTCAAAATCAAGCTCACCAGACTTGAAGCGCGCAACCAGCGCGGCCTCTTGGTCTTTCAGTGCCGTCTCGCGCGCGGCAAAGTCATCAGGCAACTTGGCTTGGTAGCTGGGCTGGAAGGCCTCATTGGTAGCTTGGTCTACTGGCACTTGCGGGGTTGGTTCTTTTGCAGCTTGGGCGGACTCAGGCGCAGCGGCAGTTTCAACCTTATCACCATCCTCGTCATCGTCATCCGGGCCGTCCTCGTCGCCATTGGCAATCGCGGCAATCGCAGCAATTTCCTCTGGGCTTTGCTGCTCAAGGATGGTGGCTCGCTCCTCTTCGGTCATGGTTGATAAGATGTGTTCGTCAAATTCTGGTGGCATATCACACTCCTGCGTGGTGGGTGGCGGGTTAAAAATTAGTTTGGGCGGCTGATCAGTCGCCGCTTTCGCCCTCAGTTGCTACGACGGCAACCTCAAGCATTCGCTGCTTTGCCAGCGCACGCACCTTGGCCATGCGCTTTTTGTCTTTTTCGATCTTCTCGGCCTCCAGCAAAGTATTCAGGTCGCTCTCTACGCGATAGTCATAACTGTTGCTGACTGCGATTGCTTTTGCCATGTTGGACTCCATCAAGATCAAAAAAAACCATAGCGTGCCATCCTTGCCACGTCATGGCATGGCCCCTGGCTCTTTTTTGGTATCGCCTTGCAGCAATTGCGCAATTTCACCCATGCGGGTTTCAAGCGCCGTGATCTGCTTGTCATTGCGCCCCTGAATCTCAGCCACCCGCAGTGTGGTATCGGCACCAATGCGCGCCACTTCGAGCTTGGTGTCGCTTTCTTTGTTGATCTGCAGCGTGCGATTGGCCAGCTCTGACTGGGCCTTGCGCAGCTCCTGAGACAAACGGTCGATCTGTTCTGCTGCCTGGCTTTGAATCTGGCGCACCTGCCCCTGCATGGCGGGATCAGCACTGCCTGCACCCTGCAACTCAGCCATGACCTTCTCGGCCTGGGCGTTGAGAAGCTTCACTTTTGCGCTTTGCTCTTCCAGTGCCAGCATGGCGGTCTTGCGCTGCATATCCAGCGCTTCGGCCTGCTGCTCCATTTGCTGTTGCGCCTGTTGCGCCTGCTCTGGCGTCATTTCCTTGTTCGGGTCTTGCTCACCAGTCAACTGCCTAATCTGGTCTGCAATCTCATCCTTGTTGGGCAGGTCCGAGAACTCCATGGCCATGCGCAACAGTCGCAAGGCCACCTCAGGCGCTAGCCGGGAAGCCATCTGGTTCAGCTGCTCAAACATCACCTGACGCATCGAGCCGTTGTAATCCTGCTCTGACACCACGAAATCTGCCGCCGTGGCTGTGATGTCGTTGAGGTATCGGGTTGTGCCATCCGGCTGAATCTCTGGTGTATTGACCTTGATCCACTCGATAGCGCCGCGAGAACCGGTCAGGCGAACCACCTTCTCTTCGGTGTAGAACTGCTCCGTCAGGCTCAGCTGCTTTTCTCCCTGAATCTGAATCGCCAGGCGCAGGTTATCAAAGGGCTCAGTCGTCACCACCGAGCCTTGCAGCTGACGGGCCTGAATCGCGGTACCGGAAGTGGCGTTGGTTTGCCGCCCAAGATTTTCATTGCTGATACCAGAGGCACGCTGAATCGTGCTCTGTGCCAGCGTCATCATGTTGATCTGACCCGCAGCCATCTCAGAATCGCGCCGAATCTCGATCTGCTTGCCGGACTTCTTGACAATCATGCCGTCCGGACGGTCCACCTCGTCGCGCAAGGTGTTCCAGTCATCGACGGCACCCTCGTCTGCAATGATCTGGTTCGTGTTCATCAGGAACAAGGCCTTGCTGGCGCGCTTATTCAAGTCCTGCTGAATGTCACGCACCCGGCGAATCACGCCGTAAGGCAGGCGGTCTTTGCCGCGCCGGTAGCACCAGATCGGGGTGAGGCTGTAGCGGTTGTGGCGGTAGATGCTGACGCCCATGGACACCATCGAGGCCTCAGTAAACACTGCAAAGTGCGTGCGCATCATCACCTTCTCAATCAGGGATGAGCCGTGGTTCGCCAGGGCATGCTTCATGGCCAGGTCTTGATCATGCACAAACTGCCCCTTCAGGGGGCCATCGGCCACGATCTTGACCGGTGTCGGCTTGCGGTACTGGCACTCGATCAGCTTCACGCGCGAGCGCTTGGCATCGAACATGGCGTAGCTGCCAGAGGCACGGCTTGAGCCACTGCGCGCGGCATCATCGCTACGGTCGTACAAGCCCGAGGCTTCGTCGTCATCACCGTGGCGCTCCATATTACCCACATCGTTGATAGCAGCCCTGATCTGGGTTGCACGGTCAGGGAACATCAGGCAGGCAATGTCCTCATCGACCCATCGCCAGCGGAACAGGTAGCGCGCGTCACTCAGGTCCATGTCGTAAGAGCTGGAGTCCCACAACACATTGCGCCAGTCTTCGTACTTGCTGAAAATCACGTCCTGCGTCGGGTCATCGCGCACGCCGTCATCCATCCAGCCCACACCCACCTTGACAGCATCAGCAAAGGCACGCGAACGAGTGAACGGCACGCGGTTGATGTCGCTTACATACTTCATCACCTTGGTCTTGGTGTCGGCCATCTGCACATCGTCTTCCGTGCGCGGGAACACCTTCCAGTCCACCCGGGCGCGGCGCTCTGTGCCAATCACCCAATCCACCATGGGCGCCACCTCGTTGTAAACCAGCGGCATCTGGCCCCTGTCCTTCAAAATGGCTGCGTCTTCTGGGTCCCACTGCAGGCTGTCGTAGTTGTCGCCATCGAGCGCCATTTCATACCGATTTGCGCTTTGCTTGTCGCGCTCAAGCAGCAGCCAGCCCATGATCTTGGAATGCTCCTTGCGGGCCTCTTCGCTGTCCAACTCAGCACCAGGTGCGGTCGATTTTCCGAAGCTGTCGCCCTGGTTCATCAGATCAGAATAGGTGTCGCCCGTGGCCTTGGTGCGAACCGGTGCGCCTTGCTCAAGCATAAGAAGGAACCTCATTCTCGACGCGAATGTCTTCGCCGCCGATCTGAGTGCCATTGGCCATCACCTTGAGCTCACCGTACTTTTTGCCGGTGGCCTCTCGCTCTGGCCGGGTCGGGATGCGAATCAAGTCCGGCAAGCCGTCTTCAATGATGGTGCCAATGCGCAAGATGTTGGGGCGACTGGGCTCAATGCCCAAGACCTCGCAGGCCTTGATGGCCTGCTTGGCAATGTAGATGTCGCTCTCGTACTTGTAAGCAGCCGACTCGCAGACAATGAACCAAGGCGCACCCTTACGGAACGTGGGAACCAGCACCAGTGCCCGCTCATCGTTCACCCAAGTGTAAATAGCGGTAATGTCGCCGTGCTGGCGTGACATGCACGCCTTCTCTGTATCGATCGTGGTTGACATGGCAAAGCCCAAGTTTTGATGCCCGGTACTTTGCCATCCTTGCCACGTCAAACCGCCATTGCTGAGCCGCGCCGCTTGAAGCCTCCTGGCGCAGGTGCGTTTGACATCATGTCCGCCACCAGCGCGATATACCGCCCGTTGTCCGCCCCATGGCTGAACTCATCATGCAAAGGCTTTCCGGGCTCCTGTGTGCGCACATCAATGAACCGTCGATACCGGCGCAAGCACACCACCAGCCGCTCACACTTCACCTCATCCACATAGAAGCGCCCCAACAACTGGCGCAGCGTGCGGATGCCGTCCTCAATACTCACATTGGGCACGATCTCAACATCAAACCCCATCGCCTCCATCAACTCGCGCGCGCTTTTGCCAGTCTTGAAGTCTTTGTGCTCGCCGTCATGCGGAAGCCACACCTTGCCCAGGTTGTACCGCTTGTTACGAATCTCTGTGGCGTACCAGTCCAGCGTCTTGTGATCATCCTCAATGTAGTCAATCACCCGAATCTCGGACGTGGTGCGCTGCACAAACGAGAGTGTCATCGAATCATTCCAGCCCAAATCAAACACCACATGCACCTTCATCATGGCGTCGTAAGGCACAGGAAGAATTCGCCTGTCCAACACCATCGCCTCCACCTCATGCGCATAAATCGCGCCGGTGATACTAGAGCGCGGCTTACCCTCCCAAATATTGTCGTAATCTGCCCGGTTCGTCATGAGGCAGTGCAGGCGCTCACTCTCCAACTCCCCAGGAAACCATGGGTTATCAGACCAATTTACCTTCTGCACAATGCTGCCAGGCGGCGGGCTGGCAATGAAGCGCACATAAGTGTTGTCCGTCTCCAACTCAGGGTTCAAGGTAATCCAAATTTCACTTCCGGGCTTGCGGATTGTCGGAATCAACACATCCCAAGAACGCTTGCTAACAGTTTGACCTTCCTCGATCCAGCAAACATCCACGCCTTCAAACGACTTGATCGAATCCACAGTGTGTTGGCTCAAGCCTACAAATGCAAACTCACTGCCATTGCTGCAGCGAATCGCAGTCTCCAGAATCTGGAAATGCTGGCACAACCCAAGCGCCACCACTTGGTCACTCAGCAGCTTATGAACAGATTCCTTAATGGACTTCTGCACCTCGCGCGCGCACAACACCCGCATCTTGTTTTGCACCGCAATCAAAAGCAGCGCCCGCGCCACCGACCAACTTTTCCCTGAACCACGCCCACCATGAAACACCTTGTAGCGCGCCTTGTCGAACAGTCCCCGCATCACATCAGGGAACCGGATATCAATCTTTACGGGTTGCATTGGTTGGCCTGTCAAACGTCACCATGATCGCCAGAGGCTGTTTGTTTTGCTGGGTGTTATCGATCTCGAAGTCACCATTCAATTTCGCCACCAACTCCAGAGCACGAATCCGCGCAGAATGCGAGGCAAACTCCGAGAAATCCTCAGCCTCCTCCTTAAGCCTGCGACGTACCCACTCTGAATCTGTCTCTGTTTTGGCAGCAGAAACCTGTGTTGCAGCTTGAACCCGGCTTGATATTTCAAGTTTTTTCAAGTTTTGCTCTGCAATCTGCCCTGCAGTCTTTGGCGAATACCCAGCCCGAATAGCTGCTTGCGTGCCATTGCGGTCAACCAGGTACTCGCGCACAAACGCGGCCTGCTTTGGGGTAAGTTCGCCAGGTTTAGCCATTACGACCTAATCTCTTTCACCCAAATTCCATGCACATGCAGCATGAGTTTTTTCTTGATGACCCATTCAGCAGTTGAAGCCCCCTTTGGGTCCTCAACCACCAGCCGCCCAGCCTTGTCGCGATACGTGAAGTCAGCCACATAGGCCACAGGGCGCAGCTTCGTACCATCTGGCGAAAACTGAGCCGGCACCAGATCAAATGGCACCTGGCGCTTCAAATCGGTGATCTCTTTGGCTTTTACCAAGATGTTCAACTCACACCAGCGCCGATATTCAGCCTTTGAATCAAACGTCAGACCTTCAGGCGTGGTCACCTTCTGATTTCCGTACTTCGACTTGGACTTCTTCTCGGTGCGCTCGGCATAGGCTGCAACTCGATCAAGACGAACCGGTGTCATCGGCCGCCCCAGAGCCTTGAATTCAACCTCAGTCATGCGCATGATCCACCCCATTGCGTACCGAGCCCATCAGCACCCGATCAAGTTCAAAATTCACCTCTTCTTGCGAGAGGCAGGTTTCGCCGTCGATGGGGGCTCTGATGCCAAACCCTCGACCTGGCCAATCGGCGCAAGAGGTAGCGTTTTTGCCTTGGCTAAACTGCGCAAATCTGCCTCGCTGTGACCCCAGGCCATCCATTCGGCAAGCGTTTCGCGCCTGCGCCGAATGCACTCCGATTGCGTGATTTGCATTGCTCCAAGCCGCTGTATCGCCCTGGCTCCGCACCAAAGGCATGATGGGCAATGCAATGGGTAGGCTGGGTACGCCCGGGCGTTGTTGCATGGTGTGCACATTCATACAGCCTCCATTTTGTTTTCCTGTTGGTTATCCATGGCTTCGCTCAAACCTTTGCCCAGATTCCACTCTGGAAACAAGTCGCGGTAGAACTCGGCGGCAGCACTTGCGTACTCAGGCTGAGGAGTTGTTTTGTCGGTTCCGTTTTTCATGGTCAAGAGGTGAGCAATCAGATCGTCTCGGGTTGGCATTGGTGTTTCACCCGTTCAGTCAACCGTGGACGCCAGTTGTCGGCCATCTGGTGACAAGCCTCCTTTTCACCAATCATCAAAACGAGGTAGTCGTGTGATCGCTCCAAAAGGAATAGCTTTTGGTTACCGGCCAACATGGTTTCAACCGGCTGAATGTGGAATCCGTTCGACTTGCGGCTCCACTCCAGAACAAACTTGCTCATAAATTGTTGCCCCTTGTTGTCCCGGCCGACTTCGACGGCGCAGGCCCGCACCAGCCGGAAAACTTAGTCTGGTCACCCTGGTAAAACAAGCTGATGACTCCGCATCGGCCGTTGCGGTTTTTGGCTATGCTGGCCTTGGCAAAGTTTGTCCAATCGCCTCCAAGGTCCGGTTTTGCCTGGATCGGACGATGCACAAACACCACCACGTCGGCATCCTGCTCAATGGCCCCGGAGTCGCGCAAGTCGCTCAATTGCGGGGTGGCCTCAATGCGCTCTTCAACCTTGCGATTCACCTGCGCCAGACACAACACCGTCATCTCAAGCTCTTTCGCCAGCGTCTTGAGCCCCCGGCTGATTTCCTCCAGTTGGTACGCGCGCTGCTGCTTGGCATCCAAGCCGGACATCAAACCGATGTAATCCACGATCAAAACGTTCAAGCTATGCAACCGCTTGATGGCGCGCGCCTTGCTGCGGACTTGATTGATGTTCAGTCCGCCCTGGTCGGTCACGTAAAAATTCAGCAGTCTGGACCGTTCCACACCTTCCACTACCCGGTCCCATTGCAGGCCACGGCTGGGACGCTTGACGTGCGACAGGCTTACATTGCCGACCATGGCCGTCATGCGGTCACGCACCTCGGTATGCGGCATTTCCATGGACAACAT
>Ga0100403_1003289_pt1 | contig 12118 bp, 10 predicted proteins | sample CryGeymet201501t_FD_83663 | JGI IMG/M metagenome (GOLD analysis project Ga0100403, IMG submission 83663) | Groundwater microbial communities from Crystal Geyser aquifers in Utah, USA - Crystal Geyser metaG 2015-01t | ecosystem: Environmental > Aquatic > Deep subsurface > Groundwater | place...
GGTGTAACCAACGGAGGCGTCGCATAGCGGTCTAGTGCGCACGCTTGGAAAGCGTGTAAGGTGTCAAAGCCTTCCAGGGTTCGAATCCCTGCGCCTCCGCCAAGAGAACTAAGTATCGGAGTGACCCGAGTACCTTAGCCGTGATATAATTAGAGCTAACAAAACGCTCTTTGAAAGTTTTGAGAGTAGTTGCGGCTACCTCGGAAGAAATAAACCTGGCTTTGGATGCAGCTGACAACTCCCTGCTACAAAGCAGGGTTTATTAGCTAACAGTTTACGCTAAATGGCAAAAACAAAAACATCTACGTATGGTAAGCAGAAACAAAAAATTGTTCCTGTACGTCCGTACAAGAGAAACGGAAAGAGGGTCCGACCTCACCGACGTTCTACTCCTAACTAATAATTAGGATGGATGTGGCTCACTCTTCCACGGGTAGCCACAATTGTTCTCAAACTCTATGTATTTATTATATCCCACTAACTAAACCTATACTGGAGCGACTGTGTATAGCTTTACACTAAAGTTAAACCTTTATCTTTATATATGATTCTTGATCTCAAGTTCGCAAGCAACTCTCTCTTCTCGATAGTTGTTCCTTCTTTTAGGATATATTTCGCATAGTTCCTGATATCGGTTTCTTGGTCTGTTTTTATCTTTTCTTTAGCTCCGAGCACTGATCTTTGAAAGATATTGAATCTGGCTATCTCTTCCTCAAGTTTCTTTCTCATTCCCAACTCATTTATATCAACATCATCCAATATCTTGAGTAGTTCAGTTATTAAGTCTTTCTCAACTCTAATCTCTTTGATGTTTAGCTTGTCGAGCTCCTTCTTCAGATCAAACTGTTCTGGAGTTGGGTCTACCTCGAAGATTTTATCCATTTCTTCACTTGAGAATCCAACATCTTCCAAGAAAGACTGATCAAACTCCGTTAGAAGCTTCCAATCAAAGGAGCCTGTATTCTTGTTAAGTCTAAGGTTCAGTTCCTTCTCCTTTTCAATGTCTGGTATGTTCACATACACGACTGGCACTTCAGTGAATTTCATCTGTTTGGCTACATGCAACCTAAAGTGACCACCTATGAGCACATTCTTACGCTCAGGTGCGGAGTTGCAGATAAGTGGATCCACAAGACCAAACCTTTTAATGCTTTCTTTGAGATCTTGAGTCTGTTTGTCGCTCCAAGTTCTCGGATTATAAACCGCTGGTTTAATATCCTTTACGAGGACGGTAACGACCTCGATATTTTTAGTTTTCATTTTAGTTTTCTAATTTAGACACATAGTAAAAACCACATTTAAGTAGTTCTGTTCAGTTACCGTTCACTCAGCAGTCCGACTAACTGCGGTTAAATAGATTTAGTAATCCAGAGAAATATTTTCTCCGTGTCATTCACTCGTTACTTAGATTATATACATGTAATGGTTGAGAGAGAAAAGTCTGGGGTGTGGATAACAACACGAGAATTACTAAAAAGCAACAGAGGTGCAAATGACTTTTAAACTCGCTACACAAATTCCTGAAGCTAAGCTAAGATGCCTGTAATAGCATAAATCTGCTATTATTGGTTCATACAATTAAATAGTGTGGAAAGACCTAACCCCTAAAGAACCTTGTGTTCCCTAGGGTATGGTCAGAAATCATAGGACATAAAGAACCCATCATTAGGGCATGTCCTATGTTATAGGAGGAAACTCCTATAGGGGGCTTCGGCCTCTCCTAGTGGTGGGCTTTTTGTACCCCACAGGATGTTACAAGCTAACACCTAATAAAATGAAAAGAATAATAATCTCACTGGTTGCTATCGGGATCTTACTCGCTCCAACTACCTCCAGTGCAATGTTAAAAATGGTTGTTCCTTACAGCCCGCAATGGCAATCTGCCGTCGAGTCTTACCAAAAGAAATTAAATGAAGAATCTCAACAGAAACAAGCTACGAAGAAAATAGAAACTCCATCGGTGAAAGTTGCTCCTACGGTTCAAACTCCTACTCCAGTGACTCCTCAAACTGTGACCAAATCAACAACAAACACAATAGCTACTTCAACTAACACTAACACTAAGAGTGTTGAGCAAGCAGTAGATTTGCAAGCTCAACTAGATTCACTTCTCAAACAGATTCTCCTTCTACAAGAACAGATAAGGGCGTTAACTGCACAAACTCGCTAGAGACGATGTACAAAAGAGTTCCTGTTAAAAAACTCACGGGTAGTGAATTATTTAAGAATACTGGTAACCAGAAATTCTCCGTTTTGGAGTTCTGGCAATACGGCTTCTCAAGTCTTAATTCAAATGTGCTTCGTGGAGCTCTTGCTGAATTTATTATTGAGAATGCTCTTAAAGATAATAAGGAAATAGGCGTTCGTAACCCATGGGGAGATTACGACGTTGAATACAAAGAAAAGAAGATAGAAGTTAAGTGTTGTGCTTATATCCAAGATTGGGATCAGGACAAATTTTCAATAATCAAATGGTCTGGCTTAAAAGCGAAAGATCTGTACTGGTCTTCAGCTGTAAATCCTAGGCAGTTAAATCAAATCGCAGACTATAAGTCCGACATCTATGTTCTGGCGCTCTTCAAACATCAGGAGCATGACACTCTAGATATTCTTGATATGAACCAGTGGTGCTTCTATGTACTGACCAAAGAAGTTATTAAGGAACTATCAGGAGACCGAGGAAGCATTTCACTTTCTCGAGTTCAGAAACATAACCACGAGCCAGTATCGTTTAATGATTTAGCTCGCGCTGTCTCACATGAATCCTAAAACATATTCAGTAGATTTTATACTTACCATTACCAAAGAGACACCGTCGCAGATACGGAGAAAAGAGTACAATGATTTTTTATTATTTGAACCATACTCGATTACTAAGTTCCAGACTCAATCTTCGTGCTGTAGCATGACTCAAGGCACCGAGATAGGACTGGAGTGTTTGCCTCAAACTTTCGTCGGTAATTTGTCCTTTCTTTACCATTTCAATTTTCTCATCCAACTTTCTAATCATTCTTCTTTCAGTTCGTTTGCGCAGAGAACGATAGTGTGGAAAAGAAACATATCCAAGGAAATCGACACCACGGCGATATTTTCCTATCGTGACCTTACTGGGGTGCAATTCCAGATTCAAATTGTTACGAAGAAAGTCTTGTATTTTGGGTATCAATTTTTTCAAAAAATCCTCACTTTCAGAAACAGCAATAAAATCATCCGTGTAGCGAACATAATTTCCTATTTTCAATTCCTTTTTCATAAACTGATCGAATTCGTTCATATAAACATTGGCAAAAAGTTGCGAGGTCAGATTGCCGATAGGAAGTCCTTTTCGAGTAAAAAGATCAGAGGACTTACCAGTAAAGCTTTCTATTATTTCTTCCATAAGCCACAAGGTATCAGCGTCTTTTATTTTTCTCCGCAGAAGTTGAATCAGAATGGCGTGGTCAACGCTATCAAAAAACTTTCTCACGTCGCACTTAAGCGCGTATGCCGTTTGACTGTAGTTTCTAGATACTTTTCGAAGCATTTTATCCAACACCTCAACCCCTTTGTGAGTTCCTTTTCCAACACGACAAGAGAAAGAATGGGATATAAAGGTCGGCTCAAAAATTGGGTTGAGAATTTTAAAAATTGCATGGTGCAACACACGGTCTCGGACCGTGGCTTTGTGTATATGTCGAAGTTTAGGATCGTAAATATAAAAACTACTATATGCTCCGTGTTTATACTTTTTACTTATTAAATCTCTATGCAAAGCAAAAATGTTTTGTTCGATGTTTTCCTCAAAAGCCAATACATCAGGTCTATTTCTCTTTCCACATTTGAACTCATCCCATGCAGAAAAGAGATTTTCTGTATCAGTTATCTTATTAAATAATCTTGTATAAACTCTCATGAATGATATTGATATTCCGATCCTTAAAAAATCATACGAACTGTATAAATTGTTCCACGAATATCGGAAGCTGATCCCGAAAGCAGACCGATTTACTGTTTACGAGAGAAGTGAAAATCTCATTGTAGACCTGATCGAGTATTTTCTTGAAGCAGGCTACACCAAGAGTGGTAACAAGTCTGTAATCCTTGAAACAGCGAGCGTTAAGCTAAACACCTTACGTTTTTTCGTTCGTCTCATGAAGGAAACGAGGTCACTTGATAACAAGAAATACACTGCACTCCAAGGAATGATTGACGAAATTGGCCGAATGCTCGGCGGATGGATCAGATCATCTAACCCTCGATAAAACAAAAGGCATCGTACAGATGCCTTTTGTGAAGTTGGAGAGACTTCGGAACGAACGCCGACGCCGAACCGTAGTTGTCGTTCGCATTGTCGAACCAGTTCGTGTCGAACTTGACCTTGCCGTCGTTGAAGTTGAAGTACGGGGCGTGATCGAAGCGAACATCGGCATCCGGATATTTGTCTTTGTCCATCCTAGTCACCAGAGCTTGAAAGTATTCCTTGTTGGCAACAAGGTGCGATCTTGCTCCTGAATTTTATCTGACAGCACCAGCCATATAGGCTTAATGGTCTGTCTTAGACAAAGACAAGCAGTATCTCCTCATCGCGACACGCTCCTCCAAACCGTAATCGGGAAGACTCTGGTCGTTTCTCTAAATGAGAACAAAGAGAAAGAGTTCGGCGACGGCAATCCGTAAACGACCGTGCATTAGCCTAGACTCATCAGTAAGTATAACAAAATATATTTTCTGTATAAAAAGAAATCGGGGTTACCCAGCACCACTGGTGAGTGGTGTGGATAACCCCGAAATTTTGCCGCGAACTCAAGAATCAAAAGAAAGGATTCAAAAGACTCAAGAGTTCGAGCACCAAGGATCAGTCCTGCGGAACGAACGCCGACGCCGAACCGTAGAAGCCGCTCGCACCGCCGAACCAGACCGCGTCGAACTCGACCTCGCCGCCGTCGAAGAGGAAGTACGGGGCGTGAACGAAGCGAACATCGGCATCCGGATCGTCGAACTCGTCGCCAGCACAGTCGATCCAGAGATCGTCATAATGCTGGAGGCGTTCCGCGTGCGTCAGGATCATGATCCCGACCGCGAAAGCACCGAGGCCCAATTCGTTGACCGAGAAGACCTCACGAGCGCGACGGACCGAACGACCCCGATGGCGAAGACCGAACTGGCCAGCCACAACGAGGATGTCGTGATCCTTCTGCTCATCGCTGAGCTTCTGGAACACGGACGCCGTCTTGGCCGTCTGGCGCAGACGCGAATCGTTCAGCTGGCCGTCACGGTAGTTGTAGAACTTGCCGTTGCGGGCCTTCTTGATCGCGTCGAGCACCTTCTGCACGGCTTCGCTGTAGGTCGGCGCGATCGTCTGCCACTTTGGGATGGCGAACCATCCTTCGGCATTGGCAGGGACCTCACGTTCCGCGAGCTTCTCGTCGGCGAATCCGACACCCGGGAAGATCTGGCGCAGAATGTTCGTCTGCTCCGTGATCGACTTGGGCTTGCGGTAACCGGAGAGGTAACCGTAGTTGGACTCCACCTCCTCGTCCTTGAACTTGTCGGAGACCGACAGATCCTTGAGCGAGGCGAGAGTGACCGTACGAATGGCCTCGGCGAATTCGTCGCCGTGTTCGATGACGCGCTGGGCGCCAGGGTTGTCGAGACCGAGCTCCGTGAGAACTTTCTCCACGGCGTCGGATGCGAACCGGTTGATCTGCTTGATCTGACCGGCAGTTGCCTGAGTAATCGTCTGCATGACGTTATCTCCTTCTGCCTTTTGAGCTTCTCCCGAAGTACGCTTCGGCACGACTAGTCCCTTAGTTGAGACAAGCTTTTTAGGTCCTAAAATAAGACTCAAAAAGCTTGTCTCAACCTAACTGATCCATTACAAAGAACTACTAGTAGTATAGCAAGAAACAGGTGTTTTGTCAAGGTCCTTGGGCAATGCGGACCCACACTCTTTTTATAGTGTCGGATTTGTCGGATTCAGACCCCGACCCATGTACCTAAAACCACCTAGCTGAAAAGTGCTAGAATATCCTTACAAGGGTTGACCCTCAGGGTACTTAACCCGACTAGCCCGCAGATTGAAACTTCCGAATCCGAAAGGTGGGAAATAAAGTCTCCTATTAATTTAATCTTCTACCCCACTCTAATTCAAAACCAATGTGTTAAAATAGTATTTACATGGGCATAGTCATACTAACTACACCAGGAGATTCAAAGAAAAAATTTACAAACTCTCTACATCAAATTACTGGTGAAAAAGTAGACCTGGTTATCATCCAAAAGGTTAGAAAAAGACCTTTTTTAAAAAGGTTGAGTAAAATTTATACAGAAAATAAATTAAGTATATTTTTAAAAGAAATCTGGTACTCCGTAGTTTTGAGAATTAATTTTAGATACAAAAAAGCTCTAACTTATTTTAGAAAGCAAAGCAAAACAAAAGACCTTAAAGATAATTATTTACCGAGAGTTTTAGAAGTAAACTCAATTAATGATTCAAATGTTTTAAGGGAACTCAAAGTTATTTCACCAGATTTAATGGTTATATGGGGTAGCGGTATCATCAAACCAAATGTCATTAATACTGCAAAGAGGGTTATAAATCTTCATATGGGTATTTGTCCATATTATAGAGGTGCTTTAGCCAATCAAAATGCACTACTACACAATGATATTCGTCGTATAGGAGCCACTATTCATTACGCAGAAAAAAAGGTAGACACCGGAGATATCATTACCACTATCAATGCCGACCACCGCAAACCTCCCAAGGAAATGTTTAAAGAACTCAATGATTTGGCTATAAAAACTTACCTTGAAGTCATAGTTAAATTATTTAATGGTGAAGAATTACCCAGAATTCCTCAAAATAAATCAAGAAGTAAAAATCTATTACTCAAGGACTGGACTCCAAGTAAACGCCACAGATTAGCCAAACTTATTCTAGAGAGAGAAAAACTTTTAGAAAAACAACAAAGAATCTCACTGAAGCCATCTGAATAGTTGCGATTTACATAGGTAAGACCTATGTACCAAGGTCTTACCTAGGCAGGGCAGGCAGGCTGTGGATAACTTTAGGCTCAGTAGGGAATTAAGGCTCATTTGACATTAACAGGTTTATCGACTATAATTCTCGCATGTAAGGTTCTCGTGGAGAGGTTACTTGAGAGTCCCGGCCTTGGTTGGGCAATGAGAGTAGAGCGCGAAATGAGATGGGTCCAGCACTTACATAGTTAAAATAAAGCTGGAACAAAAAGTATGTCAACTAAGCTATACGTCGGTGGAATTCCTTATTCTACTACAGAGGCAGCTCTAGGCGAGCTATTCGCAAAGGCTGGTTCAGTAACATCATCATCAATTATTATTGATCGTATGACCGGCAGAAGCAAAGGTTTCGGATTCGTCGAGATGTCAAATGATGAAGAAGCTCAAGCAGCAATCAACATGTTTAATGGTCAGGACTTCGAAGGAAGAAAATTGACTGTAAATGTTGCTCGTCCGCTAGAGCCCCGCGCTCCTCGCGACCGTAGACCAATGTAAGTAACCCGTATATAAGCCGTCAAAAGCTTAATATACAAAACAAAAACACCCTTCGGGGTGTTTTTGTTTGTCTCAATTCTTTAAAGGTCTATAATTAACCAATGAAAAGATAGTTCAAACCATAATATATTGATATATTATGGTTTGAACATATTATAATTTGAACGAGGTGGTTTTCTAAAAAATTTATAAATTATAAAACTAATGAAAAATCTCCTCCTACCTGTTTTAGGTTTAATTTTAATTTCTCTTTTATCATACCTATTGTTTACTTATCAACCCAAATTAAAACCACAATTTAATCCCCAAATTAACCCCCAAACTATTCAAATAGGTGATACTAATATCAAAGTCTCTATAGCCAATACACCAGAAACCTTAGCCCGAGGTCTTTCTGGTAAAGAAAGTTTAGGAGAGGGTGAGGGAATGCTTTTTGTTTTTGATAAATCTGATAAATACGGTTTTTGGATGAAAGAAATGAATTTTGCCATTGACATAGTTTGGATAGATGAGTCTAGAGAGATAATTGGAGTAGAAAAAAATATAGAACCAGAAACTTTTCCCAAAACTTTTTACCCCGATAGCCCAATAAAGTACGCATTAGAGCTACCATCCGGCTATGCATTGAAACACCATATTGACACTGGAAAAATCATGTACTTTGAGTCTAAAAACTAATAGTTATCCACTACTTTTATCCAGACAATTTTTGTAAAATCTAAAGAACTTTAAATTATGTTTCAACCACCTTTAATTTCTATCAATATCACCAAAAGAGATGGTACTAAAGAGCCTTTTAATGCAGACAGAATCAATAAATCTATAGAAAGAGCCACCGAAGGTCTATCCGACCCAATTTCAAAAGTTATCCAAGTTGCCACAGAAACTCGCCTAACACTCTACGATGGTATTACTACCGAAGAAATGGACCAGGCCACTATCAATGCCGCTATCCAAAATGTTAAAGAAGACCCAGAATACGATAAAATAGCCACCAGATTGCTTCTTAAAACAGTTTACAAGAAAGTATTAGGTGATTCTTACGATGATGACCAGAAAACTCTAGAAAAGAATCACAGAGACCACTTTGCCACCTATATAGATCAAGGTGTGGCCCAAAACAAACTAGACCCTCGCATGAAAGAGAAGTTTAATTTGAAAGATATTGGCAATGCCTTAAATATTGGTAGAGACGATCTGTTCCTTTACGCTGGATTGTCAGGTCTTTTAAATAGATACGCCATAAAAAACGAGAGGCAAGAACCAATAGAGACTCCACAATATTTATTCATGAGAATAGCTATGGGCCTCTCATATAATGAAGAAAATCCTACCGAATGGGCCAAGATTTTTTATACCAAGATGTCTAAATTGGAATACATAGCAGGAGGTTCATGTAACTTGGGGGCTGGTACCACTAGACCAACTCTATCTAACTGCTTTTTATTACAAGTAGAAGACGACATGGAGCATATTTCCAAATCAGTCTCTGATGTCATGATGCTTTCCAAAATGTCTGGAGGTTTAGGTGTTTCTATGACCAAACTTCGTTCTTCTGGCTCACCACTAATTACAGCAGGAGGCGGGGAATCTACAGGTCCAGCACCATTTGCCAAAATAATGGATACGGCTATCCGCGCTATTCAACGAGGTGGCAAGAAAAAGGGTGCTCTCTGTTTTTATATGGAAAATTGGCATTTAGACTTCCTAGAATTTATAGATTGGAAACACAATGCGGGTGACGACTATGCTCGTATGCGTACAGCCAACACCGCCTCTTATATTTCAGATGAATTTATGAAGAGAGTAAAAGCTAATGCAGAGTGGTATCTCTTTGACCCCAAAGAAACTCCAGATTTAGTAGAACTATATGGTGAAGCTTTTTCCAAACGCTATGCTGAATATATAGAAAAAGCTAATAATGGAGAATTAAGAACCTTCAAAAAAATTCCAGCTTCAGAATTATACAGACGCATGATAGTTTCTCTTCAAACTACTTCTCATCCATGGTTAGTGTGGAAGGATCCTATCAATCTCCGCGCTCTAAACAACAATACCGGTACTATTCATATGTCTAACCTTTGTACAGAAATTTGTCTTCCTCAAGACAGAGAAAACATTGCTGTCTGTAACTTGGCTTCAGTAAACTTGGCTGCTCATATTCAAAACAAAGAGATTAACTGGCAAAAACTAGAAGAAACTGTCCGCACTGCAGTGCGTTTCTTGGATAACTTAGTAGATATCAATCAACTTGGCTTACCAGAGGCTCGTAAATCTGATTCAGAAAATAGGGCAGTTGGTTTGGGTGTAATGGGTGTGGCAGATGTTTTTGAAAGATTTGGCTTAGCTTATGACAGTGAGCATGCTTATAATTTTGCTGATAGGGTGTTTGAGTTTGTTTCTTACATGGCAATTGATGAAAGCGCTAACCTCGCCCAAACTCGTGGTAAATACAAAAACTTTGAAGGTTCTGGTTGGTCCAAAGGCATGGTCCCAATTGATTCTATTAAAACTCTAGAGGAAGGACGTGGTATTGAATTAAAACTAGACAAATCAAGTCACCACAAAGGTCTAGATTGGAATGTTTTGAGAGAAAAAGTTAAAAAAGGTATTAGAAACGCCACTCTTATGGCTGTTGCTCCTAACGCTAATATTGGTTTAGTGGCAGGCACGGTACCTGGCATGGATGCACGATTCTCACAAGTGTTTTCTAGAAACAAAATTTCTGGAAAATATTTAGATATTAATCACAATTTAGTCAAAGATTTAAAAAACATGGGTCTATGGGATGAAGTTAAAGAAAAAATTATTGAAAACCACGGAGATATTTCTACCATTACCAATATTCCTCAACACATCAGAGATGTTTACAAAACTTCTTTCACCAATTCTCCTTATGCTTATGTAGAAGTGGCAGCCAGAGCTCAGAAATGGTTTGACCAAGCTATTTCAAGAAATATCTACCTAGAAACAAGAGATGTTGATGAAACTATGGATATATATCAATCTGCTTGGGAAAAGGGTCTCAAGAGCACCTACTACCTACACATGAAGCCAAGACACAATGCAGAGCAATCTACAGTCAGGGTCAACAAAGGTCAGGCGATGGGCAAAAAAGGTTTTGCTGCACTTTCTGGCTTAGGCCAATCAGAATCATTTAAAAAACTAATCACCGAACCAGTTGAATCTGGCGAAGCTCTTACAGTAGTAGCTCCAGTAACAGTGTCTCAAGAGAGGGTTCAATCTTCTCATCCTTCTCACGAACAGATTACTTCTAAAGAAACTTATAACTCTAGTGCAAATGTAGAAACATCTCAAAATACAAATCAAAATTCTAGCGGAATGAATGTTCACTTACCAGATGACCCAAGTGAAAACTTAATATGCGATAGTTGCCAATAATAAAATGCTCATAGGAAAACCATCACCAGAAGACATGAACCTTCACCCCATTAAATATCAATGGGCTTACGACCTCTATAACCAAGCTGTTAGAAACACTTGGTTTCCACATGAAATAGCCTTGAAAGAAGATGTTCAAGACTGGGAGAAAATGACCGAAGACGAACAGCACGCTGTTAAATTCCTTATGGCATTTTTCAATCCAGCCGAACTAATTGTAAATCGTTCTATTGCCTTAGGTATGTATCCATATCTTAAGGCCCCAGAGTGCCATCTGTATTTAGCCAAGGTGATGTGGGAAGAAGCCAATCATTGTGTAGCCTTTGAATATGTATTAGAAACTTTCCCATTCTTTGATAGAGATAAGATATTCAACCTCCATCTTGATGTGCCATCTATGCAAGCCAAAGAAAAGTATATAAATACTTATATGGGACGCATGACTGATAACTCTCTGCAGATAGACACGCCAGAAGGCAAAAAAGACTTTATCAGAAACCTCATAGCCACAAACATAGTTATGGAAGGTATTTGGTTTTACTCTGGCTTTATGGTGGCTCTATCATTCCGTCAAAGAAACATCCTGAGAAACTTTGGTTCCATGATTAACTGGGTACTTAGAGATGAATCACTACATCTCAAATTTGGTATGAACTTGGTTCATAGTGTTTTAGAAGAAAATGCTGAACTTCTCACAGAGGATTTTGCCAAAGAAATTTCTGACTTAATTATTGAGGGAGTTAACTTGGAAACCCAATATAATAACGACCTATTTCCCAATGGCATCCTCGGCCTTAACGCCAATTATGTAAACCAGTATGTCCAATATGTAGCTGATAGACGACTAGAGGAACTTGGTCTACCAAAACACTTCAATGCCACCAACCCAGCCAAATGGATGGGCACAGCCACAGATGTTTATGAATTAGTAAACTTCTTTGAATCTCAAAACACTAGTTACGAGGTAGATGTTCACTCCAGTAGTTCTAATAAAGACTCCAAAACACCTCAACCAGAGAGTGAACCTTCTCAAGACATGTTAAACTTTAAAGATGAAGAAAAAAATTAGAGTAGCCATTAATGGCGCAGGCAGAATAGGCAGGGCTTTTTATAAACTGGCTCAAAAAAGACCCGAGATAGAAATCGTGGCCATAAATGATTTGGGTGATATAGAAAACATCGCGTATCTTCTCAAATTTGA
>Ga0100403_1003290_pt1 | contig 12118 bp, 14 predicted proteins | sample CryGeymet201501t_FD_83663 | JGI IMG/M metagenome (GOLD analysis project Ga0100403, IMG submission 83663) | Groundwater microbial communities from Crystal Geyser aquifers in Utah, USA - Crystal Geyser metaG 2015-01t | ecosystem: Environmental > Aquatic > Deep subsurface > Groundwater | place...
GCAAAAAGCTAGAAGATATTGTCGGGGTAAAAGATTGGGATGATTGTGTGGTCCACGCTGAAGACCGCCGCTTCACTGAATACGAATACGAAGAGATCTGGAAAGTGGTACGCCCACACGTACTAGAAGCGCTGGCCTACAAGAAGCACAAAGCGTTGCTTGGCTACATGCAGCTACTCTTGGTTCGGTTACGTGAGATGATCCGCAACCTACAGGATATGATCATTGAAATGGAAGACACTGATCATCCAGTGGAAGGCTACAGCGTGTCATACAAGTACGGTGTACCGGATGCAGCCTACGCGCTCACTGGCCACCACATCGGCACTGACTACTTCACACCGAAAGGAACACCAGTCAAAGCACCAATAGCAGGGGAAGTGACTGTGGCCGGCAATTCACGGTCCCTTGGTAACTACTGCCACTTTAAGTATTCAATAGCCAATAAAACGTACACAGCACGCTTCCTACACCTTCAAACGGTCCCAACACGTGGTAAGTATCAAAAAGGCCAGATAATCGCCTACAGTGGCAACACAGGCTTCACCAGCGGTCCTCATTTGCACATAGACGTATGGAAGGATGATGTACGCCTGGATCTCATAAACACTACCAACTGGCAGCAAATGACACTTGATCCAGAAGAACACTTTGCTGGATAACTACAGCGACCAGAAACCCACCTAGTGCTAGCATTTAGGTACACTTAGCAAGTAAGACAAACGGCTTATGAAGTCATTGGTAAAATCAAAAACATTTTGGATCGCAGTGGTCCAAGCACTAGTGGGTGGCGCTATCATCTTTCTCGAAAGCGGCGCTATTCCAGATGCAGTAGGATACGTGGCCATCGTGAAATCGATTGGTGACATCGTACTGCGCCTAGTCACCACTGATCCTATCCGCAGCATCACGTAGCTGCACCAGCAGCCGGACTGCCTTCCGGTCATTATGGGATTATTCAGTAGTTTCATCGTTGCTGTTTCAACGGCCATGTTTGCGCCAGGAATCAGTAACCAAATACCGGAACCGGATCCACTTCCTATTATGCCGGCAGCGCTAGAGCAGCCGGCTTCCGAGAACGAACCAGAAGGGAAACCGCTTCCAGCCATCACGCCAACAGTGAAGGAAAGTGCGTGTAACTGTTACAACATCTTGAAGGAATCTTTTTCAAGCGTGCCTTCGATGAATCAACTGTTAGCCACCGCTTCACCAGAAATCGGCAACGTAGCTTTGTTCAGATACCCAGCTACACCAGACTGGCCAAATGGTATTCCTCACGTAGCGAAAGTGGATGCAGTATTGCCGGATGGATCGATCCGAATTGAAGAATACAACTACCACCGCTGTACTCATTCCTTCCGTACTATCTCACCTAATGATCACCGTTTGATTGGCTTCACTAATTTGTAACCGCTATCCCCTTCCCTACTCGTATGTGATATCCAAAAATGCACAAAAGCCGGTAGAGTGGAGACTATCGGCAGGGTAGGGGAGTGAGAGAATGGCTTAAAATAACGCTATTCTGAAATAGTAAAAACCGCCTAGGCTAAGGCGGTTTTTACGTTGGGGGAGTGGTTTGGTGGTAGAAATCTCGGCTAAACGATCACATTTTTCTTCTGCCATTCAGTGTAAATCATATTGGCTAACGCTACTGCTTGGGTTTGCTGTGCAACCTTTGGCGCACCTGGCATATTCGTACACTTCTTTTCTGCTAGTATCCAATCTTCAGCATCATAGATCCCAACACAGTACCCTTCCATACAAGATTCCAAGCAGATTTTTACTTCACCATCATTCCATTCATAGAACGACACCGGATGATCATCCAAATGCTTTTCCGTAAAGTCTTAAAATTTAATCATAGTAGTGCTTCTATTCTTTCAATCTGCATCGGTAAAAATTTCATGTCTAGATACTGGCGTGGATTTGGATTGTCTGGATCTGAAGACTGACAGCCTTCACGATTTAAACAACCCTGGAACTCATCTTCATCACACCACTTCAAACCGCCCCATCCTACCCAATTTGATTTAGAATAAGATGCACGCACTGGCCTAGCTGTGGGATCTAAGATACTAAGCCGGTCCAAATACTCTCTAGCTTGATCTTTCCAACTTTTATAGCTATTTCCAAACATCATGCACCAAGGCTCTTCAATGTTTGAAATGAATTCAATTTTTACAATCATATTACTCTTCCCCTCTTAATCTCATAAACACTGCTTCGGTAAGCTCAGCACTATGCTCGATAGCATCATGGCAACACTGACACGCTGCTACCCACTGCTTCACATCAGCCAACTTCTCTGCATCACCTTTGTACCAAGCACGCTTATGCCGGTGTGCTGGCGCTAGTGCAAAGTTATACAGACACACATTGATTCCGTAAGTGATCAGAACTGGTCCCAATTCACAACTGGTGAGCTTCATCGCTTCTGCTTTTTTGGCAATGGCAGCACGTGATTCAATGTTTGCTCTACCCACCTTGCCTACCTTCCGGATGTTCTTCTTCGCTTTCAACGTGGTCTTGGTCTTCAGACTAGAACCAGTGTTTTTGAAGCCAGAACCGGCCTTCATCGGTTTTCTTGTAGGATTCCAGGGTTTGCGTGCTTTCAATCCTGTTTTGGCTTTCAGCGGCGTTTTACGCATCATACCTTGTACTTTTTACTGATAAACTTCTGCTTCCGCACCAAATCTATATTTTCAGCACTCATTGGTTTACTTAGATCATCGTGCTTACTGGTCCGTGGCCGTCCACCTTTCTTTCCATTCTCACGTGCTGCTTCTTGCTGTGCTGGTGTATTCTTCTTTCTTCCCAGGCGGCCCAGCGCTACCGCGTGAGGATTTTTATTTACTGTTGACATCGCATACTGCTCTAGCTACTAAATCGATTTCTTGTTTGTTCAGATCCTGGTACTTCGGATCAGCCTTGGCCAGATCCTTCACCGCTTTCTTTGTGTTCAGATCTTTGTAGATCGCTTCTCGCACCAGATCTTGCATCTGCTGCTGTTTATTGATTGTTTTAAAAAGCATGATTTTAATTAACTACTAACCACTTCCCCTAGTGTAATCCTAGCGCTTGGGTTTGTAAAGGGAGTAGCACACATGATGGGGATATCGCTATCCAATACACTGTGATATCCTCTACACATGGGAAAAAAGGTGGAGAATGAAGACTATGCGAAGCCGCTATTTACCAGAATCTACCGCCGTCACCGCAAGATGTTGGATGAACTGGTGGCCAGCTTCCCTTTCATTCCAATTAAATATCCGCGCAAAGACGGTCCAAATGAACGTAAGATCACTGATACTGAAGTGGTCCAAATTGCTATAGAAAAATTACACCATCGCCGCGTGGTAGCACCTACTAAAAAAAATAATGGCACAGGAAACACTAACAACTAAACTATTTCATCCGATCACTGGTCAACAGACAGAGTGTCTTGTATTCCTGAACTACTTTGGAAAGGGAAGTGATGGGTATAGATTTAAGGTCGAACGTGTCATGTATTCAAAAGAAGAACTGGATGCACTCACTCCACAAAATAGCTATCCGGATGGATAGTGATTATTAACCTAGCAAATTTGCTTATGAACGAGGAAAATCAAAACAACGAAACTGAAGCAGTAGAAGAGACTGAAACTGAAGATACTGCCGAGGAAACCACTGAAGAAGAAAGTGATGCTGAAGAGACAGCGCCGAAGCTAATACCACTGAATAGTATGGAAGGCAAAGCAACGCCAGTAAATCCTTTTGGCTACTTCAAGCCGCATGAGGATGCACTGCCAGCTATTCAAGAAGTACGTGTGGCGTATAAAGCGCTGTATGATCACCTTCTGACATTGCCAGCCAGCCGTGAAAGATCAGTGGCAATTACTGAACTAGAGACTAGCGCTATGTGGGCTATCAAAGGTTTGGTATTAAATGACCCACGTTCAACACAACCAGAACAGTCTGGTGTAACAGGATCATAAAAAACCAACACAAAGAAAAAGGGCCAGCACTCATAATGCTGGTCCTTCTTCCATCCAAGCGGCATCCCATCGTTAGATCAAGCAAAGGTTACAAATGCTTTTGTGTTCCTAGCCGACTGTTTCCGCGATGGCCGGTGTATACGTTCTGGCTGCGCGCAAAGCGACACCGCTATCTACATCTTATGAAAAAGAAAGTGAGTGTCAAGTGTGACACTCACTGCCTGTCTATTCCAGGCCGTCAAGATACGGATCACCCCCTTTCAGCGAGGATTGCACTTCGGACAGTAGCAGTAGCCTAGCCGGTTGCATGGCTTCTCTTCATGCAGTACCGGCGGCGTGCGTGCCGCTGCCGGTGGTGGCAGATCCAGCGTGTACTGTTCTGCTTGCCGAAAGCGCTCATCCAGTGGCAGCATCGGTTGATCATCACGGTCCATTTCCTCTCTCCTTTGTGAACGGTACTACTTTTATTATGTGGGAAACCTGTGGATTGGTCCCTTATAACACTGTGCAAAGATACTTGGCGGCATGTGCATAAACTGTGTATAGCGGTCTAGTTATCAACAGTGGCTTAACCACACCATTTTTTATACACATCTTTTTCCCCACCACTTCACACGAAATTCACAATTGAGACTCGCTGAACCAGCTATACAGCAACCTGAATTTTTGATGAAATCCACAGTGTCCACAGGGCTAATAGTAATAAGGGTTTTTAAAAAGAAGAATAAGACGGCGCTATCCACATGCTGTATACTGAAAGTCCCGTGGTGGGAGATATAGCGTATAATCTAAAAATATTTATGACTCAAATTTTTAAAGTACTCAAAGATTTTGAACTCGATAACGAGCAAGTGCGGTCCGGCCAAGAAGTAGTGTGCCGCGCACGTGAAGCTGAAAAGCTAGTGAAAGAAGGATTTGTTGCGCCGGTCCAACGTGAATTGGATCCAGCGGATAAGAAAGATGCAGCACTGATTGCGAAGAGCGATGCACGTGCTGGTAAACGTCATGATGGAATTGTGTCTGACCAGGAAGCGCGTGAGGAATCGAAGAATGAACGCGAAGCCGAAAAAGATGCAAAGCACACTGAACGTGTAACAGTGGCCAAGGAATTGGCAGCCAAGGTAGGCCGCACTGAAGAAGGGCTTGAAAAAGAGATCGAAGCTATGAGCGCTGCAGTGGTCCCTGAAAAAGAAGAGAAGGAAGCCACTGCACCAGTAGATGAAACAAAACCGGCAGAGCCAGAAAAGCCAAAGGAATCAACCACTAAACGATAACGCTAGCGCTATCGCTATGCTACACTTTACGCATGGCGAAGAAGGCTACATCAAAGGCAAAAAGCAAATCTCCACAAACTCCAAAAAAAGTTGAAGAAACGGCAGTTACTATTCTGCCAGCAGAAGAGCGCCAGGAAAGTGTTGAACTAACACCACGCCAGGCGCTTTTTCTGCAGCTATACTATGACCATCACTCACCAACATGGGGAAACGCGAAGCAGTCTGCTTTAAAAGCTGGATTCAGTGAATCAATGGCGAATCAAATCACATACCTGAAGCCACAGTGGTTTGTAGATTTTTGTAGACAGAACAGCTTAATAAACAAGATCGAAGCGCACTTCCAAGAAGTGATGGAACTACCAAACATCACGCAAGCAATGGGTGCATTTGGTCCACTTGAAAGAACTGAAGTAGTGCAAGAAGAAGTGGGCGTGTATAAAACTGGCAAGAAGAAAGGCCAAACAAAATATAAAAAAGTGAAGATCAAAACTCCAATTTTTGTACCAAACGTCCAAGTGATTAAAGCCAAAAACGAAGTGGCTAAGATTGCTGCACCAGCACATGATCCGGATCGCTACGGAAGGAAACAGGGCGGCGGCAATAAATTCATATTTAATATGGCACCTGACCGTGAACGATTTGCATAATGAAATACCGCGCTTTTATAGAAGAATACTTTATGATCGATGCGGCCAAGAACGGCCAGCTAATTCCCTTCCAATTCAACAAAGTACAGGATGATTATTACCAGAACGTACTGTGCAAGGAATACAACATCGAGAAGGTAGGGCTGGGTACTCCGGTGCGTGAACACATTGTGAAGGCGCGGCGTGAAGGTTTTTCATCACTGATCCTTGCGTTGTTTGCTGCCGATGATCTCTTGAATGAGAACCCAACGGTGACGGACGTATACACCTACCGAGACAAAGACACTGAAACATTTAGGAAACGCTACCGCCACTTTTTGCTGACCTACTTTGCACAGAAGTTTGGTGTGACAAAAGAACAGATCTACGATGATATCAACATCCTCGAACAGATAGCCAAGGAAGTGCTGTCCATCGACTCAAACGATTTGGAACTGAAGCACAATAAAGCGTACATGCAGTGCAACACCGCTGGCGCGCGCGTGGCTGGTCGTGGTGGTGTGCGACACAAACTGCTTTTCTCCGAGCTAGCCTTTTACCCGAACACCAAGAACATGACGGTATCGCAGATGGTGGAACCTACCATGCGACAGGTGGACTTGGATGCTGGCTGGATCTTCATGGAATCAACTGAAGATGGTCCGAGTACCTACCAGTACCAGCTATGGAAAGAGTCTGAACGTGGGCGCTCACGCTTCCGCAACCGCTTCTATGGATCATCATTTTTCTATACTGAAGATGAACTTGGCCGCATTGAATCAGAATTCGTAGACAAAGACCAATTCCGCAAAGAGTATCCGCGCACAGTGGATGATCTCTTTAAGGGTGGATCTAAATCATTCACCACTGAAAGCGCACTGACTAAAATGCTCGATTCACCAAACGCAGATAAAGACATGGTGTATTGGGCCGAGTACCACGGCCAGAACTACATGGACGTGGCCGAGATGGTGACTGGTGAACTCAATCGACTAGAACGCTTGCATGAAGGCTACTACCTATACGTGGCAATTGACGAAGCGAAGGAAAGCGATGCCACTACCATGTGTGTGCTACGTGGAAGACGGAAGGCAGTGAATGAGCGCCGTGGTGGGGTAGCTGGATTGGGTATCGACTCAACACGTGGTGACTTCCTGGCTGACTGGTTTGAACGCAATACCAAGTGGTATGTGATCCGCATTAAATTCTCACGGCCTTCTAAATCTGCGATGTACTCAAATCTTCAAATAGTGATTGCTGACCAACTGACCCAGCTTCCGGAATGGAAGGATGAGCGCACAGGTGAGTGGACGGCCGATGAAATGAAACACTTTTATAATCAAATGACCTGGCTGGAAGCCGAGTACCTAGGAAACATGCTAGTGGTCCACCATCCAGCCGGCCAGTGTGCCAATAGTGGCCACAACTACGATGAGTGTATGTACCATGATGATTATCCAGATTCATGGGCGATGGCTGAAGATGTGTACGTGGAAATCAACGGTGCGCCAGTGCGGAAGAAGAAGCCAGAAGTACCGAGTGTGCCAAACATGCTGCAAGGCTTGCTCGATAAAGGCACCTTTAGAGATCCAGGCCGCCGGTACGGAAGAGCAGATACATCGTTTGAATAACCGAGTAGACCAAAATACAGCCAGTGCTGTACACTTTGAATCATGAAGTACGATATCTTCTCCGAACTCCAAAAGGAAATCAATGACTTTGATTCTAGTGGTTACTACATCACTGGTGAACCGAAGAGTAAAACTGGCTATGGTGATCCAGGCCAGAAGGGTAAGAAGGGCGGCTACTACTACAGCCAGAAGGATACGCTGGAATCTATCGACATGGCGTGTGCATCGAAGTACAAGAAGGGAATCTATGATGCAGAAGGCCAGCGCAAAACATTCATCAATGTGGTGAACTTTTACCGTGACGTGATGAAGATGAAGATCATCATCAAGGTATCTAACTACATCTTTGAACCACTATCACTCGATTTTACGTGGCCGGTATGGTTAATGGGCCGGAAGCTAGGTATCTTTGCTGAAGAAGAATCATACGATGATGAACTGCAAGACCGCGCGCATGATCTAGCAACTTACGGTACAACGGTATCAAAGCGTGCTGCCTACTGCACCGAGCGCGTACCACTGCGCACGCTACGCAACACACAATCTGCTAAATCACTGTGGCACGCAGCTTCCACTGGTGGCTACGTGATCATTGAAGATGATAAACACTACAATGAAATGTCCGAGTATCCGGATTGGGAAGTGAAAGACTTGAAGAAGTCACAAACCTATAACGTATTTGAACGGTACGCACTGGTCCCTAAATCGATGTATGAAAACGAAGCCTGGAAAACCAATGGCGGCGTGATTGATAAAGTTTCTGATGATGAAGAGTGGATCTTGTGCCAAGCGATATTGATTCCAGATGAGAAGGATCAGAAGAAAGGTGGCAAGTACACTAGCGGCAAAGTGGTATGGATGGAACGTATCGATGAAGACTCATGGCCACTGGATGAGTGTCACACTGAACGTATCGATGGACGCTGGCTTGGAAAGGGTGAGGTAGAAAAGCAACTTGAAAACCAGATTGCGCGTAACCTAAACGCCAACTTACGCCGCCGTGGTTTGCTATGGGCTACCCGAAAGATCTTCTACAGAAACGGCAGCAACGCTGATGATGTGCCAGAGCAGCTTCTAATGGAAGTGAAAGACGGCCAAGTGCTGTACGTGGGGCCAAATGGCCAGATCGGACAGGTGAATACCGGCAACCAGCATGGCGCTGAATTTAATGCAGATGATCAAGCCTGGAAAGAGAACAGCCAGCAGAACGCCTTTGCTTTCAATATTGCTACTGGTGAGAACATGCCTTCCGGTACGTCATTCAGTCTTGGTGTGGTACTAGATCGTGCAGTGTCTTCACACTTCACTGCAGTACGCAGCCGCTTCAGTAGTTACCTAAAGCGTGACTTCTTCAACCAGCTATTGGATGTATTCCATGATGAGTACAGCGATGCACACGTACAGCAGATTGGTCTTGGCGCTACTGATATCGAAAACCTGAAGGAATCTATCATCACTTTCCATGCTAACGAACGGTACTTTGATCGACTCGCTAAATGGAAAGAGCGCCAGAAGACTGGCAAGCGCCTAGACTACGATGCTATCCGGCAAGAGGTAACAGAAGAGATGATGCGCAATCCGTATCTATTCCTAGATATTCCAGAAGACTTTTACCCGAAGGCGCACTACTACTTGAAGCTGAACATTGATGATGATATCGGTCCAGACATCACCACACTGACCACTATCTACCAGACACTGAAGCAAGAACAGGATCCACGTGCTGAACAGGTACTGAACATGATCATGGCAAAGCAGGGTAAGAGCTTGGCGCACATTGCTGGAAAGAAGCCACAAGCGCAGCCAGCAGCACCAATTGATCCACGTAACGCGCAAGCCGGTGGTGGCGCACCAGCCGTACCTTCATCGGTCCAGCCTGGCGCACCAGCCGCAGAAGCGGTAGCATAAGCCTATGATGCAATTTAACGATCACCAACGCCGCTTCCTACAAGATCTTGGCCGCACTGACAATGGCCGGCAACTGGTCCAGATTCTGAATGATGCAGATGCGTACTACTCTTCCATCTCAACCATCGACACTACCAAGCCAGCAGATGCACAGATCGAAGGCCGCCAGATCTTCAGTGAATTCATTAAGCACCTGACTACCACCATCGAGACACAGAAGCACCGGCCAATGCCGATTGCACAAGATGATTTCACCTAGTAGAATTGAAGAGGTCGCAGAGCGTGTGACCAACTCCGAGAAAAGCGCCGCGTTGTACCGGCGCTTTTCGTATTTTTATACAGGTAGATTTATTGACCAAGAAACCGCTAGCGCCGTACACTGTATATACGGACTGCGGCTCTCCATACCAAACCGCCATTTACGACAATAATCACCATCATAATGCTATTTTTTGCAGACGATGAGCAGGACAACAATCCTGACAACGAAGAAGACGAAGACGCTGACTTCGATGAAAACAGCGATGAAGAAGAGGACGATGATTCCGATGATAACGATGATGAGGATTCAGACGATTCTGAAGATTCCGATGAGGAAGCCGATGAGGAAGCCGATGATGAGGATGAAGACAATAAGCCAGTTACTCGGAAGGAATTGCGCGACTTGCTGAAGGGCAATCAGAACAAGCGTAACGCTGGCCGCCGTGTTTCCTCAAAGAAGGGCGACCAATCTACTAAACAACCATCAGATGCTGATAAGCGACTAGCAGCCTTGGAGAAGCAGTCACAAGAGACTGCTATGCGCGAACGCAAGCGAACCTTTGGCTATGAGAATGGACTGTCACCGAAGCAGGTCAACCACGTTTTCCGCTTGACGAAGCGACCAACGACCAAGTTTTTGAACAAGCCGCATGTGAAAGCTGCACTTGAAGCGATCAAATCGCAAGAGAGTGTGGCACGCAACACTCCTTCCGGAAGCGGAAAGCGTGGGCGATCTAACGGCAACGGCAAGGCTTGGACAGAGTTGAAACCAGAAGAGCGACAGTCTTCCCTAGCAGATCGCCGGCGTGAAATTCTCGCTAACAAGCGCCAGTAGTGAACCAGGATCTGGTGGTCTAACATAAAACAATAAAATGTTTGCTTTCCCAGATCCAACAGCAGCCTTCAGCGCTGCGGATGTGGCCGCTTCAACTCCTGAGATTTGGGGCGATTACATCATGGAACCGAACTTCCCGAAAGCAGTGCTAGCTAACTTCTTCACAGATCTTAGTTACCTTGCCGAAGAGGAAGGGGACGTGATCCACGTTCCAGATATCTACACCAACACGTTTTCTGCTTCAACACAGTCAACGCAGGGTAACGGTGTAGTGGATCAATCACCTGCACAGGTTGATGTAACCCTGAACATCGACACCCACGCTTATGTGGCTTGGCTCTTTGGAGACAAAACCATTAAGCAACTCGCCAATAAGGAAAAGCTAAACGAAGCGTATGCGCGTGAAGCAAAAAATGTCCTTATGGTAGAGCTTGAAGATGCACTTGCTGCATTGTGGTCCTCACTTTCGACTAACGTCATTGGTGACACGACTACTGCTCTATCAGATGCAGAGATCCGAGATGCTATCAACGCGCTTGATACCTTGGACTACGATCTGACAGAAACCGCGTTCTTCTTCCATCCATTCGTATTCTGGACACAGCTTGGCGGTATCGCTAAGTACTACAGTCAATACAGTTCAAACTTCAACTTCATCCGTTCCGGAAACTTCGGTCCTGGTGATGCAAGCCGAGGTTTGCGCGGTGTGCTGTACGATCAGCCATGTTACGTGACATCACGTATCGTGTCTGGACTCCAGACCTACCGTAACCTTTTTGCTCACAAGAGCGCATTTGGTTACGCGCGCCAGACACCTGGTGCTGGTAGTGGAATGGGAATGTCGGCAAATGGCATCCGAATCCAAGCTGATTACCTACTTCAGAACCTTGGTATGCTTACCGTGGTTGACATGATGTACGGTACTGCGGTACTTCGAGAAGAAGCCGGAGTGGTGGTCAACGCCAACAGCACTGCAAAGACTAGCTAACCCTAGTTAACGCACCAAACAAAGCGCCACTAACGGCGCTTTTTTGGTGTGTGCATAACCAGTGGATAGCGCTAGCTACATCGTGTGATACAATCAAACTATGAAAAGTCTGGAAGAGGAAAAGCAGGAGATAATGCAACAAGATCTGTCACCGGCGATGATGGAACGAGCCAGTAAACCGAAGAAGACATGGTTTTTTGAACGGATGGGGGATGGCACTATCATTGCCTGTGAAGAGCGTGAAGCCTGGCAGATCGTATACAACCGCAGCAACTGGAAGCGCCGTGACTTCCGTTTACTTGGTACTTCAGATGGCACCACCTTCCACCGGATTGTGAAGGAATCTATGACTGAAGCACACCAGCTTTCACCACAGATTGATACAAAGAAAGCTGAACTGCAGAAGTACATGGATCGAGAAGAAAACCTACTGCTTGATGAAGTGGTGGATATGGAAGGTGATCCGTCCGATGCTATCAATGAATCAAACAAGCAGAAGGTATTACGCTTGCGCGAGATCATGAACCGGCTGCACAACGAACTTGATTCAATGGAAGCACGATACAAAGAAGTGACATCCAGCGTACTGAAGCGTGCGAGTGATGCTGAATTGGAAGTGGC
>Ga0100403_1003291_pt1 | contig 12114 bp, 26 predicted proteins | sample CryGeymet201501t_FD_83663 | JGI IMG/M metagenome (GOLD analysis project Ga0100403, IMG submission 83663) | Groundwater microbial communities from Crystal Geyser aquifers in Utah, USA - Crystal Geyser metaG 2015-01t | ecosystem: Environmental > Aquatic > Deep subsurface > Groundwater | place...
CCAGATCACCCGGTGGCGCGCGACGGTGGCGGGCCACCTCGAGGACGTGCCCACGCCCTGCTACGTCCAGGACTGCACCTGTCACCTCGCGGTGATCTCGGTGGGCTCGTGGTCATGGGTCCACCGCCAGTGGCCCAACGCCGTCGACCTGGACGAGCTGGGCGTGCAGCTGGTCTAGCTGGCGTGCCGCCGGGCGAGCTCGCGGCACGCCACGTGCGCCGCGCCGACGTCCGCCGCCACACCGCTGCCGACGTCCTCGCCGGTCCAGTCCAGGACCGTCCAGTACACGCCGTCGAGCTCCTCACGGAGCTCGAACATGTACGGCGAGCCGTTGACGCCGGTGTGAACGGTGCTCTAGCGGTCGCGGCGCGCGGCGTCGGCGCGAAGATCCTCGGCGAGCACGGCGAGCTCCTCGTTGAGCGCGCGGACGATCAGGTCGCGGTGCTCGGCGTACCAGTCCACGAACGCGTCCGCCGACTCCATGCCGCGGCTCACCAGCGCCTGGATCTCCTCGGGGCTGCGGGACTGGAGATCGGAGATCAGCGGCTCGAGGTCGGCGCCTACCGTCTCGGCGCCTACCTGGAAACCGACGCGGAACGACTCGCGCAGCACCGACGCATCGGGCGGGGTGTTGTCGTCGCCCTGGGCGACGGTGATCGGGAGAGACGCGACGATCTCGAGGAGAGCGGACATGGAGACACCGGTGGTGGTGGGCACGCTGGCCCGTGTGGTCAGAGCCCGCGCATCACGACGGCGGACATGCGAGCACGCACCTCCGGATCGCGGGACAGGGAGGGGTGGGCGGCCTGGAGCTGCTCGATCTCGGTGAGCAGCTCCAGCGCGCGGAGTCGGGCGGCCTGGTCGGCCTCGCTGGCCTCGGCGGCGGTGCGTCGGCCGCGCAGGCGCTCGAGCATGCTCATGCAGCACCGCCCAGGCGCGCCAGCACCACGGACCGCTGCTCCTCGTCGAGCTCCTCGAGGATGCCGGCGATCTCCTCGGCGAGCTGGGCGGCGTCGATGGGCTCCGGCTCGGCCTCGGCCGCCTGGGGCGGTGGTGCCGCCGGCGCCGGCGCGCCCTGGCCCAGGAGCTTGGCACCGACCACGGCGAAGATCGGCGCCGCAGCGGTCAGGGCCTGGGCGATGGCGGCGGAGTCGGCGCTGTCGCCCTCGACGTCGATCCGCGCCAGGGCGGCCTCGGTCTTCAGCTCCGCGAGCCGCTCGACGAGCTCGGCCGAGCGTCGCTCCGCCTCGCTGGCTCGCTTGCTCGACTGCTCGGCCATGCGCACCAGGGCATCACCCTGGCGGGCCAGCAGCCAGGCCGAGGCGCGCTCGGTCGTGGTGCCGGCCTGGCGGGGCACGGCGTCGGCCGCCTCCAGGTCGTCCTCCTGGTCGAGCTCCCAGACCATGGAGTCGTACGGGACCGACTCGCCCCGTACGAGGACCTCGAGCCAGGCCCGCGGGCTCTCGCTGTCGCCGACCAGGCCGAGGACGCGGCTCCGGAGGGCCTCGGCGAGCGCGCCGGCGTCCTCGCCCACCGGAATGCTCGAGGCGGCCACCCGTGCGCGGCTCTGGACGCGGCCGGTCCGGATCCGCGCGTAGCACGTGAGGTGTCCACCCTCGTCGTCCACTGGACGACCTTTGCACACCCGAGAAGCAAACTCCTCCATCTCAATGCTTTGCACGTGGACTCCGCAGGCATGCGGGACGTGTGCCCCGCGTGCTTTCCACCATCGCAATGTGTGGTTGACGCGTCAAGAGACATGAAAAGTGCAAAGGGCGACATGGGGGCCCCCCGTGGCGATGCTCGGGGCCTGGCACCCCCACCCGGAGCAGCCCATGGCCACCGCCAAGAAGACCAGCATCGCGCGCCGCACCGGCACGTCCGCCGCGTCCAGGCTCGCCCGCGCCCAGAGCTCGCTCCGCAAGCTCCGCGCCGACGTCGTCCAGTCCAAGGTCCCCTCCGCCCTCATGGCGGCCGGCCTCACCATCGGCGGCGCCGCCCTGGCCGGTGGCCTCAAGGGCGCGCTGGACGCCGACGAGGTGATGGGCGTCGACACCGGCGTGGTCGGTGGCCTGGTCGCCGGCACCACCGGCGCCGCCCTCAAGCAGCCATGGCTGATCGCCCTCGGCGCCGGCATGGCCGCCCCCTACGTCTCCGACTGGGTCCAGGACCAGGTCTCCGACTGGCGCTCCGGCGCCTCCACCCCGCTCCGCGCCGTCGGCGCCCAGGAGTAGCTCCCATGCGCAACCGTACCGGCCCGACCGCCAACCTCCTGGCCCAGGCGCCCAACAAGGGCTCCGTGTTGCGCGGCCCCGGCCGCTCGCTGGTGGGCATCGGCCCCACCGCGCAGCACGCCAGCCTCGCCGCCGGCGCCAGCGTGACCCTGACGATGAAGATCAACGAGCCCGGGATCCTCGATCGGCTGTTCCTGTCGAGCTCGGCCAACGGCTCGCTGGTGATCACCGCCATGACCCTGGGCGGCGACGCGCTGATCTCCGGTCAGGTGTCCGGCTCGGTCTTCGACAAGGACGCCGTCAACTCGCCGCTGTTCGGCCACAAGGTGGACACCAACACCGCGCTGGAGATCACGTTCCTGAACGTGCATGACGCCGCGGCCGTGACCAACATCGTGCCGAGCTTCTCGGTCGTCTGATCCTCGAGCTCGCCGGCGCCGCGCGCCGGTGAGCTGCCCACCTCCTGGAGCTCGGAGCTCGTCATGGGCAAGAAGCGCGACCAGCGCCGGGCCGACAAGGCCGACCGCCGCGAAGCCCGCCAGGAGCGGAAGCAGACGCGCGCGGACCGCAAGGACAACCGCCGCGCCGAGAAGACGGCACGGAAGGCAGCCGCCCAGCAGGCGCGCTCCGACCGCCAGGCCACGCGCCAGGCCGGGCGCTCCGAGCGCCAGGAGCGCCGCGCCGAGACCTGGGGGCGGATCGGCGAGGCATTCGGCGGCGCGGCCGAGGCGGCCCTGGGCGACGGCGGTCTGCTGTCCAACCTGCTGGGCGGCGACAGCGGCGACGACCCGTACGATCTGGTCGACGAGGGGTACGACCCGACCGCCCTCGAGCCCATCGACGACGACCCCTGGTACACCCGCCCCGCCGCGCTGATCGGCGGTGGCATCGCCGCAGCGGCCGGCCTCGCCCTGATCCTGCTCCGCTAGGAGGTCCCGTGTCCTTCCGTCCTGACGACCGCTACGACTGGGGTCTCGTCGCCGACGAGGACTCCGAGCTGGGCTCCAGCCTCCAGTGGGCCAGCGACACCGTCTGGGGCGTGGTGGCTGGTCCGGCCATCGTGGCCGAGGACACCGCCCTGGCTACCCAGGAGTCCGTCCGCGAGACCAACGCGGCGCTGGCCAAGGTCGGCGAGGGCCTCAAGTGGGCCGGTGCAGCCGTGGCCGCGACCGCCGTCGGTGGCGCCGGCGTCTGGCTCGTCAAGCGCGCGCTGGGGTGGTGACATGGACCGTCCCAAGGGCATCACCACGCTCGAGGCCGTCGGGATCCTGGTCAGCACCGCGCTGATCATCCTGCCCGAGCCCATCACCTCCGCCGCCGGCACCGTCGCCGGCATCACGATCCTCACCGGGATCGTGGGCCGTCGCGCCGTTGGGGGTGGCCGGTGAGCTTCCGCCGCGGCGACCGCCACACCTTCACCGCCGTGTCCACGGCCTGGTCGACGCTGCTCAACGTGCCGCGCCAGGACGCCGAAGGCGGCTACGTGGCGGTCCGCGCGAAGGATGCCCTGGTCCAGGTCCTGGCCCGGGTGACCGTGGACCGCGAGGTGGCCGAGCAGGTCTACCTGGTGGGTCCCGGAGAGCCCGCGGCGATCCCCGTGGGCGAGGACGGCGTGGACCTGTCGTACCGCCCGGTGCAGCTCTGCACCTACAGCCACGACGAGGCCGGCACGCCCTCCTCGAGCGCGCCGGCGGAGTACGCCGTGGTCGCCACCTACCGCGCCCGGATGCCGCTCCCGCCGCCTCGGCCGCCGCGCCTGGTGGTCGACCAGCGGGACGTCCTGGGCCAGCTCTGGACGGGCTCCGACCTGGACGTTGCGCTCCCGGCCGGTCCTCCTGGCCTGTGGCGGCTCAACCGCGTCGTGATCTGGCGCGTCTCGGCCGGCTCCGACCCCAACGTGACGCAGTTCACGGCCGTCGCCGCCGCGACGTCGCGCGCCTACGATCTGGGCGTGCTCGACTACAACAGCACCGCTCGCGCCGTCGCCAGCAACATGCAGGCCCCCCTCGGCGCCTCCAACCCGTACGGCGGCGACGCCGACCGCATCGACTACAGCCGCGACGGCTGGGTGATGTCCCGTCTCGTGCTGGACACCACGCCGGCGAACGACGAGCTGTACCGGATCCGCCAGAGCTGGACGTTCCACGGCCTCGCGCTGCCCGCCGATCAACTCTCCACCGTCCTGGTGTCGTGATGGTCTACGTCTTCTTCGCTTCGCAGACAGCGGCCAAGGGGCGGGTGTTCGTGCGCGTGCCCGACGGCTGGACGGTGGTCGGATGGACCGCCGGAGGCGTGTGGTGCGTCCGGGACGGCCTGGCCGGCCGCGAGTCCGAGTGATGCCGATCCCCCTGCTCCTGCCGCTCGCGGTCGGCGCCTCCGCCCTCGTCGGGTGGGTGGGCTGGCGCTGGTGGCGCACCGGAGAGGTCTCCATGCCCGCACCGCTGGCCTTCGTCCCCCGCGCCGACAAGGACCCCTCCAAGCTGGAGCCCGCATTCCGCGCCAAGGTGGAGGCCCTCCTGGGCGCGCTCCGTGCTCGAGGCCACCGGCCGGTGATCGCCGAGGCGTGGCGCTCCCAGGCCCGCCAGGATGCGCTCTACGCCCAGGGCCGCACCCGTCCCGGGGTGATCGTCACCTGGACCACCGACAGCGAGCACACCCGAGGCCGCGCGGTCGACCTGATCGACGGCCGGCCGCACCCCACCCGCTCCGGCGAGATCGTGGGCTGGGGCTCCTGGACGGGCTCGCCCGGCGACGACGTGGCCAAGGCCATGGCCGACGACTTCTACGAGGACGTCGGCGAGCTCGCCGAGGACGTGGGCCTGGTCTGGGGCGGCACCTGGTCGAACCCCGACAAGGCCCACGTGCAGGCCCGCTCCGAGGTGACGACATGAGCGAGACCACCAACGGCGCGCCCGCGACCGTCGCTGTGCCGGCCGAGCTGCTCAAGACGCTGCTGGTCGGCGTCACCTGCATCGCGCTGGGCGGTGGCGCCGGCACGGCCGTGTGGAGCTTCGCGGATCAGGGCGACGTCGACGAGGTCTCGACGCAGGTTAGGGCCCTCGCCCTCAAGGTCGACGAGCTCCGCGAGGAGCTCCGCCGCGACCGCTGGACGCGCACCGACCAGCGCCAGTGGATCGCCGACGAGTACAAGCCGGCCGCGGCCGAGGTGGAGCAGCGGCTCCGCGCCCTGGAGATCGACCGTGGCTCGCGCTGACGGCCTGCGCGGCCTGCTCGGTGGCCTCCGCGGCGTGCTCGACGCGGTGGACGACTTCGCCCAGGTCCTGGACGACTTCGACCCGGAGCGCGACCTGGGCGACCTGTTCGAGGGTCTGGGCGCGGAGCCCCCTGGAGCTGCTCGAGCTGCGCGACGTGAAGCCCTCGTGACCCTGGGCCTGGAGCCCGACCAGGTGCCGACCGAGGCCGAGATCCGCGCCGCCTACAAGGGCGCCGCTCGCCGCGCCCATCCCGACATGGGGGGCAGCTCCGCCGCCTTCGCCCGTGTCGCCGCTGCCCGTGATCTGCTGCTCTCCGAGGTGTGACCATGCTGCCGACCGAAGACGACAAGAAGAAGACCCCCCGCTGGCTCCGCTGGCTCGGCCGCCAGTTCGTCCAGGCGGCGCTCCGCATCCTGGACACCGACGGCGACGGGAAGGTGGAGGCTCACGAGGTGCTCGCGCTCCTGGTGGACATCGTGGAGCCGGAGCTCCAGGGCCACCCGAAGGTCCGCAGCTAGCCGCGCAGGACCTCAAGGGGCACCAGGTCGCCCCAGTCCACCGGTGGAATGGCCCGCACGGCCTCGCGCTGTGCGGGCCATGTCGTGTGCTCGAGGCTGGCGTAGTGCCGTCGCAGCGTCGAGCCGCCCACGTGGCCTAGCAGGGCCTCGATCACCGGATCGGCCACCCCGAGCTCCGCCAGGCCGGCCGAGAAGCCGGCGCGGAACGCGTGCGCCGGCCGACACTTGTGGTGTCCGGTCGGGCACCAGGTCGACCGCCGGACCTGCTCGGCCTCCGTGGCGCGCTCCCAGGCGGCCCGCAGCGTCTGGGTGAGGCCCTGGGCGCTCCGGTCCTCCTGGCCGCCCTGGCGACGCACAGCGGGCCACAGGAGCCCCGAGCCGACCTCCGACGCACGGCGAGACGTCGCGCGCGCTGCGTCGCCTGCCAGTGGCACCAGGCGCCCCCTGCTCTCGCGCCGGCCCTTGCCCGTGGTCACCCGGAGGCATGGCTGGCCCAGCTCGTCGGCCTGGAGGTCTTCGACGGTGATCGCCAGGACCTGGGCGCGCCGGAGACCGGTGCAGCGGAGCACCACCGCCAGGTCCCGCACCTCGGCCGAGCCGCAGGCCCGGATCACCGCGTCGAGCTCCGCCCAGCTCGGGGCGAGGGTGGCGTGCTGCCGCAGCGGCGGCCTGGGCAGCACCAGGGACCGGTCCCGCGGCGCCGGCGCCACGCCGGGCCAGCTCGAGGGCTGGTCGGCCGCCCACACCCACACCGCGAGCCACAGGCGGGTCACCTCGTAGAGCCGCGCCTCCGACAGGCCCTCCGCCCTCCAGCGGACCAGGGCCCGGCTGGTGACGTCCGGCGACCAGGTGCCGGCCGACTCCGCGCCGAGCGCGACGCAGGTCGACCGGATCCGCTCGAGCGAGCTCCGCCACGCCTCGAGGCTCCCTCGAGCTGCTCCCTGGGCGTGACGCCAGCGCAGCCACGCCACCGCCAGCTCCGCGACGGTGGGCGCCGGCGCCTCGGCCTGGACCGGCGCGCCGAGCTGCTCGACGTGGCCCGACCGCTCCAGGTCCTGGACGATCTGGCCTTGAAGTACTGCGGCGCTGGACCGGCTGGAGCAGCTCCTGGAGCGGGTCCGCGTCACCAGCCGGCCGCCGGCGTCTCGGGTCGCGAGGCCCTCGGCGTCCAGGACCACCTCCCGCCAGCACACCCGCCACCGCTCGCCGTCTCGCCTCACCCAGACACTGGCCATGGCCACCTCCGTGCGGCGCCGGTGCGGCGTGCCGCAGCGCCGGACCCTAGCAGAGACACCCCAGGAGCCCGCTGCTACGGGGCTCCTAGGGTGTGCCATTTCCAGATGATCTCTTTCGCCTTCATCGCGGCGAAGGCGTCACCTACGAGGTCGGCGGCTCGTCCGCGTCGCACGGTGCGGCGTGCCGTGCGGCGCCGGTGCGGCGTGCCGTGCGGCGCCGGTGCTCCGTGCGGCGTCGGAGGCGGCCTTGTGGCCTTCCAGCAGCGCGGCGACGTGCTCGAGAAGCTCGTCGTCGGTGGCCAGGTGCCCGAGGTCCTCCGCGCCGGGGCTGCACACCAGCGCGTAGAGCCGGTCGCGGAGGTCGTCGCGCTGCGCCCGCATGAGGGCCGCCCGGTGCCATGGCACACCCGGCGTGGTGCGCCACAGGGTCGCCGCGTGATCGGTGACCAGGTCGTCGAGCTCGTCGCTCGAGATCGGGCCACCCCGGCTCGCGAGCTCCTCGAGGGCCGACACCAGGTCGTCGTGGGCCCGGCGCCAGGACTGGACGTCCCGGCGGAGGTCCTCGAGCTGCACGCGGAGCTCACCGGCCAGCTGGAGGGCGGCGCTCACTGGCCACCGTCCGTGGCCAGGGGCAGGCGCTGCGCCAGGTCCCGCAGGTAGGAGGCCGTGTTGTGCGCGTGGTTGATGGACTGGGCCCAGATCTCCCTCGGCACGCCGGGCGGCGGACCGGTCAGCTCGGCCGCCGTGGCACCCTGGACCACCTCGTCGGCGATGGCCTCGAGCCTCGACCGGTCCACGATCCGCTGGAGCCGCGCCGTCTCCTCGCCGGTCACTGCCAACCGCCGCCGAGGTGCTGCTCGAGGAAGGTACGGGCGTAGTGCTGGACGAGCTCGGCGAGGGTGTCGAGCCCGGCCGAGGTCATGGGGGCCTCGCCCCGCCAGATGACGTCGCCGCCGCCGTCGTCGCTGCGCTCGTGGCTGACCTCGACCTCGCCGTCGGGGTCGATGGCGAGGACCAGGTACACGGTGGGCGGCTCCGCCTCGCGCGGCGCGGGCTGCTGGTCGGTCTGTGCGAGCATGAACATGGGGTCACTCCTCGAGGATGCTGTCCAGGTCGGACAGCGGGGTGTAGGGGGCGGTCTTGCCGGCGGCCCGCCGGCGGGGGGTCTTGGGGCGCTTCGACGCCGTCGTCGAAGCGGTGGCGGCCACGCGGCCGGTGCGGTCCCACCAGGTGAGGCATGCCTCGCGCGACGGCCACCAGGCGCGGCCGCCGGCGTCCACGCCGGCGGGCCGGAGCTCGGCCGGCAGTCGGGCGATCCGTCGCTCGATGGTGGAGCGAGAGCAGCCGAGGACCTCGGCGGCCTGGCTGACGGTGGTGATGGGCGCCGGCACCTCGGCCAGGCGCTCGACGGCCTGCCGGGTCAGGCGCATCTCGGTCAGCAGCTCTGCGAGCACCTCGGTGTCATCGCTCGACATCGGGCGCCCCCCCGAGCGCATGCAGCCCGCCCGTCGTGATCTGCCGACAGGGCCCGGAGTGACCGGCGATGAGATCGCAGTAGCAGCGTGGATACGCGAGGCCCCAAGCGGGGAGCAAGCGCCCACACAGGAGCGGCCTCTGGCCCGCCTGCATCGCGCGCAGCGCGCGCACCTCCTCCAAGAGGTCACGGAGCACGGCTATGTCGATGACGATGCTCATGGGAGCACGACTTCGAGGACGTAGGGCGCCGGCTCGTCTCGGACCGTGCTCAGGGCGGTGTGTCCGCCGGCGTGCCCGCGCTCGCGCTGGCACTGCACGAGGTCGCCGCTGGTGGTGTGCCAGGTCTCGTCGCACTGGTCGTCCGTGTCGCTGGCCTCGACCAGGCGGACGTCCAGGACCCGCGCCGGCGGCTCGCGGTCCTGCGCCGGCCGGTAGCCGGGCAGGGCAGCGACGAGGGCGCACACGTTGTCGCAAGCGGCCAGGTCGCAGGGCATGCCGCCGCCGTCGAGGCCGTCGGTGGGGACGCCCGCTGCCAGGCACATGGTGATCGCGTCCTCGGCGAGCCCCTCGAGCTGTCGCCAGAGGGGCCAGGTGGCACGCGGCCTGTGGTCGCACTCGTGGCAGATGTGGTGCCAGAGACCGTCGCAGGCGGGGTAGTCGGGCTGGCTCCGGGCGAGCTGGTAGAGCTCCGCCACGAGAGCCGCGAGACCTCGGTGTGTGGGTGACGAACTGTGCGGCATTGTGACCTCCAGTCAGATGGCGCCCGCAGAAGCTACGCCATCTCTCTATCAGTCACATCTACTTCACGAGGTCTTTACAATCTCATCCCACGACTTGGCCCTGGTACACCGCTCGCCAGTGTTGCATGAGCACTCGGAGGGCGCCGACCTCGACCTCGGAGACGTCCGCCAGGAGGTCCACGAGCTGGAGCGCGAGGCGTCGACGATCGGGGTCGAGGCGGTCGAGCAGCTCGCCCGTAGTGGCCGTAGACCCTGCCTGGATGGCGAGGCGGTACCCCACCGTGGCTAGGTACGCCTCCAGCATTTCGACCGAGAGCCCCACCTCGCCTCTCTCTACGCGAGACAAATGGCTCGCGGTCACACCGATGAGCTCGGCCACGTCGGATTGACGTAGCCCCACCCTGCGACGCAGCGGACGCAGAGACTCCCAGACTGCCATGACCACACCTCCGTCCTCCCCTTGCGACGCTGGCGGGGGCGGTGTGTGATCGGCTCTGAACCATATGTCTCGGAGTCAACCTGATGCTGGGTCACACGCTGCGCGAGCGCCGACAGGCGCAAGGTCGCACGATCACCGACGTCGCCGCCGCCACCGGCATCGACCACGGGTACCTGTCTCACGTCGAGTGCGGTCATCGGGTGCCCTCTCTGGCTGTCCTGCGCCGCCTGGCGGAGGTCCTGGACCTGGCGCCCGAGGAGCTCGGCCGCGTTGTCCTGGGCCTGGACGCAGCGGCCACCGAGGGCATTCAGCCGGCGGTGACCCAGTGACCGCCCTGGACGTCGCTCGAGCGCTGCTGATGCTGGCGCCACCGCTGGTGTTGCTGGGCGGTGTCGCAGTGGCCTTCGCGTTCCTGGCCGCGCTGGTCTGGCACCAGATCATCGACGCGCGGGTCAGGCGGCGCCTGGAGGACGCCGAGCACCTGATCGCCCACGCCGAGGCGATGCGCACGATCGCCCGCCGCGAGCTGTCGGAGAGCCAGGCGCTGCGCACCCTCGCCGCCGAGCTCCTCGATCGCGTGGATCTGGACCGATGAGCGCCCACCAGCTCGCCCCGGCCGCCGCGGCGAGGGCCGCGCGCCTCGGCCGACTCCGCGCGCACCTGTCGTCTCGAACGGATGACCAGCTCCAGGAGCTCTACCGCGAGCTCGCCGAAGAGCTCGAGCGCCGGCGCGACGCCCGGCACGCCGAGAGCATCGCGGCCGAGCGCCGCCGCCTGCGCGAGGAGCGCTCGACGTGACGTACGACGCTCCTGGCCTGGAGTCCGGACCAGCGCCCGAGCTGGAGCCGGCCGAGGACCTCGGCCGGCACCTGGTGGCCATGCTCCGCGAGATCGAGCGCCTGACCACGGTCCCGCGGATCCCCGACGTGGGCGAGGAGCTCACGGCCTGGCTGTCGCCGGCGTTGGGGATCTGGGACGTGACCGTGGTCCGTGCCACGCGCTGGGGCTCGGTGACCGTGGTCGACTGCCACGGCCAGGTCCACCGGACAACCACGGCCAACTGCGGCCCGCGTGGCTCCATCCCCTCGCCGATCTGCCGTCGCGGCCAGGCCTGCCACCTCCACCAGACGGTGATCTTCGAGTCGCTGTCCGAGGTGGCGCGCGTGCTCGAGGAGCTCCCTCCGACGCTCGGCGCCCTCATGTGGCCCGAGCCGCCCTCCTCCCGCCTGGAGGAGGTGCTCCGCGGCGACAGCCGCGTCCCTTATGCCCAATCAGGGACAATCATCCGGAAAATGCTGAGTAGCGGTGTCGTAGCACCGCCGGGCCGTCCGGCCGTCGACCGCCTGGCGGTGGTCATGCACCCCGATGCTCCGTGCGAGCGTCCGACGCCCGGCACCCCCTACTCCGAGCCGCCGACCAAGCTCGCGGACGGTCGCGAGGTCGCGATCTGCCGTCGGTCGGGCCTGCGTCAGGTCCTCCAGTGCGAGCAGGGGCACACCGGGCACCGGTGGCTCCCCTGCATGCGGTCGGACTGCTCGGTGTGCCAGCCTCGGGTGCAGCGTCGCCGCGGTGACCGCCTCCACGCCGTGATCGGCGGCGCGGACCTGGGGCACCTGGTCGCCACCCTGCCGCCCGTGCTCCAGGAGCTGGTCGGCGTCGAGCAGCTCGTGGAGCTCCGGCAGCGGTGGCGCCAGGTGATCGACGAGTGGGCGCGGCTCTGGCACCGGTGCGAGGTGGGCCAGGTGATCGCCTGCCACCCGGCCGGAGACCAGTCGCCCACCACGTGGATGCCGCACTTCGATAGCGTCGTGAGCCTGGTCGGACGCGACCTGACCACGGGCGACCTGTTCGATCTCGAGTGGATGCGGGCAGCTCCGGAGCTCGACATGCTCCGGGTGCTCTGGGCGGGCCAGCTCCTCCGCGCGCTCCGCCTGGCCGGCGTCGGCGCGGCCGACCGCGTCCACCACCCCCAGGTCTGGTACGGCTGGCGCAAGCACACCGACGAGGCGAAGGTGCGTCACTGCCTGGGCTACATGGCTCGGCCCTTCCCGGCCTGGCACGCCGGCGAGGGCTGGGATCGGCGCCTGGGCCAGGCCCGTCGCTACGGCCTCGCCGGCCCGCAGACCAAGCGCCTCCAGATCACCCGGTGGCGCGCGACGGTGGCGGGCCACCTCGAGGACGTGCCCACGCCCTGCTACGTCCAGGACTGCACCTGTCACCTCGCGGTGATCTCGGTGGGCTCGTGGTCATGGGTCCA
>Ga0100403_1003292_pt1 | contig 12113 bp, 9 predicted proteins | sample CryGeymet201501t_FD_83663 | JGI IMG/M metagenome (GOLD analysis project Ga0100403, IMG submission 83663) | Groundwater microbial communities from Crystal Geyser aquifers in Utah, USA - Crystal Geyser metaG 2015-01t | ecosystem: Environmental > Aquatic > Deep subsurface > Groundwater | place: USA...
CCGGGGACGCACCTTGCGATGAACGCGCTGGGCGCGCTGGCGGCGGCGCAGGCGGCGGGGGCCGATCTGGCGCGCGCGGCGCTGGCGCTGGCGGGGTGGCGGGCGCCGCCGGGGCGCGGCGCGCGCTGGCGGGTGCTGCTGGGGCCGGGCGGCATGGACGGCGCCGTGGATTTGATCGACGAGAGCTACAACGCCAACCCCGCCTCGGTGGGCGCGGCGCTGGCGGTGCTGGCGGCCAACCCGGTCAAGGACGACATCGGCCGCATCGCGCGCGGCCGCCGCATCGCGTGCCTGGGCGACATGATGGAGCTGGGCGCGCAGGAGCGGGCGGCGCACGCGGCGCTGGCCGATCATCCGGCGATGGCGCAGGTCGATCTGGTGTTCTGCGTCGGCGAGCGGATGCGCGCGCTGCACGACGCGCTGGCGCATGAGAAGCAGGGCGGCTGGTTCGCCGACGCCGACGCCTGCGCCGACAGGCTGCGGCGCGCGGTTGACGCGGGCGACGTGGTGATGGTCAAAGGCTCGAAATCCATGCGCATGGGCGGCGTCGTGACCGCCCTCAAACGGCTCGGCGCCGCGCGCGATCCCGACGCGCCGCCAGAGGAGATCTAAGGGTGCTCTACCACCTGCTCACCCCGCTGTCGCAGGGCGGCGACGTGTTCAACCTGTTCCGCTACATCACCTTTCGCGCGGGCGGCGCGTTCATGACGGCGCTGATTCTGGGGTTCGTGTTCGGCCCCGCCGTGATCCGCGCGCTGCGGCGGATGCAGAAGAAGGGCCAGCCGATCCGCGACGACGGCCCGGCCAGCCACATCATCGCCAAGGCCGGCACGCCCACCATGGGCGGCGTGATGATTCTCGGCGCGCTGGTGATCTCGACGCTTTTGTGGGCGCGGCTCGACAACGGCTATGTCTGGCTGGTCACGCTGGTGACGCTGGGCTTTGGCGCCATCGGCTTCGCCGACGACTTCTCGAAGGTGACCAAGTTCAACGTGCGCGGCGTGCCCGCGCGCTATCGCTTCGGCGCCGGGCTGCTGATCGCGCTGGTCGCCGCGATCTGGGCGGCGTGGCTGCAGCCCGCGGCGCTGAGCGGTCAGCTTGCGCTGCCGGTATTCAAGGACGTGCTGATCGACATGGGGCTGCTGTTCGTGCCGTTCGCGATGCTGGTGATCGTCGGCGCGGCGAACGCGGTGAACCTGACCGACGGGCTGGACGGGCTGGCGATCATGCCGGTGATGATCGCGGGCGGCGCGCTGGGGATCATCGCCTATGTCGCCGGGCGCACCGACTTCACCGAGTATCTCAACCTGCACTACATCCCCGGCGTCGGCGAGATCGCGATCTTCACGGCGGCGCTGATGGGCGCGGGCCTGGGCTTTCTGTGGTGGAACGCGCCGCCGGCGATGGTGTTCATGGGCGACACCGGCAGCCTTGCGCTGGGCGGCGCGCTGGGCGCGATCGCGGTGGCCACCAAGCACGAGCTGGTGCTGGGCGTGGTCGGCGGGCTGTTCGTGGTCGAGGCGCTGAGCGTGATCATCCAGGTCGCGTGGTTCAAGCGCACCGGAAAGCGGGTGTTCCTGATGGCGCCGATCCACCACCACTTCGAGAAGAAGGGCTGGCGCGAGGAGACCATCGTGATCCGCTTCTGGATCATCTCGGTGATCCTGGCGCTGATCGGCCTCGCCACGCTGAAGCTGCGGTGAGGGCGATGGCGGCATTTGCGGCCCTGAGGCAGCGCGCCGCCCGGCTGCGCCGCCCCCCTCCCGGCCTCCCCCCGCAAGAGGGGGAGGAGCGCGGCGTCGGGCCGGGCGCCACGGCGACTCGGCCTCGCCCGCCGCAAGAGCGCCGCGACCGCCTCCCTTCGCCCCCTCTCCCCGCCGGGGAGAGGGTCGGGGTGAGGGGCGGCGCCGTATTCGCGGCCCGTCGAACCCTCACGCCTTGCACCGATGCCTCAGGGCGCCCTGCGGAGGCCGTCCGATGATCGCGGTGCGCGGCTTCGAGGGGCGGCGCGTCGGCGTGCTGGGCATGGGGCGCTCTGGCCTTGCGACGGCGCGGGCGCTGGCGGCGGGCGGGGCTGCGCCGGTGTGCTGGGACGACGGCGAGGCGGCGCGTTCGGCGGCGGCGGCGGCGGGCTTTACGGTCGAGGATCTGACGCGCGCGCAGGCCTGGGACGAGATGCGCGCGCTGATCGTCTCGCCCGGCGCGCCGCACCTCTACCCCGCGCCGCATCCCGCGCTGGAGGCCGCGTGGGCGGCGGGCGCCATCGTGGACAACGACATCGGGCTGTTCTTTCGCGCGCTGGGCATGACCGACGCGCAGGTGAAGGTGGTGGCGGTCACCGGCTCGAACGGCAAGTCCACCACCACGGCGCTGATCGCGCATCTGCTGCGCGCTTCGGGGCGCCCCGTCCAGATGGGCGGCAACATCGGGCGCGGCGTGCTCGACCTCGACCCGCCCGCCGACGGCGAGACCATCGTGCTGGAGCTGTCGAGCTATCAGCTTGATCTGGCGCGCGCGCTGGCGCCCGACGTGGCGGTGTTTCTCAACCTCTCGCCCGACCACCTTGACCGCCACGGCGGCGAGGGCGGCTATTTCGCCGCCAAGCGGCGGCTGTTCGAGCTGGGCGCGCCGGTCCGCGCGGTGATCGGCGTGGACGACCGCCACGGCCGCTTTCTCGCCGCCGCGTCGCGTGAGGACGTGACGACCGGCGATCCGGTGACCGAGATCTCGGCGGCGCGGCGCTTGCGCGGGCCGGGCTGGTCGGTGTCGATGAACAAGGGGTTTCTCACCGAATGGCGCGACGGGTCGCAGGGCGCGGCGCTGGACCTGCGCGCCGCCCCTGCGCTGGTCGGCGCGCACAACCACCAGAACGCCTGCGCGGCTTATGCGGCGGCGCGGGCGCTGGGGCTGGGGCCGAAGGCGATCGAGAAGGGGCTGCGCAGCTTCGCGGGGCTGGAGCACCGCTTGCAGAAGATCGCCGAGATCGGCGGCGTGGCCTTTGTCAACGACAGCAAGGCCACCAACGCCGACGCGGCGGAAAAGGCGCTGCTGGCCTATGACCGCGTGCGCTGGATCGCGGGCGGCGTGCCCAAGGCGGGCGGCATCGCGCCGCTGAAGCCGCTGTTCGGGCGCGTGGCCAAGGCGTATCTGATCGGTCAGGCGGCGCGGGACTTCGCCGCGACGCTGGGCGACACGCCCCATGCGCTGTGCGGCGATCTGGCGGCGGCGGTGCGGCTGGCGGCGGCGGAGGCGCAGCCGGGCGAGGCGGTGCTGCTCAGCCCGGCCTGCGCCAGTTTCGACCAGTTCACCGATTTCGAGGCGCGCGGCCGCGCCTTCGCCGCGCTGGTGGCGCAGCTTGCGGGAGAACGCGCATGACCGAGATCGCCTTCGGCGGCGGCGCCCCGCGCCACGCCTCGGCGCCGCTCAACGACCCCTCGGTGCTGGGCCGCTGGTGGCGCAGCGTCGATCAGTGGAGCCTGTGGGCGGCGGGCGCGCTGTTCCTGATCGGGATGATCCTGGGGCTGGCCGCCTCGCCGCCGCTGGCCGAGAAGAACGGGCTGCCGCACTTCTACTATGTGATCCGGCAGGCGTTTTTCGGCGGCGTCGCCATGGCGGCGATGGTGGGGCTGTCGATGGCCACCCCGCGTCAGGTGCGCAGGCTGGCGAGCCTCGGCTTCGCGGTCTGCCTGGCGCTGGTGATGCTGCTGCCGGTGTTCGGCACCGATTTCGGCAAGGGCGCGGTGCGGTGGTATTCGCTGGGCTTCGGCTCGGTGCAGCCGTCGGAGTTCCTGAAACCCTTCTTCGCGGTGTTCGCCGCGTGGCTGTTGTCGGCCTCGGCGCAGGAGAACGGCCCGCCGGGGGCGCTGCTGTCGCTGCTGCTGGCGGCGCTGGTGGCGGGGATGCTGGCGCTGCAACCCGATTTCGGGCAGGCGACGCTGATCCTGGGCGCCTGGGGGATCATGTATTTCGTCGCCGGCGCGCCGGTGGCGCTGATCCTGATCCTGGGCGCGACGGTGGTGGGCGCCGGGGTCGCCGCCTATGAGTTCTCCAGCCATTTCGCCAGCCGCATCGACGCCTACCTCAGCGCCGAGGTGCAGCCGCTGACGCAGATGGGCTACGCCACCGACGCGATCCTGTCCGGCGGGCTGTTCGGCGTCGGCGTCGGCGAGGGCACGGTCAAGTGGAGCCTGCCCGACGCGCACACCGACTTCATCATCGCGGTCGCGGCCGAGGAATACGGGCTGGTGTTCTGCCTGATCATCATCGCGCTGTTCGCCGCCATCGTCGGCCGCTCGATCCTGCGGCTGTTGCGTGAGGGCGACGCCTTTGCGCGGCTGGCGGGCCTGGGGCTGGCGTCGCTGCTGGGGATGCAGGCGCTGGTCAACATGGGCGTGGCGATCCGCCTGCTGCCCGCCAAGGGCATGACGCTGCCGCTGATCTCCTACGGCGGCTCGTCGGTGGTGGCGGTCGGCATCGGGCTGGGGATGCTGTTCGCGCTGACGCGCAGACGCCCGCAGGCGCAATTCGCCGAGCCCGATTTCCGGTGAGCGGCGGGGTGGCGGACGCGCCGCTGCTGGTGATCGCCGCCGGCGGCACCGGCGGGCACATGTTCCCCGCGCAGGCGCTGGCGCAGGAGATGCTGGCGCGCGGCTGGCGCGTGGCGCTGAGCACCGACGCGCGCGGCCTGCGCTATGCGGGCGGGTTTCCCGAGGCGGTGGAGCGGCGCGCGCTGGCGGCGGCGACCATGGCGCGCGGCGGATGGCTGGCCAAGCTCGCCGCCCCGCTGGCGATGGCGCGCGGCGCGCTCTCCGCCCTGCGCTGGTTTCGCGCGGCGCGGCCCGCCTGCGTGGCGGGGTTCGGCGGCTATCCGGCGTTTCCGGCGCTGACGGCGGCGTGGGCGCTGGGCCTGCCCCGGCTGATCCATGAGCAGAACGGCGTGCTGGGCCGGGTCAACCGGCTGTTCGCGGCCCGCGTCGGCGCGGTGGCCTGCGGAACCTGGCCGCTGAGCAACCCGCCAAACGGCGCCCGGCTGGTGGAGATCGGCAACCCGGTGCGCGCCGCCGTGCTGGCGGCGGCCGCCCCCTACCACCCGCCCGGCGGCGGGATCGTCGAGATCCTGGTGTTCGGCGGCAGTCAGGGCGCCTCGGTGTTCGCCACGCTGATCCCCGCCGCGCTGGCGCAGATCGACCCTGCGCTGCGCAAGCGGCTGCGCGTGGTCCAGCAGGCGCGCGCGCCGGAGCTTGAGGGCCTGCGCGCCACCTATGCGGCGATGGGGCTGCGGGCGGAATGCGCCGCGTTCTTCGACGACATGCCCGCGCGGCTGGCGGCGGCGCATCTGATCGTCAGCCGCGCCGGCGCCTCGACCGTCGCCGAGATCGCCGCGATGGGGCGGCCCGCGATCCTGGTGCCCTACCCCGCCGCGATGGACGACCACCAGAGCGCCAACGCCCGCGCGCTGAGCGAAGGCGCGGCGGCGGTTCTGGCGGCGGAGGCGGGGTTGACGCCGCACGCGCTGGCGGGGCATCTGACGCGCCTGCTCGGCGATCCCGGCCTTCTGGCCGACATGGCTGCGGCGGCGCGGTGGCAGGCCCGCCCCGACGCCGCCCGAAAGCTTGCCGATCTGGTCGAGACGCTGACTTCTGGGGAGAAGCCCTGAGATGATGACCACCGCCCTGCCGCTGGATATCGGCGTGCTGCACTTCGTCGGGATCGGCGGCATCGGCATGTCGGGCATCGCCGAGGTGCTGTTGAACCTCGGCTATCAGGTGCAGGGCTCCGACCTCAAGGACAGCCCGATCATCGAGCGGCTGCGCGGCCTCGGCGCCCAGGTCCACATCGGCCAGAAGGCGGAGAACCTCGGCGCCGCCAAGGTGGTCGTGGTCTCGTCCGCCATCAAGCCCGGCAACCCCGAGCTTGACGAAGCCCGCGCGCGCAGCCTGCCGGTGGTGCGCCGCGCCGAGATGCTGGCCGAACTGATGCGCCTGCGCCAGAACGTGGCGGTGGCCGGCACGCACGGCAAGACCACCACCACCAGCATGGTCGCGGCGCTGCTGGATGCGGGCGGCATCGACCCCACCGTGGTCAACGGCGGCATCATCCAGGCCTACGGCTCGAACGCGCGGCTGGGCGCGGGCGACTGGATGGTGGTGGAGGCCGACGAGAGCGACGGCACCTTCGTCAAGCTGCCCGCGACCATCGCCGTCGTCACCAACATCGACCCCGAGCACCTCGACCACTACGGCGATTTCGACGGCGTGCGCGACGCCTTCCTGTCGTTCGTCTCCAACATCCCGTTCTACGGCCTGGCGGTGTGCTGCATCGACCATGCCGAGGTGCAAAGCCTGATCGGCAAGATCGACGACCGCCGGGTGGTGACCTACGGCTTCAGCCGCCAGGCCGACGTGCGGGCGGAGAATCTGGTCTGGGAGAACGGCGCCGGGCGCTTCGACGCGGTGCTGCGCGCGGGCGAGGGCTTTCACCGCCTCGACGGGCTGATCCTGCCGATGCCGGGCGAGCACAACGTGCTGAACGCGCTGGCCGCGATCGCCGTGGCGCGCGAGCTGAAGATCGGCGACGCGGCGATCCGCAAGGGGCTGGAGGGCTTTCGCGGCGTCAAGCGCCGCTTCACCCGCGTCGGCGACTGGAACGGCGTGGCGATCATCGACGACTACGGCCACCACCCGGTCGAGATCGCCGCCGTGCTCAAGGCCGCGCGCGCCGCCACCAACGGGCGGCTGATCGCGGTGCATCAGCCGCACCGCTATTCGCGCCTGCATGATCTGTTCACCGATTTCTGCGGCTGTTTCAACGACGCCGACATGGTGGCGATCGCCGACGTCTATGCGGCGGGCGAAGCGCCGATCCCCGGCGTCAGCCGCGACGCGCTGGTGGGCGGCCTGCGCGCCCACGGCCACCGCGACGCCCGCGCGCTGGAGGGGCCGGAGGCGCTGGCCGGTCTGGTGCGGGCCGAGGCGCATCCGGGCGACATGGTGGTGTGCCTGGGCGCGGGCACCATCACCGCATGGGCCAACGCGCTGCCCGGCGAGCTGGCGCGGCTGGGGTGACGGGGCTGGCATGACGGCGCGCCCCCTCTCCCCGACCCTCTCCCTTGTCTGGGGAGAGGGGGCGCTCACGGCGTCGCCTGCGCGTCATCGCTCAGCCGGGCGCCGTCGGCGGGCCTTGCGCCTCCTCCCCTCTTGTGGGGGCGCGTCGGGGTGGCGGGGCGGCGCGGCTACCGAGACCGCGCCGCCGCACGGCGCCGCCGTGCTCTCCCCAATGCTCTCCCTTGGTGGGGGAGAGCAGGCGACACCGGCGCCGTCTGCGCGTCCCTCGAAGGCCGGGCGCCGTCCGCGCGCCTTGCGCCCCCTCTCCCCTCGGGGAGAGGGTCGGGGTGAGGGGCGCGCCGCCCGATCGGCGCGCCGCCGATGACCGCCCTGCTGCACGGCGCCGCGCTCCTCTCCCGCCTGCCCCGCGCGCGCGGAACCCTCACGCCGATGCGCCCGCTGGATGAGCTCACCTGGCTGCGCGTCGGCGGCCCGGCGGAGGTGCTGTTCCAGCCCGAGGACGCCGACGACCTGTCGCAATTTCTCGCCGCGCTGGCGCCAGACATTCCGGTGACCATTCTCGGCGTCGGCTCGAACCTGATCGTGCGCGACGGCGGCGTGCCGGGGGTGTCGATCCGGCTGGGGCGCGGCTTCGGCGCGGTGCGGCGCGAGGGCGCGACCGGCCTGCGGGCGGGCGCCGCCGTGCTGGACGCGCACCTGGCCAAGGCCGCCGCCACCTACGGGATCGCGGGGCTGGAGTTCCTGCGCACCATCCCGGCGCGCTGGGCGGCGCGGTGCGGATGAACGCGGGCTGCTATGGCGCCTATATCGCCGACGTGTTCACCGGCGCGCTCGCCATCGACCGCAAGGGCCGCCGCCACGCGCTCGGCCCCGACGACATGGGCTTCGGCTATCGCGCCTGCGGCCTGCCCGACGACCTGATCTTCATCGAGGCGAGCGTGGAGGGCCGCCCCGACGCGCCCGACGCGATCCTCGCGCGGATGGCGGCGCTGTTGAAAAAGCGCGCCGAGACGCAGCCGGTGCGCGCGCGCACGGCGGGTTCGACGTTCCGCAACCCCGCGGGCCATTCCTCGACCGGCGCGGCGGGCGAGGACCACGCGCTGAAGGCCTGGACGCTGATCGACCGGGCCGGATGCCGGGGCTTGCAACTGGGCGGCGCGCAGATGTCGCCGATGCACCCGAACTTTCTGGTCAACACCGGCGGCGCCACCGCCGACGATTTAGAAAAACTTGGCGAATTGGTGCGTGTTAGGGTTTTGGAAACCACGGGCGTTCAGTTACTGTGGGAAGTCAAACGGATCGGAATCAATCCGGCCGAATAGAATCGCCCGCACGAACGGGCGGACGGAATCGAGGCTGGGCATGTCGAGCAGGACGCCCCGCATCGCCGTGCTGAAGGGCGGCTGGTCGGCCGAACGCGAAGTCTCGCTCGCGTCGGGCCGAGAGTGCGCCGCAGCCTTGCGCGCTGCGGGCTATGACGTGGTGGAGATCGACGCCGGACGCGACCTTGCGGCGCGGCTGAGCGCGCTCGCGCCCGATGTCGCGTTCAACGCGCTGCATGGCCGCTGGGGCGAGGACGGCTGCGTGCAGGGCCTGCTTGAGGTGCTGGGCCTGCCCTACACCCATTCCGGCGTGCTGGCCTCCGCGCTCGCCATGGACAAGATCCGCGCCAAGGACGCCTTCGCCGCCGCAGGGCTGCCGGTGGCGGCGGGGCGGCTGGCCACGCGCGCCGAGATCGCGGCGGGCCACCCGATGCCGCCGCCCTATGTGGTAAAGCCCAGCAACGAAGGCTCCTCGGTGGGCGTGCATCTGGTGATGGCGGGCGCCAACGGCCCGGCGCGGCTGGGGCCGGACGCGCCCGAGACGCTGATGGTCGAGGCGTTCGCGCCGGGGCGCGAGCTGACCGTCGCGGTGATGGGCGACCGGGCGCTGACAGTGACCGACATCATCGCCGAGGGCTGGTACGACTACGACGCGAAATACCGCCCCGGCGGCTCGCGCCACGTCTGCCCCGCCGACATCCCGGCGACCGTGTTCGACGCCTGCCTCGATCAGGCGCTGCGGGCGCACCGCGCGGTGGGCGCGCGCGGCCTCAGCCGCACCGATTTCCGCTGGGACGAGGCGCGCGGGCCGGACGGGCTGATCGTGCTGGAGATCAACACCCAGCCCGGCATGACGCCGACCTCGCTGGCGCCGGAGCAGGCCGCCGCCGTGGGCATGTCCTTTCCCGAAATGTGCCGCTGGATGGTGGAGGACGCCTCATGCGGGCGCTAGGGCCGGAAAGCCGCCAGCCCCGAGGGGCGGCGCATGGCGGGGCGGCATATGGCGGGGCGGCGCGCGGCGTCTCTGGCGGGGCGCTGTGGCGCTATCGCCTCGCGCGGCTGTGGCGGCGGCGCACGCTCCGGCGCGCGGTGCTGGTGCAGGGGCCTGCGCTGGCGCTGGCCGCCATAGCGGCGATGCTCGCCTCCGATCCGGCGGTGCACGCGGCGCTGGCCGACAAGGCGCAGGCGGTGCGCGCGGCGCTGACCGCGCGGCCCGAATTCGCGATCCGGCGCATCGAGATCGAAGGCGCCTCGCCCGGCGTGCGCGCCGAGATCCTCGCCAGCCTCACCGACGCCATGGGCGCCTCGTCGCTGAACCTCGACGCGAACGCCGTGCGCAGGCGCGTCGAGAGCCTCGGCTGGGTCGCCAGCGCGCGGGTCTCGCTGGAGGCGCCCGAGGCGCTGCGCGTGGCGGTGGTCGAGCGCGCGGCGGCGGCGGTGTGGCGCATCGACGGCGAGCCGGTGCTGATCGACCGCGCGGGCGTGGTGATCGAACCCGCGTTCCGCCGCGCCGACCACCCCGACCTGCCGCTGGTCGCGGGCGAGGGCGCCAATGCGGCGGTGGCCGAGGCGCTGGCGGTGATGGACGCGGCCGGGCCGCTCGCCCCGCGCATCCGCGGGCTGGTGCGGGTGGGCGCGCGGCGCTGGGACGTGGTGCTGACGGGTGTGACGCGTGAGGAGGATGACGACGTGACCCTGCGATTGCCAGCCGAGAACGCCGCCGCCGCCATGGCGCGCGCCGCCGCGCTCCAGAGCGACCACGCTTTGTTCGACCGCGACATCCGCGCCGTCGATCTGCGCCTGCCCGACCGCCCGACCGTGCGCCTGACGCCGCGCGCGCTGACGCGTCTGGCGGCGCTGCGGGGGGATTCGGCGTGAGCGGGACGTTGACCGGCCTGCGCGCGATGCGCGAACGGCTGCGCGCGGCGCTGCGGCGCGGACTGGTGGCGGTGCTGGACGTGGGGTCCAGCAAGACCACCTGTTTCATCCTGGGCGTGGACGCCGAGCGGCTGGCCCGCGCGCAGGCCCAGGGCGCCCGCCACGACGCTTACGGCGCGCTGCGCATCGTCGGCCCCGGCCTCACGCAAACGCACGGCGTCAAGCTGGGCGAGGTGGTGGACATGGAGGCCGTGTGCCGCACCATCCGCCAGGCGCTGGAGATCGCCGAGAAGGCGGCCGGAGAGCGCGTCGATCAGGTCATCGTGGCGCTGTCCGGCGCGCGGCCGCTCAGCGGCGCGGCGCATGGCGCGGCGCTGCTGGAGGGGCTGGAGGTCAACCGCCGCGACATCGCCCGCGCGCTGGCCGCCGCGCGCATCGGGCGCGACGAGGGGCGCGAACTGCTGCACGCCCAGCCGGTGAATTTCGCGCTCGACGGCGTGACCGGCCTCGCCGACCCGCGCGGCATGACCGGATCGCGGCTCGCCGCCGATCTGCACGTGATGACGGTCGCCTCCGGCCCGCTGCGCAACCTCGCCCACTGCGTGCGTCGCTGCGATCTGGAGCTGGCGGGCGTGGTGGCGGCCCCCTATGCGGCGGGGCTGTCGAGCCTGGTGGAGGACGAGCAGAAGCTGGGCGCCGCCTGCATCGACATGGGCGCGGGCGCAACCGGGATCTCGGTGTTCCTGCGCGGCCACCTGATCCACGCCGACAGCGCGCGCATCGGCGGCGACCACATCACCCTCGACATCGCCAACGGCCTGTCGATGCCCAGCGCGGCCGCCGAGCGGATCAAGACGCTGCACGGCGGCGCGGTGGCCACCGGTCAGGACGACCGCGAGCTGATCGAGGCGCCGCAGTTGGGCGGGAGCGGCCCCGGCGAGCGCCGCCGCATCAGCCGCGCCGCGCTGATCGGCGTGATCCGGCCCCGGCTTGAGGAGACACTGGAGACGGTGCGCGACCGGCTGCGCGCGGCGGGGTTCGAGCATCTGCCGGGCCGCCGCATCGTGCTGACCGGCGGCGCCGCGCAGCTGCCGGGGCTGGAGGAGGCCGCGCAGCGCATCCTCGGCCGCCGCACCCGCGTCGGGCGGCCGATGCGGGTGGCGGGCCTGCCGCAAAACGCCTCCGGCCCTGCTTTCGCCACGGCGGTGGGCTTGTGTCTCTACGCCGCAGGGCCGCAGGACGAGCTTTGGGACTTCGAGACGCCGCTGGCGGTCTCGGGCCGGGGCCGCGCCGCGCGGGCGGTGCGGTGGTTTCGTGAAAACTGGTGAAAGCGGATGAAACCCGCGTGAACTTCGTGTAACGTCGCCGACAAGAACCAAAAAACCACCGATTGAGCAGCAGCAAACAACAGGCGGAACCCCAATGGCTTTGATTCTGAAGTCGCCCGAGGCGCAGGACCTTCGGCCCCGCATCACCGTTTTCGGCGTCGGCGGCGCCGGCGGCAACGCGGTCAACAACATGATCGAAAAGGCGCTTGAGGGCGCCGAATTCGTGGTGGCCAACACCGACGCGCAGGCGCTTCAGCAGAACCGCTCGTCGCGCAAGCTTCAGCTCGGCGCCCACGTCACGCAAGGCCTGGGCGCGGGCGCCAAGCCCGGCGTCGGCGCGCAGGCGGCGGAGGAGAGCCTCGAGGAGATCGTGGACTGCCTCGCGGGCAGCCACATGTGCTTCATCACCGCCGGCATGGGCGGCGGCACCGGCACCGGCGCCGCCCCCGTGATCGCGCGCGCGGCGCGCGAGATGGGCATCATGACGGTCGGCGTCGTCACCAAGCCGTTCCAGTTCGAGG
>Ga0100403_1003293_pt1 | contig 12112 bp, 23 predicted proteins | sample CryGeymet201501t_FD_83663 | JGI IMG/M metagenome (GOLD analysis project Ga0100403, IMG submission 83663) | Groundwater microbial communities from Crystal Geyser aquifers in Utah, USA - Crystal Geyser metaG 2015-01t | ecosystem: Environmental > Aquatic > Deep subsurface > Groundwater | place...
GTACATATGAGGGACCCTCGAAGGAATTTGCCCCCCTACCCCCTGTGGCGCGCCCTGGAGCGTCACAGGGCGCGCCCTGGAGCGTGGTATACGCGGTCATGGTCGAAGGCCCTCACTTTTCGTCTTGCGGCTGTGGCAGGCGTGGCAGAGGGATTGCAGGTTGCGCGTGTCGAAGCGCGCGCCGCCCTCGCTGATGCGCTGGACGTGGTCAACGTCGGTCGCAGCTTGCCCACAACCCGGCGTGGCGCACACGGGATGCCGACGTAGTTGGCGCTCGCGAATCTGGCGGTGATGATGGCCGTAGCCGCGCTCATGGTAGGGCGGTCGATACTCCACGCGCCGCGCCTTCTGCGCGACTTGGGGCATCTTGAATCGCTTGGGTCGGGTGGGCATCAGCTCTTATCCACCTTTCGATAGTGGCCATAGAACATGTCGGCTTCTTTGTTTTGAAAACGCGTGATGACCTGCTTGTTGAGGGCCGTGAATGGGGCCTTGTAGCCATCGCGTTCGGCTTTCACCTGGTCGAGCTCGGCTAAGGTTTCTTCATAGACCTGTTCGCCCGCTTTCCAGCCCTGGACGATGCCGATAATCCAGCTGAGGTAGGCCACGAGAAAGATGCATAGCGCAATGCCGATGTAGGTAGTCATAGACCGCCCTTTCTTGAGAAGTTGGTTTTATACGGAGTTGGCCTGTGGTATCGGCTGACCATGTTGGCGCTCTTATGCCGAGAGCGCTCCTGAACCAATGCCGTAGGCAGGCCCGCACTGGTAAGGTCAGTAATGACACCGGCGCGTAAGGAATGCGCCGTAATTGATTCCCAGTCGAGCCCAGTGTTGGCCCGCGCGGCGGCCCGCTTGACTATGCGACCGATGCCTTGGTCGGTAAGGGGTCGCGGCTTAATAGCTCCCCATTGGCTTACTGGGTGAAATAAGTGAGAGCAACCTGGAGAAACTTCGAACCATTCGACCAGCGCTTTCACGGGGCACGTGCGCTTGTAGCGGCCTGGCATCATGGGCAACCACTGACCCTCATGAATTTGGTCGGTCTTGCTCGACCGTAGCAGCATCTGGACCCCGACCGATTCAATGACCACATCGGCGCGCAGTATGCCCGCCGCCTCTGATCTCCGCATTCCTGTCGCGTAGATGACAAGCAACAACGCACGATCACGAAGCCCCTCTAAGGTCAGGTTGCCAACTTCCGTTTTTGGCAAGGCCGCCAGAATTAGCCGAAGCTTATCCACAGTCACGGGCTCGGCATGCTTTGGCCGTTCGCCCAGGACGCGCTTCAGCCCCTTCAGGCAGTTCCTGACCGCATCCATCGACGTTACGTTATCCCGACCGTACTTGTCCCGGTAATAACGAACCAGGCCCGCGAAGCGAAGCTCGACAGTCGCCATGGACAGGCCCCGGCGAATCGCGAGGAAAGTTAAGAACTGCTGAACCGCCTCAACCTCACCCGGGTCAACCGAGAAACCATTCTCCTCGCAGAAATCTCGATACTGGGCCATAGCCGTGGCATAGCTTTCAGTCGTTTTATCGGCCCGCGCCTTCCCCGTGAACGCCGCTGCCTGTTTTGCAAGGTCCGCATTCCGGTAGGCCTCTATCCGAGCCGTGACGCGTGCCCGATAAGTGTTTTTTATGTTGCGCAATGGATTCTTGCAATCCGTTGCGGCATGGGAATTTACAGCTTTCAGATTTGTCGATGCCTGAATCATTGCACCCGCTCCCTTGTGTGCTCGCCATCATCACCCGGACCCCAGTGGCGCAGGGGGTGAAGGCCCTCGACGAACTCCAGCATGAGCAGACAGGCGGCGTCAACGAGGTGTTCCAGGTTGCCGGTCGCTCGATAGGCTTGCAGCCGTCGAATGATGCTCGAAATGCGGTCATAGGTGGGCTTGTCACGGTCACCCATGCGCCCATAGCGCAGCGCCCCCATGACCAGCCGGTTACGCATGCGCTGCTCGAACTCGGCAGACCACTCGGATTGCAGCAAGGCATCGAGCGGGGGCATCGGCTTGCTGCCCATACCCTCATGCCGCCTTGCCATCAAGCGCCAGGCGCGCTGCAGGAAGGGGGCCTCGGGCCGTGATTCCAGTTGCTTCATATCGGCATTTCCATCTGTTTCGGCATCGGCGTTCCCACCTCTTCGCCCGTAAATCCACGCCTTTCACAGCGCAGGCGCAAACGCTCTAAAGCCTCAAAACAGGCCACTAAATCAAGGATATTGGGGTTATCGTAGTGGCCATCAATCTGCATGATGGCAACGCGCTCGGCGCGCCATTCCGCCCAATCACTTTCCGACCATTTGCGCATTTTCCGGGGCCTTTGGGAGTTTAAAACCCTTCAACGAGCCAAAATCCCGCGCTTTTTTGCTTACCCATTTCGCCGGGGCAGGTAACGCACCAAGACCCTTGGCCGCGCGCTTCACGGGGTCGCGACAGTCCTCGCAGTAGGTCACCCAGGCGTCGAGCTCGCCTATGCCATCCGCATCGACCACGCGCTTGCTGACTTTGCGCCACCAATCGCGATAGTGCGGCGGATCGCGCCCTTCGGGTTGTTCGCCAGGCCGATGCATGACCACACGCATGAGCCGCTTCCACAGGGCCGTGCGGTAGCTATCCCCTGCCGAAATCGAAGAGCGAAGCGCTGATGAAAACGCCGATACCGACCCTTCAGTCTCTGCTTCTGCTTCTTCTTCTCTATCTGCTTCTTCTTCTGCTTCTGCTTCTGGCGTTACAACCGTTTCAGCGCGTTTCAGCGCGTTACATAGCGTTGCGGATCGTTGCAATTCTTTGGTTATGGCGGGCGGCGTTACAGTTGTTTCAGCTTTTTGCCCTTCTTCTTCCTTCTTTTTCTCGCGATGGCGCTGCACTCGGGCATTCGCCTGCTGTTGACTGAGGGGTTTTCTCTCGCGATAGGCCGCGTGGTTGAGGATCAGCCAACCCGCTTCAACCCGTTCCACGCGCCGCCCTTCGTTGGCCGGATTCGTGGAATACTGATCGGGCTCCATGAAGATCTTCAACGCGCGCTCAGTCTCAGGAAGACCAACCTTTGAATCGTCAGAAATCGCGAGTATCGAGGCTCTGACAATTCCGTCTGGACCGGCCATGGCGAGCATGGCAATGAAGACTTTGAAGGTGTCTGAATCCAGTCGCATGAGGCTGGATTTGAGAATCGACTGAAAAAGCTTCACGTAGCCGTCGCTCATGCGGTTGCTCCCACGGCCGCCACGCTGGCCGCTTTGTAGTTCGCTCTGACCAGCGCTTCGGCGGGATTCGGCGACACGCTATTGCCAATGGCTTTGACCTGTTGCGTCTTGTTGCCGGTCAGGATGTAGTCATCAGGCATGCCCTGAGCTTTCGCGAGCTCGCGCGGCTGAAGCATCCGGAGGCCGATGTCAACGATCTGATAGTCGATGCCCGCGACGGTGACCAGGCCGAAGCGATCCAGCGTGGTGATCGTGTGCATGGGTTCATCGGCGCGTTGACCTTCGCCCCCGGCGTAGTACTTCATCAGGAAGGCGCGGACCTCGCCGAATTTGTTCATGGCGCAGGCCGTTGGTAGCGGCTCGCGCGGATCGCTGCCAATCGATTGGCCGTTGAATTGCGTGAGGAAGGCCCCGATCAGGCTGTGGTGATCGATGCTGGTGATCGTGCCGATGGGCTGCTCAACACCATGGCCCACGACGCCGCCATAGTGCTTTGCGAGGAAGGCCGCGCAGAGGGCGTGCTTTTGTCCGCCCGCCACGACAGTACCCAAAGGCGCTTCGATATCGAGGGCGCGCGGCGATTGCCCTTCACGCTCGCCATAACCCGTTTGCACCAGGGCCGGCGCTATAATGGCATGCTGCCCCTTTCCAGTGATTGTTCCCAGCGGCGCGTTAACGTCATGGCTGCGCAGGTCGCCACTTCCGTGGTTCACCGTGGTCAGGCATGGCGCGACCATCGCGAACCGGTTTTCCGTGGTGATAGTGCGGAGCGGTTCTTGCGGGCCCCATGTCGCGCTTTCGCCGCTGCTCTTATTATCGATGCCCACGAGGCACGGCGAAACAAGCCCGAAGCGGTTTTCTGTTGTCTGCGTGCGCAGCGGTTCGTCAATCGATTGCCCGCGAAAGGTTTCCTGCGAGTGATAGGCGACGATGAAGGGCTTCGGGTTGTCCAGCACGTACTTTTTGATCCCCTTCGCGATGCGCTTCATCGTGTTTTCAGAAAGCGGACGAATCACCCGGAGCACACGCGCCTCGGCTTTACTGAGGAAGATCGAGGGGCACGGCAGGGACCAGTCAATACACTCCGCTGCGGTGCGAAAGGGCTTCAAGCCCCGGCCTACGCCGTGGCTCGGTTTCGGCCAGACAATGGGCTGGCCGTCGCGGCGCGCCACGAGGAAAAGCCGCTTGCGCGTTGTCGGCGCGCCGAAGTCGCAAGCAATGAGTTCGCGCCACTCAATCTTGTCATAGCCCAGGGCGCGAAGATGGCCTACCCATTGCTGGAAGGTTTCTCCCTTCCGCGACTTAATGGGCTGACCCTTTTTCAGCGGACACCACTCTTGGAATTCCACGACGTTTTCGAGGAAGATCATGCGCGGGCGCACGCGCTTGGCCCATTTGAGCACGATCCACGCCAGCCCGCGGATTTCCTTCTTTCTCGGTTTGCCCCCCTTCGCCTTGCTGTGGTGGGTGCAGTCGGGCGAAAACCAGACCATGCCCACGGGGCGATCCCCGCATACCTGGAGCGGGTCAATCTCGCGTATATCCTCGCAGTAATGCCGGGTTTCCGGGTGATTCATTTCGTGCATCCGAAGTGCGTCGCGATTGTGATTGATCGCCACGTCCACCGACCGGCCAATAGCACGGGCAATGCCTGTCGAGGCACCGCCGCCACCCGCGAAATTGTCGATTACGAGCTCATCGTCATGAGTCGGAAATAGGTGTCGCTGATACTCCATCAGGCGCTTTCCTCGTTAGCGACCAGCTCGTTACCCCAGTAGTCCCAAGTAACGGACGGCATTTTACGGGCGAAGAGCTCTATCGCATCTTTGTCCCAGCCGTAGAGGCGTTCAATGTCGTGACGAAAATTTTCGGGCTTGGCCGAGTGCTCCGTACGTGGATGAATCTGCGCCATGGGAATGTTTTTCGCCCAGCGCTTTAGGCCTTTGCCCCGCTTGCCCATCAGGCAGAATTCGGCGTTTGCCCTGGTGTAGTGCCCCATCCCCATGAAAATCGTATTGTCCTTGTTGCTTTTCAGCCAGTTGAAACCGACGCCGACGTACTTGAAGCCCCAGGCTTTCATCGTCTCCAGCGCCATGGGTAGGTTAGGCCCTGTCGCCCAAAGAAAAAGCATAGAGTCTTTGCGCGCGATCCGGCCAACCGGAAGGTTGCAGATCTCATCGAGCGTCATAGTCGAATAATGTCGTTCCGCGCCGCCGCGTTGCATGGACTTATCACGGTAGGGCCAGGGCGGATCGGCATAGACAATGTCGTATTTCGATTCGGGCCAGTCGTTGGGATCGAGGGGTACGATCATGGCCGCCCCTTATAGGGCACAGGCGTAGCGAGGGAAAAAACGCGGGGGCGAGCGCCGGTCTTTGCTGCTTCGGCGTTCCACTGGAGCGGCTTTTTCCACATCGCTTCAGACGTGCGGACGCGTGGCTTTCCCGGCCCCCACTGCACCTTGTTCCAGCGGTGATCCATCTGGTTTTCAGCGTAGCAGTGCTTGCAGCCGGTCGATACCTTCGTGCAGCCCATCCAGGGATTGAAGGTGTGATCGGCCCATTCAATTTTCGTGTTTTCAGCCATGATCCCGCACCTCATCAATTTCCATGATGCGGCGAATACAGGGCGCCGCCAGGTCAAGCAATTCCGCGCGAACCTTCCACGCCTCACCCTTTCGGATCGCCTCAATGACCTCGTGATACTCTTCGGTAATGACCCCGAGCGCGGCCATATTCGAGTTCAGCCGCCCATGCCTTTTTCCCGTGCGCACTATAAGCGCATCCAAGTCGGTTGCGATTTTGGAGGGTACCGTCAACGCCAGCGCGGCGTTGTGCGCCTCGCAGGCCTTTACCCCGGCTTCCCATGCGTTGAAAACCCCGTCATCTTTTGGAATAACGAAGAGCGGCGCTCCCTCGGGGCTCCCCAGAATAATCGGGGTATCTTCGTCAAAAATGAAGACCGACCCGGCCACCTCATACGGTGTCCATTTTCCAGCCATCACGCCACCCCCTCTGTGATCGTCGTGGAGCAACCTTCACCCCGCGCGCACTTCGGACACGCCCAACCCAGCGCAAGCTCACGCCACGTCCAACCCCGTTCCCGAAGTTGGCCGGACAGCGGTTCCGCCGACAGCCCCATCATGACCTCACCGCACTTACTCACACACTCTACCGAGCGCTCCCCCCCCGCATGCTGCTTCACCCACCAGGCGCACATAGGAATCTCCTCGAAATCGAAAAAAACAAACCAGCCCGGTTCCATCCCAGATCAGACGCATAAACGCGGGGTGGGCACCACATGAAACCCACCCACCGGGCTGGCATTTGGTATCAGCCCTCAGCCAGGCAGCGCGCTTCCGCCGCGCGCCACCACGCCCAGGACCCCACCACAATCCGACGCCGCGACAGGCGACGCCGGAAAAAGCGAGCGGCGGCCATCAATCCGCCTTGGAGCAAAGGGGATTGCCCTCGTACACCGGAATCGTGCAGTCTCGCGCCGACAGCATATTGATCAGCTCTTGCGCCAGTGCCGCCCTATGTTGCAGCGTCAACGCTTCCAGCCGTCGCGGTACCAGCTCAAACTTAAGGCCGGCCTCCACGGAAATCACCAGCCGACAGGGGATTTCGATGTTCAGGTCGAAGCAGGTCCAGAGCGGGCCTACATAGGTCCAGTCAATGATGATTTCCGCATCCTGCGGCCCCTTCGGCGAGTTGAAATGCAGCTTCAGCGAACTCACCGTGTTCGACGTGCCGATGCCCGACCGTTCGATATTCACGTCGGTCGCGTGCTTTTGCGTGTGGCCCAGCTGCGACACCTGCAACTCAAACACCTCGGGGAAGCAGCCGTTCAAATCAGTCGCGAGCAGCTTCCAGAAATCGGGCTGTAGGACCCCTTTCGTGCACTTCTGCAGGGCCTTGTAGGATTCGGAGTGCGCCAGCGGCATTTCTATGCAGTGGCGCTCGAAATGCCCATCGGGGTTATAGTCTGCGCGCACAACATCCGGCATCACCTGGACGATGGGCACGCCGGAATCGATAAACGCCTTGTGCGGAGTGGCCAGCATATCGACGTAGCTTTTCAGCGTGGTCAGTTCCAGCGCGACACACTGGCGCGGCCGCTCTACCTCGACCAGTTCAGCCGACGTTTCCGGGTCGAGCTGATCGACATATGTGATCGTGGTTTCCGTCTCTCGTACGCGCTCAAAATGCGGCACAAAAGCCGCCCGCGCCTTTTCCTCACCGATCGCTACGGCGGTCGAAATCGCATCCGCGATCATGCTTGCTGCTTTTTCCATGGTCTTCCTTTCGGTTGGGGCGCTCGGCCCGATTTAAGCGATGGCCCTCGCGGGCGGTGAATGTCTTATCCGCGGCTGGACGCGTTCGGGAACTGAGAGACGTTCGGGGCCTCTTCGGGTTCCTCGGGTTCCTCGACTTCGGCCAGGCTCATTTGATTCCCTTCCAGCGGCAGCATGTGATTGCTGCTGACCACCTTGTACGTATCCCCACGCTTGGCCGCGCGGTCGCTCTTGCCGTAGGTCTTCGGCAGCTTGGGCACCGAGCAATGCGTGATGTTGACCGCGAATTCCTGCGTTTCCTCGTGGATATCGGGCTCGAAGTGAATTTCGATCACCACGGACCGGGGCTTTTTAATGGCGATGTGTCGCTCGCAATGCCCCAGCGCCTCGCGAATCGCCTTGTTCGCTTCCTCGATGACGCTCCCCGCGCACATCGTCGTGATGTCCATATCGACCAGTTCGTTCATCGCGTTCCGCCCTTCCCGTGATAGCGCCGGGCCAGGCTCTGGGCCTTACGCGCCGCCGTATACAATTTCCGAACCCGCGACTCCTGTAGCTCACTCCAGAGCCACAGCGCCACCAGTCCCGCAACAATCCACCAACCGCTCATGATCCACTTCCTTTCTGTGCGCACTTAGCGCGCGCTGTGGTTAACCCTTAGTCGCCATCGGCCAGGGCGCCGAATCGGCACCGTATTGAAGCTCTGGCAACTGCAATAGAATCCGCTGCACCGCCGACCGCACCGCGTAGTGCTGCTCTACCTCGGGTAGCGAGAAAAAATCACCCTGCAAAAATGCCACCGGCATCAGCCTCGCATTCGCGGCCGCCACCTCGCCCCGCGTTCCCGTGCTCGCGCGCCACCCCGGCAACACCAGGACCCCGTGACACCCCAGCATCATCGCCAGCGTCGCATCGAGCCACGTCTGATCCGGAAGCGAGTCCTGGAAGAAGCGCGTCTGCGTGTGCGGACAAATCGCGCAGGCCCCACACGCAAAAACCGCATGCGAAACCATTTCCGCCCGACGCACATTCAGTTCCTGGGCCAGCGCGTGCGGCCCGCGAAATGGACCCGCAACATAGATCCGCGCCATAGCCAGCGGCACCGCCATATTCGGAACCGTGTCATCAAATTCAGCATTCATGGGAATCCTTTCAAAAGGACGGAGCGCCCGGTGTAGACGCCCCGCCCCCCGAGCGTGCGGGCCCCACAAGAGGCCTCGCGGGTAGAGGAAGAACAAAGCGCGGACGCCCGTCGCGGCAGCATAGGGAGGGGGCATCCCACCAGGCGCCCGCGCAAAAAACTGATTCAAATTTCAGTGCCGGTCTCTCCCGGCAAGGCTACTGCGCCCGTCACGCCTGATATGAGGTGGCGTTCCCCCCGTGGCTTGACCTGTACCAGCGCCATCCACGCACCTTCACAAGGGTTAAACTTCAAGTGCCGGTCTCTCCCGGCATGGGCCAGATCCGACCCGTCAAGCCTCACTGGTTTCACGGTGGCTTTCCCGTCTCGACGCGCCCAGAGTGCGCGGCATGGCCTTGTTTCTCACGGCACTCCCGACCATGCCCAGCCGCGTTCCGGGGTAGCTATCTCCCCATCACCGTCACGGCTACTAAGCTCAAGTGCCTCGGGCATTGTTACGGGCGGTTGGCCCTGCGATTCGTTTCCGCAATCGCAACCCGAGGCAAAAAACCGATTCAACTATCCGTGCAATCCGTGCCATCCGTGGGCAAAAATCCTCACCCCCGCAACGGAGCCCGATCAAACGCCGCCCGCGCCCGTTTCGCCGCCGCCTCGCAACTGCGTTGCAGGTCGGGGCCCAGGTCAAGCACGGGCTTGAAGGCTTGCCGCGCCTCGGAGAGCAGATAGAGGCGTCGCCCCTTGCCGTGGAGGCGGTAGCCCACCAGCGCGCCGGAGTTAATCGCCTCATGCACCGTAGTGCGCGAAACGCCCAGAGCGCGGGCAAGCGCGGAAGCCGAGAGGTAGGGCTCTTTGTGCGCGGGGCTCATCAGTGCACCGCCTGCGCGCGGGGAAGCGGGATAAGGTCTTCCAGGTGGCAATGAAGAACACGCGTCAGTGCGGGTAGGTGCACCGCCCGCGGCTGGTGCCGCCCCTTCATCCAAAGGCGAACCGTCTGCCCCTGCACCGAAACCCCCATATCCTGCATCCGCGCCGCCAACTGGTCGGGATTCAGCTCAAGGGCCTTCATGTGCTTTTCAAGTCGCTCTGCGAATTCCATTCCCACACCTCAGTTACCATATTGAAGTTACCGTAGTCATATGTTAACGATATGGTAAAGAGTTTGAATAGATTTGTCAAGCGAAATGTATAAGTGGCACTATGAATTTACAAACGCTTGCAATGAAACGGGTTCCATGCTACCAAATGGGCATGGAAAACACGTTCGAGAAGAATTTGCGTGCACAAGTGGCGCGCTACATGGATAGAAATGACCACGGCAAGGTGGGCAAACTCGCCCGAGCTGCCGGTGTCGTGCGCCAGACCGTCAAGAAGTTTTCAGACGGCGGGAACGTCGAGGTACCTACGCTCAACAAGCTAAACGAGGGCCTGAAGAAACTCTCCTGGTACGAAACGAAAGAATCAAGGGCGTTGGTGGCCGGAGAATCCAGGGAGCCCTATCCCGTCAACGACGACATCGCCCTAATCCTCGCCCGAAGACTTCAGCGGATGATCGATATACTCGTCGACCCCACCGTTGCGGGCACGGTGAAGGGAAACGACTTTCTCAAGTTCTGTGAGAGCCTCACGGACTCGGCCCAGGCTTACGCCACTTTGCTTGAAAAATGCGGCGACGATAAAGGATAACTCTTGCTCTTCTTCCACGCGATACAACCCCGAATCTACACTTCCCTGGACGCGCCCCGATCGGCACTACCTGCGTCCTAACACTCCCCCACGTTAGCCGAGTGTCAGAAATTTGTCAACCGCACACCTAAACAAATGTACTACTAGATAATATAATTACCTATGTCAATAATACACGTATCGCCAAGGCAGTTAAGGGGCAACACGTGGGAGAGGGAGCAACATGATCGAAGTCGTATGCCCGATGTGTAGACACGGGCTACAGGTGCCACCCGAGGCCATGGGAACAAACGGCACGTGCCGCCATTGCGAGTCGCGCATTGCCCTACCCACGATGTGGCGCTACCGACTTGACTTAGCATGGCGCGCAACGTGGCCCGTCATTTGTTGGTGCGTCGCCGCCCCCTTCACATTCGTCAATCATCTGTTTTCGCGGCCCAACGAATTCGCCGGACTGAGCCAGACCGAAAGGCTGCTGGTTCTCGAAGCCCGCAAACAAACCAAGATCCAGCGCAGCAACCGGAGCGACACCACATGCTGCCTCGGCTGCATCATCATCCTGCTACTACTCGGAGTCACCGGCCTACTTGGCCCCCTGCTGGCTATAATCGGCATCGGCGGTGCCATCGGGGCGAGTCAATAAATAGGCCCTTTTTCTCGCTTGACTTTTCTTAATTAACCATGGTAAAATAAGGACAGTTAAGACAACCGAGCGGGACGCTCAAGGAGAAGCAAAATGGAGACATTGACCTATACCAGCGACGCGGCGGAGTTCGCTACCGGGTTTCGTGGTGAAGTAAAACGCCTTCAGACGCGCGTTCGCGCCCTCAAGATTGCCGAGGGCCTGATTGCCCAGGGCTGGCAAGTTTCCATTGCCGACGAAGCGATCAGCACGTCATCCATCTACTTCAACGCGGAATCGCCCGAGGGGCGCGTTGCCCGCGTTCGCATCGCCGATCATGGTCGCAGCGGCCAGTTCGCCAGCACGGGACTGCGCGGTAGCGGCATGATCATCGACGTGGCCCGCTCTTCAAAGCTCGACGCCGTTGTCGCCGCTGTCATTCGCCGCGCTGCTTAAGCCAAAAGGATCACGCCATGAACATCACACCTGATCTGCTTCTGCCATTTCAGCAACTCGCCGACGCCGCCTGGACCGACGACACCGAAGACGGACAAACGCGAAGCGCCATCGCCTCGGCCAATCGCGCCTATATCGACGCGGTGGCGGGCACTTTCCCCGAGGCCGGGGAGTACATCCGCGAAAAGCTCATGGTAGCCGCCTACTGCGCTCAGGACGCGGGACTGGATGAAATTTACAGGGCCATCGTGACGCTTGCGATTGCCCTCAGTGTCAACCTGTTTCCGGAGGCCGTGACTGATGCCGTCGCCAAAAACTGAACATGCACCCCGCAAGCGGGCCCCTGGCGGGGGTCGCAAGCCCCTCGCGGGGCCGGACGATCCAACCCGAGGGCAAGTGGTTACCATGCCGGAAAGCCTCTGGAAGGTTGCCGAAGAGGCTGGCGACGGGAAGGCCAGCCCCGGAATCCGCGAGGCCCTGAAACACTGGCAGCGGCGCAGGAAGCCGCGCACCTGATATATCCTCACATCCCCCGCGCACTATACCCGCGTCGGAGGAATTTAGGAAAACGTTTTCTACGCCCGCGCACAATACGTGCCTCGACGAATTTAGGAAAACGTTTTCTACGCCCGCGCACAATACGTGCCTCGACGAATTTAGGAAAACGTTTTCTACGCCCGCGCACAATACGTGCCTCGACGAA
>Ga0100403_1003295_pt1 | contig 12103 bp, 10 predicted proteins | sample CryGeymet201501t_FD_83663 | JGI IMG/M metagenome (GOLD analysis project Ga0100403, IMG submission 83663) | Groundwater microbial communities from Crystal Geyser aquifers in Utah, USA - Crystal Geyser metaG 2015-01t | ecosystem: Environmental > Aquatic > Deep subsurface > Groundwater | place...
ACGGTAAGTAGCATGTTAAAGCGAACGTTAAAGCTGCTTGTGATTGTTGCGGCGACAAACGTTGTCGCCCGGGGCTGGACCCCGGGCGACCTAGTTCAACGTGCGGAGATCGAATGTCAGCTAATCCACAATAGAGCTGGATTTCAGGAAGTCTTAGCAAGGGAAAAGGTCTCGGGACAAACGCCGTCCTTGAGGGGAGGCATCAATTTACGGGCTGAATTTGAGGGCAGGGTTCTAGTTGGAACATTGCGAGCTCACAATGATAGCGCGTATATTGCCTTGAATGATGGGCAGGAAACTTCGGAATGGATTCGGCCACAATTCCTTGCCAACGATAATATCTGGGTCTCAAAAGAAGTTAGTGAAGACGAGTCTTTGCGTTGGTTGTGTTCTTATCGAACGGCTACGGGGCAAGACTTAACCAAGCTTAAGGATTTGCACACAGCGCTTGAGTTGTTGCATCGAGAAATCCAGGGAGCGTATTTGGAGAGCAGCGAATTTACGGATTCGAATTTGAGGGCTTGTCATAAGATTGGAGTGGCTTTGATGAGGGCCCAGAAGCTTGCCGAAGAATCAAATACGACGGCTGTAGGCTGGAGGGCGCAATCAACGATTACTGAATTGCGTGATCGAATCGCGACAGAAGGGATTCTTTTTTGTGATGGCCGTGCTGCTGGCGCAGATATGTCCGAGGCCTTCAATCGAATTTTTCTGAAGATAGCGGCCGTTAGGTCTGCTCTGTCTCCAGGTAGTCGCTAATTACAAAGCTGTGAAAGTCCAGTTAAAGGTCTTGGATTGACTTGATTTTGTCGCTTGAAATCCAGCCCCTAAAGACATTGGGGCGCTCAACTTCAGTAAATTCACCACTCTGATCGAGAATTCGAAGGCGTGAGCCGGGCTTGATGGACATCACTTCTTCGGCACTTGCAAGAGGTGCGCTACGAATAGAGACATCGCCGAGGCTTGTTACAATAGCAATGGAGGCTCCGGAATAAGTGAATAAGCTAAATGAGATGGCCAAAACAAAGACGATTATGGCGGAGATCCAGCTTAATTTTTTGATTTTCTTTTTCATCAACCCAAAGGCTAAAAACAAAAGAAACCCGAAACATGAAACAAACAAAGCTTCCTGCGGACGGATGTAACTACTAACCCAGGCCCCCCACTCCGCGGGGTGTTCAATTCTTGTGGCTAGATTGCCGGGATTCTTGGCTTGGGCCATCGCAAGGTCCGCTCGATAAGAACTATTGAAGCGATCTATGTGGATGGCTTTTTCAAAGTGTTCGATGGCTTTGGGATAGTTTTCGAGTTTGTAATAAGCTCTTGCGAGGTTGGCTTCGAGAGGTGCTGAGGTGACCCCGGTCGCCTGAACCTCAAGAAGCTTGGCGATGGCTTGGCCCCATTCGGCATTACTCGCGCCTTTTTGAGACAACAAAGCCACAGCCTCATTATAGGCCGTGGCTGGGTTTGTAGTTTCAGAACTCATAGTAATAAAAAACTATAGGTTGGAGTCGATATTGCTTTGGCTACTGCGATTACTATCGAGTTGACCAAGTTCAGTTTCAAGAATTCCAACAAGAGTTTGAAGTTCCGCCATTTGAGCGCGAATCTTTCTGTTCTCTGTTTCGAGTTCTTGAATCCGAGCTACATCTTGTGGACGTGGTCCACCTGCAAACTCAGTTGTTCGAACGGTTTGATTCGGAATTGTGACTTCTTCAAGGTCAGCCTTCCGAGAAAATAAAGGTGCGTTGCTCATTACGTCTGTTGTGTCGGGTAACCAGTATCGACCCTTCATTAACTTGAACTCGATGCTTTTAGAGCGAATACGGCGGCGTAGCGTTGAAAGGCTGACTCCGTATTTTTTCGAGAAAGAGTGAAGATCTATCCATTCCCCATTGGATTCGTTATGCATACTAATACTTTAACGACTTTCTTTCACGATGCAAGGTAGCTAGACTGAAGTTGTGCAAAAAGAAGCCTTAGCCCCCAAAATCAATCTCAGCACCAAGAAGAAAGTGGCCTTTATCTGCAGTGGAGGCGCTGTAAAAGCGGCCGCTTTTCATGTTGGAGTGGCTATGGCCCTGGAGGAAGCAGGCTTTATTTTTGAGGGTGGACTGGCCCATGACGCCAGTGATTTGACGGGTATTGATCCCTCAAGGGCTATTTCTTGCTATGTCGGATCTTCGGCTGGCGCTTTGATTTCGGCTTTTCTATCTAATGGAGGAAGCATCAAGGAACTTCAGGCGACTTTCCAACAAAGTCCAGATGTGGAGGGGATCCCCGGTTTGAAATATTGGGAAATGCTTTCTCCTCGTATGCGAAGTGCGCGCGAACTTTTGAGTTTTGATAATTTTTTCATTCGGATGCTGCGCAAAAAACAGGTTCAAAGTGTCTTTGGGACAGAGGGTATTTCAAGATACCTACGAGAAAACATATTAAAGACAGAAAGGTTCTCCGAACTTAGGAGTGATCTTTATATCGTCACAACAGAGCTGAATCGTCCGCAGAAAGTTATATTTGGGAAGGAGAAGCTTTCCAATTCGGATCCAGCCTATGAATATCGGACGGACGTTAGTATTCCTGATGCTTGTGCGGCCAGTATGAGTTTGCCTCCGATTTATCACCCCTACTCCATTCAAATTGAAGGAGAAAGGCGGGAGTTTTTCGATGGAGAGATTTGGGAACCACTTAGTTCTCACGTGGGTAGAGACTTGGGGTGCGATTTGGTGATTTGTAGCTACACCCACCAGCCCATGCGGCTAGCTCGGCAGAGCAAACATTCCATTGCTGACATGGGGATTGAAAAAATAACATTGCAGGCGATCTACCAGTCTATTGAGCAGAAGATCCGTTCAGCTAGGGGGTCTCGGCGCCGGGAAAAAGAAGTTTTGGATATTGTGAAAAAATTCTGCAAAGATGAAGGGATTGAAGCGGAAAGGTCAGAGCGATTGCTGGAGAGGCTGGAGCAGAGAATGGTCTATAACTCCGAAATTGACTATATATATATTCATCCTCGTGCGACGGACCTCGAGATGTTCAATGCCCCGCACTTTTCTTTGAATCGCACAACAACAGAGAGCATCACTCGAAAAGGTTATATCGCTGGAAAGCTCGCCTTAAGAAATATCTATCTAAACCCTTAGAACTGAACCTGAGTCACAACACCGTTAGAAACGCGCGTGACTTGAATGCTTTGGCCTGATCCGGTTGCGGAATCAACTAGTACAAGGTGGAATTCGCCTTCCTCAAGACCCGTGATCATGAATCTCGCATCGCCAGGGCTCATGCTTGTGGCTTTAGAGGAGAGTCTTCCGTCGTCGCCGAAATAGCTGACAACGGCATCTTTTACTTTTTTGCCAAAAGAATCGAAGACCCAGATTTGGCTTTCGTTGGGATAGACTTCTGGACGTAGAGTTCCCGCAATCAAAGTGTCGTTACGTCCCACGCTCTCACCAACAAGAGACAAGACTGCCGATGCTTGGCCTGGTGTGAATAGTTGGACAAGCTCAGGCATTGAGGCGCGATCAACTGGAGTGTTGATCCAGGTCTTTAGATATCCTTGAGCGTTGATTTCAATAAGGTCGACAGTTGGCCTCTTGTAGATATCATTAAACTTTAGGAATCCGTTTTTATCTGGCTCCACAAGCCCGCGTTGCCCGCCGATGCTAGCAAAGATTCCAGAGTCTGGTTTGATCAGGGTAAAGGCGTCGACCACCTGAGTATCGAGCGACTGAGCCTCAGCTTTGATAATTGTTGTTGTGAGAACGGGCCCCACTCCTTTGAGGTCTAGAATCTGGGCTGGCCATTCATTGATCGTGTGATCATCGTTCTTGCGAGACGCCAAGAGATATTGAAGCGCATGATCAAGTCCCTTAAAGAGGAAGTCTCCTTGAGGTCCACTTTCTTTTGCGGCTTCGTGAAAGAGTCCGAATGATCCTACGGAATAGAATCCACGACGTTCTTGAGTGTCGAGGCTCTCAAATTCAACATTCGAGACTGCTTTCATGTTGCGATCCAAAAAGCGACCGAGGAGAAGGCTTTCCCTGGAGTCTGGGTGAATATTTAATGATTTCAAAATAGGCGGCAAACGTTTTTCTTTGTAGAGAAGGATCGGAGTGATTTGTCCCTTAACGGCATAACCAACAGCAGGAAGGTAGCCTTTGGCGATGACAAAGAAGCGAGTTGAAATGGCTTTTGGATAAGGGACTTTTACGAGGCCACTGCCGTCGACTTCACTTGAGAGAGAAGAGTTGGGGTGAAGCCAAAAGATTGTGGCCTCCGGAACAGAAAAAAGCTCTCCTTGAGAAAATTTCTCCTCGTCAACAACCGCAACCGTAGCACGTTTAGAGAGAAGATCTTTCGGCAGAATCATTTTCTGGGAAACTTCGATGACAGGCTCTTTTGGCGGATCAACTTTTGCCGGAGCTTCTTCTTGAGCGACTGCCACTTCAACTGGCTTTTGTGCTTCTGGAGCTTCAACGGCTTTTGGCTTCGCTACTATTTTGGGCTTCGCCACGAAGGCAATGAGTTTTTCCTCAACAGCCTTCGTTTCGGGAGTTTTTTCTGCAGAGATCTCTTCAACCGGTTCTGCGCTAAGCACTACGCTTTCAAGTTCTTCTTTCGGTGTTGAAGCAGGCTTTCTTGGTGCTGCAACTTCCTTTTGGGTGGCGATAGGCTCTTCTTTTGCAACGACTACTGGTTCTTTACTTACGGCGATTTTATGAGCGTATTCAATTTCAATGATCTTTTTTACAAGTTTGTCAGAAATCAAGGGCCTTACCGGTGTTTTGTCGAAGTCTTGATCAAAGAGTAAGGAATTTCTGGCCGGGGCCATTTTCTTTGAGAGCCTTTTATAAACGGCTGATTTCTTCTCTTTGTATTCGTTTGCATGAGTGTTCACAGAAATGGCGCAGAGGCCGATTCCAGCACTTAGAAAAAACAATGATGAACTAGGTCGAAATTTCGACATGAAAAACCCCCTCCAAAATTTCATTTTGGTTATCTCTAATGTACTGTACAAACTAGGGTTAAAAAATGATGACAAGAGACAAAACAATGGCTCCTACTGTGGAAGAGCTGAGAGAGCAATTTCCTGAGGTTTTAGCTGGGGCGGCGGGTCTTCAGCTGACGAAACTTTCGGGAGATGCTTCGAGTCGACAGTACTTCCGGTTGAACTCACAAAATCGCGGAGATTATGTGCTGCAGATCGATCGCTCTCATGGCGAAGACGTCATTGGTGATCAGCACCCTTATATTTCTGCTTTGAACTTGTTTAAGAATCTAACTGGACGCACCCCTGAATACTTTGGACACTCTCCAGAGAATGGTTGGATTCTCTTGAATGATCTTGGTGATACGACTCTTCAGCAGAACCCATCTAAAAAACTATATGAAGAGGCCATTGATCTGATTGTTCGAATAACGGTTGAGCATCAGAAATTGAGTCCGGAATTTGTTGAATCTTATACGGGACCTCATTTTAAGTGGGCCTTTGACGAGTTGAAATTAACGCAGGAAATGCAGCATACGGCGACGCATCTCATCGAGTTCTACTGTGGTGAAGATCAGAAAGAATTTCTCGACTGTGTTAAGGGCACCGTCAACTATTTGGCGCAGAGGCCTCGTTTCTTCGTACACCGAGATTATCACTGCAGAAATCTCATGGTTTTCAGGGAAAAGCTGTGGATCATTGATTTTCAAGACGCTCGACTGGGACCTATTAGCTATGACTTGGTTTCTTTGCTTTGGGACCCTTATGTTCCTCTTGAGGATGAGTTCAGAGCTGACCTGCTGACACGTTGGAAGGTGGGGCTTGCTGAGGCTGCAAGCACTCAAGCAGGAATGGAGCGCATTCAAGAAATGTTGGATGATCCAGGTCTTGCTGAAGAAATTGAGAGAATGAAAATTCAGAGATTGTTGAAAGCCGCAGGATCTTACGCGAGTTTTCTCAACGTAAAAGGAAACGAGAGTTACCTCCCGTCAATCGAGCCGGCCCTTGAAGCTACGCATCAGGCGATCGTTCGACTTGAGGAGTTAGGCGCCCTGCGTGATGATGATGCAAGACTTTTGACTTTGCTTAAATCTTTGAAAAGAAAAGACTCGGCTATACTTAAGTTCTGATGAACGTAACTGGAATTGTACTCGCAGCGGGTTTTGGAACTCGCTTGCGACCTAGCACCGAATTTTGTCCAAAACCTTTGATTCCCGTTGCGGGAGTAGAGCCGTTGTTTCATGCTCTTTTTCAGTTTCGTGAGCTTGGAATCCAAGACGTCGTCATCAATACTCATTATCTTCCCCACAAGATTGAAGCTGCGCTAGAGCGTTGGAAGGGGCTCCTTCCTGAGTTGCGATTGCATGTGTCTTACGAGCCTGAGATTTTGGGAACGGGTGGAGCGATTCAACAAATCATTCAAGATTTTCCTAAGCTATTTGAGGGTAAAGGGCTCATGCTCATTAATGGCGACACCTTTGCTCGGATTGATTTGCAAAAGTTGACGGCCAATGATGAACAGAGCAGTTTTGCGTTCTCCAGAGTAAAAGAACATCTAGAAAAATATAATCTGCTGTGGGTTGGGTCGGATTTGTCTTGGCAGGGGATTGGGCAGAAGTCTCCCGAGAAGGACTCTTCTGCGGTACATTTCCTTGGCGTGCACTATCTGTGTGCGAAAGATGTAAAATTTGTAAAAGATTCACTTCCTACAAAGTCTGAAGTTGTGGACCTGTTTAACGCCGTTTATCGCCCGCTTGCCGATCATCAGGTTAAGGTTCGGGGAGTTGAAGTCATCAGTGAGATCTCAGACTATGGCGATCACTGCTATTGGTTTGATATGACCAACCAAGAATATCTGTTGGAAGCACAGCACTTTCTTCTTGGAAGCACGGGGCCAGGGCCCGACTGGCAAAATATTCTAAAAGCCCGTTTCCCTAATATTAGAGAATTCCAAAAAGGCGTTTGGATTGATGCGGCTTTGTCCGATGGATTGAAGCTCATTGGGCCTTCGGTGTATGTAGACAACTCGAAGAGTACTTTTAAGAGAGCGTTTCCTGGTCTTGAATTGGGCCCGTATGCTTCTTTGATTTGCGAAGAAATTGGTCTCTGCCTGGACTCCTTTAAGGGGGGAAGAGTTTCCGTAAAAAATTCTGTATTGTTTCTGACAGATAAGTCAAAAGTAAACGATCGAACTCCTTCCTTGATCGAGGATGAAGTTAGAGTTTGGTAGCGATATGTGGAGTTACATCATCCGTCGAGTCTTATCAGTTGTTCCAGTCGTTATCGGTGTAGTCACTCTCGTCTTTTTGCTCGTGCACTTTATCCCGGGTGATCCCGTGGAAATCATGTTGGGGGATGCCGCTGAAGCTGCAGATAAAGCTCGTTTGAGAGAGCTTCTGGGTTTGAACTTGCCTTTGATAGATCAATACGTCTTGTTCTGGAGGCATATTTTCGATGGGACGTGGGGACATTCGATTTCTTTTTCTAGGCCCGTCCTTGATCTCATTACAGATCGATTTGGAGCCACAATGTATTTGTCGCTTGCAAGTTTGATCATCGGAGGCGCGATTAGTTTTCCGCTTGGAGTTAATGCCGCAAGAAAAGCAGGCTCTCTTCAGGATACGTGTTCTGTTGGTTTTGCTCTCCTAGGAATGAGTGTTCCCATCTATGTTATGGCTCCCATCGCGGTTTGGATTTTTTCTGTGCAATGGAGAATGTTTCCTGTAGCGGGTTATGGCACTTTTTCTCACTTAGTTCTTCCCATGGTCTGTTTGGGTTTTGGATTGTCGGGAATTCTAACAAGGATGATTCGAACCAGTGTGTTGGAATGCCTTGGGGAAGACTATATTCGAACGGCGAGGGCTAAGGGGCTCAAAGAGCGAGAGGTACTTTTTAAGCATGCTTTGAGAAATGCCATGATTCCTGTGATTACGATCATGGGAAATATGTTGGGAGGACTTCTCGCTGGAGCTGTTATCACAGAAACGCTTTTTGATTGGCCCGGGATTGGAAAATTATTCTTTGCGGCTTTTCAACAGAGAGACTATCCTTTGGTTCAAGGGGTGGTCCTCTGGATCAGTGTGAGTTACGTCTTCATCAATTTGTTTGTGGACCTGCTTTATTCTTGGTTTGACCCTCGAGTGAGGTACGACTCATGAAGGCATTGAGACGTGGACAGCTATCGCTTTATATCGGGGCGACTATTGTCATTTCTATGATATCGATTGCCCTACTTACACCGTTTCTTCCCCTCGTGGATCCTCAGGCGCAAGATCTTGTGAATCAATATGCGGTTCCCTCTTTTGATAATATTTTTGGAAGAGGAGAGAATGGGGTTGATCTGTTGTCTCAAGTTTTTTGGGGGACAAGGTTGTCTCTTGGAGTTGGGATTGGAAGTGTTCTTTTTGCATCCCTCATCGGAATGTTTTTGGGTTCGTGGGCTGGCTATAAGGGCGGAATCTACGATCTTGTGCTTATGAGAATTGTGGATTTGCTTTATGCCTTCCCAGGAATTTTGCTTGTTGTTGCTCTCGCCGCGGTTCTCGGGCCAAGTGTGAAAAATATGATGATTGTCATGGTGGCGACATCTTGGGCTGGTTACGCTCGTCTCGTTCGTGGGGTCACGTTGAGCTTGAGAGAGAGAGAGTATGTGGCGGCAGCACATGCGCAAGGAGCTTCGACAATGAGAGTGTTGTCTAGGCACCTGTGGCCTAACTTGCTGGCACCGTTAATGGTGCAAATGACCTTTGGTTTGGGTGGAGCCATTATGGTGGAAAGTTCTTTGAGTTTTCTTGGATTAGGCGCTCCTCCAGGAACTCCGTCATGGGGCCAACTGCTCAATCAAGGGCGAGAAGTTTTGACTTTGGCGCCACACGTTGTGATCGTTCCTGGTATGGCGTTGGTGCTAACAATTTTGGGTTTAAATTTAATGGGTGACGGCTTGAGAGATAGGCTAGATCCCAAAGTGCGTTGAACGTATTGCGGAGGAAGAAATGGCAAATATCGAGGAAATTGAAAAAAAAGTAGGACAGTTATTTTTTGTAGGGATTCCCGGGACAGGGTTTGACTCGGAAGCAATGCATACGTGCATTCGTGTTGGTGTTGGGGGAATTATTCTCTTCAAACATAATTATGAATCTGTTGAGCAATTGGTGAATTTAACTTCTGCGATTCAGAAGAATATGATTCCGTCTTCCTACAAAGGACTGCCAGCCTGGATCGGTGTGGATCAAGAGGGGGGACGAGTGCAAAGATTCAAAGATCCTTTCACGATTCTTCCTCCTCAGGATGTTTGGACAAAGGTTGGATCCCCTAAAGCTTGTTTTGAAGCGGGATTTGTTTTGGGTAAAGAGCTTAGAGCGTGCGGGATTAGTGTAAACTTTGCGCCGGTCATTGATGTTCTGCAGGGCGAATCCCGCGCGATTGGAGACCGATCGTTTTCGGCGGATCCGGAGGAGGTCGCAACGCTTGGCTCCGCCGTAGTTCGTGGCATTCAGAAATCGGGAGTGCTTTCGGTGGCGAAACACTTCCCAGGACATGGCGGAGTTCAGGCAGATTCTCATGAAGAATTGCCTGTGAGCAAAAAAACTCTGAAAGAGTTGGAGAGTATAGACTGGCCACCGTTTAAGAAGTCCATTCGATCTCGTGTCGAGGGTATTATGACAGCACATATTCTTTTTCCAGAAGTCGATGCTTCGAGGCCTGCAACTTTCTCACGGATTTTTCTCCAAGATCAGCTTAGAAAAAACCTACGCTACCAAAAACTAATTTTCTCTGATGATCTTGAGATGGGAGCGGTGGCTTCTCGTTACGACCTGAAAGAGGCGGCATTTTTGGCTGTTGAAGCTGGTTGTGATCAATTGTTGTTTGGGCATAAGTGGGATCAGATCGAAGATGTTTGGCAGCACCTCGTCAAAGCTTTTGTGGATGGTGTTCTTCCAATGGAAAGACTCGATGAAAGTATTGCGCGCATCTCAGAAAGCAAAATGGCTCATCTAAGCCCCTACAGGGCTCCGTCAATTGAAGAAGCGAAGGCTTTTGTCGGGCATGCGGCCCATAAAGAATTGGCAGCTGCTATTGGACGCGGTGAAGTCCCGAAAATTGTATCCGAAGCTTAGGTTCTGCCATCATTAGAAAACTAAGCAACGCTGCGGTGAGTTCTTAAAAGGACTTACATTTGCTCGGCATCCCCCATGAGATCAAAATAATGGCTATCGTTATTAGGACCTGGGAGGGGAGAATTATGTCGAATTTGAGGAATTTATTTTTATTATCTTTGGGAGTCATCGCTACACATGGGGAAGACTCTTTTGCATCGAGTCTTCATGAAAAAGCACAGGGACAATCTGTTCCACAAAGCTTGATCGTTAAAATGAAGCGCAATACAAGTGTTTGGGGATTGAATGCTCAATTGGCGACGATGTCTCTTGATTCTCGCTCAGTTGGGGCCATTAGCGAAGTTGAAGCTCTTCATGGTGCTCTTGATCAGGGTGCGACGAAGTTGTTGCGTTTTGCGGCGGGTTTGACTTCAAAAGAGGCGGCGAAAAAACTTCAGTCTTCGGGCCTTGTTGAGTGGGCTCAACCAAATTACTACCTTTCCATTTTTAAAACTGAGGAAGAGTTGAATGGCAGTGTTGAGCTGTTCCGTGGCTTTGATATCTTAAAGAATGGTTTTGATATTCTCCAGACGGCGAATCCTCCCTTTCAATCTCCGATTGATGAGCCAGCAGAAAACCTGGGCGATCCATTAATGGGAGAGTTGTGGGGGCTTGAGCGAACTCGTGCGAATCTAGCTTGGGAGGCTCAACCAGGTTCTCGTGACATCATCGTTGCCGACATCGACACTGGTGTTGATTACAATCATGAAGACTTAAATCAAAATATGTGGGAAGGCGTTGGCTACGACTTTGCGGACAAAGATGCATTCCCCTTCGATGGTCATGGTCATGGAACTCATACTTCTGGAACGATTGCTGGTGTTGGTGGCAATGGTATTGGAGTTAGTGGTGTGGCACAGAAGGCAAGTATCATGGCAGTGAGATTCATTGGAGATCAGGGCTATGGAACGACAGCGGATGCTATTCTTTCCATTGACTACGCTGTCGCCAACGGAGCCAGGGTATTGAGCAACTCCTGGGGCGGAACTCCAGAAGAAGATGATTCTTTGAACATTGCGCTTAAGGAGTCCATCGAACGCGCGGCTGAGGCCGACGTGCTATTTGTTGCAGCTGCTGGAAACGACGGTGCTGACAATGACTCTCGCCCTCTCTATCCTGCGGCGTATGACGTGGAAAACATCATCACTGTCGCTGCGACGAATGATAGAGATCGTAGGTCATTTTTCTCGAACTACGGAGCTGAGTCTGTGGACCTTGGTGCGCCTGGCAGCAACATCTTAAGCGCTGTACCCGGCAATAAATATCAAAAAAATAGTGGGACATCGATGGCATGTCCGCATGTGGCGGGACTCGCTGCCTTGATTTTGGCGGAACGACCTGAGCTCACAGCATTAGAAGTCAAAGAAATCATCCTTAGTACAGTTGACCCATTCCCGGCTCTTCAGGGTATAACTGTAACTGGGGGTCTTATGAATGTTCAGGCGGCCCTGGAAGGGGCAAGGCAATTTGACAGATAGTTTTTCAAGCTCAAGCGGCGGCGATTTTGGCGACGCAACTCACATTTTATGTCTGGGAGCCCCGGAACAAGTTAAGGGGCTCCAGTGGGCATTGGACCACAAGGCGCCCTCTCGTAGGGCTTATAAGGTCTATCGCGGACGCCTTGATGAGCTTTCGAGTTCGTACAACGAATACGACTATGTCGTACTCCTCTTAGATTTGGGGCAGCCTGTTCCTGTCGAATTTTTAAAAGATGTTGCACCTAAAAAAGAAGGTCTTTGTGCGTTCATTCAGCCAACGCCTGGACAGCTTTTGGCACTCAATGAGTTTTCTGACTGGGATGCTGTCGCTTGGGACGGAGCTACGACTTCGGACCTTTCTGTTCGAATCGATAAAGCTGTAGACGACTTGGATCGAAAAATTAATAGCAAAGCCTTTATTGATTCCGCACGTCAGTGGATCAAAAAACAATTTCACGACGTTGAGGAGATTCGTCTAA
>Ga0100403_1003300_pt1 | contig 12092 bp, 13 predicted proteins | sample CryGeymet201501t_FD_83663 | JGI IMG/M metagenome (GOLD analysis project Ga0100403, IMG submission 83663) | Groundwater microbial communities from Crystal Geyser aquifers in Utah, USA - Crystal Geyser metaG 2015-01t | ecosystem: Environmental > Aquatic > Deep subsurface > Groundwater | place...
CCCAATTTCCTGTGGTCTTGTTGTTTAGCTTCTTCTAACAGTTTTAGATAATTTTCCAATTTTTCTCGGGTTGGAAAGCAGGTGCCGTAAATTCGGGTAAGCATTTTGTTTTTCTCATCTCCATGCCAATAAGCACCGGCCAAAGATAGGAGCTTAAAGGGGCCAATTTTGCCAGTGTTTGAAACATGGGGTCCTTGGCAAAGATCAATAAATTCACCGACCTGATAAGTAGTTACTTTTTTGGCTCCTTCCTTAGCTAAATCGTCAATCAATTCTAATTTATATGACTGGTTTTTTAAAATTTTTTTTGCTTCTTTGATGGAAATCTCTTCTTTCTTAAATGGAAGATCCGCTTCGATGATACGTATCATCGAAGCATTAATTTTCTCCAAGTCCAGCTCGCTGATTGACTTAGGCAAGTCAAAATCATAATAAAAACCTTCCTCAATTGCCGGTCCGATTCCAAGCTTTGTTCCAGGATAAAGTTTCAAAACAGCTGCCGCCATCACGTGGCTGCAGCTATGCCGCATTTTTTTTAAGTTTTCTGCCATCAGTGGGTGGTACAGGACTCGAACCTGTGACCTTTACGATGTCAACGTAACGCTCTAGCCAGCTGAGCTAACCACCCTTAAAGATATTTTACTAGATTTGGAAAATTTAAACAATGTTAACCGGCTGAGGTGCTCATATATCTCTCACTTGAAAGCATAAATTTCGTGCCTGATTTACGAACCTGAGCCCAGTAAAAATTGCGCTTTTTCGCCTTTTGATTAAAAGCTGCCAACCAATTAGCTGATTCTTCAATCCGTTGTTTAAATATTAAAATTGTCTGGCGAAGTTTTTCAAAAAATGAAAGATGATAAACCCCAGGTTCAACTGGAACCTGTTTGGCGGCAATTTCTACCTCTTTGGTCAAATTTTTGGTTGAATCAGCCAGTTTTTTAAGTTCTTCTAAAATTGCCTTAATTTGAAGCTTAGTTTCTTGCTCGTCTCGGCTAAAAACTAATTGTTCTTGACGACGAACTCGCCAAAATTGTTCTTGATAACGACGAGATACCTCTTCTGGGGAGATTTCCTCTGGAGAAGGCCTGGCTTGACTACCACCTAAATCTCGAAGAATCTCCAAAATATTGTCGGTGGTTGCCGGCCCCTTCTTTTTAAAATTAGTTTTAATCGCCATTGAAGTTTAGGGCAGTATCGTTAATATACTATAATTTACTTAAATTGTCAATTACCTTTCTTTTGCGTAATAACTGTCGAATATAAGCTTTTTGGGCTTGATTATCGAGGGATTTTTTGGTTTCTTCATCCGGGACCGCCTGAATTAATTTTTGGACTTCTTCTTCGGAGGTTTCAATTTTTTGCTCATCGGCAATCGCCGCCAGAATAAGTTCAAGTTTTAAGGAATCTTGGGCTTGTTGGTGATATTCTGTTCGAATTTGGTCGCTTGTTTTTCCAATCGAAGCTAAATATTGCTCAACAGTCAAACCCAATCTTCCAGTCTGATCAATTAATCGCGAAAGCATCCGGTTAATTTCATCCTGAATCAAAATTTCCGGAATTTGAACTTTGGCGGTAGCCAAAAGAGACTGGAAAATTTTTTCTAGACGGACGCTTTCGTCCTTTTGATCCAAAGGGGGCTTTGTTTTATCCTTAGCCGGGGTCCAGATTTTTTCTGAAGCCAGAGCCTTTCTTAATGCCTCTTGATAATCACCCAAATCTACCTTGGGAAGTTCACAGGTAGTTGCCTTGATTTGCCAATCTTTATTTTCTTGAAGGGAGACAACCGTTATTTGGGGATTTATAATTGGTTTTAAGTTATGTTCTTTTAGAGCCTCGATATAAACAACGGGAATTAATGTTTTTAAGATTTCCTCGTAAATGGCTGATTTACCTAAATTTTCTTCAACCTTTTTAATTGGAGCCTTACCTTTTCGGAAACCTTTAATAGTGATGTCCACTCCAAGCTTAGCTAAAGATTTTTGGTATTCTTCAGCCACCTTTTTCCAAGGAATAGTAATCGTTAATTCAATTGTTCCATCGGAAAGACGATTTAAGGCGGAAATCATTGATGACCCCCAAAACTTCTCACCCGACTAATCAGGGCAGGATTTCGCCGAAAGACTAAACGGCGAAAGCGGTCAGGAGTCCGATAACCAAGTTTTTTTCTATGAAAGAGAAGCTCGCTTTTAGCGGTTTTCTGCTCTTTTTTTGATGGCGATTTGTCTGGCATACATTGATATTATAACATGATTTGGGACGACGGCACGTAAAATGCTTTTAGCATTAACGTGCCAGTCGCGTAAAAATTTTAAAGAAAATTTTGTACGCGACGTAAAGCGTGAAGCTTTTCCCAGCATCCCAATTTAGCTTTATTAACTGCCTGGGAAAGATAGTTTATAGATTGAGTGTAAGTTTTTTTATCAACTGGATAAGGAATTCCATCCTTGCCGCCATGGGCAAAAGAAAAACGAGCCGGGTCATGGGTTGAGGCTGGCGCCCCATAAATAAGTTCGGAAATTAAGGCGAGGGCGCGGATTGTTTTCGGTCCCACTCCTTTCATTCCTAAAAGCTTTTCAAAATTCTCAGGCTGTCTTTCGTAGGTACTGAGGAAAATCTTTTCCAGGTTATTGGGATTAATGTCAGAAAGCAAAACTTCATGTCTTTCAGGTAATTTGGTTTCCTGAAGTTTAGCGATAGTTTGGATGGTTTTTTGGGGATTTTGATGGGAAATTTTGGTGGAGATATGACGATTATTTTTGCTTTCTTTAGCGACTAAGTTTAAAACTTCTCCCCTACTTTCACTGGCGATGCCGGTATGTGGTTCGTTAACAAAATCCAAAACGTTATCAGACAGCCAATGGTATCTTCTTGCCCAGCCTCTGTTTGTCCCGAACGGGTCGAGAGACATTCCTTGTTGAACGACCGCCCATTTACCATTCTTGGTGAAGAAAAATGAATGATGATAAAGTTGATAACCGTCTTGCAGGGCGTTATTGTCGACCTTAGCCGAGATTCTTGAGGCATAAATTAGGGGTTGGCTATCTAAAGAATACTTTTGGCTAATATTTTCAATCTCATTTGGGGTTTTTCTTGAAGTTTTACCTTTTCCGCCGCAAACAAAAATTCCTAAATCTTTTTGGATTGGTCGTAAGCTTTCTTTTATTGCCCCGCAGGTGGTAGTGGTCAGACCCGAAGAATGCCAATCAAAGCCTAGAGTACAACCAAAGGCTTGGAACCAGTAAGAATCAGAAAGTCGTCTTAGATATTCTTCTGCTCCATATTCGGTAATTAAAATAATAGAAATCTCCCGAGCTAGTTTTGTCATTTGTTCAAAAAGCCAGCGCGGGGTCGAACCATAGTGCAGAGGGAGATTGGCAGTTCCAGTTTTCATTTTTATTTAAATTATCTTTGAAATTTCTTTAATTTTTCTTCTTGGCGTGGGCGAGGGAGACTCAGCCGGATAGCCGATAGGTAGAAGAGCCACGGGTCGAAGATGCTCTTCAAGATTCAAGACTCGTTTTACTTCTTCTTCGTCAAAAGCCCCAACCCAACAAGCTCCAAGTCCAAGACTGGTTGCCGCCAGCCACATTTGGATAGTGGCAATGGCTGTATCTTGAATCATGTAGAAATCTTCTCCATGTCTGGTTGAATGTCTGTCTGCCAAGCGTAAATCAGCACAAACAACAATGACTATTGAGGCTTCGCCAACAAAGCTTTGACCAGCAGCAGCCTCGACAAGTTTATCTTTTTTGTCTTGGGCTTTAACGACAATAAAAAACCAGTCTTGAAGATTATGAGCCGAAGGAGCCAGCCTCCCAGCCTCAAGAATTTTTTCAATTTGTTCGTCAGAAACTTGTTTTGAAGCGTCAAATCTTCTAGTTGACCTTCTTTTCTTTATGGCTTCAAAAACTTCCATTTATTCCTTAATAATTTTTATTATAACTTCTCTTTCTCTTGGTCCGTCAAGTTCAACTAAAAATATTTGCTGCCAAGTTCCTCGAGAAAGTCTGCCGTTTTCAATGGGAATAGTTTTTCCTTGACCTAAAATTCCGGCAAGAATATGAGAATCAGCATTATCATCGATTTGGTTGTGTTTAAAGTTTAATCCCTCCACTTGCTTTTGTAAAACACGTAACCAATCGTTTTTCAATCCCTCTTCATTTTCGGTTAAAATCACTGCCGCGGTTGAATGAGGGACAAAAACCAGGCAAATTCCTTCTTCTGTCTTGGTTTCTGTTACTATTTTTTCTATCTGAGAAGTAATATCTACTAGTTGATAACGAGCCGAACTGAAAACAGTAAGAGACTTAGTCATTTTTGATAATATTTTTTTCTTTTGAGTTTTTCTGGTAATAAGTTTTTGTTTTTATCAGGATATAGTTCATAACCCTTGCCATAGCCAATTTCTTTCATAAGTTTCGTAACTGGATTTCTTAGATTAAGCGGAATGGGCAGATTTCCATGTTTTTTAACGTCTTCTTGAGCTTCTTGCAAACCATTATAGGCACTTCTGTCTTTCGGTGCTTTAGCTAAATAAACTGTTCCGTGGGCAAGATTTATGGCGCATTCTGGATAACCAATGGTTTCGCAAGCTCGAAAGACTTCATTGGCAACCACCAAGGCAGTTGGTTGGGCCATGCCAATATCTTCACTGGCAAAAATGACCATTCGTCTAGCAATAAAAAGAGGGTCTTCACCAGCTTCAACCATTCTGGCAAGATAATAAAGAGCCGCGCCAGCATCGGAAGCCCTCATGCTTTTAATGAAGGCGGAAATGGTATTGTAATGTTCCTCCCCCATCCGGTCATAGAGTAAAGATTTTTTCTGGAAGACCTCTTGGATAAGTTTAGGGGTGATTGGTGAGCGGTGGCTACCCGCCTGTCGGCGAGGCAAGGTGATTAGAGAGTCTGCTATTTCAAGCGCATTTAAAGCTATTCGGGCATCACCGTTACTTGCTTGTATCAAAAAGCCTAAAGCATCGTCTTTTATCACAATTTTGAGTTCTTTTATTCCTCGTTCAATAATTTTACTCAATTCATCATTTTCTAGTCTATTTAGGACAAAAACCCGACAGCGTGATAAAAGTGGCCCGATAACCTCAAAAGAAGGATTTTCAGTGGTGGCCCCGATTAAAGTAATAGTTCCCTTTTCAACATGAGGCAAAAAGGCATCTTGTTGAGCTTTATTGAAGCGGTGGATTTCGTCCAAAAAGAAAATTGTTTTTTGATTATAAGCTTCTTTTCTTTCTTTGGCTTCTTTGACCACCTTTCTAACATCATCTAAAGTTGTGGCAACGGCTGAATAATGAAAAAAATGACTTTTGGTGGTATTAGCAATAACATAAGCTAAAGTAGTTTTTCCTGAACCTGGTGGTCCCCAAAATATTATTGAAGGGAGCTGATCGGATTCAATTAGCTTGCGAATGATACCTCTCTTGCCAACCAGATGTTCTTGACCGACAAATTCAGATAAGGTTTTCGGACGAATTCTGTCAGCCAGTGGTGCGTGAGTCATATACTCAATTAACTCGAGTTTGTAAATCTCGTTAATTGATTATGAACCCAACATAAATATTTTTAAAATGTAAAGTCGAATATGTTGGGTATAAGATTATTTTAGACCGAAGAAATCCCGAAGTCAACCCCTCGACACCACTCGGGGTTGACGCTGAGCGGTATGCAGTCGAAGCGTCAAGACTCATTCTTCTTCAAATTTCACTTCCATATCCAAAACCGGTGGGTTCAAACCTACCTCTTTAAGGTCAGTTGATTGAAGGTCTTGGTCGATAGTTTTTAAATCTGCCTCAATTTTCAAAATAGCCGAATCAGTAGCATAAATTGAAGGAGAAGTAATTTCTTCCTCAAATGGAGTGGGTGTAGGAGTTGCTGGTTGGGCTTGTTTTGGAGAGACAGAAGGTTTCTTTAATAAACTGGCTAATATTAGCAAAACAATTAATAAACCCGCCAGTCCCCCACCCACAGACCAGACTATCTTTTGTTTTATTGCGGAGCAACAAACGAGCGGAGCGAAGTTTATTTTAAATTTGCCGAAAGTAAAATATTTTTCTTCAACCGGCTCTTCGGCAACCGGGATCTCCTCAAAGGTTTGGTCGGCAATTTTTTCAGTTGGCACTTTTTACCTCCCGAATTAATTCTCTAAGATTTAAATTAGCTTCTTTAAGATATTGATGAGACTCTTCTAGGGCAAATTGAGCCTGGTTGTAGCTTTGATTTTTATTACTGTCATAAGGTTTTATTTTTGTCAAAATTTGTTGGGCGGCAGATTGTTTTTCTTGGGAGCGGGTTAAGCGATTCTCCGCTTCCAAAAGCCAGCGTTCAGCGACGGTAGTTTTTTTATCCCCCTTCTCCCTGATTTCGGCAATTTTATTTTTCAGACTCTCCATCTGCTGGTTTAAGTGTTGACGAAGAGCGGTTTCTTTGCCGCTAAGAATTGTCTCCAAGGCTTGATAGATTAAAACCTCAGTTTCTTGATATTTACTTTGGGCTTCTCCTGCTGAATCAACTAAATCTTCCAAACTTCCAGCACTACTAAGAGCATCATGATGTTTGATATACCAACTTACCTCGCTATCTAACTTTAAATAGAGCACATTTTGTTCGTAGTTAGAAATTCCTGTCGTTTCCGCCAGCTTGAGACGAAGAGCAGTTAGATAAGTTTTTATCACCTCATCTCTCCACTCAAGCATTTTCAGGGTTTTATTTTGAGCTTCGGTTTTACTAGTCAGGGTTTTATAGTTCAGGTAAGCCTGTTTAGCGGAAACATATTCGCTGTGGGCTACTCGATATTGGCTATAAGTATAAATATAGTCGTCGTAAGCGCGATTGAAGTCAAATTCCTGAGCGTGGGCTAGAGTAAAAGAGTAAAAGAGTAAAAGAGTAAAAAGAAAAATGGGCAGAAACCGCTTCATAAGAATAGTCTAGCAAATCAAAGAATTAATTCAAGTCCGTCATAGGCAATATGGAAATTACGACCGCCGTTTTTTTGAACAAATTTTTCCAAATCTTTGTAGGTTCCGGTAATATGACCAATATGGGTGAAGAAACATTGTTTTGGTTTTAGATCTAAAGCCAAGCGAATTCCCTCTTCAATTGATTGATGGATTCGAGTTTGACCCCTCTTTCCCAATGAAGAGCCATCTAAAACCAGCAAATTGACTCCCTTAAAAGGTTTTCTTTCACCTCGCGGTAATCGCTTTATGTCTGGAATGTAAAGGAAAATTTTCTCCCCCTTCATTTTGATGGCATAGCAAGGAGTGTGATTATGATGGACAGGATAAAGAGCAATTTTAATATTATCAATGACAATTGTTTCTTTAGGAACGATAATTTCCGGTTTAAAAGGGGCAATGGAAAAACGATGAATTTGCCGCAATCCATTTAAAACTTCTTGAGTGGTAATTAACTTTGGTTCTTTTTCTTGGCGATTGTAAAGGTGAGTTAGGTCATAAAAACCTAAAATGTGGTCAGGATGGGCGTGGGTTAAAAGCAAGGCTTTTAAATTCTGAATTCTTAATTCTGAATTATTAATTCTTTTTAATTGATGATAAATATCCGGTGGGGCATCAATCAGGATTGAATTGTTGATTAAAACTGCTGGTCGCAGACGGACGTCGCGTGGGTCTTTGGATTTACAAATCTCGCAATCACACCCCAATCGAGGTAAAGGCCAACCAGCCGAAGTGCCCAAGAATAAAATTTTCATTTGAAAATTTCCTTTAAAAGCTCAGATTTGTATTTTTTGACAATTTCTTCTGTTATTCCGTTTGCCAAAATTATTTCTTTATACATTTTAGCACTTTTCCGGGGAATTCGGGCTAAAGTTTTGAAATTTGTTTGACAAAGTCCAAATCGCATGGAAATTCCTTCAGCCCATTCAAAGTTATCCATTAAAGTCCAATGAAGATAACTTCTAATGTCTACTCCTTCCTGAATTGCCTGGTGAACCCACTTTAAATAGCGAAGAATAAAAGATGGCCTAAGATGATCATCTTTATCGGCAACGCCGTTCTCCATAACATAAATTGGTAAATTATATTTCTTAAGTTCTAAAAGAACTTCATAAATTCCCTTAGGATAAATCACCCAACCAAAATCTGATTTTTCCAGTTTTTCAGGGATAAAATCAAAAAATAAAGTCTTGACGGAGGTGGGATTAAACTGCAATTTGGCGTAATGGTAATAATCCAAACCAATAAAGTCTAAATGATTTTTTGTTTGGTTTAGAAACCACTGATTTTGGAAAAAATTAATAGTTTTGGTTACTAAAATTTCAGGCAGAAACCATTTTCTCGAAGGCTCGATGAACATCTGGAGGGTAGTAAAACTAACATTGGTTTTCTTTTGCACTTTATGAATTTCTTGATAAGCCAAAGAGTGCGCCTTAACTAAATTCCGTGCCACTTTTATTGCCAAAAGAGGATTGCGTTTCTCGGGAGGAAAAAGACCGTGAATATAGCCATTACTAATGATTACTTGTGGCTCATTGATTGTCAACCAGAAATTGACTGAATCTCCAAAATTTTGAACACAGAACTTAACATAGCGAGCAAAAATTTCCGGGCTTTTTGGATTTTCCCAACCGCCAATTTTGGAAAACCATAAAGGATTGGTGAAGTGATGGAGAGTAATAAAAGAGGTTAGTTTATGTTTTTTAAGAGATTTTAAGACTTGGCGGTAATGCTCTACTTCGTTTTTGTCCCAAGAGTTTGGTTTTGGTTGGATTCTTGACCACTCAATTGAGAGGCGGTGGGAATTATGACCTAATTTTTGGGCCAGGGCAAAATCTTTGTCAAATAAATGGTAGTGGTTGCAAGCAATTTTGGCCGAAGAGCCGTCTTTTATTGCGCTAGCAACAAACTTGTTTATTTTTCCTTCTTGTTCAAATTTCCACCAATCATTATTGAAGTTTCCACCCTCAACTTGATGGGCAGCGGTGGAAGCACCCCAGAGAAATCCTTTTGGGAAAAGTAACATTTTACACACCTTATATTTTATTATTTTAGCGCATTAGTCTGTTTAAAGCGAATAAAAATTTATTTGTCGTTTTTGATGATTGACAGTTTTAATATACTAGTATACTATTATATTAGTATGCCACATATTTCAAAAAGAAAATTAGATGTCAGAGTAGAAAGAGAACTTGAGACTTTATTTGAATATGTTCTTGGGCATTTAAATCCAAACGAAGCTCAAAAACTCCTAGAAGCACTTCTATCTAAGACTGAAAAATTGATGTTAGCAAAAAGAATTGCCGCCGTTTTTTTACTCCACGAGAATCTGACGGAGTTTCAGATAAGCGAAACCATCAAATTAACCCCAGATACTCTTAGTAAACTGGCCATGTTGCTCGAAACACCAAGGGGTCAAGGATTCAGGGTTGCTATTGCTAAGGCGCAAAATCTACAGAGGATTCGTTTATTTAAGAAGATTCTTTTAGAGGTTGCCGGACGGGTAATTCGTGGAGCTGGTGGTAGGTTGTGACACATAAATTACTAATACACTAGTATATTAGCATCGGAACCTTAAATCAGCGTTTATTGAGCTTTGGTTTTTATTCATATCTTAAGGCTTCAATTGGGTTAAGTCTAGATGCTTTTGCTGCTGGAGCAACCCCAAAAATAATTCCCACTAAAGCAGAAACGCCAAAAGCAAGAATGATTGACCATAAGGTGACGGTGGTGGCGATAAAATGATTAATAACTAGAGCTCCGAGTGAGCCCAAAAAAATCCCAATTGCCCCACCAACAAAAGAAAGAACTACCGCTTCAATTAAAAATTGGACTAAAATGTTTTTAGGAGTAGCGCCGACGGCTTTTCGTAAACCTATCTCCCGGGTTCGTTCGGTGACGGAAACCAACATAATATTCATAATCCCAATTCCACCAACAATTAAAGAAATAGCGGCAATTCCACCCAAAGCGGCAGTTAAAACTCCTAAAACCTGAGAGATAACGCTTAAAATGCTTTGAGTATCAAGAACAGAGAATTCATCTCTTTTGAGAGTTTTCAGTAAGATTTTTTCAACTTCTTCTTTTGTTTGAGAAATTGTTTGTGAGCTTTGAGACTGAATCCACAAAGATTGAATATATTCCATATCAAACTGGCGCATTGCCGTTGTTACCGGAATGAGAACGATGTCGTCTACATCTATTCCACCAAAAGCACCTTTTGCTTCCAAAACTCCTAAAATAGTGTAGTGTTGGTCAGAGATGGTAAATGTTTTTCCGACTGGATTCTCCTCGCCAAAAAGTTCTTCAGCGGCACTCTTCCCCAGCACCGCCACTCTTTTGGCTGAATTATATTGGGAGGGAGTAAAAAATGAACCTAAAATTACTTTTTGGTTGCGTATTTCCGGATATTCGGGTCCGGTTCCTGATACTTGGGTAATATGGGTTTTGCCTTTATAGCGCATTGTACCGTTGTTCTCGGTATATCCCATTACTGCCTTGATGGTTTGCGCTCCCCCTTTAAGATCATTGAGATGATTAAAAGTAAATTTTGAAGCGGCCATGCCTGCACCGGGCATAGCTCCAGATGGTCCTCCTCCCCCTCCTCCAGCCGGGGCAATTTCAAATTCTCCGGGAAAAACAAAAAGAGTGTTAGCTCCCAAACCCTCAAGTTGCTTAGTGATATAATTTTTTAAGCCCGTACCAATTGAGACTAAAAGAATCACTGAAGTAACGCCAATAACAATTCCAAGCATAGTTAGAGCAGACCTCATTTTATTGGCTTTAAGGGCAGTTAAAGAAATTTTAACGGTTTCAAACAATTCTTCCATCGTGGATTTTGATTATTTTTTTGGCATATTTTGCCACCTGTTTGTCGTGAGTAACGACAACGATAGTGTTCCCTTCCTTGTTTAATTCTTTGAAAATTTTCATGATTTCCCGAGCAGATTGGGAATCAACATTTCCAGTTGGTTCATCAGCCAAAATCATTGCTGGACTAGTGACTAGCGCTCTGGCAATAGCCACTCTTTGCTGTTCACCACCCGAAAGTTGGCTGGGAAAATGGGTTAAACGCTCTTTGAGTCCTAAATAAGAAAGTGCCTGGCGAGCTTTTATTTCTCGTTCTTTTTTAGTCAAGCCACTATAAATAAGAGGAAGCTCGACGTTGGCTAAAGCCGAAGTTCGGGGTAAAAGATTGAACATTTGAAAGACAAAACCGATTTTTTTATTGCGAATTTTAGCTAACTCTTGTTCAGAAAGACCTGAAATGTCTTTTCCCTCAAGAGAAATTTTCCCAGAAGTAGGGCTATCCAAACAACCCATAAGATACATGAGGGTTGATTTGCCACTTCCCGAAGGACCCATTATAGCCAAGAATTCTCCTCTTTTAACCTCAAAGGAAATATTTTGCAAAGCCTTTACCTCAACCCCATCTAATTGAAAAATTTTAGAAACGTCTTTAAGTTCCAGAAGCATTATTTTATTTCTTGACCCTCTTTTATTTGGCTAACTTTTTCGCTGATAACCATTTCTCCTTCAACCAATCCCCCAAGGATTTCGACTGAATCTTCAGCTTCCGACCCAATTTTTACTTCCTGTTTTTTAGCCTTGCCCCCAACCACTTTCCAAACATAATTTTTATCTTCCCTTTGCCAAACAGCACTGGCTGGGATTAATAAAACACCCTCCTTTTTCTGGGTAATAATTTCTGCATCCCCATTCATGCCCACCTTGAACATAAGGTTGGTATTTTCCGGCAGGGAGATTTCTACCGGAAAAGCAGTTCCTCCCCCGGTAGTGGTGATTGAGGCAAAACTAATTTTTGTAACCTCTCCTTCAAATTCTTGGCCAGGAAAAGCGTCAAGAGTAATTTTGACTTTTTGCCCCAAAGAGACCCCCCCAATATCAGTCTCATCGACATTGACGACAAAAATAACCGAATTTGGGTCAGCAACAGTGAAAACAGCGGTTGCCGGAGTAATATTAATCCCAGCCACGGGAGTATCAATTTTGGTGACAATTCCCTCGATTGGAGTGATTAAGGTGGCTAATTTCAAAGCAATATCTTTAAGTTCAACATCTAAAACCGCCTTCTCCAAATCCCATTGATTTTTTTCCAATA
>Ga0100403_1003301_pt1 | contig 12086 bp, 14 predicted proteins | sample CryGeymet201501t_FD_83663 | JGI IMG/M metagenome (GOLD analysis project Ga0100403, IMG submission 83663) | Groundwater microbial communities from Crystal Geyser aquifers in Utah, USA - Crystal Geyser metaG 2015-01t | ecosystem: Environmental > Aquatic > Deep subsurface > Groundwater | place...
CCGGCAATTAGACTAACTGTATTGAATACAATATCGCTTAGAGAATTAATCAATCCTTCATTACCAAAAGTAATTCCGAATTTACTGAATATTTTTTGGAGCCAGAATATTTCTATTGGTTCATAAACTAATGTAACAATAAAGGTGGCTATCGGACCGATAAACCAACCAAAAAAGAAAGAAAAAAGAATATGATTAATAGTCCATTTGTCGTAGAGCTTGTTGTTTATCGGTTCTGGTTTTATTTCCATATTAAATTCCAACTTTCGCCCTCACATCTTCCATCTTCTTTTCTGCATATTCGCGGGCTTTTTTGCCTCCTTCTTCTAGTATAACTGTCACCATATCGGTATCTTTTGCTATTTCTGCCCTCTTTTCCCTCATTGGTGCAATATATGCATCGATATTTTCTATTAGGTCTTTTTTGGAATCACCGTATCCATAACCGCCATTTTTGTAGCCATCTTCAACTTCGTTTAGTTTTTTCATTGGAGTGAACAATTCATGGAGCATATACACTGTGTCTTCTTTGTATTTTGGTTTTGGATCAGCAAGTGGTGTGGAATCTGTTGGAATAGACATTACTGCTTTTGTGATTTCATCTAGTGTCGCAAAAAGTGGGATTGTGTTGCCATAGCTCTTGCTCATTTTCTGACCATCTGTTCCTGGAACTGTTTTTACTGTTTCGATTATATGATCGTTTGGTAATTTGAAAGTCTCTCCATATGTTCTATTAAATTTCTCTGCTATATCTCTGGCGTATTCTATATGTTGTTTTTGGTCTGCTCCTACTGGAACAATATCTGCATCTTGAATAAGGATATCTGCCGCCATCAGAACAGGATAGTCAAAAGTACCAACATTAATATCTTTGTTCTTTGCTTCTGCATCTTTAAAGCTATGTGCTCGCATGAGATACGGCATTGTTGTAATACAGTTGAATATCCATCCAAGTTCTGTCACCTGAGGAACGTCAGACTGCTTGAATAGAATTGTTTTTTCTGGATTGAGACCAATAGCCAGATAGTCTATTGCCATATCGATAGTATTCTCGTGCATCTGCTTTGCATCCTGTATTCCTGTCAAAGCGTGATAATTTGCAATAAAAATATGAGCATCGTGATCGTCTTGCATATCGACGAACTGCTTCATAGCACCAAAATAGTTACCTATATGTGGTCGTCCTGTTGGTTTTACACCTGATAGTAATCTTTTTTTCATATCCAAATAGTAGCAAATTTATCAATTAAGTGCTAATGTTTATTTAGAAACGTTTTTTTTACAACAGTTACTTTACACAACAGGAAAAGACAATGAAACTCAGGAGTCTTTCAGTAGCAAAGGTCATAGTGATTGTACACGGGCTAATCATGTTGAACATGATTTTGTGGATTTGTATGACTATTTTTTGTATTCATTTGTACGTACCACTTGGTATAGTTTTAGCAATTTTCACAATAGTGGTTTTTTTAATAATTACTAGCGATCAATACAATAATTTAACGGAACGAATTATTTTAATTTTCTTATTACTCCCGCCTGTCCTATTAATGGTTATTTTTTGTCTTTTTGTAATCGTTGTTTCGTCTATTTTACCTAATGTGATGCATTTATTGAGAATGCCTGCCAACATAGGTACCAGGTGAACAAAAACTGATCCCCAACCCCGCCGACCGATAGGCCGGCGGGGGTTTTTAAAATCATTATTCAATCAATCTTTTTTACTGTTGGGAACAACACAACATCACGGAGATTTTTTTGTCCTGTAATTAGTGTTACGAATCTTTCAATACCCATTCCCCACCCTGTTATTGGTGGCATTCCGTGTTCCATTGCTGTTAGGAATTCTTCGTTAATATCCATAGCCTCTTTGTCACCATCTGCTTTTGCTAATGCTTGAGCTTCAAATTTCTCTCTTTGAATAATAGGATCAACGAGCTCTGAATATGCCTTTACTATTTCCCATGAGGCAATTACCAACTGATAGCTCTCTGCTATCTTTGGATCCTCGTCCAACGGCCTCGCTAATGGAACTATTTCAACAGGATAATGTGTCACAAAAACAGGCTGTATCAATTTTGGTCTGGCTGTTTTTTTGTATATATCATCAAGGAGATTTCCGCGGGATCTTGTTTCTGCTTCTTTTTTATCAATACCTAATTCGATTGCTTTTTTGATTAAATCCTCAGTAGATGTTTCTATCATATCAATACCGGCATGTTCTTTTAGGAGATCAGTGAATTTAATCCTTGGTATTGGTTTTGAAAAATCTATTCCGTGCTCGGCACCCTCTTTGTCATAAACATTGAAGGTCAATTTTCCAAGTGATTTTTCTACTGCCTGTTTTAGCATTTCTTCTGTCCAGTCCATTCCTGCCTCGTAATTCTCGTATGCACAGTACCATTCGAGCATTTGGAATTCCTGAACATGGCTTGGATCCATTCCTTCATTACGAAAGTTAATGGCAAATTCAAAAACCCTTTCAAAACCTCCTACCATTGCTGTTTTGAGGTCTAATTCTGGAGATATTCGTAGGCTGAATTCTTCATCTAATGCATTGTGATGAGTTTTGAATGTCTCTGCCATTGCCCCTCCCGCAACTGATTGGAGGCTTCGTGTGGTTATTTCAATAAAATTATGATTATGTAACCAATCACGTAATTCTCTAACCACTTTTGACCTAATGCGAAATCTCTCCTGAACATCTGGATTCAAAATCAAATCAAGATATCGTTGTCGATATTTTGTCTCGATGTCTTCTATACCAAAATGCTCCTTTGGAATTGGTCGGAGTGCTTTTGTTAGAATTGTGACATCTGTTGCGAGGATTGCGAGCTTGTCTTGATTGGTGAAAAATGGTTCCCCTTTTATACCAACAAAATCTGCGATTCTGATGTGTTCTGTTAGGAACAGGTATCTCTCTTCACCTAACACATCCTCCTTTAATGCAATTTGGATTTGTCCGTCATTATCCTGAATATTAAGAAATGATATTTTTCCATGACTTCTTACTGCCATTACTCTTCCAGCTACTGCAACATTGGATGTTGCAGTTTTTGTTATCTCGGCAAATTCTCTTGTTTTTTCTTTTGGAAATTCATTTGCAACATCGACAGACATATGTGTCCTGTCGAATCTGTCCTTGTACACAACCTCACCTTCTTTTTTGAGCTCGAGGACTTCATTGGTACGAACTACGTATTCGTCCATCTCATCACCTATATTTGTTTGTTTTGAGTCATTCATACCTATAATAGTATCAATTTAGGAGCTATTTGCAATTAGAAATTAATTTTATAAGTATTCCTTGCGCTTCTAACAAATATTCATTTTGTATACGAGGTGATATATCTAGGTCAGAGTGATATACAGCCATCAAATTGTCATAATCTGAAGTAACAAGAGTGACCTTTTTGCCATACAAACTAGAATTTTTTAATGGAAAGGCTAATTTAATAATATCTTTAGAATTGGTAGTTATTGTTTTACTGACTCCAACACAGTCTATGACAACTATTTTTTTACAGGTATCAAGAATTTTTTTGTATTTTTTCTCAAAATTTCTATAGCCCCGACCCCAATAAATCGGTTTATCAAAAGACACTTCTTCATTGCCATCAAAAACAAACAGATTGTTCTGAAGTACAGAAGCATCGGACATAACAGTATCGAGCATTATTGCAGTACCGCTAGCATTATCTACTGCACCTTTCATTACGGAATCATAGTGAGAAAATATAATATTGGTTGGATTCTTTTGATTACCGACCAGTAATTGTCTTGTTTTTGTTTTAACTTTTCTTACATCAATAGAACCTGACACATTCTTTGCATTCACGATTTTTTGTAAATCTTTTTTACAAATAGCAACAGATGGTGCAAAAGAAAAATTTGCTTTAGAAATTTTCCCACACCTTGGATTAAAGTTAATGTGTGGTGTCTCAAGAAAATATCGTGACGAAACAAGAGAGCTAATAATCGCTGACTTGTCAGGTATTTTTCCAGAGATCAGACCAGTTGGTAAACATTCTATTTCTTTGTTGTCTGCATATAAATTGTAGCCTATCCACTCTGGCAAAAAAGAATTGTACTGAATTAACTTATACCTAACACCATTATTGTTTAATTTTGATACTAAAAAATCCAAAGCCATATCTGCCTTTTTACCCTGCCGTTCACCTAATTTTGTGAGTTGTTTAATAATATTTTGCATATGTAATTTAATTATATAATAAAGGCGTCCTAGTAGACATCATGTTGCCATGATGTCTACTAGTGCCTCATCTATACGTAGGTCCTCCCAATATTCTGGATGTGCGTTTTCAGTTGTTCGCAGTATTCCAATGTATTAGTGGTATCAGTCGAGATGCCACCAAGAACCAGATCAGAACACAGTGCTGTGTCCTCAAGCAAATGCTTATTGACATGGAGCATATCCTTTGTGAGAGGAGGAATCTTGACAACAATCGGATAAACTCCAACTGCGCTTTTGATTGATTCCATTTCCCGTTCGAACTTTGCGCGGATTTTAGGTACTCCTCCTGTTTCGTTGTCATATGTTTCAAACAGAATCATTGACCCGTTCAGAAACATTGACAAATACATGCCATAGTACCAATCAGCACAAGGCCTGACAGTGAGGTTCCTTGCATCAGCAAGGCTGTATGACCGCACCAACACATCCTTTCCAGCACCATTGTCTCTCCAAACAGTCATATCGTTATGCTCTGCTTTTGCTAATTCACACAAAACAGAAGCATAAAAATACGATACATCGCCCCATACATACGGAACATCTACCAGACCAAACACCAACTCTTGATCGAGTCTGTGGTGTTCAGCGAGAGACACATTGCGTGTGGTCATTAGTTTGTCCATACGAATCATGTCGAGTTCATGGTACTTGCGCCCACAATCAACAACGTGATCGTATTCGACAACAAGTTTTCCTTTTTTGGACCAGCTGTACATTGGCACTTTTGCCCTATACATCTTGTCATTACTACTCGTGTAAAAGCAGTCGCGACTAAATGCAAAAGAACAAAGCGTAATCCCCAACCTTTGCGACAAAAAGAGACTCATTACATCCTCATTGCAAATACCCGGTATTTGCCTCGCCAGAACTCCATATGTTCCATGGCCATTGAAAGGACTCTCCCAACCATACTCATTCGCTTCGGGACACAATCCCGCGAGTTTTTGAGTAAAATTGGGGATTTTGTAACGTGAGGATACGTAACCGTTGACTCTCTGTGTGATCTCCTCGAACTTTTGTTTGCGAGCTGAAATCTCATCCGCAACTTGTGTGAGGTTGGTAAAGTAATACACCCTTACACCTACATATAGATTGTGAAAGAACATATGATGCACATGCATCACCAGTACCTGATTTGGTACTGGTGAAAAACTATTGTTATAGCCTTATCCGCAAAAGATTCTCATCAATACCAAAAAATTCCATTTTTGAATGGTTATGATGCCAATATAGATAAGTTGTTATTGCTATTTTTTTCATAAATTTACTAAAAAACCGACTTCTTGGTCGGTGGCAAAATATATGTATTACACAAAATAAAATCACCGACCAGTTGTATACTGACGATGCCAACGATAATTTCTTTGTATTCTCGCTTTCATATTTTTTATTATATGCTCATGATTTTTAATGTCAAATCCTCACATAGATTAATTGGACCACTTTTTAATTATTTGTATACTTCATGATTGCCAACAGTAACAAGCGTTATGTCTTTTTTTGATTCGTAAAAAAATATAATTCTATAACTATAATTGACTGAGCAAGAAAAAAAGGTCTTTAATTTTCCACCTAGCTTATGAACTTTCAAGCTTTTGTGATTTTTTGTATACAAAAGAAGTTCGATGGTTTTTAACACTTCCTCCTGCAAATCAGGTTCAAGTTTGTTGAACCTACGTACAAATTTTGGTTTATAACCAATATTCATATTACTTAATTTTTTTTGATAATTTTCGTAAATCACCTCTTAACGTGGGCTCACTCATAGCTTGGAGCACTTCTTCAACGGCTTTTTCTTCTGACACTTTTATAATTGCTCGTCGAATAACATCGGCTTTATTAGACCCATAGCCAGACGCAACTAATTCATCGACTGATTTCTCAAGTTCTGGTGAAAGCGGGACAGATAATGTAGACATAGTTTTTATAATTAATTCTATGCATACTATATTATCATATGATAATATAGTATGCAAACAATCATCATTATATTTTCTGCATATATGCAATCCAGAAATTTCTTTTGTAGCTCTTGTTATTAAATCTAGTGTAGTTTGTTTTCTTTTTTAATTCCAGAATTTTAAAATTTGAAGCGTAGGTATTGATAAAGTCTTCTTTGGTGAACACCCTCTCACATATTCCCGTCTCCGCTAGAATATACGTATCCTTTTCTTTTCCAGGGAATTTTTTCAGAAGTTCTTTTGCGTTTTGGTCGCCATCTTTACACAAAGCAATAATGAGCATATGTCCACCAGTCTTGAGAACCCTTTTAGTTTCCGATACATACATCTCCCTCCCTGATTCATCTAATGAATTTGACGATAATATATCTACAACAATATCGAAAGAATTATCTGGATACTGAAATTTTTGCCCCATATCCCCTACTTTAAAATCAATATCATATGTTTCAGTCAGGAGTCTTTTTTGTGCTATGTCTATCGCCGTCTGTGATACATCGATACCGACACCCTTCATCCCCTTTTGGGCCATAAAGAATGCATTTCTACCTGTTCCAGTACCAAGATCTAAAAAATTTTTTCCTTCTACCTCAAAACCACTCTTTTTCAAATAACGGAAAAATTCAACCAGGTCTTTTCTTGGTTTTTCGCTTTTCGATAGAAATACTGGATTTCTATATTCCCTATCCCAGTTTTTGTTATTTTGATCCATAAATAAATTGAGCGCCTCCTAGTGGAGGGCGCTCGGGGTAGCAGAGGTAATTTTGTTCAATAATGTATTCGCTATGTAAACTTACTTAATCTACTTTTTTCCAGTTCTTCTTTTAAGAAGCTCTTGGAACTTAAACCAAGAATTCATCCTAGCTGTTTTGTGCCTTCTTCCTGTACCAGAAATAGTCACTCCTTTTTTAGTTTTTTTCTGACTCATTTTTTTCACCTCCCTTACGAAAGAGCTCTGCCATAACAAATTGTATAGGTAGATATTATTTTAGTCAAATAGTTTTTTAATTTCTAAATCAGCTTTTTTTAATACTTCTTTAATTTGTGGATGAGATATTTTCAGGAGAGCGTCTTCGTATGAAAACCATTCTAATGTATGTAATTCACTCAGCTGTGGAGTTACTGCCTTATCAAAAACCTGTGCTATGTAATAGCACACTGTTTTGTCGACTTGTTTTAATTCTGGATGAAAAGCAATGTATGATACGGAAAAGCATTTTTCATTATCAACTATTTTAAAATCAGTAACGGATGTTTCCTCGGTTAGTTCTCTGCAGGCAGATTCTCTATCTGTCTCATCGTTCTCTTTGTGACCTTTGGGAAAACCCCAGTGCCCCGCTCTTTGTTGAATTACCAAGTATTTTATTTCTCCACTATCTTCCTTGAAAAATGGTACAACACCGAATGAATAGTCTTTTGGCATATATCAACATGCTAACATGCGAACAATTCCGTGCCAAGAGCGTAAAGTGTTTTACTGGATTCCCGCCTGCGCGGGAATGACAGTTGGAGTGTGGAATGAATTGTTGAAATTCAGATCTATATGTAATATTTAGAAACAAAAAACTATTTATCGTTTCTTGCGCTCAATTCAATAGTAAAGGTACTCCCCTTACCCAAGCCATCTGACGATGCCCAAATATCACCACCTTGCGCTCTGAGCATCTCTTTTGCTATATAGAGGCCGAGACCTGTTCCAGCAACATCAATTTTTGTGGCTTCTTTTGTACGTGAAAATTTGTGAAATAGTTTTTTAATTTCCTTATGTGAAATACCTACTCCGGTATCCTTGACCGAAAGGCGGATTTTACCGTCGATTTTTTCTACATGCACTTTTACCCAACCCTCCTTTGTATATCGAATTGCATTATCAATAAGACTCGTTATAACTTTTTTAATTTTTTCCTCATCAGCAAAAACTTCGTAATCTTTTCCCTTTTCATAACTAAAATCAAGATCGATTTTTGCTTTTTTTGCAGATAGTAGTTTTCGGGACACCACGGACATAGACATACGTTTTATGTCAAAACTCTTCATGTAATATTTTTCACGTCCATCATCAATATGGGAAACATCTAAAAATTCATTTGCGATGGCCATGAGATTCTCGGATGAGTCTGCTATTTTCTTTATTGCAGATTTTACTTGCCCTTGCACACGTCCAAAATCACCCTCTACTATCATAGAAGCATATCCAGATATCGCAACGAGCGGTGATCTAATTTGATGAGCCGCGAGAGAAACAATGTCAGACTTTAGCTGATCAACCTCGCGAACACGAACATATACAAGCTCTAATTCTTCTTCTTTTTCTATAATTTGTCTTTGAAGTGCAGAGACCTTTCTGTTACTCCATATGACCACAACGGCAACACAAAGGATAGCTAATAATAAATATATTAATGTAAATGGAATCATAATGATAATATTAACATAAAAAAATTACTACGCTAATCCACATGTTTTTAATCAAAAACTACCCCTTTAAATCAGAACCATCAGGTATCGCAAAAAATTCTCCTCTTATTTTTTCTGTAAAGAAATTATTATATATTTCTAAAAGATAATCACTATCTGTACAATTTTCAAGAAAAACATCAAATTGTTTTTCCGATACAATATCTCCATGCGACATAATAGATTCAGTGGCAATATCCATTCTTTCTCCTAATGTTTGATAATAAAAAATACTTTCCGCTTTTTGTCTCTGTATCTCATTTTTAACAAAATCAGTATCTCTAATTGCTTTTGACACCCTTTGATCGAACTCTTTTCTTGCATCAAGCATAGATTGCTTGCTATTAAAGGAAAAAATACAATACCAAACAAATCTATCAGCATCTTTCGAACTACCACTATCGATACCGTATACCCACCCCTTTTCTTTTCTTAACCAATCATAGATACGCCCTTGTTTTGTATTCAAAAGCATCTTAGTAAGAATTTCAAGCTCAATATTCTGTTGCACCGTAATACCTCCTTGTTTTAGTCCACCAATAATCCACTGATGAGAATCAGCGTCCTTGTCTACAAAAAAACTATTATCTTTTTTTACCCACTTAATATCGTCTATTTTTGGTGTTAGAGGTGTTGATACTGTATGTATTTTTGAAAACAAATCAATTACTATTTTTTCATCAAAAGTTCCTCCAATTAAAATTTTTGTTTCATTTGAAAAATAATACTTATGGAATTGTTCTATTTTCTCTTTTGTAATAGATGCCAAATCTTCATCACTACCAAAAAGTTGATCCTTTGTGTAGCCAGTATCATCCATCCACTCGTTATACATATAATGTCCCAAACTAGAATATCCAGGATAATATTTCCTTTCTGTTCTTTCGTTCGCTATAACATTTCTTTCAATTTCTATATCTGATTCGTTATATATTGGATTATATATGTGATCAATTAGACCAGTAATAATTTCTTCGACATATTTGCAATTACCTGATAATTGTATTTCTGTACACCAAGGATGAGTCGCTCCACCAAAAGCACCTCCCCAGCTAGCCAACTTTCTTTCAAATGAATTTTTTTCAGGATAAAGTTTTGATTTTCCAAAAATGAGATGTTCAATAAAATGAGCTATTCCACCCTCGCCAGCATTGTTTCCGGAATGAGAATGTACATTACCTACAGGTAAAATAACTCTAATATCAAAAAATGACGTGTCCATATGATGTGTGTACACATCAATCCCATTCTTTAATTTTGTTTTTTTAAAATATAGTCTATCCTTCATATATGCTTTAAAAGACAGGCAACGAAATGCGGAGCATCGTCTTGTGTCTATATATCTCCTCCTTTCACAAGGGACCTTGCTACTAATCATTATACACTCACAGTTTACTACCAGTCAAAACGGACTTTCTATAATAAAGACTTTCACAAGCAACCGAATAACTCATGTGTAAACCAGAATAACAATTAGGTTCTTTACCGGTTTACATAATATATTATGTGTAGTAGTATTATTTTAGATAGGTATGGTGGAATTTATAAACTATTATAACACCCTACTTAGGCAACCCTGTTCCGGAGATTCATTCAAATGTCGAAGAACTTCAAAATCAACGTCGAAGACAAGGACTTTCGTGTCTCAGGCTGGTGTGGCAACCGCCCCAAGTGTGTGGCGGTAGCTATCAAGCCGGAAGAGGGTGTGGCGGTACGCGACACCAAGAGCGGAGAAACCATCTATTTTGACACTGAGGAGTGGGGCGCCTTCGTCCAGGGTGTCAAGGACGGAGAGTTTGACGTCAGCTGACACAATGGCACTTCAAGTGCCGGTGGCCCTAGGGGCCACCATTTTTTTTCCAATCAAAATGAAAGAAATATAGGTTTAACACCCCTTACTATGAAAACTAAATTTTACATAATCCCTGGACTTGGAGAATCTTGCCAACTTGCCAGATATAAATATCTCGAAAAAATTCTAGTTACAAAAGGATACGATGTTTTTTGTGTAGAACCAGATTGGTATAAACCTTTATCAAAACAAGTATTCAAGGTTAGTAAAAATGATATTATATGTGGTTTTTCATTTGGAGCAGTTTTAGCATATCTAATTACTAAAAAATATAAGTGCAAAATGACTTTTTTTGCTTCATTATCACCGATTCATAAATTTTCATTTAAAAGTCTAGAAAAAGATTTTCAAAAAGATGTTTCCGGACGTGTCGGCAAGGAAAAAGCAATTAGCCTAGGGACCAAACTTGCTCGTGATATAAAGAACATAGATGTGTCATTAGAAAAACTAAAGACACCTTACATTACAATGTCTGGAGGGTTAGAAAGAGGAATGCCTGCAAAAATTAGAATACCTCGAACTGGACACAGGATGACAAGGATTTACGCTGACACGATAGCAAAAATTGTTACTGATCTATAAAAGTGTGGTTGATAAATTATTTAACAACCCATAATATTTTCAAGTAAAAAGTAGTAACGTTGTATTTTATCAAAACTATTTTTGATATTTATTACAATCTAAGATGATACATTTTTTCTTGCGACACCTCTCCTTCTAGACATTCTTCTAATATTTCAAAATGTTTTTTGTTAATTGGTTGGTTTTTGTCATACGGAAGAATACCTTTTTTATCTTTTGCTGACATAACACAAAGCAAGAAATCGTTATTTTCAATAGAAAATATTCTCATACTTTCCTCCCTGCAATTTTCTTCACCAATAGATAGGAGGGCTTGTTGCTGATTATTCATTATCTCGGCACCCCACTGCAGGAGCTTTTCTTTTTTACCAGGTTTAATTTTGAAAATAGTGATTCTCACCTTGTGTTTACTTTTTCTCCAATGGCAACTGAACAAAGAATGTCGAGCCAGTTCCAGGACCATCTGATTCTACCCACACACGTCCGCCATGAGCTTGTTCTATAATTCCTTTTACAATATATAGTCCATAGCCAGTACTCTCTGGATTAATTTTTGTTGATTCTGCACCATGACCACCTTTTTTAAATAGTTTACTCATATCGTCTGCAGAAACACCAATACATGCATTCTTCTCAATAAAGACTAAAAATTATAATTTATCGACAACTATTTTATTATTAAAAAGTATTTTCTCAAGATACACACGTTGAATTTTAAATCTTTCACCATCTATAAGTCGAGCAACTGATACGTTCTCTAAACCAGTATTATATGTCTCAAGAGAAATTTGATCAAAAATATATTCTACTTCTGAAATCTCAAATACGGTATTAAGCTTTGAAACTAGATCCATTACAAAATGATAACAAAAAAAGGTAGCTGTGACTAGATCACAACTACCCCGCAGCAAGTAGTCCTGCCTACTTACCGCTAGAAGACGACTCCTTCCCCTTCGGGAAAAGGGAAGTACCTGAGTCA
>Ga0100403_1003307_pt1 | contig 12064 bp, 3 predicted proteins | sample CryGeymet201501t_FD_83663 | JGI IMG/M metagenome (GOLD analysis project Ga0100403, IMG submission 83663) | Groundwater microbial communities from Crystal Geyser aquifers in Utah, USA - Crystal Geyser metaG 2015-01t | ecosystem: Environmental > Aquatic > Deep subsurface > Groundwater | place: USA...
CCCTGCGATATCTGCTCTCAGGGAATCAATTATTGAATCCCCATATAAGACAGCTTGGTTGTCCGTATTTGTCCCCCGGCGCTTGATAAGAATCTCCAATAGTTCTTTTATAGAGCCAAGGGCCGCCTGGACACTGGCTACGTTATTAGCGTCTATGTCCGGTATGGCTGGGAGTTGCGGAGTGGTCATTGTCTTTCCTCGCCTGATAAAGCCTTGTTATAACTATCATTGAATCTTTTATAAATCTGATTGATCCTTTTGTCGATTTTTTCAACCCTCTCTTTATTGCCCATTGCCTGATATTTCTTTTTTGCTTTTCTAAGCCTGCTGGTTTTTTTCTCTGCAACTTTAGCCTGTTGAATTAGTCCTATAAATGGCGATAGTTTTTCACGCAAAACTTTATATTGGTCAGTTCTTCTGTATGTTTTTAATTCCTCTCCAGCCGTTAAAACCTTCCTGATATTATCGTAATAAATCTGCGAATCAGCCCATTCTGATTGTTCGCCTGCAATCCTTCTCAAAAAAGGGATTTCATACATCTGAGACTCTTCTTTCCTAAGAAGGCTGATTGGAATCCCGAATAAATTATTCCAGAATTTCAACATAGAACCGCCGACGGTATCCACTATAAGATCAAGAGTTTCGGGAGATATATCAATAGCTCCCGACCTTACTTTGTTACCGCCCGTAAGTGAATTTAATTGAGACGCTATCCACACCGAAGGCATCCTTGCTGATTTCCAGTATCTTTGAGAGTCCGGCGTAGGAACTTTTTCAAACTTGTTTTGTTCCGGCATCAATGGGCCGCCAAACCAGTTTTTATTCTCGGCTACCATCACAAACGGATCTATAACTGTTGGGGTCAGCGTCTGTAAAAGAGTGCCGGATGCGACCGGATTAAAGGCATCGACAAAGACAGAAGCCAGCCGTGCCGCACCATTTATAGGGTCATAATTCTTTTTTGTAAACACTCTTGAAAGTTCAGTTCCGATATTAAATACGAAATTATAACCCCAAGGAAGCGGTATCTTTACGTACCTGCCCTTTGTGCCGGGGAGCATTATAATCATGTTGCGCGCTCTCACAAAATCCTCAATCTTATTGTAATAATCTTCACCGTCATCATCACCCCCGCCCGCCCAACTATTTAGCAGCCCCGTTATAAAGCCGATGCCAATGATCCCGGCCGCCATTTTGCGTACCTTTGGGCTTGTTCCGATTGCCCTCATCAATCGGTATGATCCCTGAATGCCAGCGTTTGCAAAAAGATACAGGGAATTTATAACCGGCCCGGCCGCACCTTTCTTGGTAAAATCAATCGTAATATCAGAAGCGATTTGTGCAGCTTTCAGGTCAGACTTTCCGCTTTCAACAGCAAGCTTGAACACGTGTAGTCTTATCCCGTTTTCAACGGATGTATTTGCGTCTTCTGTCCATTGCAACCATTCGCCAACTGTTTTCCTAACGGGCCGCTCACCTTTCTGCGTTTCCAATTCTTTTGTAATTTTATCTGCAAGTTTTTCAATACTGCCATGCACATCCGACCAGCCTATCTTGCCGCCGGACGCCTTGAACCTTTTATATAATTCTTCATATTCGTTGCCGGATTCTTTCTCACGCTCAACATTGTAGATAGCCTTGATTCCATCCATAGCCCCCCGGAAAATACGCTTAGATTCAATGCCTGTATCGTTTATATTAATCCCGGCAGTTTGGGCATCACGAACAAAGTTAGACAAGATAAATTCAGGCGACCATGAAGTATTGATTCGTGCAAGCCATCTATTTATTTTTGATAATGTATTTACAATCGGCCCTGCTGATTTATCCTGCGTCTTTAATGTACGAAGCATTAACATAGCATCTCGGTTGAGCCGATTGACTTCAACCAAGTATTGTTTGCCATTCACCATGATACGGATTTCGTTTTCTGCAACGTTAAAGATGTCGGGATACATTCTCAGGTTGCCCTGCTTATCATGCCTTGGTGCTTTCTTTTCCGGCCGGATAGACCAAATATCCGGGTGCGGGTTCTCTTTTATGAGAGACAAAAACACTTTTGCAGATTCGGCCTTTTCTGCCCGGTCAATAGCATTTTCATAGTTGGATATTGTATTGGCTAAGATGTTTACAACGCCCCGTGTTGATCCCCCTCTTGTTTTTATAGCCCTGCCTGCCTGCATCAGTCCTTTGCCCGAACCACTAACCGAATCTTCATATCCTTCACGATAAAGGGGAACATAGTTTTTATATTTGGTTTTTATTGCCTTATATTCTTCTTCAGGGATTAGCCCGGCATTATAAAGGATATCTAACTTTTCATCATTTATAGTAGATAACGTCAGCCTTAGACGCTCTATGTCCTTATCGCTTTTATTAGCGTCAAGAATTTGGGTAGCCTCTTTGTCTGACATGCCGGATGGTTTTTCTGAAAAAGCATCCCATTGTTTTTTGAGCTTTTCAACTTTTTCATTGCCACCAAACAAGTTAAAGGCTTCATTAAGCAACCTATGATATACTTTCGGTTCGGCTGTCTGTCCTTTTGGTTCTTCAGCCCCTATCTTTTTGCGAAATTCAAGTGTTTCTTTTTTGGGCAAAAGGTCAATTAAAGAATTCAGATACCGCCAACTGTTTGCAAGACGCAAAGCCTTGTTTGCTTCGTGGGCATGTTTCGCATGAGCATAGGCTTCAAACTCCGGGATAGTCTTATCTGTCCGTGCTATTTCCTTAATCAATGGGGCTACGCTTTCATCCCAAAAGTTTTTAACCCTTGCCGCTGTGATTTTCGGTCTTTGAGTTTCTTTCAGAAAAAGGTCTATTTTTTCAGTTACTGTGTCGAGTTTTCTTTGGATCAAATTTATTGGCCTATTTTTATCCACAACCCAATACATGAAATCATCGAAATGCCGATGAAGGACCTCTCTGGCAGCATCAATATTAGTCCGGGCCTCTTCTGCCCCTATACCCTCAGCCGCCGCCCTGGTCGAGTACGCTACATCGCCTGTGCCCCGACTTATCAGCACATCTTTGGGCTGCGCCTCCCGTGTCATTACCTTGCCGGATTCAATATCCCGAATTGCCCCCCGTGCCGTCTGCTGAAACAGGTTAAAGAACCCGTCCAAGATGTCGGCTATCTTCTGAACGATCCGGCCCATGAACGATTCTCTGCGCTTTGACCGGGTTTTCAGTTCGTGTTCTACCCACCGAGCCCGTCCGTTTGCGCCGAAGAAATCACCCTTATTGAAAGCCTGGGCCTGACGCTCAATGGCTTCGATTTCAGACCGTTTAAGTAACCCGGACTTTTCAAGGAAGTGTTGTAACTCCTTTGTAATTGTCCACTTATCGCCCACGCCCTTGACGATTCGGATTGTCCGCTCTTTATGGGAGTATGAACCGGCTATCTTTTCAGTAGGCTTGCGCCCCCGTCCATATTCAGCCTTAAATGCAATTTCATCCGGCGTGATAGATTCCACTTTTATAGAAAAGCCTCTACCGTTAGGATAAGATACTGAAAACGTGCCATCTTCATTTTGTGTTACTGTGCCTGGTTTAGTGAATGGTAAGGATTCTATATCGGCCTTGGTTAGGTTGGATAATTGATTACCCCGTATTCTTGTAGAATATTGAACCGTGCCTCTCATTGGCCGTGGTTCTTGACCGGAATAAAATATTTTAATGTCGTTTGTTATCCTTGCCGGTTTTGTTCCTTTTGGATATTCACGGTAAAAAGTTCTTTCTGATCTTGAATAGTAATTGTCTCGTTTATTAAAACTCCCAAGGCCATCTTCAAGCTCAACTATTAAATATCCATTATGTGAATCGGCTATTTTACGAAGGAGTGAATATTGTTCTGAAGTCGGCTCTTTTGCCATATCAATCATGCCGGAATTATTGTCAAATCTGATATGACCTAAAGCCATCATTTCTTGCATACCTATTGTACCACCTGCTTCACGATAGTCATAGGCACGAGTCCCAAGAGTACCGCCTTCTTTCTTCCCTGACAAATCAATCATTGATCCGTCCGGCGATAAAAAGCCGGCTTCTTTTATATTCGTGGTCTTGCCAAGCTCTCTTAATCTTGACCAATTTATATTTTTAAATTCGGCTTTTTTGGCTTTTATTGCCTCTCTTGCTCCCTTGCTTTCAACAGCTTTTTGATAAGCCGATATCCAGTCTGGCTGCCATAAAACACCATCTTTCATTATTCCACCGGACTCAAGCAATGCTTTTACATCTGCTGTCCCACGAACGTCATACCCCATAGCCCTTAGGGTCTTATTCATCTTAGATAAAATTTCATCAGAAAGAGACGGCATGTCTATTCTGATACCATTCGCTTCCTGGAAATCAGCAATGCCTTTATCTTTTTCTGACAGGGCCGGTTTTTCGGTTGTAGTATAGAAATCAGAAACCAGCGCACCTGCAATATTTTTCCCTCGTTTCGTGAAAGATCCTTCTTTATCTATAACATCAAGAAATTGGAGATTCGCCGCTTTAGCAAATTTTTTTATATTTGAAAATTCGCTATCGCTTATTGCAGCGTTTGGCCTAATAAGGGCTATCGCAGACCCGTTGCGTTTTTCGATTTCTTTTAGTAAATCTTCCTGTATGCGGCCCCTTATTGCGCTAAAATCACCTTCCTCTATATTTGCAATAGGCCGATTCTGTAAATCAAAGATAATTAAACCATCTATATTGTTTTCCTCTGCATATTTAAAAAGGTCATCGGGGTCCCGTATTCCTTCTGCCCGATCTCCTCGTTTTAAAAATACTCTTTCGCTCACTGGAATCTTTTTTAGTGCAGCTTCCGTAGGAATCTTCTTACTCCTCTCGCCTATGAACTCCGAATATTCGCCTTCGCCAACAGCAATAAAACCTCCAAGCTTGAGTCTTGTACCTTTTAAAAGATTTACAAGAGCATCCTTCATCTGTATATCTGCATCGGAAAGTTCTGATATGCCAGAAGGATGGTTATGAGAAGTCCATATTTTGTATGATTTCGGATTGTTTAATGCCTGACCGACCATTGTTGATGGGGTGGCTAATGTCTGACCGGCTGTTCCAAGTGAATGGCGATAAATGGATAGGATATTACCATTAATATCGGTCACGACAGACAACACATTTTCCTGTGCCTGTCTGCCGATATTGACATCGGCGAGGTGGGCAAGATCGTCGGATGTTAGTATTTTTTTCTTTGCTGCTTTGTAGATTCCGGCTTTTTCTGAAACAATCTCTGGCTGGGATAAAATTCCTCTTCCTCTTGCGGGTATTCCCCTTTCTTTACCTTCCGCAACTTTGGTTTCGGCAGGGATAATCCCTCTTTTGGTAGGCTGTATTTTTTCATAATCATATTCTACACCACCTTCCTCTAATTTGTCAAATAGTTTTTCCGTAAAAAGTTTTTCTTGTTTAGTAGGGATTTTCTTTGGCAAATTAGTTTCTTCTTTCTCCGCAACACCCTTAAGCCATTCCCTTAATTCGCTTTCGTATCCGGCAATAGACTTTCCTTCTTTAGTTATTCCAGCAGCATCAAGGAGAGCATTGACAACTTTGCCCACGCCGGATTTTAACGCTGGGGGTTTTGTTCCTGTTAGTTTTTCAAGAATCCTTTGGCGCAAATCTGTATTGCTATTGCCATACGGATAAGCTTGATCTGTCCACGGAAGAGACAAGAGTTCTTTTGCAAGTTGGCGGCTTAAAGCTGGTTTTGATGGCAATGCTGTTTTAGTTTTTGGTTCTGTTTTGGGCATTAAGTCTTTTGCCATCATTGCCTTAGCCTCAAATTCGCCTACCGCAATAGAAGTTTCAGCTCTGGTATAAAATTTACCCTCATTATCTATAAAACCATGATTATCATATTTAATACCTTTCTTTTTGGGAAAAGGTATCCGTAACATCACATCAGAATGTATTTCTCCTGGAGTTCCCTTATAAATTGTGCCATCATTGGCTTTAATGGCTACAGCATATATAAACGGTTTTGGGAGCGAGACTAAGTCACTTTCCAATATCTCAACTTTGTCCAGTGGCCTTAATTCGATTGTTTCTCCGTCTTTTAGGGTAATACTAAAAGGGTCTTTTTCTGTAACTTCGTAAACATCCCAACCTTGTTTGCTTTTACCATCAAGCAAGGTTAATTGTTTGCCAACCGGTAGGTCTTCTGCATTTATTGTTTTATATTCACCTTCAGGCGGGGCTTCTGGTTCATAAGCCATTTCTTTTTTAAGTTTGCGTTCTTCGGGTGTAAGCTCGTAAGCCTTTTTCTCGCTAATTTCACGGCCTACCTTGTCTCTCGAAAGAACTCTTGGGTCTCTTAGTATGTCTAAAAGCGATTCATTCTGATATAACCAGCCTTCGTCTTTTAAAGTTTGCTCTAATGTATCAATCGGTCTGCCAGTTTTTTTAGAAAGAAATTTAACAGCAGTTGATAAATTCTTAAGTTCACCCTTAAAATTAAGAAAGTTTATACCGCCTTCCTCTTTTATCCGACCCCTAAGAGTCCTGGCTTTAGATTCCTTTGGCTTAAATGCAGTTTGTATTCTTTCTTTGCCTGTGAGTTTTGTTTCTCCTGGTTTCACCAAATCAGGATATTCCTTCAGGATATTATCAACTTGTCCCTGAGTCATCCGGCCTTCTGCAACAGCCTTTTCATAATACCCTTCGGAAAGAGCTTTTTGAATAATTTCCTTATGGTCTTTAGAGCGTGATAAATATGCACTTTGAATGGTATTGGGAAACGCCTCAACTGGCACATTTTCATAACCTTCTGGGGAAGCATATTCCTTCCTTGTCATATCCCGTGGTTCTTTGAGGGCTGGTTTTGGTTCAGGCTTGGCAGGCGCTGCGGCCTCTGACTTTGCCTCCTTCTCAATCGCTGTGGTTACTGGTTCGGCCAGCTTCATCTCCGGCCAGGTCTCTATGTCGGGGTAGGCATCCTTGTGAAGACGGATGGCTTCGGCGGGGGAGAGTTTGCCGGAATTTAAAGCAGTTCTTATTGCTTCTTTATGAGCAGAAAAGCCCCCGGTTACAGTTGTTTTTCCGGTTGGTTTCCCGTAAATTGATTCAAACTCATCCCTCGTCATCAAATACGGCTCGGTCGGGGCAGGCTTAGTGGGCGCTGGGGCTTTCTCCGCTGGCACAGGGGTAGGGACGGGCTCGGTGGTCGGAGGGGCTACGGGCTGATATGGTTTGGCCTGTTTACCCTCCGCAAGCCACTTCCTGAATCTGCCCATAGGAACTTCGGCTATATTCCCAAGTCCTTTCCATCCCGGTTCGTAATTGGCAAGGTATCCTTTTCTTGCATCTTCCTCTGAAGCATATCCCAACATAACCTTGTGTTCGTCAAACTTGCCGGTTTCAGGGTCAACCTGATCCACGATAAAAGCATGGTACTTTTTCTTTCTTTCGCCCGGATTTACAAAAACGTCAACCTGATCGCCATCTTTCCCTTTAGTTCGCTTGAAGTATCCGTAATGGCCCACCATCTTGGTTTGCCATTCAGTTCCGTCCGGGGCAGTTCCAGAACGTATTGAACCATCGGGGTTTTCGATTGAAATGTCTAACCCCTGTACTCGAATATGGCCGTGTTTATAGTTCCCAGCTTCCTTTTGGGCCTCGGTCGGTTCGGGCAGTTCGTTCAGCGGGGAGGTGGCTGCTTCGTGTGCCGCTTCGTCTATCCGTTCCGGCCCACCGGGTTCTGCTTGTGCTTGCTGTTGTAAATTTTGGCTGCCTTCTCCTGGGCTTGGTCGTAAAGCCTCCGCTTCACCTGGTTGGACAGCGACTTGTTCGGGTTGCGCTTCTTCCATTCCTCTTTGTTCTGGTCGAAAAAGTTGTTCCTCATCTCTTCGTATTTCTGTGGCATCTGGGGCCTCCGTTCCAAACATTGTTGTCGTTGGTTGTGTTTCAACAGGTTGCTGTTGAGCTTCCATAGCGGCCTTTTGTTCGAGATTTGCCTTGTTAATAATGGCCTGATTTCTTAATTTTGCCTTAAAATCCGTTGTATCTTCAGCGGCTTCTTCCGAACTTATCCCGGCTTCCATTTCGGTTTGTAGTGATGGCTTAAAGAAAATGTCGTCAAGGACTGAAGCCATAGGGTCAGTATCGCCCATCTTTTCGCGAAGGCCCTGAATATGATCGATGGTAATTTTACCGTTTTCCAGTCCTGTAAACAGCTTGTCAAGATAGGTTGACCTTTGGGTTTGCTCACGGGTTTTGCCACCGAATAAGTCCTTTTCTTCGGATGCTTTTTCCCTAACACCCTGTCCGGCAAAACCTTGTGCAACCGTTCCAGCCCCACCGGTCAGCAACGTCATAAAAGCGGTTGGCCCAATAACCTCAAGAGCTTCTTGAAGCGGCTTTGCTTCCGGCCTGATCCCATAAGATTTTTCAACTTGAGCCTCAAGCCCGGCCTGTCCTGTTTCAGTTCCGATTTCAACTCCAAGGGTTTTAAGAAAATCAGTTACAACCTGTTTAGCCCCACGCTTAACAATTTCGGCTTCATCCAGTCCAAACAGTTTCCCTAAATATTTTGTTCCTAAAAATTCTCCGGCTGCCTCTATGCCACCGGTTAGATATGGAGCCAACCCTTCAGTCTCTTGCCGCATGGCTGCTGCTTCCTTGGTTCGCCCTTGTTGTTCAAATTCGTCAGCTTTTTGATTCGCTGTGTCAATTGTCTGTTGCGCCTGCGAAAGCCCAAACATACCAGCAACCGTGCCAGAGGCAACGTTCATTGCTAATTTTGCAGCTTTGTTTGCCTCCTTGAATAGATTCGCCGCTTCAACCATTTTGCCCGCCAATTGAGCAGCTTTAGCCGCTTTAATCGTTTTGTCTATACCAAGAATAACCCTTACGCCAATATTGAAAGCCCCGCCCGGAATAACGGACGGCGCAAACATTTTCGAACCTTCATAAAGAACTTTTTCTATCCCTTCATATTTAGGATCTCCATACCATTCTTTAGCCTTGCGCTCAGACCAATCGGCTAATGCTTTTCCAGGATCACCAATTATCCCTTTCAAGATATCGGGTTCGGCAAACTGCATAGCTTTGCCAACCATACCAGGAAGTTCGGTCGTTACGCCTTCGATAAGCCCATGCCCAATCGATTTCAGCCGTTCATTAGTATGTGCAACTCTTTCTTCTGATGTTGGTATCGGCTCACCAGTTATGGTACTAATTGGTCTTCCAGTGCCTTCTGGTAAATCAGTAAATTCCGGTCTGGTTTCAATTTTTTCTACCGTTACGCCTGGGGTTAATCCTTCAGACAAATCGGCAAATCTGGCCGGCGGTCGCAAGCCATAACTTGGTTGCTGTTGAGCTTCTGCCAAACCTTTTAAAAATTTATTGGTAGCGTTTGCATCATAACCAATTCTGTCAATAACATCCCGATCAGAGTCATCGGACGGCATTTCGGCAACATCTACCCAATCGGAGTCATCGGCAACATCCACCCAGTCCGAATCGTTATCGGGCACGTCCACCCAATCTCTGTTGTTTAATGCTCGCAGTCCAGCCATTTATTTACCACTTGCTCCGCCGCCGCCACCGGCCCCCTTGCCTTTCTTTTTCTTCTTTTTCTTCTTTTTCTTCTTTTTGTCTTCGTCGCCCTCACCTTCGTCGCCAGAACCCTTTTCACCACCGGTCTTAATGGCATCATGTTTTTCGATCGTTTCCTGAACCGACGGAACCTCGCCTGTCAGACCTGCCTTTTGTAAAGGTACCTCAGGAAATTTAAACCTCTCGGAGCGATTCCCCTCCGGTGATAGTTGAGCATTATCGTCCGGCTTTATGGGAACAAGCCGAACCTTTACCTCGCCAGTTTTTTTATTCCTCTGTTCACGATATTCATATCCGTCAGGGGGGGGTGGAGCTTCCATCATTCCCCCGCTTTTTATAAAATCTCTATATGTATCAGGGTCGACAAACTTTTCTCCCGTATCAACATCTTCTCTTGTAGCGAATTTTATTCCAAGCTCGTAAAGTTTGTCCTGCGTTAATCCCGATCTACTTTCGGCTTTTGTTTTTTCAATCTTGGCCTGGGCCTCTTGTGCGTTGAACTCACCCTCTGGATTATACCGCCCTAAAAATTCTCCCATAAACATATCGGGAGTCATGGTTACACGCTCTTTTTGTCCAGGGAACAGAACGCTTATGCTGCCGTCCTTTTCCTTCTGCATATCGGGAATGGCTTTTTGAAGATTCTGATATTCGTCCGTAAATTGACCGAGCGGGCCTTCGAGTTTCTTTTCGTCGATGCCATGAATATTCATGTAATCTTTGGCTAAAAACTGCCTGACACCGCCAAGGTTTCCGCTGGCAAACGCCTTTACAGCGTTCTTATATTCCTTTATCCGATTCTTTTGATCCTCAGCCCAACTGAAACGCTTTGCCGTGCGCCCTTCTTTGGACTCTATAAGAGCTTTCGCGGTCTCGAACTTATTTTTATCAAGCCCGAAAACACGGGCCTCCTGACCTTCTTTTTGTTCCAGCTTTTTATAATCCAGGTGGCCCTGATAGTACATCTTTTCACGGTCGGCTTCGAGTTTGGCTCGTTTGTTATAATCGGCTTGAGCTTGTGCATCTGTTACCCAGTGCGCGCCTACCCAGTGGCCTGGAGGGGTTTCTTTTTCCGGCTTCTCGGCCCGGGTCATACCGCCACCGCCACCGCCTCTAAGATATTGATTCTGAGGCCACGCCCCGCTACCCTTCAATATATTTAATTCTTCGTCAAAAGGTGTCGGGACGCTTAACCCTGCCTGATATGCTGATCCTAAGCCCATAATAATACTCCTTTATTGTGCATGTAGCCCGCTTAATTTTGTCGGATCGGTTGCCATGCCTGTACCCAACATTGACATAAAAGCTTCGCCGTATTGAGGCATCATTGTTTGGCCGTAAGACGAAGCCAGCCCTGCGGATGATTTGGCAAGGTCGCCCTGAGCGCCCGCCAAGCCGGTTTGAAGTCCTGCCCCTGCTTTTGTAAGTTCTGAAACAGTATCGGTATAGCCCTTCTTGCCCGCCTGAACCTGTGCGGCAATATTACCCCCCATCTTAGAGGGATCTACCATTTGAAGACCGCTTATTGTAACATCCGTAACCCGTTGCTTTTCCCCAAGCCTCGCCTTGTTCGCAGCTAAAACCTTGTTTATGGCCTCGTCAATTCGGGATTGTCTCATATTGCCACGGTATCTTGTATCGGTCGGATCAAGCCCCATGCCTGACAGCTCCCTCGCTTCAGCCCTTCGCCCCGCTTCCATTTCAGTTCCAACATCGGCCTTAGCCCTGCCGGAAACACCCTCGTAGTCGGCCTTGCTTAAATCCTGAAGGTAAGTCATCATGCCACGCTGAGAACCAAGCGCCTGCCTTGCTGTTTCAATCGCCTCAGTTTCAAGCGGAGCGTATGACGTTTTATATTGAGCAAGATCGGCCTGAGTTTGGTTTATCAGCGACTTGATTTGCCCGCCATATTCCGTACCGATGGATTTAAGATAATTCTTGGTTTCCTCCACGCTTGCCATTGCGGTATTGAATGCCCCCCGTGATTTGGTTGCAGCAGTATTCCATTGGCTTAGAAACTGCTGAGCATATTCACGAGCAAGGGCAGCCTGTTTTTGCTTATCCGCCCGCTGCTGGACCAGTAGCTTCATTTCAAGGGCAGCACGTTCGATCTGTTGCTGGCGCATAGCCCAGTTTTGGGCAAGCTCGTCGGCCTGTGCTTGCTGCTGGTCAGCAATAGTCGTATATGCGCGCACCCCCGATCCGACGGAACTCCGACCAGTCATATAATTTGGAACTTGCCAGCTTGTTGCCATCTTATTCCTCCAATAAAGTCTTTAATGTTGCTAAAGCCGTGTCTTTTGTGCCGGTTAATTCGGCCATTGATGATACCACGTCCAATTGATGAACCTTGTCCACGTTCCCCACAAGCTCAAAGTCCCATTCGGTAGATCTCTTAGGCACTCCGATCCTGAAGGGCTTTTGATTATAAACCGAAATTGTGTTTTCAAGCGTACCGTCAACATACACTTTTAATGAAAGCGAAAGGTCTCCAGCATATACA
>Ga0100403_1003308_pt1 | contig 12061 bp, 9 predicted proteins | sample CryGeymet201501t_FD_83663 | JGI IMG/M metagenome (GOLD analysis project Ga0100403, IMG submission 83663) | Groundwater microbial communities from Crystal Geyser aquifers in Utah, USA - Crystal Geyser metaG 2015-01t | ecosystem: Environmental > Aquatic > Deep subsurface > Groundwater | place: USA...
CAATGAATTTCTCACGCCAAATTTCTTGATCTTTTCTCGTAGATTACTCCAATCTAATAATAATGGAGGTGCTGTTGGATCTTCTTTCCAAAGATCTTGTTGTAAAAATCCTTTAGAAAGAGGTGAACCATGGTATGATGTATATGTACCAACATCATAAGGTAAATTCTCTTTGTAAATTTTATATTCGCTTACTTCAACTACTCTTTCATGTTCATCATCATCATTTTCTCTTGGAGTAACTTTTACTGAAATTTTATATCTTACGGGGACTTTTACTTCTCCTTTTTCTTTTAATTCTTTAGAAAATTCAAAGTATCTTCTTCTTGAAATATTGCACGATTCATCTAGAGCAATATAATACATGAATTCGAAGATCTGTGAATTTAAAACTCTGGCTTCCTGATCTTCCCAAGATAATTTCATCTTATGAAAGAGATCAGCTAATCCTTGAACTCCTAATCCTAAAGGACGATGACGTAGATTTGAGATCTCTGATTCCGGATTTGGATATCTATTGATATCTACCACCTTATCAAGGTTCCTCACACATGTCCTTACACATTTACCAAATTCATCAAAGTCAAATACCCCTTTTTCTGGAAAATATGAATCGGTTCCATCATGTTCTTTGACAAACTTGGGAAGACCTATACTTGCAAGAGTACAACAACCATATTCCTTAGAACTAGAATACTCTATGATTTCAGTGCATTGGCCAGTCATAATACCATTAAAGATACCTTTATGTTCTTTCGTTTCATTAAAACAAAAGGTATCATTAATCGTGTAATTATATCTTTTATCTACAACTCTTACATTATTGCAATGGTTCCAATTATAAGGTATTACTCCCTTATCTTCATTCAATGTATCGAACTCAGGAAGTTCGAAGTTGATAAGGATATCTCCAATTAGTAAATCTTGACATCTTACTTCTACACAATTCCCACCATTTTGGACATAAAATTTATGATTAGGTGTACATACCAATTCACTTCCATTTGAGAAACCTATCTTATGCATAGGAGTATTTACTGAAGTTTTCAGTACTCTAACCATACTCCACTCTTTTCCATTCCACACTTCTACATCTTTTCTTTCCAAGTATTTAATGGGAACTTGTCCAGATCTAGTTAGAATGAAAGTATCACCGTGAACGCATAAATTACTAGAAAGAATAGTTCCCAGATTACTTTGGTTACTTTTCAAATTACAGGCATCTTTGTAAATCATGTAAGGAAATCCCGATTCTATTTGAGCTGAACAGATCTGTGTCATAACTTCTCTTGAATCTAAGAAAGAATGCCATTTCTTGTTTTCCACGAGATAGGTATAATGTTCTTCATATTCACCTCCAACTAGCTTATGTAGAGGAACACCATTTTTGTTATGAGAAGTAGCAGGATCAAAGAAATACCAATTATAATCTGGCTTTCTTTCTCCTGTGAGTATCTTATAAAACAAATCGGGAATAAAACACCCAATAAAAATACTTTTATCTTGTTCTTCTTTAGAGATAGATTTTCTCATTTGAATGAATACCATTACATCTGGATGATCTAATGGGGTATATCCCGCAAATGCTCCTGCTCTGTTACCGCCACCTTGATCTACTGCTTCAGCTGTGTTGCTATATATTTTCACAAAAGGAATACTTCCTTTACTATGCCCACCTGTACCATAAATAGTAGAACCAGAAGCTCTTAACCCATGCTGAAAAGATAATCCTCCTGCACCTTTACTTATTTCAGCACAATCTGAAAGACATTTAAATATACTTTGAAGTGAATCATCCATACCTACAAGGAAGCAACTTAGCAATTGAGGAATTACCCTACCAGCATTGAATAAAGTAGGAGAAGCATGAGTGAATTGTAACTTACTCATACCATTATATGTTTCTCTAATATTTTCCAAGGCTTCTTTTTCATCTTTATCATACATATGAATTCCTATAGCTACTCTCATGAACATGAGCTGAGGTCTTTCAACTACTTTATGATTCACCTTGATCAAGTAAGAACTAAATAATGTACTAAATCCAAAATAATCTATTAAGAAATCTCTAGAATGATCTATCATACTATCTAATACTTTGTGATGTTTTTCAACAAATTTATAATACTTTTTGGATAGTAAGGGAGCATGACGTCCATCATGACCTTTGTTAAGATAAAGTAATTCTGACAATGGAAGAATATGTGAATAACCTCTCGTATTCTTTTGATGATCAGAAACGAGAATCCTACCTGCCAATAATCGAAAGTCGGGATGTGTCAAAGAGAAATTTATAGCATTAGTAGCCGAAATTTTATCGATTTCTGTTGTTTCAATGTTATTAAATAACTTAGAAATAATAGTACCATATAATCTCATAAATGAGCCATCTGATATACCCTTAAGAAAAGTGGGTTCTTTCCTAAGTTTATCAAGTCTAGACTTGATCTTATCAAAGTTAACAGTGACTTTATAATTCCCTCTTTTAATGACACTAAACTCTTCATCATAACTTTCCTTCTTATGATCAGATGACACTAATGATGTTGATATGGGTTCCATTTATTTATGTTATGGTTCAAAAATTTAAATTCATTTTTAAGAGGTATAGTAAAGCTCATAACAATATATAAAACTTTGAATTGAATTTAAAGTAATCATAGAAGGCAAAGAAGACTAATGTCGATCGACACAAAGCAAATTAAGAATCTTTTAGAAATAGTACTTGACAAATTGGACAGAGAAGAAGTTCTCAATTGTATGTTGGTCTTGGTAGGTAATAAAAAATATTTCAAAGCTTTGTTGGAAATTTACAAAAAGATCTATTGTTTTGATACCTTGGAAGATTTAGAGTTTTTCTACTGCCGAATGCTATCTGAAGTAGCTAACGCAGGAGATAACAAGTGGAAGAAGTATATAAGAAAATTTGTCATTGAAGAGATGTTAGAAGACTTTGATCATCATGTCAAGATTAACGGATCAATTTAAGTTGATTTGGATGAGATAATATAAGTTGCGTTAGGTTTTAATCTAAATTAGATTAAAATCTTTAATCCTCTTATCCTCTATCCTTTAATCATCATCATCGCTGTTGATCAGTCTAGCTTCATTTTCAACTAATTGCTTTGATTTTATATAGATGGATATATCTCCTAGGCTTCCTATGTTGCTTTTGATCAATAAAGGTAAACCTTCTTTTGGATATAATTTCATATTTTGACTGAGAATAGATATTTCTGTGGTTTTAACCAGATGTTCGATCTCAAAGTCTTCTTCATATGTTTCATGATGAGATTTATCGTCATCATCAGAATCAGAATCTTCGGGATCACCAAATGTCATGGAATTTCTCATCAATCCTCCGTCATTGCATGAGAAAGTAAGTTGAAAAGCCTTTGAAGTAATTTTAACTTCATTATTGATCTTAGACATACTTTTACACATCTTTTGATACTCACTGGAATTAACTATGATAGATCGGGAGTACCCTTCTGGTACTCCCATTTTTATATTTTGTATCTCTTGGACTTTAACATAGGATATATTAGTTCTCCCACCTTCTTTGGGAATAACTTTAATTCCAAAATCAGTAGGTTCTTTTTCATCGATAAACAACTCTATGGAATCTCTTTTCTTGATAGTTTTAAGCATTTGATGGAAATGAGACATATTGATACCGAAATGAGATTCGGTAGTTCTCCTGTACTCGTATATAGTAAAATTATCTGCGTACAAATTGACATTGTATAGTTTTACTCTGGCTTTATCAGACATGCATAAATTAATCCCTTTTTTAGAAATGACAAAACATCCCACAGATATACCATTTTGAAGTAACTTGCAAAGACCTTTAATATTATAAGCTTCGGGTGTTCTGGCTTTGAAAAATATCATTTTCTAGAAGAGAAAACGCTTTTAAGTTGAGACATGAGTTTTTCAAAACACATATAAAACAAATCATGCATAACAATAAAATGATGAAATATATGCCAAATGTTGCATATCTTGAGTTAAATGATTTCAACTCAGATATGAGCTTGAAACCAGCGGTAAATCAAGGTAAACCTGCAGTAGTAATGTGTCAAGGATTATTTTGCGGATATTGTAGCCAAGCTAAACCAGCTTTTGTTGCTTTTGCTAATGAAACAAAAGGTAAAATAACAGCTTGTACTATTCAGATTGATAGTGAAACAGATTTAAGCAAGAAAATAGTAGAATTAGATAAAAATTATATGGGTGTTCCTATTTATCTGGGATTTAATGCGAATGGTAAATATGTAAGAACACATTCAGGAGGAAGAGATAAAGATAGTCTATTTGCTTTTGCGGCAACACTTTAATCTGGGCTGATCTGTTACTACAAAAGTGCCGGTTTGTCCTTGATACATAAGAACTCCTCTCCATTGTATACCTTTATCCGTATAAAATTTCATTATATCTTTCGCCATGAATATCTCATTGAAGAAAATAGTTTCACCTCTATTTTCTGATAATCCTGATAATTTGTTAACTGTAAATGTATAGTCATCATCGCTAAGAAAGATAACATTGTATATATTACAACTGACACGATTTCCCATTTGTTTTGTATTAATAAGAATACAAAACACTTTTAGAACAAGAATAAATAAATGGTTCGAGTAAACGGAATCGATGTTAACCTTTTTGTGTATGATAATGATAGAACATTTTATAGGAGAGTTGCTGCTGAATTAAATACTATTCCAAAATTGCTCTTAGAGACTAAATTTCCACCCGAAGAAGATAACAAAGTGATAGATCTTCTTTCCATTATCAAAAATAACAAGAAGATAATAGATCTAGATAAGTTTCTGAAACAAATTAATTTTCCTTCTGTTGATACTAAGAATTTAGTGAAAATATGGTTAGTTTTAAATACATCTTTGAATCAAGGAAATATCAATCATATAGGTAATCAACTTGTGGAAAATAATATATTTCCTAGCACCAGTGCTTTTACTAAGTTCTGGGATGAAGAAAGACTTTCGTATAGGAAAAAAATAGAACTTGAAATAACCATAAATAAGAAATTAGTTGAGACTCAAGATCAAGTATTCGAAGAGATATCTAACATAAAATCCGGGAAGAAATATACAGAAATTTCTATAGATAGATTGAGTCTTCAAGTCGAACTGAAAACTAAAGAAGAAATTACTATTTTGGAAGTATTTAATTCGTTATTGTTGGATAAAGCAATTCCTTTTGCCTATGTGAATGATTATTATAAGATATTGAAAGATTTTGCACCTTCTGAAACTTGGATACCACAGCAAATTACTAATGATGTTCTAAATTTAAGATTCAGTGATCAAATAGATATTAATACTGATAAATATGATGATTATAAGCTTTCTAAAATATATGAAGAAAATGGTAAAATACTAATGAGTGGGAAGTTATCTATAACACCGCAGACGATATCAAAAGAGATGTTTATATCTCGATTTGAACGGATATCAGATATTCGTTGGTCAATAGGAGAAGTAATAGAAACAGATGTTACGGGGATCTTCTATTTCCCTGATAGTAGAATCAATTCATATGTATTTTCTGATTTAATTATGAATGATCCTTTATTCTCTTATTTTTTAAGTATTGATGAAAGTACCAAAGCTACTAAGAAAAAATCAGAAGAAGGACAATCTTGGTTGTATGTCTACTATTCACATCCCAAATATGGTAATTTAACAGCTTCTATTAGTCAGAAATATGCCACACACAACGATATCCCTGTTAAGAAGTATGGAATAGAAGTATTTAAAATAGGAAGTCCATATATCCGTGTACGTGTAAAAGGTGTTAATAAACAAAGTATAGTTAAATTTCGGAAGTTCATGTCTAAGATATTGACTAACTATATGAAAAAAGAACAAGACATAATCGACATATATAGAAAGTACATACCTACTTTTGGTGAATATCAAGCCGTGGAAGATAAGGATGTTAAAATGAAACATCGATTACTGGCCGAAGATGTATTTGTCAAGAATTATACTCGAACGTGTAAAGAAGATAGGATGCCAACTATAATTGATGAAGAAAGGAAAAAGATTCTAGAAGCAAAGGGTCATAAAGTAGTTAAATTTCCCAGAGATAAAGGTGATGGTCCTGGGTATCCGAGTGATGGAATTAATCAGAAGTATTATGCCTGTCTGAACCCTAAGTATTCTAATCCTGGGTTGCAAGAAAATAGTCTTTCGAATGCAGAATCATATCCATTTGTTCCTTGTTGTTTTGCTAATCCTCAGGAAACTAAAAACTACTATCAGCATTACTATAATAATAAACCTTTAGAAGAAAAGTATAAGAAACAACAAGATTTAATTAAAACAGATAAAATCCTTACATTTAATAAGTATGGTATTCTTCCCACTGATTTGAGTAATTTATTCGAAATGCTCGACCCATCGCACAGATATGTTAGAATAGGTGTACTAAGAAATCAGAGTAGTTTTATTAATGCTGTCATATTGGCAATGAATAAGAAAACAGGAATTTTTAGTATGAAAACGATACATGATGTTAGAAATTATGTATCGAAAATAAGGAATAAACTAGCTGATTTAGCAGTATTAGGAAGACAATGTATGTATGATATGGATGTATTGAGTATTAGAGAAAAAATGGTTGATGAAGATGAATACTTTGATCCTTCCTTATACATACAACTCCTAGAAGAATATTATTCATGTAATATCTTTTTGTTTAATCGTGAAGGATTATTCTTACCCAGATATCTACAGACTTATGAGAAAATGAATAGGAATGGTCCTTCTATATTTATTTATGAACATATGGGTAGTGAATCTGATCATGCTAGATATCCTCAGTGCGAATTAATTGTAAGATGGAAATTAAAAACAACTCTAACTACTTATTCATACCCCCAAAATGACTCAATAAGTACCAATATAGATAGTATTAATGATATTATGATGAAAACATATAATAAAGGAAAATTAGTAGGAAAAATAGAGTTTCCGTTAAAAGCACCTATTATAGGTCAAAAAATAGACACTTATGGCAAATGCCGTCAATTAAACATCATGGTGGGTGATAAAGAAATGACAATATTCACTCAACCTTTACCACCTCTCAATGTACCTGAAGTTGAAGATATGAAAGTGTTCAAATCTAGTACAAAAATGATGAATAGATTATTAGAATCTGAAGCTATAACCTTAACAACACAGACGTTTGTGAATAACATTGGTTTAGAATTATCAGGCTATATAGGAAATGTAAGTATAACTATTCCTACTATCAATTATCCTTCTACTAGCCTAGATAAATTAGATAAACTTATTTATCCATTAGAAATTATGTCTTCTTTAGAAATATATAACACTAATAAGAAAATGGCCAGATATATGTCGGAATACATTCTTTGGTTGTTTTCTCGATATTTACATGAGAATAATATTGACGTTGTGTCTGATAAAGTTATATCTGATTTTTCGTCTGGATACATTGAAATAGATCCAGATTTTGCTTATTCTAAGATTAAGAAAACATTTGAAACGGATAAAGGATTCATGAAGAAAGGCAAGTTAATATTACAGAATCGCGAGATAAGGAACAGATTATTATATGTACTCAAGTTATATTCTATTCGTAATTTGAATAGTCTGATTGATTATCATAATAGAAAAACTATAAAAGAATATTATCGTGATGTAACTGATTTTGATCAGAATTTACAGCAAATTATACTTTACGGGTCTGAATCTGTAGATAAATTAATACAAGAATATACCACAACTTATCGAATTAAATTTTCTTACAAATTATTCGATGAGGTAAATATAGGTGAAAGGAATCCATACTTCTTCTCTAACCCATATGTGGAGAATGGAACTATATATTTAGCTCAAAATATAGGAGATATAGGTAAAGCTATCGATATAGCTAAAACATGGACCAAACAAAGCTATAATAAAACATTCGCTGCAAAAGATAGAGATATATCTAACACGTCTTTTACTTTGTACAGATACATTAACAAAGATGACATAAATGAAATTATAATAGGCAAAGAGACAAATATTAGAATATTAGGTTATAAAATAGCAAATATACCTTTTTATACTGTACTGCTAAGAATGACAAATTAAAGGATTGATATTTACCATAAATGTTCAGAACTACTTCTACTACTAGATTCATAAGTAAGAGAACTTTTTTCAATGTAATTAGTGACACTGCAGGTACTGTAGTTGATAAACAATGTCTAGGTCCTCTAGTTTCATTAGAGCATACTTTGAAACAAGTAAAAATATGTATGCCGAAAGACTTACTACTACAAAATATGGGAATATCAAAGAAACTTCACATACAAGAAATTATGAGAGATCCATATTTCGTAGATCAATGGAAGTTTAGATATAATCAACCTCCTGATTTTGATCTTTTCTATGGATTGTTTTGTAGAAATATGGTAAAATTTGTCCCAGAGTACTCAGTCTTCATACCTGGTGCATTGGAGATGATAAGATGGTTAAATAATAATGATACTACTTTTATCCGTCTGACAACTAATTACCCTAACTTTATGGGTAAATTAGTTCTCAAGAAAATGAGAGATCAAGGTCTCCCAGAAGATGTAAAATTGCATTGTTTTGGAGATGGCTTTCAAACTCTAGCAGGAGGTATTAAAGAAATCATCAAAGAAAGTGATAGTCGATGCAGAAGTGTAATTGTTGGAGATACACCCACCAACATGTACGCTGCGCCTAATAATTCCCTTAAAGTTGGTGTAGTAGAAACAAGTGCATTATACAATGGGAAAAATAAGAATGAGGTTATCCAAATCCTAGAAAATTCGGGAGCTAGTATTACAATTAATTCTTTCAATGATATTTTAAACGTTCTAAATAAAAGATATCATGGATAACGTTTATATATATGTCAGCAAATATCATTGGGAAATAATTCCTCCTCAATTAGTTCAAATTTTGGATAATTGGTGCATGCAATTCCATTCAGTTAATACTACTTTCATTCTATATAAATATCCTATCATCCAATTTGAAGATGTAAAGTCTTTTTCTGAATTTGTAAGAGACGACGAAAGCACAATAAAAGAAGATAAAGAAGATAAAGAACATAAAGAAGATAAAGAACATAAATCAGTAGATTTCTTGGGTAATATACTTGATTTCATTGGGACAAAATGGGAAGTATTGGCCATGGGCGGTAAGACTATGGATATTTCCGATGGGTTTTATGACATTCCTTGGTCTGATATGACAGATAAAGAAAGGTCTCTTATAGATGAAATTGGATATGAATATGGAGGTATATATGAAATGATCCTTTCTAACAAAGAAACAATTGTCAAAGATATTACTATTCTTTTCAAGAATGAGAGTCAATTATACATGCTATTTAGTACTTCTACGGATTGGTATTATCTTGTATGTGAAAAATGAAAATATATTTCTATATGTGTATATAGAAATGTCAATAAGAGTTGGAACAATAAAATATAAGAAAGGTAAAAAGATAATCCCATCATATCCTGGGTTTCTAAATGTAGAAGTAATGACGGCATCATCTCCTTATGGCGAGTTAGGTCCTTATGTATTGAAAGACGAAAAAGGTAGAATTATGGAAAATATATGGCAATTTTCCAAAGTATACGCTAGAGTACCTGAATCAACACAGAGATATTCTAGATGGGATAATAGTATAGTTTGGCAACACCCTAGTGAACAACATGTAAGTAATAATGGGGAATTACTTCCAGAATACTTTGAGTGGAGAAAAAAAGGTATGAATAATCAATATCCTGTTAGATATCCAGTAGGTTTTTCTCATAGAGGTGAATGTTTGTATGCTTTCTGGAATAACCAGAAACTAGATTATGTAGAAGCTAGATGTAAAATCTATTTCCCTATTTATCGTAAACTAGTAATTGAACAAGAAAAATACTCTAAATTAAAGAAATTACATGAAGATGGATATAACCTAATGATTTGTGAAGTTGATGGGCCGAAAGAAGAATCACTTGGATATTATATTGAGAAATATAGGGATGAATATAAATTAAACGAAGATTCTTTTGTAGAAAATAATTCTATTCTTGTGACGGAAGATAATATGAGTATCATGTTAAATGATACTAAACATGCTTTTGGACATGGTTATTGCTTAGCTATGACATTGTTAGATATGGAGATTGAATAATAATAGAATATTAATCTCCCATTTACATGCTTAAAAGGTATATCGAAAAAGTAAATGGGAGGTTCACTATTAGAAGAAGAGATTGAAGAAATTAATTTACTTTTACCCTTTAAGATTTTAGCAGCTGTAGAAACAGGAACTTATAAAGGTCAATCTGCTAAATTACTATCCAAGTATTATTCTGTCGTACATACCATAGAATTAAGACCAGATTTATATGAAGAAGCTAAGAAAAACAATTCTGATTGTAAAAACATCATCCATCATCGGAGTGATTCGGTAACTATACTACCAGAAATAATTAATTCTCTTAATTGTCCTACTCTTTATTTTTTGGATGCTCATTTATCAGGTGTGGATAGTGCTTGGGATGGAAGAGATAATGTACCCCTCTTGGAGGAATTAGATGTAATACTATTTTTCCAAACTCATCCTTCGGTATTTATATTTGATGATCTTAGACTATTTGATGATAAATTCCAATGGAATGGAGTAAATATGGAAACTATAAAACATACTTTCGAAAGATATAACTGGATTATAATTACTGATCATTGCAAAAACGATCGTTTTTACGTTATAGCTAAACCTTCTTCTTAAAAATAAACCCATAATAAAATGGGAGACTTTTACTCTGATAATGAAGACAGTGAACATGATGAAGACAACCAGGGATATGATGAACCCGATTTTGAGCAAGAATATTTGGATTCTTTAGCCTATTCTGAACTAGGAAATGATGGTATTCCATTTGAAGAAGATGTCAATGGAGAAGATGGGAAAGAAGATATCAATGGGAAAGAAGATATCAATGGAAAAGAAGATATTAAAGGAGAAATAAAGGATGCTTTTGAATATGTAGATGGTATAAGCCCAAAAATATATGTAAATACGATATTGCAAGAACCTCATCCTATTGGGCTAAGTTATACTGAACCTTATAAAGTACTAAAAAGGAAGGTTGGCGAGAAAGCTAGACTAAGGGAATTAAGATATTATGATAGATTGTATTCTCGAGGCGTTATTTTGGACTATTTTGACAACGCTACGATAGATATATTTAACCTATTAGGTACAGAAAAATTTTACTATCTTTTTTACCTAATGTATGCTATTAAATTTCCATCCCAATGCTTCATCAATAACACAGTTTTTAATAAAAGAAAAATACGTCTAACTTCCACAATATATGATGCTTCTCGTCATTATATGGATGATAACTTTGTCTTATATCAAGACAAAGTTATTGATGATGATTACTTAATAGTACCTAAAGATATGATAGAGCCTCCTAATTATTGTACACAAGCTAGTTCCTATTTTTACAAGGGTGGTAGAAGAATAGAAACTAAAACACCACCAAAATTCATTGTGGTACCTTTTTTAATCAAAACTATTACTGGAATTGATAATTATGATACACATGCTAATTCTTTTCTGTTTAATACAAGAAAAGGGAGTATAGAATTATTTGAACCTTATGGTTTCACTTCTACTTTGAGAAAGAAGCTTAAATTGGTAAAAACTATCTTTTCTTCTTATTTCAGCAAATTCCTAGATAAAATAGGAGAAAGTGAAATAACATCGATTAAAACAAATCCATATGGTCCTCAAGGTACAGAACTAGAACAAAGATATCAAGATCCGCAATTTATAGAATATTCCGTTGTTTATCCCAGACTTGAACAAGGGTTTTGTTCTATATGGGATTTTTGTTTTACTTGGTTAAGATTGTCTTATCCAGATGCTAGTTATAAAACCATATTGAGAACTATAATGACTACTAAATATTCTTTTTATGAAACTAGTCTTATGTTAGTTAAAGAGCTCGGTTATCTTTATCAACGTGTAG